>Ga0208644_1000002_pt1 | contig 215149 bp, 269 predicted proteins | sample VirMetDEL_Nov_18_FD_184517 | JGI IMG/M metagenome (GOLD analysis project Ga0208644, IMG submission 184517) | Aqueous microbial communities from the Delaware River and Bay under freshwater to marine salinity gradient to study organic matter... | ecosystem: Environmental > Aquatic > Marine >...
CCCAGACCACTCGTTCTGGTTATGGTAGCTCTGATGTTGACCTTACTGACACTTCTGAGTCCTTTGGTCTCCCTGCTACTGCTGATCTTATGTTTGCCCTTATTAGCACTGAGGACCTTGAATCGCTTGGACAGATTATGGTGAAGCAACTTAAGAATCGATACAATGATCCAACAGTAAACAAAAGATTTATTGTCGGTATTGATCGTGCCAAGATGCGACTCTATGATTGTGAGCAAACTGCACAAGATGACATCCTTGACAGTGGTCAGGATGAGGAGTATAATTATGAGGAGAAACCTAAAAAGTCATTTGATGGATTTAAATTTTAAATGGAGGGGAAACCTGTGATTAAACTTGATATAGATGTGACACAAGCAGTTGCTATTCGTCAAGTATTGTATAAGGAGCAAGAATTTTATACTTACGATCCTACTTGTGTTCCTCCTCGTATTGTTGGTATTCGAGAAGTCATTGTTACATTGGATAAACAGATTGAAGACACATTAAAAGTCCAAGAAATGATTGATGCTTTCGATGAAAACGAATTTGAGTAAAGTAAAAGATGCTCTGATACAATCAGATGCTCCACATTACTTTGAAATTAAAAATGAAGATAGTGAGAGATACTGTCACTGTGGTAGTATGAGAGATGTAGAGCGAATAATTGCTATGCATCCTACATTCACATATGAAAAAGTATATCTTCCACATCCACCAAAGACAGTGGATGTTCCGCATATAAGCGTTGCTCCTGACTGGGAACTGCCTATGCAACAAATTCTTCCCGAATCTGAACTAGAACCTTTTATTCCTAACTATCATGACTAAAGTTGACACTGAAAAATATCTTGAATTTGTAAAAGGAGTGACTAGTGCTCCAAGCCTTGATTGGGCAATTCTTGCTTCTCGTTTAACTGAACTTGAAGTTAATGATGCTAACGTTACTCAACTTCTGACTGCTGCACTTGGATTGACTGCAGAGTCTGGTGAGTTTACTGAAGTTGTAAAGAAAATTTTCTTGCAAGGTAAACCTTACAATGAAGAAAATGTTTTTCACATGAAACGTGAATTGGGAGATATTTGTTGGTATCTTGCTCAAGCATGTATGGCTCTTGACACTACCTTTGATGAGGTGATAGAAATGAATGTAGATAAACTCAAAGCACGTTATCCTGGTGGTGAGTTTGACGTTCATTATTCCGAAAATCGTAAGGAGGGAGACCTGTGACTAAAAGACAACATATTACCAAGTCTGGAGACACCTTTGAGTGGGAAGAGACTGAAGAAACCCGTAAAGCAGTAGAAGAACTGCATAAAACTATTAGACAACTTGAAGCAAAAGCACCTGATTATGGAGTTGGTAAATGAAGAACCTTCATAAAGGAGGACTTGACTTTGATGATATGGAACTCATGCAATTAGAGTTCTACGTAAATGAAATGGAGAAAAATTGTTCGATGGGTGGAGAAATCCGTCGTCATGAGTCCATCTACCATAAAATCAAAAAAGAACAATCCCGACGAATTCTTATTAAACTTGAAGAAGAGGCATTAGGTAAATTTAAATGAAACTACTCACACTTGAAGATTATCAAAAAGCAGGAGAAACATTCTGGCCAAAGTATTGGTATGTTGCCAAAGAACTGGGTGACAATGCAAAACCAGAAGACATTCTTAAAGTCATGGAAGCAGTTGGTGGTGTTGCTCTCAAATTGAGACTTGAAGAAGATGATACATCACCTTTCGGATTTAATAAAAAAGAGGTAGGTCCTGATGAGTGTTGAGCACCCTGAAATTGCCGAAGTAGAATGGATTGATGATGCATTCTATGTTGAAAAGGGTTTTGTTTTGTGGAAGAGTGTTCGTAAAGACACAGGAAAAGATTTTTTATTTGCTCTCACCAAAGAAGCAGTAATTGATATGACACGATGGCATCTTAAGTGTGAGCAAGATGGAACTTTACATCTTTATACCCGTGTCGTAAATAGTGGTATTGTTGGAGGAAAACTTTAATTAAGTTCTATAGAATATAAATATTCTTATAAGAATATATTTTAGAAACAATGGGCTCTAATAATCTTAAGGACTTAATGGAGGCATATAATTCAGTATATGCATCACAACAAGTTGATGAAGGACTTGGTTCTGCTGTAAAGAAGCTTTTTGGTGGGAAGAAAAAAGAAGAAGCACCTAAACCAATGAGTAGAGGTGAGCAACTTCGCAAGAAATATAAAGTTGGCCCTGAAAGATCAGATACTTCTGCCAAGAGACAGATTCTTGACCGCACTCGTGCAAAAGCAGAGAGAGATCAGAAACAGTATGGTGGTTCAGTATATACCAAGAGAGTTGCAGATAAATCAAAAGCAGCACATGATCGTTACTTGAAAGGTGGTTATAGTAAGTATGGTGCTGATGACCGTCGTGGTAGTGGAAATAAAGCAAGAAAGAGAGCTGCTGCTCTTAATAGAGAAGAGTTTGATATCTTTGATGTAGTTCTTGAGTTCCTCCAAGTAGAAGGATTTGCCGAAACTCTGGAACAAGCAGAGTGGATGATGGCAAATGTGATTGATGAGGAAGCAATTGAGATCATTTTTGGTGAAGAATATGTAGATGAAGCACAAGTTGCCAACAGAGACCCTGATAAGTATGAAAGAGAGCAGGCAAAGAAATCTGCTCCTGTTCGTGGAGAAAGAACTCCTATGCCACCAAGAGGTGATAAGCGTAGAGAGGACTTTGAGAAGTGGTATGCTAAAAATGTCCGCTGATAAATAACCACGAAAGGTTACTCTAACCCCTCGACTTTACAGTTGAGGGGTTTTATAATGCCCATATTTTTTCTAAATACTTAAAAAGTATTGTGTGTTATGAGTAGCACTGCCAAACAAGAAGATTGTTCTATTTTATTCTTTAAAGAACATTGTGATAATAGATTTAATCTTACAGATAAACAATATGCTGAACTAGACAAGAAAGCATTTGGTAAGAGTGGAGTTTATCCTCAAGCAAATGCAGTTTGGAGAAGAAGTTATGATGAACAGGTTCTTGGTCTCCAACAGTATATGATATCGAGAAGTATTTCAACAGCAGGTTGGGTTTGGTCTAGAGATCAGGCAAATGGTATGATGAATTTTTTGAATAACATTGCACAGAAAAAATGCGGAGTTACTGGATCTCTTGATAGTTGGAATCCAATGGATGTTGTTGCTGTAAAAAAATCAGAAGAGGGAAAGATAAAAAAAAGAATAACAGAGATGTGTGATACTGGTGATAAACTATTGAATTTGAATACCTTAAATGATTTGATGGAAGAATATATTAGAGACAAGAAACTAATGCCAATATCTCTCAAACAAGTTGGTAAAAATGAGAGAGGCACTTTTGAGATGAGTTCTAAATTAAAAAGTAGAGAAGCAAAAAGAAGGTCTCTTCACGATTTTTCTGCAGATAATTTTATGTGTGATTTAGCATGGGATGCTAATCAAAATGAATGGAAATTTGCACAGGAAATTTCTTGGGATATGATTGATAAAGGTGGTGGTGGTAGAAGTGCTTTATCTGTTCATGTTCAGGGTAGAACATTTCAGGCAAAACAACCTAGAGAAAAACCACAACATAGTGGTGCAGCGATTGGGGCAACGGGTGCTATGCTTGGTAAAGCATCTGTGGGAAAGTTAGATGCTTTTGTAAAAAAATGTGGTTTGGACGTAGTTCCTGCCCCAGCAAAACATCCACACATTCCTAGTGCTGGACAAACTTGGTCTGAGTCAGATAAAAAATATTGGATTGATTTATATAATACACTCAAATCCGCAACAATTGATGGGAAGAAGATAGATTTTGGTAGGCCAGGAAAGTATGAAGAGGGAACTAATCCTATAGAAAGTGGATTTGAAGCAGCACTTAATGAAGCTTGTCTTGCAGATCAAAGAGATGCTAGAACAAAAACTGGTAGATCTGCTGGGAGTAGATTAACTGCGAAGTTGTGGGGAATGGAATGGTTACATCGTTACTATATGATGTCTAAAAAGAAAAAGTTTGATGTCTTTATGCATGTACTAGTTGATGCTATGAAGAAGGAGTCTTCAACTGCAGGACCTTTTATTAAGGTGTTCGGTAAACCAGGACTTACCGCAAGAAGATACTAAATATAATATAAGGACAAACAATATAGATGAAAAGTTTTTTCCAATTTCTAAATGAGGCAGGAACTTCTCAAGCTTCAATGCAAGCACAGAAGTTAAATCTCAAGAGTGATGGCCATGGCGGATGGTTAGATACTCGTGGCAATTTTGTGGCAACTACAGAAAAAGGAAAATTAGTTTTTAAGGATAAGAAAAAAACAACAACTCAACAACAACCTGTTGAAAAACCTGCTGCAAGACAACAACCTGCAGCAGCACAGGAAAAACCAAAGGCAGAACCAACATCACAAGAAAAAACAAAAGCACAGAAACCAGAAGGTGGTGAATCTGATTCTGGCTTAGAGGGAGATACTTTAACAGTTGCATTTGGTCGTTTCAATCCACCTACTGTTGGTCATGGAAAACTTTTAAGTGCTGCGAAAAAAGCAGCATCTGGTGGAGACCTTAAAATATATCCATCCAGAACACAGGATCCAAAGAAGAATCCACTTGATCCTGATATGAAGATTTCGTTTATGAAAAAAATGTTCCCTGAATTTGAAGAGAACATTATTAATGACGATCAAATGAAATCAATATTTAATGTTTTAATTGCCGCAGACGAAGAAGAATATACTAACATTAATATTATTGTTGGTTCAGACCGTGTAGCAGAATTTGAAAATCTTGCAACAAAGTATAATGGAGACCTTTATAACTTTGAAATGATTCGTGTAATTTCTGCAGGTGTTCGTGATGCCGATGCTGAAGGTGTGGAAGGAATGTCTGCATCCAAGATGAGAAAGGCTGTAATGGATGATGACTTTGAATCATTCCGTAAAGGAACACCAAAGGCATTAGATGATGGAGAAACACAATCTCTTTTTAATGCAGTTCGTCAGGGAATGGGTAAAAAGAAAACGAAAAAAGAAGTGACTGAACTCTGGCAAGTTGCACCAAAGTTTGACACTAATGGATTAAGAGAGCATTATGTTGGTAATAGAATTTTTAGAAAAGGAACACTTGTAGAAAATTTAAATACAGGATTGATTGGTGAAGTTATTCGTAGAGGAACAAATTATTTAATTTGTGTGACTGAAGGAAATGATATGTTCAAATCTTGGATTCATGATGTAATGGAAGTAAAAGAAAAAATATTCACTAATACTTGTGGAGTTCCCGCAGATCAAAGAGAAGTCGGAACAGATTCGTTGAGAAAATACACAATGAAAATGACTGACACTGCAAAGATAGATAATTTTAATATAAAGCAATTTATAAATAAGTATAAAGCTAAGAAGTAACGTTTTATACTCATGACTCATCTTAACGATATTTCCAAACTCTATTTGGAAAAAGTTGCGGATTCTTCATATCTTGAAACTGATATGAAAAAGCGCCAGAAGAATAACGAAAAGGCAATCGCAGATATGAAGAAAGTTAAGGATGATACTGTTCCCCGTTGGATGAAGGAAGCAGTAAAGGGTCAAGATACTGAAATGAGAAAAGCAGCAGCTGCTGATAGAAAGGCAGGAGATAAAAAACTTTCCCCATCAGTAGGAAAAGCAAATGCTGATAAAATGCAGAGAGATATTAAATTCTATGATAAACTCACCAAGAAGACTAAACCATCTGTGGTTGGAATGACTCATGAAGCACTTGATCCTGTAGGCAAGGAAGATGGTGATGTTAATAATGATGGTAAAAAGGATAAGACTGATAATTATTTGATGAAGCGTCGTAAGGCAATTGGTAAAGCAATTGCTACAAGAAAAGAAGAGATTGAGCAGATTGATGAGATTCATGGTCAGGCACACAAACCTCATGAAGTTCCTGATAAAAATTTAAAAGGAATGGTAAAGAAAGCCGTCAAGAGAGTTGATGCTGATGTTGATGGTGATGTAGATAGCAAAGATATGAAATCTTCAGAGATGGGAGAGTTTATTCCATCAGTTGATGGTAAGGGAAAAGTCAAAACAAAGGCAAGATTTGAAAGTTATTCAAATTGGAAACAAGACCTTTCCGAAGTTATTAGTGATAATGATGAAAAACCAATTAAAGAAAAGAAAGTAAATAATAAAATTAAAATCAATCCAGAATTCAAAGAATCATTTGATGAAATTGGTGGAACATTAATTGAAATGATAGAACTTGATGAATTTGAATATGTTGTTGAATCTGTGTATGAAGAACTGATTGAAGAAGGATTTACTGAAGATGAAGTTGAGTATGGTATTGAGACTGCACTTACTACTCTTGATGAAGGATATTATGATTCTGCAGTAGAAACATCCAAATCAAGATCTGGAGAACCTGCACCTAAAAAGAAAACTAAAACTTTAGGGGATAGAGTTAGAGGAGCACTTAAATCTGCTGCTAAAAAGGCTATCATAGGCACTGCTCGTGCTGCAGGAAAGGCAATGAAAACAAAGGCACAGGTTCAGGGAGCACCTGGAAGAGCAAAAGCAATGGCAAAAGATTACATGGGCCGTGTAAAAAGAGTTGCTAAAGCAGGATATGAATCTGGTAGAGGACCTGTTGAAAAGAAAACATCTTACAGAGGTAAAGGTGTAGGTCGTAAGGAAAAAATTGGTGAAGAAGCAGAAACCTCAACTGTAACACCAGACCAAAAAAAGCAGATTGAAATGAAGAAAAAGATGCTTCAGAAGAAATTGATGCTTCAGAAGCAGGCAATGCAGATGCAGAAACAGGGAAAACTTGCTCTGAATTATTCTGAATCTGCAGAAGATCGTTTGAGAGATTTTCGTCAAGAACGTGGTGGTCTTGATGGCAACAAACGTTATGATCGTCCCCCTGCAAGAAAGTCTACCAATAAGGAATTGGGAATTCGTGATTTTACCCCTGCCGAAAAAGAAAAAAGAGCAAAGGAGATTGCAGCAAATCTTAAAAAAATGAGAGGTTGATATGCCAGCAGTATCTAAATCCCAGCAAAAGTTTTTTGGAATAGTTCGTGCCATTCAAAAAGGTGAGATGACACCTACTACTCCTGAAACTGCTGAAGTTGCCGCTTCTATGAAAAAGAAGGATGTAAAGGACTTTGCATCTACAAAACATAAAGGACTTCCTGATAAGAAAGAGGTCAAGGAAGCACTTCGTTCTTCTTTGTTGACTGATAAGAAGTTTATGAAAAAGGTTGATTCTGAAAAGAATAAAAAGAAAAACTTCAGTAAGTTTGTGCAAGATGCTGAAGCAGCAAAGAAGAGAACATATGAAGTTGACAAAAAAACTCCATATAATGTTCACAAAAATACTAGATATTATTGATTGAACTGATATATAGTTTAGATTTTGGATTAAAGTATGTTAGCATTTCTACTCCCATTAGCAGCAAAGGTAATTCAAGATGCAGTTGCCAAGATTCCAGAAAATGAAGAACTTGGTGAGAAGTTGGTTGAGATCTGTCTTGTTATCTTGGGTAAAGCGGTTAAGCTGACCAAGACTGATATGGATGACCAACTTCTCGAAGTCGTCAAGAAGGCGATGGTAGCAAGGGAAGAAGAATAAAACATAAATATTATTATTCGGAGGAGACCCTTCGCTGGTCTCCTTTTTTTATAAATATTATTAGAAAAAAAATCTTATTAGGTAGGAAAGACATGGCACTCTGGGGAAATAATGATAACAGAGATTCGCAGGGAACTGTTACTCTGGACTATGCAACAGGTATTTGCACCGGAAGTAATGAAGAATCACCTGGTTCCGGAACCCTTTTTGGTGAAACCGGCAGCGTTCAAGTAGGTGATGTTATTAGATTTGGTGATCGTGAAAAAGGTGGTGGGAAAGTATATTTTGGAGAGGCTGTAGTTGTCAGTATTGCTAGCACAACTTCACTAACAATTGGATCTACTGCTAATTTAAGTGGAGTTGCTATTGCTGCAACATCGTTCTCTGCAGCAAGTTCTCCTAAGTATGTTGTTGGAGATTCTTCATTTAGTGAGGCACAAGCTCAAGGGCATGGTTACTCCAAATTACCATATGGAGTTGCTGCTGGTGGTGTTGATGATGCACAGGGAGGAGCGTATGCAACTGCTGCAGGTTGGGTTGGTGTTACCACTTATGTTGATGAGTCTGGATCACTCAGAGTTAAGAAAGAAGTTCTTGTTGCTATGTCCGGTATTACTACAGGCAATACACCTTCATATCCAAACATCGAAGATGCTGTATGATAATTGATTTATGTTATTCAATGATCTGAACGATAATAATTTTCTTTTATTTGCAATAAAAAACTATTGTAATCCTCAAGCAGTTACAAAAGAAGATTTTGATCGTGATTTGAATCATTTTAAATATATAAAAAGATTATTGAAAAAATATAAAAATGGTGGTGAACTTAAAACTCATTTAATATTAAATCATTTTATCGTAATCTATAATATTTTTGATGATGCGGCTACACCAATGCTTTTTTTCAAACTTGATGAAGAATTGTGGTCTTATGTAAAAACTTTTATTGTTTTTTTGAATCGTCTTCCAGAATATCCACATTGTTATATTCATGATATTCAAGTTGATTTGAATTGTTTAAAGGAACTTAACAAGATCTATGATGAAAAGAAAGAATCTAGATAGAATTATCAATATAATTCGGGAGCAAATGGTAGCAAATGCTCCCGGAGGTTCTGGTGGATTTAGTCAATCATCAGATGCTGCAGGACCAACTGCGGGGTATGATCCTGTTATGAAAAAAAGGCAGATTAAAATGCCTCCAGGTTCACGCAAAAAATGGTTAGATCATTTAAGAGGAAAGAAAAGTGTTTAGTCAAGGATCAAAAGTAGCGGTTCTTGAATCGAAACTTGATGTTTATGAAGATCTTTCCCGTGAAATGCTTACTAAATTAGAAGCAGCCGTAGAAAAGATATCGGAAGGAAATAATCGTATTGCTCAAATTCTGACTAGACATGATGAAAGAATTGAGCAAAGCATGAAGACTGATACTCTTATCATTAAAATGATTGATGAATTAAAAGAAGAAAGTGAGAACGATCATAAAGTTATTCATGAAAGAATTGATAGATTACAGGTAGAAATAAAAGCATTCTCAAAGTTTCGTTGGCAGGTCGGTGGTGTTCTTGCCGTAGCAGCACTCATCATAGGTGCCGGTAGTAGAATCGTCCCTATGTTCTTGACCCCACAACCACAGCAGGTTATAATAGAGAGACAGTAAAAGTCTTTGTAATGGATCTGGTTGACTCCAAGTATATTGGTCTGGTATCATCACGTCTCCAGAAGTTTAAGAAAGTAAAGAATAATCTATATAATTTTCGTTGCCCGATTTGTGGCGACTCACAAAAAAACAAAAATAAGACACGGGGATATCTCTACCAGGTCAAAAATAATACTAACTTCAAGTGTCACAACTGTGGTGCCAGTATGTCATTTAATAATTTCATTAAGACTCTCGATGGCACACTGCACAAGCAATATACTATGGAGAAGTTTAAGGAAGGCCATACTGGTAGAAATTTTGTTGTGGAAGAACCAAAACTTGAATTTAAGAAACCAGTATTCAAGAAGTCTATTGATCTTCCAAAGGCATCAACAAATCCAATTGCAAAAGAATACCTTGAAAGGAGAAAATTAAACCCAGATAAATTTTACTATGCCGATAGATTTAAGTGGTGGTCGAATACACAGAAACAAACCTTTGACACTATTGGTAGAGATGAACCAAGAATCATTATTCCTCTCTATGATGAAGAGAAGAACATGATAGGTTTTCAGGGCAGAGCACTGGATAAGTCACCTAATAAATATATCACCATTATGATTCAAGAGGAGGCACCAAAGATATATGGACTTGAAACAATCGACAAAGAATTACCTATCTACGTGGTCGAAGGACCCTTTGACAGCACTTTCGTCAGCAATAGTGTGGCTTTGTGTGGCAGTGACGGTGACCTGGGTTATCTTAAAGGAAGCAGTGTTATTTTTGTATATGATAATGAGCCCCGCAATCGAGAAATTGTCACTAGAATTGGGAAGTGTATTGAAAGAGGTGAGAGAGTCGTCATCTGGCCAAGTCATATCTTAGAGAAAGACATTAACGATATGGTTCTTGCTGGACATAGCGTTATGGACGTGTTAAAATTAAATACCTACTCTGGATTGGAAGCAAAAATCAAATTTAACAATTGGAAAAAAATATGAGTAACGGAATTAAAGTTAAAAAAAGAGATGGAAGAATAGAACCACTTGATCTGGATAAACTCCATGTTATGGTGGAAGAGGCATGTAAAGGTGTTGCAGGTGTTTCTGCAAGTCAAGTTGAGATGCAATCCGGAATTCAATTTCATGATGGCATCACCACTGACAATATTCAAGAGATTCTGATTCGTAGTGCTTCTGACTTGATTAGTTTGGAAAGACCAAACTATCAATTTGTTGCTGCCCGTCTTCTTTTGTTTGCAGTTCGTAAATCTTTATTTGGCAAGTTGAGAACTATGCCAACTTTGGAAAATCACATTTATGCTTGTGTTTCTAAAGAAGTATATGATTCTGAAATCTACACAAAGTACTCTAAAGAGGAAATTGAAAAGGTAAATAGTTTCATAGATCATGATAGAGATTTCTTGTTTACATATGCTGGTCTTCGGCAAGTTGTAGACAAATATCTTGTGCAGGATAGGAGCACTGGAAAAGTCTACGAGACTCCTCAATTCATGTATATGATGATTGCTCTTACCATATTCCAAGAGTATCCAAAGGAGACCAGGCTCGATTATGTCAAACGATACTACGACGCAATCAGCAAGCACAAAATCAACATTCCCACACCTATCATGGCAGGAGTGCGAACTCCACTTCGACAATTTGCTAGCTGTGTTCTTGTTGATGTTGATGACTCCCTCGATTCTATCTTTAGCTCTGATATGGCTATTGGCAGATACGTTGCACAAAGGGCGGGAATCGGTATCAACGCAGGCAGAATCCGTGGCATCAACGCTAAAATCCGAGGCGGAGAAGTTCAGCACACAGGCGTTGTTCCATTTCTCAAAAAGTTTGAAGCAACTGTCCGATGCTGCACTCAAAATGGCATCCGAGGTGGATCAGCGACTGTCCACTTCCCAATCTGGCACCAAGAAATAGAGGATATCATTGTACTCAAAAATAATAAAGGGACAGAAGATAATCGTGTCCGAAAACTGGACTACAGCATCCAAATTTCTAAACTCTTCTACGAAAGATTCATCAAAAACCAAGAGATTTCTCTCTTCAGTCCTCATGACGTTCCAGGTTTGTATGATGCTTTTGGCACTGATGCGTTTGATGACCTCTATGTGGGTTATGAACGAGATCTCTCTATTCCAAGAAAGACTATTGGGGCACAGGAACTAATCCTAAATCTGCTGAAGGAGAGGGCAGAAACTGGTCGTGTTTATATTATGAATATCGATCATTGCAACTCTCATTCATCTTTCAAAGATAAGATTGAGATGAGTAATCTGTGTCAAGAAATTACGTTGCCAACTTACCCTCTTCAACATATTGACGATACTGTAGGAGAAATTGCACTCTGCATTTTATCTGCAGTTAATGTTGGAAAGGTTAAGTCTGATGATGAACTTGAGAATCTTTGTGATCTTTCTGTGAGAGCATTAGATGAATTGATTGATTATCAGAAATACCCTGTAGCTGCCGCAGAAATCGCCACCAAGGCACGTAGATCTCTTGGTGTAGGGTTTATTGGGTTGGCTCACTATTTGGCAAAACTGGGTTTCAAATATGAATCTCAAGAAGCATGGGATGCAGTTCATGGACTGTCTGAATCTTTCCAATTCTATCTTTTAAAAGCATCTAATCAACTTGCTAAAGAGAAAGGTCATTGCGAATACTTTGGTCGCACCAAATATTCTGATGGAATTCTTCCGATTGATACATACAAGAAGGATGTTGATGAAATTTCTTCAATAAATTACCAGCATGATTGGGAAGGTCTTAGAGCATCTATCTTGGAATATGGTTTACGGAACTCAACACTGTCCGCACAGATGCCTTCGGAGAGCAGTTCCGTTGTGTCAAATGCCACAAATGGAATCGAACCACCTAGAGATTTCTTGTCCATTAAGAAATCAAAGAAAGGGCCTCTTAAGCAAATTGTTCCACAATATACATCTCTCAAGAATCACTATGACCTTCTTTGGGAGATGAAATCTAACCGTGGCTACATCAACGTTGTTTCGGTGATGCAAAAATTCTTTGACCAGGCAATTTCTGGTAATTGGAGTTACAATCCAGAGAATTATCCAAACAACGAAATTCCTGTGTCAACTATGGCACAAGACTTTTTGACTACATATAAGTACGGTTGGAAGACCAGTTATTATCAAAATACTTATGATATTAAGACTGATGAAGTGGAAGAAACAAAATCATCACTAGAAAGTATACTATCAGAGATAGAAAATTCAACGGAGGAAGATTGTGAGTCTTGTAAGATTTAAAACAAACAAAGAAGATAATGGTATGATAGTTGATTCGATGACAGTTTTCAATTCTGAAGAAGTTGATACTAAAAAACAACCAATGTTTTTTGGAAAACCTCTTGGAGTTCAACGATATGATTCTTACAAGTATCCAGTATTTGATAAACTTACAACACAACAATTAGGATATTTTTGGAGACCTGAAGAGGTCTCTCTTCAAAAAGATCGTGGAGATTATCATTCTTTACGACCAGAACAAAAACATATTTTTACTTCCAATCTAAAGTATCAGGTGATGCTCGACTCTATTCAGGGTCGGGGTCCTGGTATGGCATTTGCTCCATACTGCTCTCTTCCAGAATTGGAAGCCTGTATGAAGGTTTGGGAGTTTATGGAGATGATTCATAGTCGTTCTTATACTTACATCATTAAGAATGTGTATTCAGATCCATCAGAGGTCTTTGATACGATTCTGAAAGATGAACGTATTATGGAACGTGCTTATAGTGTGACATCGGGTTATAATGATTTCATTAATCATGCACATGAGTATGATAATGGAAATGATTGGAAGCACGCATTAGAGCAAGTTCCCACCGCACTAGAGGGCAGATATGAACTCAAACGCAAACTCTATCGAGCAGTTGCAAACGTTAATATTCTTGAGGGTATTCGTTTTTACGTTAGTTTTGCATGTAGTTTTGCTTTTGGCGAACTCAAACTCATGGAAGGAAGTGCAAAAATTATTAGCCTTATCGCAAGAGATGAAAATCAGCATTTAGCAATTACTCAAAATATTTTAAATAAATGGAAAACTGGAGATGATCCAGACATGAAGAAAATTGCTAAAGAGGAAGAAGAGTGGCTCTATAAGATGTTTGATAATGCTGTAAATGAAGAGAAACGCTGGGCAGAATATCTGTTCAAGGATGGTTCTATGATTGGTCTGAACGATAAACTTCTTCAAAAATATGTAGAATGGGTTGCAAACAGAAGGTTGAAAGCAATCGGTATGAGACCTGTGTATGACATTGCAGCAAGCAATAACCCACTTCCATGGACTCAACATTGGATTTCTTCTAAAGGTCTTCAGGTAGCACCTCAAGAGACTGAAGTTGAATCTTATGTTGTTGGTGGAATTAAACAAGATATAACCAAAGACACCTTTGCTGGGTTTAGTCTTTAATATAATTTTTTATACGAGGGTTTCAAAACCCTCTTTTTTATTGGGCCTTGACGGGCCCTTTTTTTATGAGTAGACTAGGTTTGTCGCCGTTAAAGATAAATAATAGCTCATTGAATTCTATAAGATGAGTTATGAAAATCCATGGATATATGAAGAGAAACCTTTTGAGTCTGATGATATTATGGATTACTTTGGTTTTGTCTATTACATTACCAATAAGTCCAACGGACGATCGTACATTGGTAGAAAGTATTTCTGGTCGTTTAGAAAACCTCCTGGAAAGAAAAGAAAAGTAAAACAAGAATCAGATTGGAAAAAGTATTATGGTTCTTGTCCAGAATTAAAAGAAGATATAAAAAAGTATGGTAAAGAGACCTTCAGTAGAGAGATATTGAGTTTACATAAAACTAAAGGTCTTTGTAACTATGAAGAAACCAAACAGTTGTTCTTAAATAATGTCTTATCCGAGTCACTTGACAATGGAGAACCAGCATATTATAATTCCAACATCCTTGGCAGATATATGCGAAAGGATTATGGCTATTTTTCTAAATAACCAAGTGCCGTGAAGAATATTATATTCTTATGACGGATGTCGTCTTTTATTAATTTAATGATTAACAAAATTCTTTTTGGTCTGCTTTCAATTTCCATTCCATCAGCATGTGCTTATCCTTCAATCAATCAAATTGATTCTCTTCCCAAGATTGATGTTTCTGTAAATGAAGAAAGGGCAGTACCTATTAAGGTAGTAAAGAAAACTTGGAAGTGTCCTGGATGTAATGATAACGAAAAATATGTCCTTGAACAACTTCAAGAAAAAACCCGTATTAGTGATCGTAATGCTCTTGCGACTATCATGGGAAACATTAAGTCAGAGAGCAACTTCCATCCCAACATATGCGAGGGAGGGGCTAGAGTTCCTTACAACGCTTGCCATCGTGGGGGTTATGGTCTTGTTCAGTGGACCACAGTAAATCGTTATAATAACCTTGGTAGGTTTGCTAAAAAATATGGTTATGATCCTTCTACACTTGAGGGTCAGACTGCATATATGATTAACGAAAATATATTCCAACGATATCTACCTATGTTTGAGGGCAGTGGCCAAACTGTCCGTCAGTACATGGTTCCTGCCTATTATTGGTTAGGATGGGGAATCAAAGGATATCGTGAACATTATGCATATGACTACACTAAAAAAATGGTACTAGCATGACAACATTTTTGAACAAAATCAAAATCAAAAACGCAATCAAAAACACAATCAAAACAATGAAAGAAAAATTCGAGACACAAACTTCTCTTCTTGAAAAAAAGAATATTCATTGTTCAATTGATAAAGAAGAAGTTGATTGTGATGAAATGAATGCTCCTTCATACATTGGTGTTCCTGCACCAATGTATCTTGAAGATGACCCTTGGTTTGGTTCTGCCCCTATGAAAACTGAAAAGCAGATTGATTACATGAAGCAAGAATTTGAAATGAAACGTCAGGAACGAGAAGAGCAATTCTTGGTAACTGGTGAATCAGAAGATATTCATCAGAAAATGTATGAGATTGCTACCAAGAATCAGAATACAACTCTAAATTTAAATCCTATTGGTGGTTCTGAAAACTTTCATGAAGGCCCTGGTGGTTGGAACTCCGGAACTGGTATGGGGCAATTTAAAAAATGAGTGAAAAAGATTGGCGTTATAATGACACTAAAATGTCATTGAGAACCAGTGCCTTAAATGTTCTTCTCAAAAGATTTGGGTCAGAGATATGTTCTGATGGATCACCTAGATATTCCAACCAAAGTATTTACGAATGTGTTCATGATTGGGTTTCACAGGGCAATGTAAATACAAATGGTATTGTCAAATATTATGAGGCTTATTACGCATGAAAAAATTTCTTCTTGCTATGATTCTTGTTGCTTCTCCTGCATTTGCGGGAGAATCAAAAACTCCTAAAGAATTCTATACTATGGACTCTATGGGTTGTATGCTCCTTCGAGAATGCACTAAAGATGTCCAACAAGTCTTCAGTATCAATGATATTGCTAATGCTCATCCCAATAGTGATTACGATTTTGTTGCTGATGAGTTCAACAACATGCTCGTTTCCCTTGATCAAATCGGAGTTAAGGTGTTTCTAGCAGATGAAAAGTATTTTCCTGTCGGACATCGTGGGGTTTATCATACCGTCGGTAATAACTTTTTTCTGAATAAATCCTTTATGCATCGTCCTGGTGTTCTTATGTCTGTGATGCGTCATGAAGGATGGCACGCAGCACAAGACTGTATGGCAGGAACGATTGACAATAGTTTGATTGCTATTATCAAACCAGAAGAAGATGTTCCTCCACTGTGGCGTGAGATGGTAGAGCGTACCTATCCCAAGTCTGCTGTACCTTGGGAAGCAGAAGCAACATGGGCAGGTAAGACTAAAGGAATGACAGCTGATGCACTCTCTGCTTGTGCTACTGGTGCTATGTGGGAAATTTATGAACCAACACCTTTGACCCGTAAATATCTTGTAGAAGAAGGTTTTATGTCTAAATAGTAACATTCCTACAAGGAAAAGACCACCCAAGGAGAATCCTGCGAAACTCTTTAGTGTTATAATGGTGGATTCTCTGTTGGAAAGCAATTTTCAAACATGTCTAATTTAACAAGAGATGTGTTAATCAAGACCATCGTTGCCGAAGAAATGAAATCCTGCGACAGTCCTGATTACACTCAACAATTAAAAAATACTTATCATAAATGGAATCATGAATCTAGTGCAAATCTTTGTCAAAAATACAATCAATTAAATCACACTAGTATTACAGTTGATATATTAGATTAATTATGTTGGAGATTGGTAGTGAATAAAGTGCATGAAATTTTTCCCCTTGTAGTTTATCAAGGAACGGTTGATTGCCATAGAGAATTTAAAGAAAAAAATATAGATTCTCTTCGTGACTATTGGTTTAATGGATATGAAAATGAAAGCCCGGAATATTCTGGAAAAATATTTGCACATTTAAATCCAGAATATAAGATGTTTTTCAATTCATTGAAAAAGAATCTTAATGAATATCTTGAACATCTGAATGTTAATCATAATCTGATTAACTATCATATTGTAAAAACTTGGGTTGGTTACCATAAAGATGATGAAACTCCATCTGTAGGCCCACATTTTCATAATGAATCCAATATTAGTTTTGTTTATTATTTGAAAACAGATTCGACATCTGATAAACTTTGTATAAGTCAAGCATCTAATCGTAATGAGATATCTGGAGGATTGTTTGAAACTTCTCATGCAAAAAATGTAATTGCAAGATTCAATAGATATAATTGTAATTACTATACCATCACTCCAATTGAAGGTACTGTAGTGCTTTTCCCAAGTGATACTCTACATCATATTCAAAAGTTTACTCAAAGAACTGATGAAAGAATTGTTATTGCTGGTGATATACGCATTACATTGAAGGAAAATAATCCAAGTTATCATCAAGGATGCACTCACCCTTCTCAATGGTTAGAACTATGACAATGGAAACCTCATATAAAATTGTTATAGATGATCGTAAACCTGTAATGATAAAACACTCTCTGATTTGTCATCCTCCAGCAGATCCATATCTTGTAGATAATGTTGATACTTCTTATCCTGGTATTGTCATAAAGTATGATAATGGATATCTACTGGAAGATGGTGTACATAGAATGGCTAAACTTCAAAGGCAAGGAGTATATGAATCATTGTTTTATGTTGTAACTATAGACGAGTATAAACGAGGACTGGTTCATATGATGTTTATGGGAAAATTTATACCATTGGGTGAATGGAATGCACAATCTTTATCTCCATTGGGACATTAAAATCATAAATACAAGAGCCTCACTCTTTTTTAAATGACAGATTCAAAACTGACTAAAAAAGAGGATGCCAAAAAGGAAAATAAATTTGACTGGGCAGATGAAGGTCTGTCTGCGTTAGTGCGTGTTGTTATTTTATCGTGGTCTGCAGCAATTCTTACACTTAATTATGTAACGATTCCTGGTGTCCCACAGAAGAATATTGATCCAACTTTCATTGCCAGTGTGTTTACCGGAACTTTGGCCACTTTCGGAGTTCAACCTGCAAAGAAAAAAGATGAAGAATCTTCTAAAAAAGAAGTAGAAAAAAAAGAAAAAGTTGAGTGATAATGTATAATATATCCAAGGAACCTGAAGAAAAAGATGTAAAGTCTAAATCGCCAATTAAGATTGCTGCGTTGGCATTAGGTGCCATTGTTGGCATTTCTCATATCGGTCTTCTTGGTTATTTACTTAATGATAATACTCCTAAAGTAAGTCAAGTTCCTGTTATTAATATTCCTCGTGGCCCATATTCATCTTATAGAATTAGAGCCGGCAAGGATGGGTATGAGATTGAGTATCGTGCAGATGATCCAAAGATTTTAGAATCTGAAAGATCTCTTGATGTTGATAAGAATAAGAGAGGATTGTTTGGTGGAGGATCTGAAAAACGTAATGAGTATCGTCGGGATCAATATACTAGAGAAGGAACACGCAACCTAGGAGGCGGATCAGTAGATGCCGAGGGAAAGACTCTTGCCAAAAGCGAAGAGTGCATACGGGCGGACGCTGGAGCACGGTCACAAGGTGCGATGGCAGGTAGTGCGATTGCTGCTGGTGTAGCAGTTCCAGCACTTGTCAACATTCCTTACATTGGATGGTTAGCAGGTGGATGGGCATTACTTTTAGGCCAGAAAGCAGGATCTGAAATTGGATCTGAAGTTGGAACTGTATTTAATGATTGTTAACTAATGTACACATTTATAAATTATGCGACAGCATTTTGGTCTGTCGTGGTGATGAATTGTATTCAACCTGCAAATTGGCAATATTGCTATCGGGTTGATGAATGGCTACTGCCAGAAGTAAGTCAGGGAATCAAAATATATTTTGATAAGAATCATAATCATTTGTATCAAGAAGAGAAAAAATACCTAGATAGTGTAGTCGAGTAAACTTTTATGAAGTTCTTTTTTGCACTTCTAGCTACATTTTTTCTAGCACTTCCGGCATGGGCAGTTGATGTTACTATGGGTTCTAATGGTAACCTTGTTTTTGATCCTGCTGAAGTTACTATTAGTGCTGGTGAGTCAGTACATTTTGTTAATGGTATGCTTCCTCCCCATAATGTTGTTGTAGAAAATCATCCAGAATTGGGGCATGAAGGTTTAGTAATGTTACCAGGTGAAGACTTTGAAGTTGCATTTCCAGAATCTGGTGACTATACTTATTGGTGTGCGCCACATAAAGGTGCTGGTATGATCGGTACTGTACACGTTGAATGATATGAAAAAGATTAACAGTTTTGTTCTGAACCTTACTGTTAAAATAATTGATTATCTCTATAGGGGTAGATACTTTCAACGTTTTTGGGTGCTTGAGGAGATTGCTCGGGCACCCTATTTTGCATTTTTAAGTGTCTTACATTTTAGGGAATCATTAGGACTTCGTGGGTCAGAACACCTTTATCTAATGGAGGAACATTTTGCTCAAACAATTAATGAAACAGAACATCTGGAATATATGGAAAGTCGGGGCGGTAATTCTTATTGGATTGATCGTTTCTTTGCCAGACACCTCGTTCTTGTCTACTATTGGATTAATGTATTTTATTATTGGGTGGCTCCTGTTTCTGCTTACCATCTCTCCTATGAAATAGAAATACATGCAGCAATGACATATGCACATTACTTACAGTATCATGATTGGAATGATGAGAACATTTGGCGTATAATGAATGATGAGATACAACATTTTCAGGAACTACATACTTCAATGGAGATGATAAAATGAAGGTAGGAATCATCGGTCTGGGACGAATGGGAGAAGGAATGTCCCGTCGTCTCATCAAAGCAGGTCATGAAGTATGGGGGTATAGAAACAACTATGCAAAAGCTGAAGAACAATATGAAAAGGGTTATATTAGTGGATGTACCACTTCTGTGGAAAGCCTTGTTCAAGTAGTTAGATCTACACCAAGTGATAGAAGAGCACCTGGTATTTTCATGATGGTAGTACCAGCAGAAACAGTCGAGGGCACAATTAATGAGTTACTACAATTTTGTGTGGAGGGTGATATTATTATTGATCATGGCAATTCCAATTTTAAAGACACTCGCAGGAGAGCAGAAAGGCTTGCTAAATTGGGCATCCAATATATTGACTGTGGTACTAGTGGTGGTGTTTATGGTTTGGAGCGTGGATACTGTCTTATGGTTGGTGGTGCAAATACTGCAGTATCCGTCTGCGCTCCTCTCTTCCGCGCCCTTGCTCCAGGAATCGATGCTGCTCCCCGCACAGACCCTTTGAGTCGTAGTACTAGTGCTGAATATGGTTGGTTACATTGTGGAGGACCAGGTGCCGGACACTTTGTGAAGATGGTTCATAATGGTATTGAGTATGGAGTGATGCAGGCATATGCTGAAGGATTTAATATTTTAGAGAATGCAAATGCAGGTGCCAAGTATGTCAAAGCAGGAGATGCAGAAGTTGCTCCAATGGATAATCCAAAAGATTATTGCTATGACATCGATGTTTCTGAAGTGGCTGAGTTATGGCGTCGTGGTTCTGTTGTTGGTAGTTGGTTACTCGATCTTACCGCTGATGTTTTACGAAACGATCATCACCTTGATAAGTTCGATGGGGGGGTCAGTGATTCTGGGGAGGGTCGTTGGACTGTCCATGCTGCTGTGGATCTTGGGATACCCGCTCCTGTTATCAGCAGTGCTCTGTATGAGAGATTTAACTCTCGCCGTCTTGGTGCTTTCGCGTCCAAGGTTCTAAACGGTATGAGATATATGTTCGGTGGTCATCATGTTCGGTGAGTTTCTTAAATTCCTCGCAATACCCTTTGTGGTATCCACCATATATTTCGGGATACGAAAAGGTGAAAATAACTACTATGAATCAGACGACTATGACGGAAATGGAACTGCCCACTGATTACCTGTCCAGGAGGATAGTCATCTTCGGTGCTACTGGGGATTTATGTAAAAGAAAACTGATTCCTGCATTGTATCAATTGTGGGAGAAAAAACTTTTACCAGAACAACTTTTGATTGTTGGGGTGTCTCGTAGAGAACATTCTAAAGAGTCATGGATAGAGCATCTTGGTAACTATCCGGAAGAATTTACATATTGGTTGGATTTTGTTTGTGCAGATCTTAATAATCAAGATAGTTTGACCAAACTTCATGATGATAGTGTAGATACAACGTATTTTTTATCTGTTCCTCCAGAGAGCTATGAAAATGCAATCATCAACCTCAAAGAAGCAGGATTTTTGGATGACCCGGATCATTCCAGAGTGGTTATCGAAAAACCCTTTGGACGTGATCTTCAATCTTCTAATCATTTACAGTCTGTGGTTAGCAGACATCTACGGGAGAAACAGGTATATCGCATTGACCATTATCTTGGCAAAGATACTGTTAATAACATACTTGCTACTCGGTTTGGTAATATTTTGCTGGAACCACTTTGGAATCGTAATTACATAGAAGAGATTCAAATCTTTGCGACGGAGACGATTGGTTGTGAAGGGAGGTCACAATATTATGATACTGCAGGTGTTGTAAGAGACATGTTGCAGAATCATATGCTTCAGGTTCTTTCACTCATTGCAATGGATGCTCCATGTAGAATGGATGCAAAAGAAATTCGTAGAGAAAAAACAAAAGTTCTTGCTGCCACAAGACTTGGGAAAAAATTTGTTACTGGTCAGTATGAAGGTTATCGCAAGGAACAAGGTGTTGGCCCAGAGTCAATGACTCAAACCTTTGTTGCCGGTGATTTGTATGTTGATAATTGGAGATGGGAAGGTGTTCCTTTTTACTTTATGACGGGTAAGAAGATGCCCTATCAGTGTGTGGAGGTCGTTGTGAAACTCAAAGCACCACCTGTTGGATTATTTGAGGGAGAAACACCTGGTCGTATTGTGATGCGTTTACAACCACATGCACACCTTGATATTCAGATTGATGTCAAATCACCTGGACTTGGTGAAGAAGTTGAGAAAGCAACTCTTACACATCGATATCCTGATTGGCTGGGTGTGGATGGTTATGAGAAATTATTCTTTGATGCAATTAATAATGATCAATCACACTTTGTTCATTCCGATGAGGTGACGGAATCATGGAGAATTGTTGATGATCTTCTTTGTACTGGTGATTCTTGTCCTGTAAGAACCGCACCTTATATTTACAAAAAAGGTTATTGGGGCCCTTGGAACAAAGTAGAACAAATTACTAAATGGGATTATCCGGCATGATTGGGTTAGTCAGAAATGTAATGGAGACACCAGCACTTCTAGGTGTTATGTCATTTTTTCTTATCTTTGTTCCTATTTTAGGTATGTGGGCAGTCCACAAATATGGTTGGGAACACTGGGAACCTTTTTCTAAAAACCACAAATGAAAAACTTTTTAAGTAAATGGGGTTCTGATATAGAACCACCACCAGAGTACGTAACTAAAGAAGAAGTGCAGGAGATGATTGATGATGCCATACGAAAACATAATCGTAATGCTGGAATTATCAGCATGTGTGTTGGTTGGGTTGTTCTTGCACTTTTTGCTGAGGGTCTTCTTCGACTCATTGGAGTGATTGAACCATTATTTCCATGGCTTAAAATCGCATTGTAGAATAGATATGAACTTAATACTTAGACCTTTAAATGATATTAATGACGTAACTTGGAGCATCATTGTTTGCATGGTGCTCCTTTTGTTTGGAGTGGCATACTACATATATACTATTATGAAAATGGCTTATTCGGAGATGGACGATGAGCGACTTGACAAATAAAGATGCAGAACAGGATAAACAAATTGCTGTTTTGGAAAATTATTTTGGTAGTATGAGAGAACGAGTCATTGGTCTCGAAGAGAGAATGACACGTAAAGATGATTATGAGCGTCTTGAAAAAAATATTGACGAACTTAAAACCAGAGTTCGACAATTGGAAAGATGGGTATGGGGTGCGGCAGCTGTAATTGCAGTTGGTGCATTTGTGATTGGTATTGCAGCAAACGCACAGGAGACAAAAAATGGGAGCAATGAAAATTATAAATACTCTTATCATCGCTCCCATATTATATGAAACATATTCATCATATTATTCCAAAACATATGGGTGGAACTGACGACCCTTCTAATCTTGTAGAACTTACAATAGAAGAACACGCAGAGGCACATAAGAAACTTTATGAAGAATATGGTAGAGAAGAGGATAAAATTGCTTGGATGGGACTATCGGGGCAGATAGGCAAAGAAGAAATCGTCAAAAGAGTATTGAGTGAAGCAGGTAAAAAATCTGCAAGGATGAATAAAGAAATACAAAAAGAATCTGGTAGAAAAACTGGTCTTGCTAACAAAGGCAGAGTTCCTTGGAATAAAGGTAAGAAGATGTCTGAAGAGTATAAGAAAACTTTGAGAAATAGTCCTAATGTAAAACCTCCAAGTAGAAAAGGTGTTAAACTTTCAGAAGAAACTAAAAAGAAAATGAGTGAGGCACATCTAAATAGAAAAAGAAAATGAGGTATTTTTATGGGTGCTATGGTTCCGCCCAGCAGGAAGTCCTGCTATAATTTTAGGGTAGTTGAAATTAACAGAGTGCTTGATGGAGACACGATTGATGTCACAATTGATTTGGGATTTGATCTCTATAAGAAAGAAAGAGTTCGAGTCGCAGGAGTGGATACTCCGGAGAAGCGTACTAGGGATGAAGAAGAAAAGGCACTCGGATATGATGCCACAAATTGGCTCAAAGAGAAACTGGAGGGTGCTATTTCTGGTGATGATGAGTTGTCTGTTAGGACTGAACTTGTTGGTGGCGTCGGCAAGTATGGCCGTCTTCTTGGGTGGTTATACATTGGGGATGCAGAATTGTCTCTCAACGAAGCAATGATTGCCGAAGGATATGCCTGGGCATATGATGGTGGAACCAAGCAAAAGAACTTTGAGGAACTTCGTGAAATTCGTCGTGCTCATGGCACTTTAGTGGAATGATTCCTACATTATATGTTTTTGGATTTATTTTATTATTAACTTCTGGAATGATGGCAGTTGGAAATAAAAATGCTAGTATTGGACAACCGCAATTACCAAAATGCAAAAAGTAATTAATGTAATCGCACTTCTTTCTGGACTTACATCACTTGCCGTGATTGGTGGTGGTGTTTATCTGTATAAAAATGCAGATGTCATGATTGAAGATGTAAGAAAGAATGTTGCGAATGCGGCAGTAGAAGCAATTACTGATGCCCTTCCTGGTATGTTAGATGCTGCGATGCCAGAACTTCCAGAAGTGACAGGACCAGAAATTCCAATGGCAACTCCTGCACCAGCAGCACCCATGACAACCGGACCTGCAATACCCCTCCCCTAAATAGGGTTGATGTGTTAATTAATTATTATGGCAACATCAACTCATAGGAAAAAGTCAAGTAGGAACAAGGAAGCAGATCAAAAATTCTTTTTATATGTTTTCTTCTTTCATATTTTCAATTCCATTGGAAAATTTTTTCATGATTTGTTAGATGATTAATGGAAATTAAGAATATTAACATTTCGGAAATTTCTATTCCGGATGTGAATACTTGGTTTAGAGAACCACCTCATGCAATTCCACCTGTTGTCCCAGTGACAGTTCAGATTGGAATTCCTATTGTTGATATTCCTGGATGTGTAGAAGCACATAGCACTAATAATCCAAGAAATGATAACTTGGTGAATGATGATCCAAAAGGAACATTGACATTTTGTGATGCGGGTGTTCCTTCATACAATCCTATGAACTTTGAACCGGAGGATCATTTACAGACACCAGTAGTTAAACCTCCACCATACGAGGAACCAGAAACCCCAGAGATGCCTCTGGATGCCGTTCCTACGAAGGCTCTGCAAGAAGTCAAATTACCTTGTCCCACAGAAAAACAATCACTCACAGAACCCATAGGAACCGTGAGTGATGGTGGAAAGAAAAGAATTGTTGATTATAAAACTGTAGGAAAAGAATGTATTGCAGTTAAAGAAGACTTATCACTTCCTGTGCAGGTTCTAGAAGGACTTCCAGGAGCAGGTTCAGTCACAATGACAACATCAGTGGCAGTGATTGCAACGACCTCTGCAATTCTTGCAAAACCCGTTGCTGATGTATTATTGAAGACTATTAAACCAGCAGTTAAAAAGGTCATCAAGAAAGTTCAAAAAATTACTGGGAAGAAACAGAAGATTCTTTCCTTAAAGGAACGCCGAGATCTTCAGCGCGGTTTGAAGTAACTGTTGGAATAGAATGACGATGTGGATGATTGTGTCCAGGAGGGTTATTAACTATTACATCTGCACATATTTTATGCATTGGACTTTTGGGATGGAAAGTAATTCCTTTTAACATCAAATCCCCACAATTCTTGAGTCTGGCTAATTCAAAATCTAATCTCTTATTGGCAGTTAGTTGTTGCTGCATTTTAATTTGAGTCGTCGCAGCATCCTTACATAGATTTTGTAAATCTTTATCTAATGGTTCTGACCATGTGATTGAGAATCCAACACCTAAACTGTAATTATCTTTCTGACCTGTTCTAGTTTTTTTACGAAATAATATATCACCAGGATTATCTAAAACACCATCTCCTATCGGATTGCCATCATCATCAAAGGCACCAAAATTATCGGTGACATCATATACTGGATCCATATAATATGGTTCATAAGGTTTTGCTGCAGAAATACTTCCTGTAACATACGGAGTAAAATTGCGAGTGGGTCCTTGACACTGAATTCCGTTTCCGTATGTGTTAGTGATATATGGGCCTTGTAAAACCTGAATTGCCTGATTGGTCACCGAGCCTGAACTATTTGCCACAGGACTTGCGGTTGCCGATACACCACCAACGGTTTCAGCATTGACTGGTGAGGCAAATAATAATGCAATTATTGGGAAAAAATGGAGGTGGTTTCTGTTACGCTTTCTATGACCGTCTCTCTTTGAATAATCGTCTGATTGCTTAAACCCGGACCAGAGTAAGTTTCTGTAAATTGAAATGCTGCTCCCGGTGTTGTTTGTTTCCAGTTTGGTTTTGAATTTGATAAACCAGTCCATCTCGAAGTCACTCCATTTATTGTTGTCGAAACAGTTGATTGATTAGGAACAATAGTTTCTCCCGAATGTTCCACACCAGATCCTGTTACAGAATATTGATATCCAGTGTTATAATCCATCGAATTGATGGTTTCTGTTATTGTTGATGTTGTCTCTGTTCGGCTTGTCATTGAGCCTTGCGTGAAGTTGGGAACAACCGGCACACTATATACCGGTTGTGCCATCCCATGAATCACTCCAAGAACCAATCCGAAACCGATTGCTTCTTGTAATTTAGTCACTGTTATTTAACCTCAATCAATTACAGTGATTTCACTTACAAATTGTCCGATCGCACTAGAACCAGCTGAACCTGCAGTTACTGTAAGAGCACCTGATGAAGTTACAGTACCGGCAAGACTAGTATTATCACCAGCAGCATAAGAGGTTTGTGTAGACAGATTCCCAACAGTGCCTACAGTGGGAGCAGATGTTGGAACGGCATCACCTTGTGTATATGATTGGCTGAAGGAAAATGCAGAACCGGGTGTATCTTGTGTTGCGGCAATTGTTCCTGGATTATAGATACCCGAAGTAATTGTTCCTGCAGAAACTGTATTGGCAGTTGATCCGTCAGTAGTATCGATATTGCTTCCAGAAATACTGAATGAGGAACCAATTCTTGATGCGGTAGTTCTTGCAGCGTCCACAGTCAACTGAACACTAGTTGCATGTTTAGTAACAAGTCCACCCGCATAAACTGGTGAGGTCATCAACAACATTCCAAGTAACATTAATGTCTGTTTCATTTATCTGGAATTACAGGTTTTCTGGAAATATTTATCCTTTTTGGTTTTTTATAAATAATGTGTCAAAGTTAAATGAATTGAAATGACAGATCAACAACAACATCTTTCCGAACTTATTGAGCAAAGAAATATGATTGCCAAACAACTTGAAAGTCTTCAAGAAGAAGGTTCAAGAATCAGAGAATTGTTTTTAAAAACACAAGGTGCTATCGAGTATTTGGAAGCCACTGGAGTAGAACTTCCAGAACCAGAACCCACCGAAGAAGAAGCACCAGCAGAAGAAGAAGCACCAGCAGAAGGTTGACATCCTGATCAAGAGAGTCTATAATATTTGAGTTGAGAGGGGGAGGCACTGCTGCCTCTCTTAACTTGTAAGGGCAAGTAGCTCAGTTGGATTAGAGCCACGCACTTCTAATGCGTTGGTCGGGGGTTCGAGTCCCTCCTTGCCTGTTGTCCTTTTACTTCTTATGGACAATTACACCTTTGGTGGAAGACCCGTAACGGGAATCAATCTTCTTTTACTCATAAGTGAGATGGAAGGTACTTATCAACATCTCAAGTATATGGGATTTGAAGAGGACATGAAGTTCATTGATGAGATGAAGAAGAGGTATTATAAACTCTACTTCAAAACAAAGAAAGGAGAAAACAATCCTCTGTAGCTCAGCGGTAGAGCCATCGACTGTTAATCGATTGGTCGCAGGTTCGAATCCTGCCGGGGGAGTTGCCTCTGTAGCACAGTGGTAGTGCAGTGCTTTTGTAAAGCAAAGGTCGCAAGTTCAAATCTTGTCGGAGGCTTGACAAAATTTCGGTTTTGTCTTATATTAACATCCTTAACCTTACTCTAAATATTATTACAGGCGAGAACTAATATGGAAATTGTAGAACCTCATTCGACAATTTTAGTTCTTAATAGTTCTTATGAACCTCTTCACTTTACAAATTGGAAAAGAGCAATTATACTATTGTTCAAAGAAAAAGCAAAGTTAATATCAAAACGAGTGATTCGATTGGTAAACTATGTTATTATTCCATTTAGTAGAATGAACAATATGTATCCAACTAAAAACTTGATTTACAAGAGAGATAAAAATAAATGTCAGTATTGTGGATCGACAAAAAGTTTAACCATTGATCATGTTATTCCGCGTAGCCGTGGTGGTAAAGATACCTGGGAAAATTTAGTGGTTGCATGTTCACCTTGTAATATTAAAAAGGGTGATAAGATGCTGGAACACACTGGAATGAAGTTATCTTCAACTCCAAAAGCACCGATTAGTAAAGTCCTTATAGATTTGACTGATTCAAAAGTTCCAGAATGGCAAGAGTTTATCTTTGAATAAACACTTGACAAGATAATCCAAACAGGTTATACTTGTCTCATGGTTAAAGGGTTTAGTTAACTAAATAATGTTACTACACCCCGTGATACATGCCATACGCAAACAAAGAAGACCGACAACGTTATCAAACTGCTTATAAAAAGGAGTATGATAAACGGTCAGATGTCAAGCAAAAACGTAAAGAATTACGTGAAGCACGTTCTAAACGAAACAAAGAGTTTGTTTTAGAACAAATGACACCTTGTATTGTTTGTGGTGAAAATGATCCTGTGGTGATAGATTTTCATCATTTGGATCATACAGAGAAAGAGCATGGTATTAGTAAACTAATACATAATAACTCTTCTTTAGAAAAGATTAAAACAGAGATTGACAAATGTGTTTGTCTGTGTTCTAATTGTCATCGTAGAGTCCATGCCGGAACTCTACAACTGCGGGATTAGTTCAGTTGGTAGAACGTCAGCCTTCCAAGCTGAATGTCGTCGGTTCGAATCCGATATCCCGCTTCGGTAAACCCTAAAAAGTTTTCCGTATAAATACTTGTTCGTAACTTTAATGTTACGAATTACAACAAACAGAAGATGCCTCAAGTACTCGCATCAGTTTTGTTGACCGGACCACAGTAGTGTGGTATACTAAATCTGCGATCGGGAAGTCGAGTCCGATCCATCATCTGCGGGTAACCATTCCGCAAGTAAATTTAACGAGGTATCTAAAATGATCAAATCTGTATTCGCAGCAACTGCTGCTCTCTCCATGTCCGCTGGTGCTGCTTTTGCAGGTCCCTACGTGAATGTGGAAACCAATGCTGGTTGGGTTGGAGATGACTACTCCGGAGCCGTCACCGATCTGCACGTAGGTTATGAAGCTGGTCTTGGTGATTCTGCTGCATGGTATATTCAAGGTGGCCCTTCGATCGTCTCCCCTGACGGTGCAGAGTCTTCCACCGAATTCTCTGGTAAAGTCGGAGTTTCTGCTGGTCTGACCGATCAACTGTCTGCTTATGGTGAACTCTCTGCTGCTACTACTGATCAAGAGTTCGAAGATCTGAACGTTGGTGGTAAACTGGGTCTGAAGTACGCTTTCTGATTTTCAGAATAAGTGCTATAATATGAGGGTCTTCGGGCCCTCTTTTTTTATGAAAAAAATTTTACTATCTCCAGTCACTCACTTCAATCTTTTGATTGTAGGAACTTTAATCCTTATAGGTGTAATGCATAATCGGGCACATCATAAAATGGAAGTGGATGTTGATGGATATGCAAGACAGTTTTGTAAAAAGAATGTGGAAAAATGTAAATCTTTTATTGGTGAATATTAATGACCGTTCCTTTTTATATTGATATTGAGTATCAAAAGGTAGAAGTTCCTCAAGAAATTTTATCTTATTGCGATGCATTTACTACGGATGCCACTCGTGAGGAACTTCGATATCTTGATTGTGTTTATATGAATATGGGCCTTTATGGAAATGATCCTGAACAAATGAAAGAGATGAGGAGACGTTATAACTATAATGTGCGACCTGTTTTTGATTGATGAAAAAGAAACTTAAAAGGACAATCAAAGAATTTTTCAAACCATCTGAAAAACTAAATCATGAAAGTCTATATGAAATGATTGAAAATCTTCAATATAGGATTAGTGATATGGAAAGTGAACACATGATTATGATGTGTGAACTTCGAAAATTATATACTTTGGTCGGCAAGGAGCACACAAATGAAAATTAATTTGTGGTACTCTAAAAGTATGAAGCAGTGGAGATGGACTCTCTGCGAAGAAACTAAAAAAGGTGCGGTATCAGAGTGTCATTCTGGCCAACAACCACTTTTAAGAGATGCGATGGATGATGTTGCTAATACTGTTGAATACATTATTAAATCAAAATAAATTTTATATTTTTATTCATGGAAATTCCAATTTTTAATAAATCTGGCAATCAGGTAAATTCTATTCATATCTCTGACACTATTGAATATATTGATGGTAGAGTATGTAAGGGAGAAAAAAATTATTATAAGGGTATAGGGGTGCCTTATTCTATGCATTATATACATCCAGATGATATGAATGATGAGTATGAGTATATTGATCGTCACTCTGTATTCTATATGGGCAATATAGTATCAAAAAAATGTTTTAAAGATAAATTTGGAATATTTCAAGAAAGATATCAACCTCATTTTACTGATTGGTTGGGTGCATGTGGGATTAAAGAATTGAATATTTTTGAGAATCTTTATGATGAAGGTGGTTTTGAAATGAATTCTATTGAAATTTTAGATAGAGAAGTTATAGATAAAGATAATGAACAATATTATCTCAAAGTAAATTATCTAGATGGTAGGGGAAATTATTTAAGTAATCCACAACCAAAAAACTTAAGGATATTGCTTGATTATATGATTCAAAGTGATTGGAATTTTCCATGGGATAAAAATTCAATAACAGATATTTCAACAAAATCCAAAGTGTCTGATGTTGCAGACATTTTTAAATCAAAAGAATTGAAACATAAAATAGGTAGCATTTATTCTGTTCTCTATAGTTTGTATCATTCTGACAAGAAAGAATATCATAAATTCTGTGATGTGAATGGATTGCAACATGTGAATCAAATGAGCTTTGTTTTCAATACAATATCATTATTGGTTTTTAATAAAGTTGACATTTCAGAAATTACTTTCAAAAATCCTGTGGAATCATATAAGCACATTGTTTTGAATTATTTGATTGACGGCAAAAATTGTGGATTTTGTGGAGTTGGTAGTTGTAAAGGTAGGAAAGATAGTAATCAATCTTATGGAGAAGAGATTAGAGATGAATATGTTAGAATGACAAGACAGCAATTGAAAGTATAAATAAATTTAAAATTGAAGAAGTTCAGAACAATACAATGGAAAATATAAAAATTAGATGTCGCTCCTGTGGTAGGGAGTTGGAGGGACATCAGAATAAGACGGTTTCTTGTGGATGTCCAAACATGGCAACTATTCGTGGTGATAGAGTTTCAGCAGTTGACTTATCTGAAGTTGTTATGCTAAACTCTTATCAATCCCAAAATAAAAAGGGAGTTCTGTCACAACAAGATATTCAGTGGCAGGAGCAAAGACGACAACGTAAAGTTCGTAAATTGGACTTTGAGGTTCGTTGAATTGGAGAGAGTCCGGTTGGTCGAGGACACCGCCTTGAAAGCGGCTGGGGGTAACACCTTCGCAGGTTCGATTCCTGTTCTCTCCGTTTCGGGCATTAGCGCAGTTTGGTAGCGCGTTCCGTTTGGGGCGGAAAGGTCATAGGTTCAAATCCTATATGCCCGATTAGTAAATTTACTAAACTAAAAATCAATGAAAATTTTTCTGGACACAGCTGACACTGAAGTTATTCGCAAGCATTTTTCAACTGGTCTTATTGACGGAATTACAACTAATCCAACACTCATTATGAAGAGTGGTAGAAATCCAGAAGATGTCTATCAAGAATTGAAAGACATGGGAATTAAAGACATTAGTATGGAGGTTATGGGAAGTGCTGATGAAATGTATGAAGAAGGATTTCGTCTTGCTGAAAAGTTTGGTGAAGTAGCAACAATTAAAGTTCCTTGCACTCCCGAAGGACTGATTGCTTGTAGAAAACTTTCTCTCAAAGGAATCAAAACTAACGTAACTTTGATTTTTAGTATCGCACAAGCGGTGTTAGCATCAAAAGCTGGTGCTACTTATGTGTCTCCTTTTGTGGGTAGACTTGATGATCAATCTGTTGCTGGTCTTGAAGTAGTCCGTGGCATTTCTGATATGTATCGTATTCAAGGACGCCGTACACAGGTTCTTTCAGCATCTATTCGTAGTGTTCACCGTGCTGTTCGTTCTTGGTATAATGGTGCTTCTATTGTTACCATGCCACCAAAAGTTTTTGAACAGATGTATAATCATATTTTAACAGATAAGGGAATGGAAATTTTTGATCATGATGCGTCCATGATTAAGAATTGATAAGTAATTGTGTGTTGATACTAAAACACAATTGAAATTCTTAAAATCCTGATTATAATAAGTAGTGATAAGACTCACTACGGAGAACTAAAAATGGATCAACACACCTATGATAATTGGGTGAAAGTAAAAGAAACATTTGAAGCATCGGGAAATACTAATAACTTCTTCTACAAAAGAGCTCTTCAAATTGTTGCTACAGGAAAAGATCCACTAAAAGATTATCTAGAGTGTAAACAAACATAAATTGACATTTACTTTTGTTTATGGGATAATTAATATGCGTAAAAAATAATTTATGGACATTTTTACGGTACATGAGTGGGAAAAAAATTTTGATGAACTCTTTGCGAGAGTTGAAAATGGTGAGACTATAGGAATAATTAATGATAAAGGAGAGGCAGCTATAATGGCACCAGCAGATGACTTTCCTTTTCATCTATATACAGAGAACAATAATGAAGCCCCTTGACAAGTTGCTCCATTATCGTCTATACTAACATCAATAACACTCACAACAATGGCACTGACTGAAAAATTTAAGACCAAAGATATCAGCGTTTTACGTGCTGCATCTAATGGAGATTTTTTTCTTGACGTAAAGAATCCAAAACTTTACAAAAAAGTCCGTCGATATTATGAATCTGAAGGAGTAGTATTCTCTGGAGATCCTCTCGATGATTATGAGATCCTCATGGAATACATCTATCAAGATCTGCTTGTTGAGGTTGCCTGATGAAAATCATTCTGGAACGTTTTCCATATCGATATATTGAATGTGGAATTTTAGAAAATGGATTTCCAGACTACAGAATTCAAAAAGCAGATTCTTGGACTAAACGATATCATGATATGTATCTTTTAGATAATCAAATGCAACTTCTGACAGCAATGGAAGATTTTGATTATACTCTCTGGTTAGATGGACAACCATGTTACAGAGAAATAAGGGGTGATAGAGTAGTATCTCGGTATAAATAACCAGAGATACTCCAATAAAATGCCATATAAAAACAAAGAAGATGCTGCGGCTCAAAAGAGACGATGGAGATTGGTTAATCCTGAAAAAGTAGCTGAAACTCAACGAAGATATAGGGAAAACAACCCATACAAATATGCTGATAAAAGAACAAAAGAACAGCATAAAATAAAAAATAATCTTCAAAGAGAATCTAGAAGAAAGTTTTTATATGAGCAAAAAGGAGAAAAATGTTGTCAGTGTGGTTCAACTGAAAATCTTGAGTTTGACCATATCAATCCCTCTTTAAAGACATCTAGACAGTCATTTCTTTCAATGGGGCTTGAAACTATTAAAGAACAACTTGATAATATTCAAGTTCTTTGTCATGATTGTCACAAGAGTAGAAGTACATTTCAAAAAAATGCTGCTTGGAAACTCTTCACTTCTCTTCCCCTTGAAGAACAGGAAAGACTTATATCGGAGCAGATATAGATTCTTGAATAAATAATAAAGGATTTCAATTATTAATAATATGGCAACAAGAGGAACAGCAGCAAAATCTGCAAGTGGTGCAGCAATGTCAAAGTATGATGTAGAAGTTGAAGCAAGACTTAAAGCACTTGAGTCTAAAGCACATACACCTTGTGGTAGTGGTGGAGATTCTGAAAGAATTGCGGCACTTGAAGCAAAGGTTGATGATTTAATTTTTAAACTTTCTAAAAAAATGTCTCTCTGATATTTGATGGGTTGCAATACCCATCTTTTTTTGTATAATATATTATAAATCATTGTTAAAATGAAAATAGGATTTAATTGTAGTTCATTTGATTTGTTTCATGCTGGTCATGTGACAATGTTAAAGATGGAAAAGCGAATATGTGATTACTTAATCGTTGCACTTCAGGTTGATCCTACAGTAGATAGGCCTGGGATTAAAAATAAACCCATACAATCTGTATATGAACGGTATGTTCAATTGCAGAGTTGTAAATATGTCGATGAAATTCTTGTGTATGAAACGGAAGAAGACTTATTGAATCTCATTCAAACACAAAATATAGATGTTAGATTCCTTAGTGAAGAATATAAGGATAGGGATTTCACTGGGAAGCAATATTGTATTGACAATGGCATAGAAATTCATTATCATTTGAGGAGGCACAAGTATGCTTCTTCTGAACTTCGTAATCGAGTTTATTTTCTTGAAAAGAAAAAAAGAGAACAAACTGTACAAGGAGCAGAGACAAATATTGATGAGTTGGAACAATACTCTCCTAAACTTTTGGAAAAATATAATCAAAAATGACAATTTTAGTTACAGGTGGTGCAGGATTTATTGGAAGTAATTTTCTTCATCATATAATTGAAAATACTGATGATGAAATTATTTGCATTGATAAACTTACATATGCTGCAAATACTAACAATCTCCCTAAAAATATATCTTTGTATCCATGTGACATTGCAGAAGATGGATGGTATGATAATGTCTTCACTAAACATGATGTCAAAACAATTTTTCATTTTGCAGCCGAAAGTCATGTAGATAATTCTATTGAAGATTGTTCAGAATTCATCAAGACAAATATCACTGGAACTGTAAATCTATTGAATGCATCTTTGAAGTACGATGTAGAAAAATTTATTCATGTCTCTACTGATGAGGTTTATGGTTCAATAGAAGAAGGTTCATTTACAGAACAATCTAATTACTCTCCTAAAAATCCATACTCTGCATCAAAAGCAGCAAGTGATCATTTTGTGATGGCATATCATAATACTTATGATCTCCCTGCAATTATTACAAACTGTTCAAATAATTATGGCCCAAGACAATATAAAGAGAAATTAATTCCACAAACAATTTGTAATATTCTTGACAATAAAAAAATTCCAGTTTATGGTAATGGATTGCAAGTTCGTGATTGGTTGTATGTAAAGGATCATTGTGCAGCACTCACTCAAGTATGGAAGTATGGTGAAGTTGGTGAAAAATATAATATTGGTGGAGAGTGTGAGATTAGAAATATTGATCTTGTAAAGAAAATACTAAAGTATATGGGTAGAGACGAAAGTATGATAGAATATGTCAAGGATAGGCCTGGTCATGACCGACGTTATTCCACTGACATTAAAAAGATCCAAAACCACATTGGATGGGAACCATTATATTCCCTTGACTATGGACTTCAACAAACAATTGAATGGTATGAAAATCACAGAAACTAATCTAAAAGATGCATTTGTAATCACCTCAAAAAAATATGAGGATGATAGAGGATTTTTTATGGAGTCTTTTAATTCCAAAGAATTTAGAGAAAATGTAAGTAGAACAGAATTTTTTGTTCAAGATAATCATTCCAAATCTAGTAAAGGTGTATTGAGAGGACTGCATTATCAGATTGAACATCCTCAAGCAAAGTTGGTAAGATGCATTTCTGGTGTTGTGTATGATGTAATTGTAGATCTTCGTAAAACATCAGAAACATTTGGAAAATGGTTTGGAATTACACTTGATAGGCCTGAATTACAATTGTGGGTTCCGCCTGGATTTGCTCATGGTTTTTATGTAGTCAGTGATTTGGCAGAGATAGTATATAAAACTACTGATTATTATTACCCAGAACATGATAGAACTCTTTTATGGAATGATTCGGAACTGAATATTGATTGGGGATTTGAAGGAAATCCAGTTCTTTCTCTAAAAGATTCGCAAGGAAAAACTTTTGAAGAGTGTGATAAGTACGAATATGAGTGATAAGATTTCCGTTTATGGTTCCACCGGTTTTATTGGTGGAACTTTTTGTCGTCTTTTTCCTGACCAAATTACACAAATACCTAGGAATGAGAGAGAACCTCAATCAAATAACATATTGTATTTGATCAGTACAACAACAAATCACAATGTCTTTGATAATCTTCAGATTGATGTTGATACTAATCTTAAAATCTTGCTGGAAACATTAGAAAAATGTAAAAACGAAAATATTGTATTTAATTATGTGAGCACTGGTTTTGTTTATGGTTTGAATATAAATGATGCATTAGAAACTGATCCTTGTGATCCCAGAGGATTTTATTCGATTACAAAGAGAGCTGCAGAGCAATTGATTATTTCATTCTGTCAAACATTTAATGTCAAGTATCGAATCATTCGTCTTGCTAATTTGTATGGGGATGATAAGACAGTATCACCAAAGAAAAATGTTCTTGGGTTTCTTATTAATTTGATGAAAGAGGATAAGACAATTACTCTTCATGATGGTGGCAGTCATATTCGGGATTATACTCACGCTGATGATGTGTGTAGGGGTATAAAACTTGTTATGGACAAGGGAGAGATGAACTCTATTTACAATGTAGCTAGTGGAGAATCAATGCCTTTTAGAAACATTATGGAAAAGGCAAGAGAACTATTGAATAGTAAAAGTCAATTTGTTTCTGTTGAAACTCCAGATTTTAACAAGGCAGTGTTACCATCAAATTTTTACATCAATACTAATAAATTAAAAACTTTGGGGTTTGTTCCCAGTATTTCTCTTGAGCAAGGATTGAAAAATCTCTGTTCTTGATGTATGATATATAATAGGAGTTTTATTGAATTATGAGTGAATATAAGAAAACAGCACTGGTGCTTGGTGCTGGTGGCTTTATTGGAAGTCATATGGTAAAGCGTCTTCGTTCAGAAGGATACTGGGTAAGAGGTGTAGATCTTAAACGACCAGAGTTTTCTGAAACTGAAGCAAATGAATTTATTCAAGGCGATCTTCGTGATGTAGATTTTGTTCGTCGATGTATTCGTTTCTCTGGATATCTTGGAAACTTTTATCAGCAGATTGCTGAAAAGTTTGTACTACCATTTGATGAGATCTATCAGTTCGCTGCTGATATGGGTGGTGCAGGTTTTGTTTTCACTGGTGAGAACGATGCAGACATCATGCATAATTCTGTTACAATTAATCTCAATGTTCTTGATGAACAACGTAAGTTCAATGAGACAGTAGGAAATAGAACTAAAATATTTTATTCTGGATCAGCATGTATGTATCCAGAGCACAATCAATTAGACCCTGATAATCCCGATTGTCGTGAAGAATCTGCATATCCCGCTAACCCCGACTCTGAATATGGATGGGAAAAACTTTTCTCGGAACGTTTATACTTTGCTTATAATCGCAATTACGGGATCCCTGTTAGAGTTGCTCGCTATCACAATATTTTTGGGCCCGAAGGAACCTGGGAAGGTGGAAGAGAAAAAGCACCAGCTGCAATCTGCCGTAAAGTCGCTTACCTCCCAGAGGAAGGTGGAGCAATCGAAGTGTGGGGAGATGGCCTACAAACTCGTTCCTTCTTGTTCGTTGACGAATGCATTGAAGCAACTCGAAGACTGATGGACAGTGACTTCATGGGTCCTGTGAATATTGGTTCCGAAGAGATGGTTACTATCAATCAACTTGTAGAAACTGCTGCTAGGGTTGCTAATAAAGAAGTAAGAAAGGTACACAAACTGGATGCTCCTCTTGGTGTTCGTGGACGCAACTCTAACAACGATGTCATTCGTAGGGAACTTGATTGGGACTATTCTCAAACTCTTGAAGAGGGCATTGCCAAAACTTACAATTGGATTTTGGAGCAGATTGATAAAAAATGAAAGTAACTATTTTAGGATCTTCAGGCCAAATCGGTGCATATCTCACAGAGTATCTTCGTGATAAAAATCATGAAGTTACGGAGTTTGATGTTGCCCGTCATCATGGTGAAGACCTTACCCAGATTCCAAATCATAATCTAGATCGTGCAATCAAGAATGCTGACTTTGTATTCTTCCTTGCATTTGATGTTGGTGGGTCGAGATATCTGAAAAAGTATCAACATACTTTTGATTTTATCAATAACAATACCCGTATAATGGCTCAAACTTTTGATTTACTCAAAAAGCACAATAAAAGGTTTGTGTTTGCATCATCTCAAATGAGTAATATGAGTTACTCTCCTTATGGTGCTTGTAAGAAACTTGGAGAACTCTATACTACCGCACTCAAAGGACTGACTGTTAAGTTCTGGAATGTTTATGGTATAGAAAAAGATCTAGACAAAGCTCATGTCATCACAGACTTCATTCGGAAAGGATTTGAAGAAAAAGAATTTGAGATGATGACTGATGGTACTGAAGAACGTCAGTTTTTGTATGCAGAGGATTGTTGTGAAGCTCTTGAAACCGTAATGGAAAACTTTACTGATTTCAAACCAGAAGATCCTCTTCACATTACCTCATTTCATTCCAATACTATTAGAGAAGTTGCTAATATCATTCAAGGTTGCTTCTCAATTGAAGGAATGCATGATGTAAAAATTAAGTCTGGACTTGCTAAAGACAATGTTCAGATGGATAAAAGGAACACCGCAGATACATTTATTCTTGATTGGTGGGTTCCTAAAACCACTATTGATGTGGGTATTCGAAAAGTATTCAACGAAATGAAAAAGGACTATATGTGATGAGATATTCTGTATCACATTGGAGTGGTAGATTGGGAAATAATATTCAGCAAGTTGCCAACTCAATTATGGCTGCTGAATATTACTCATCTTCTGTTAGCCAAAATTTAGATCATTCGATTATACAAAAATTTAATATTGTTTTTGGAGAAAATGATTTTGGAGGATCTGGAAGATTTTATTCTTGGGAACCTTTAGTTCATTGTGAAAAAGGTATATATGAAGGTGGTAATGAAATAGGTATACCTAAAGAATATGTGTATGGTAACATTAGAAGAATATGTAAAAGTATTGTATCTGATAAATTAGATCTTCCTAAAAAAGATGTTATAGGTGATGATACTATTGTTATGCATTTAAGAAGTGGAGATAATTATCATAGAATATTTGATCCGCCAACTAACTATATTCCAAATCCTCTTATTTTTTATTTAAATTTGATAGAATCTTTCGACAAATGTATTTTGATAACAGAGCCTGATACTGAAAATCCAATCATTCATGAACTAAAGAAAATAAATAAAGTTGAAATTCAATCATCAAGTGTTGCAGACGATTTTGCAACACTCATGTCAGCAAAAAATGTTGCATTATCTGGGGTAGGAACTTTTGCTATGGCAGCAGTTTTATGCTCTAAAAGTATAAAAAATTTATATACGACAGATCTTTTATTGACAGAACATTTAAATTATAGTATGGTTTTCAATACAGATATAAATGTTCATTTGATGGAATTGGATAATTATCTTCCTGTTTTTCCATGTAGTTGGAAAAATACAGAAGAGCAAAGAAAATTTATTTTAGAGTATCGATGAAAATATTTGTTACTGGATGTGCCGGATTATTAGGTGCAAATTATGCAAGACATCTTCTTACCAATGGTCATACTGTTATTGGTATTGATGACTTATCTGGTGGACATAAAGCATTTCTTCCAAAGGGTGAGAACTTTCAGTTTGTGAAACTCAATCTGGAGAGGCGCAAGAAAGTAGAGGCACTCTTTGAGGAGCATCGTCCAGATGTCTTACTTCACTTTGCCGCATATGCTGCAGAGGGACTGTCTCCCTTTATTCGTAATTACAACTATCGGAATAATCTTATTTGCTCTGCTAACTTGATCAATCCTTGCATTACTTACAATACAAAGATGATCTTTACATCTAGTATGGCAGTCTATGGAGAACAGGAACCCCCCTTCACTGAAGATAAGAAACCACAACCAATCGATCCCTATGGTATGGCAAAGTATGCTGTAGAGTGTGATTTAAAGATGGCTAATCAACAGTTTGGACTGCGATATAATATTGTCCGTCCTCATAATGTTCTGGGTATCTATCAGAATATCTGGGATCGTTATCGTAATGTGATTGGTATCTTTATTCGTAAGACTCTGAATGGTCAACCCATTCTTGTCTATGGTGATGGAGAACAGACTCGTGCTTTCTCTGATATCAGATATTACATGGAACCGTTTGATATTCTCTTGTCAGAGTTTGATGGGGAGACCTTTAATATCGGTGCAGACAAATACTTTACTTTGAATCAAGTTGCTGAAACAGTTCAATCTATTGGTAAGAAGTATGGGTATGATGTTCCCATTGAACATGGCCCACCACGACACGAAGCAAAGCACGCATATTGTAATCATGATAAGGCAAAAAACTTGCTTAAATTCAAAGATAATACTAAACTGGAAGAGTTAATTGAAGATATGTTTGTATGGGCAATGAAACAACCTAATAGAAAAGTGAAAAATATGGAATATGAAGTCACTGAAGGAATCTACGATTATTGGAAGAACTGACTATGCAAGAAGCTAATTGGCCTAAGTGTCCTAGGTATTTTAATTCTGACTTTGATAATCTCAAATATCAGTTTCCTGGATCCGAAAATATTACAAACAATTATGCACAATCGATGCAAGATATGTTTGTTCTTTCCATGCTTGATGGTAAAAAGAATGGAGTATATGTTGAGATCGGTGCAGATCAACCACGAGTTATCAGCAATACCTATCTTCTAGAAACTGAGTTTGATTGGATGGGCGTGTCTTTTGAAGTGGATGGTGATAAAGTTCAGTTCTTCAATACGATGCGAAGGAATCAATGTATCTGTGCAGACGCAACAAAATTTGATTACAAGTTTTTATTTGAAGAGAGAAACTATCCTAAACAAATTGACTATCTTCAACTTGACATTGAACCTGCAGAGCAAACTCTAAATGCTCTTAAGGCACTCCCTTTAGATGAATATAGATACTCTGTCATCACATATGAAACTGATGTCTATTGTGATGGGCCTGACAGTCAAGACGAACAAGCACGTATCCTAAAGTCGCATGGATATCAGTTGGTTGCTAAAAATGTGATGAACGAGGGAAATCCTTATGAGGACTGGTGGGTTGATCCTGCAGTTGTCCCAGAGGAAAGATGGAAACCATGTAAGACTATGTTGGGTATTGATTGTAAGGAGGTTATTTGTAAATGAGTTGGACTCTACAAGATTCTGCAGTGAAGCCATATCTGCAGGTGTGTCATTATGCAGCAGTTAATTCAGATTATTTCAACACTTTCAAGAGTATTGGAGCGTATCGTCATGTTCTAGAGCATGTTTCTCAAGAAGAGGGTCAACTCTATCTTGATGAGATTGAAATTGACTACAAAGACAAACTAGATGAAATCAAACAGAATGACACGATTGGTAATCCAGTAATGTTTGATTATCCTGATGTAGGTATGATGTCACCTACAACCATTCGTTATATCAAGAATGTTTCTGATATTATTAATGCATTTGGCACGGGAATGAAATCTATTGTCGAAGTTGGTGGTGGTTATGGTGGTTTGTGTAAAGTCATGAGTTCTTTCATTGACTTTGATAATTATCTTCTGATTGATCTTGAAGAATGTAATGAACTCTCTCGTAAATATCTTTCCGAGTTTGATCTACCCACTTTGTCCCATCGGGGAGAAGAGATTGAGATAGAGGAAAACTTTGATCTGTTCATTAGCAACTATGCTTTGTCTGAATGTGATCGGGAAACGCAGATGGAATATATTAATAAGTTTGTGAAAAAGTCGGACAGATTTTATCTGATGCACAATGACTTCCATGTTGATCATGGAAATATGTCTCACCAGGAGTTTGTAGAAATCATGTCAGATACTCATGAAGTTAATTTTTATGGAGAACATGGTGTAGAATCTAATCCAAAAGTAATGTATGGTACTATCAAATGAAAGTTTTCGATTCCTTTATCTTCTTCAACGAACTAGAATTGTTGGAGATGCGGTTGAATATTCTTAAGGATGTTGTTGATTATTTTGTTCTTACGGAATCTCCATTCACTGTAAGTGGTAATGAAAAACCTCTCTACTATCAAGAGAACAAAGATCGTTTTGGTAAGTTGAACGATAAGATTATTCATCATGTGACTGAAGAGATTCCTAATGATTTTAGTCACATGCTTGAAAAGACCAAGTATCATGTGGCCTATAATGATAAAGATCCATATGGAACCAGGTTTATTGATATTCCTATTCGTTTCCAACGTGCTATCTACAACAGAAACAATAGTGCTTTTGGTATTGAGAAAGCAGGAGTATCTGATGAGGACGTGGTGATCACTAGTGATGCTGATGAAATTATTAACCCATATGTCCTAGAAGACCTTTCCTGGTTTGATCCTAACAATCACTATGTGACTCTCTGCAATGCCTACTACTACAAACTGAACTTCCTGTATCAAGATGATTGGATGGGATCAAGAATTTGTACTTGGAAACATTTAAAATCAACAACAATTGATCAGCATCGTCAAGATCACAAAAATGCATATAGGATTGAGGATGGTGGTTGGCATTTTAGCTTTTTGGGCAATGCTGAAAACTTTAAATTAAAATTAGCATCTTATGAGCATACTGAAAACAACACTGATGTTAATGTTTCTAATGCTGAAGAAAAAGTAGAACAAGGTCTCGATCCTTTGAATCGTGGCATGACATATAAAGCTGTACCGATTGATGATTCATACCCCGAATATATTGTAGAGAATCAGGACAAGTATGCAGAATTTATTAAACCATGGAACTAATTGAAGGTGTAGCATTATCTGAACTGTGTGATTATTCTTTTGGTGATCAGTCAGGACAATGGGGGAACATTTATACCTCTTTTATGAAAGATGCAAATCTTATGAATGTGGAGTTTGTGTCAAAGTTATTTGAAATAAAGAAGAGTCGTAATTATATGACTTTGTTTATTGACAATATACGACTGTATAAAAGAGATATTGTTGAAGTCAAACCTGAAGACCGGCCATATATTGAATCTCTTCATAGAAGGAGTGATCTTCTTAAATTATGTGGCAATTTTCCTGATATGAGATTTGTCATTTTTACTAATCTGGAAGACACACCTACTGATGAATTTATATTTGGTTCTATTCCTGACAATGTGATTAGAATTGTTGCAGTCAATGCAGTATCTTTTGGTGAAAAGGTAATTCCTGCTCCTTATGGAGTTCAAAGAAGAATGTCTATGAGTGATAATAGAATTGAACTTCTTCAGGAGGAGATGGAAAAAAGTAATCCAAACTCATACAAACTTCTTTATATTAATCATAATGAAAATAATCATTCAGAAAGATCTGGATTGAAAGAAAAGTTTCAAAATGAATCCTGGACCTTTGTTGAACAAAATCGAGTTGGTTATTCAACTTTTCTTGAGGGGATTAAATCGTGCAAATTTGTTCTTTGTCCTCGTGGTAATGCTATTGACTGTCACCGCAACTGGGAAGTTCTGTATATGAGAAGGGTTCCTATTATGAAAAGGCACTCTTATCTAGAGGAACTGTTTAAAGATTATCCAGTTCTTTTTGTTGATGAGTATAGTGAAATAACAAAAGAACTTTTGGTACAAAATAACGACCTGTTCTTACAGGCACAGAAAATGGAATTATATAATTTAGATTTAAATAATTTTTTTCAAAAATATATTGAGGATGTAAAATGACAACAAAAACATTAGTAGTATCAAATCATAATTCTGATCTTGAGTGGCTAAGCACTACTTATGATTATGGGTTTTCACCAGAAAATACCATCATTTATGATAGAAGTGATGTTGAAAAGGATTGGAGTCATCTTGGTGAAAGTATTCGTTCTCCCAATGTTGGTGAAAACATCTATGATATAATGAGATATATTGTGGAACATTATGAGAAACTTCCCGATGTTTGTATTTTCATAAAAGGAAATATGTTTCAAAGACCTGAAGATAAAGGTGGGGCAGAGTATTATACAACTCGTGAAAGATTTTATCGTGCTTTGACTGCCGAGTATTTTCTTCCTATTGAAAGATTTCATGACAGTACGGCTTTTGTTTGTAATGGTGGAGGATTTATTCAACCGACATGGGAAGCAGTGTCTAATCAAACAATCTATACAAGACACTTTTCAACTTTTCCACAAATGCTTGGTAAACTATTTCAAAATCCTCCTAATTTTCCTTTTAATAGATTTGCTCCTGGCGGAAACTATGTTGTTCCTAAAGCAAATATTTTAAAATTTAGTAAAGAGTTTTATGAAAAACTAAAGTTTTTTGTTTCATATGAACCACCTGAAGAATTTCAAAGCACTTCTGGTGAGTCATATTTGATAGAAAGATTGTTATATATGATGTGGACTGAAGACCTTCAGGAAATCTAATAAATATTGGAAATTGACAACTTAATGGGTGTCTTGTAGAATATGTATTGGTGGAGATAAAGAATATGTATCAGTTGATTGAAAATTTTATTGACTCTGCCAAAGAGATGGATGATGATATCTTTCCATTTATGGCAAATAAGAATTGGAAAGAAGGTAAACCTGTTTTTTATTCTGGTCCTTATTGGGATGACCTTGAAGCCAGAGAACTTATTTACTCTGTTATGAAAGGTAAGTGGTTATCATCTGGAGAAAAGGTTAATAAATTTGAGCATGAATTTTCACAAAAGTTTGGATTTAAACATTCTGTAATGGTAAATTCTGGGAGTTCTGCAAATCTTGTAATGTTTGCTGCTCTTAAAAAATATTTTGGATGGAAAGATGGTGACGAAATTATTGTCTGTGCATGTGGATTTGCGACTACTGTAGCTCCTATTGCACAATGTGGATTGAAACCAGTATTTGTTGATATTGTTTGGGAGGATTTGAATTGGAATCTTGATCAGGTTGCAGATAAAATCACACCAAATACAAGAGCAGTTATATCTTCACCTGTTCTTGGTAATGCATACGATATGGATAAACTGGTTGATATATGCAAAACAAATGATGTACATTTAATCGCAGACAATTGTGATAGTCTTGGTAGCACTTGGAAGGGTGACTATTTGACAAAACATGCTATTGCAGCATCTTGCTCATTTTATCCAGCACATCACATTTGCACAATTGAAGGTGGAATGGTTTCTTCAAATGAGAAGGCTATAGTAGATCTTGCTAGAAGTTTTGCATGGTGGGGACGAGGATGTTATTGTGTTGGACAGCAAAATCTTCTTTCGAATGGTGTTTGTGGGAGGAGATTTGACACTTGGTTGCAGGATTATCCTGATATTGTTGATCACAAATATGTGTTTGGTAATATGGGATATAATCTTAAACCTTTAGATATGCAAGGTGCAGTTGGTTCAATTCAACTTCTCAAGTTTGAAGAGATACATAAGATTCGTAGAAGTAATAAGAAAAAAATACAAAAGATTATTGAGAGTATTCCTGGTACTGGAGTTGTAAATGAGCGAGAAGAATCTGAAACAAGTTGGTTTGGAGTTCCTATTGTTTGTGATGATAAAAATCTGAAAAGATCTTTAGTTTCGCATTTTGAAAAAAATAAAATTCAAACTCGCAATTATTTTGCTGGTAATATCTTATTGCATCCTGGATATAGTCATTTAGATGATGCTAGAAAATATCCAGAAGCAAATCAAGTTCTTGATAAAGTATTTTTCTTGGGATGCTCTCCTACAATTACACAAGATATGATTGATTACATTGCAAAAGTTGTTTCTGAATTCAAATGATTGTTTCTGAATTTTATTATGGTCAAGGTTTTGGTAACCAGTTATTTGTTTACGTAGCTACTAGAATGCTCGCCCGTAAGAGGGGATTTGATTATGGGTTCACTGGACTGGAAAATTTTGGCGATAGAAGATTCAATGATAATGGAATTCATTTTATGGATCTTGATCTTGGTAAACCAGTTTATGGTGGTTCCAGTCCTCCTGGCGGCCCACCAGATAAACTTCCTGATGGGATAGAGAACTATTATGTAGAACATAGGCACGGGTTATATACTGACCCTATGCTAAAAACAGATATTAGACTCACTGATAAAAAACTTTTTGAAATAAAAGATAATACAAAGATTGATGGATCTTTTCAATCGGAAGATTATTTTTATGATGAAATGGATTTGGTTCGTAGTTGGTTAAAAGTAAAACCAGAATTTGAACACAATGAAACTTGTGGTGATGATATTTGTGTCATCAATTTTCGTGGTAGTGATATGATTGGGAATGCTGGTTGTTGGTTTCCAAGATCATATTATGACAATGCAATACAAAATATGTTGAAGTTTAATCCGAACATGAGATTTTGTATTGTTACTGAAGATGTTAAAACTGCAAATATAGTTTTACCAGAGTTTCCTGCTTATCATGATAGTGTTGCTTGGGATTTTGTTGCACTTAAAAATGCAAAAAATATTATTTGTGGAGCATCAACATTTGCTTGCTGGCCATTGTGGTTGAATAAAAACATACAAAATTGCATTGCTCCAAAGTATTGGTTTGATCACAATAGATCTCAAGGATGGTGGTCTCTTGGATGTAGCATATATAGTTACCCAACTTATTATATGGACAGAGTAGGTAAACTCTTTACACCTGATGAATGTAGGTTAGAATGGGAAGAGTATAAGCAAAGAACAAATATCTATAGAGATGAAGTATGATTGATCTATCTGATGTTACATTGGTCAGTATTGATACTACAGACCGAATAAATGAAACTCTAACTGCGGTTTATACCAGCATGAATGGTATAAAATATGGGTCCGTGAAATTAGTAACAGATAAGGATCCTCCAAATTTAGATTCAAATATCACCATAGAACGACCAGTAACTGATATTAAAAACTATAATGATTATAATCATTATGTCGTGTACCATCTTCATAATCATATAGACACATCACACTGCTTACTTGTTCAGCAAGATGGTTTTGTTTTGTTCCCAGATAAATGGGATCCACAATGGTTGAATTATGATTATATTGGAGCTCCATGGGCAGTAGTTGAGGATGCATACATTGATCCTTTTGGTAATCACCATCGTGTTGGTAATGGTGGATTTTCTTTAAGGAGTAAAAAGTTTCTTGAGGTTCCGACTAAAGTTGAAGTTCCTTGGGAAACTAACAATAGTGACTTTTATTGGATGCCAGAAGGAGTTGTGAATTATCATGAGGATGGAAATGTTTGTGTTCATAATAGGCATATTTTTATAGAGCAGGGGTGTAAGTATGCACCTGTTGATGTTGCTGTAAGATTTTCACAGGAAACAAGAGTTCCGGAATGTGAGGGGGTGACACCATTTGGATTTCATTATAGACTACCACCAGGAGTTAAATTAGAAAGATGATAGGACATAACCATCTAGGAAAGAATGGCCGATTTGGAAATCAAATGTTCCAATATGCAGCAACTAAAGGAATTGCAAAAGCAAGAGGATATGACTTTTGTATTCCGAATGGACCGAGGAATGATGATGAGTTTAATGATGAAGAAAATCAACATAAACTCTTCATGGCTTTTAAATTGCCATCACTTAATAATGTTGGTCTTTTAAATGGACAATATAAACAGGAATCATCTTTTAGGTATGATAAAGAACTTGTAAAAACTTGTCCTGATAATGTAAATCTATATGGTTACTTTCAGTCTGAAAGATATTTCTTTCATGTAGAAGAAGAACTTCGTAAAGACTTTGAGTTTCGTGATGATGTAAAGAAACTCTGTGATGAAATTTGGAAAGAAATTGTCATTGATGAGGGACATACAGAAGCAATTTCTCTGCACGTTCGTCGCACAGATCATTTGATCAAACCAACATATCATCCTGTGCTTCCTATCAGTTACTATGAAGAAGCACTGTCTAAACTTCCCGAAGACATTCCAGTTTTTGTCTTTACTGATGACCCTCAATGGGCTTTTGGACATGAGTTTTTCTCTTCAGATAGATTCTTTATCTCTGAAAGTGATAACATACATGATATGTGTTTGATGTCTATGTGTAATTACAACATCATTGCCAACTCTACCTTCTCATGGTGGGGAGCATGGTTGGCAGGACATAATAGGGTGATTGGTCCTAAACTGTGGTTTGGACCTGATGGGGAGGATCCTACGGATATTTACCAGAAGGAATGGGAGTATCTTGATGTCTGAAATCAGCATTGCTATCCCGTGCCATGATCGTGGTGAGAATGGCCCTAAGTGGTTGAGAGAACTCTTCGATTCAATTAAGAGTCAAACTTTTCAAGATATTGATATTGTCATTTCTGATCAAAGTAAGAATGATGGTATCTTGGATGTCTGTAAGGAATATTCAGATGATTTTGAATTCACATATGTTAGATATGAGGGTGATGTCCCTTGTGAAAATATAAACGTTGCTCTTGATAACTGTGAAGGTAGAATTATTAAAATCATGTTCTCTGATGATGTGTTTGTAGATAACACTGCTCTTCAAAACATATATGATCAGTATCAAGACCCTGAGTGTAAGTGGGTATTCAGTGGATTTTGTGAACTGAGAGATGGTAGATATGCAAGTGAAAAGATGCCTATATGGTCAGACTACACTTTAGAAGGTAGAAATTTACTCAGCAGCCCTTCTGCAGTTTCTTTTCTAAATGATTGTAAGGTGAAATTTGATATTAATCTCAAACTCTTGCTTGACACTGATTTTTATCATAGAATGAGATGGAATAATGGTATGCCTAAATTCATTCATAGTGTATTGATTGCAAATCGTGAGCATGATAATAGAGTAAGCAGTCAGGCAACATCACAGTATGACTGTGTAATTGAACATCCAGAGGGAAACTGGATGATGAACAGAGGAGAGTATCGCTATGTTCAAGAAAAATATCCAGAGTTCATGAAAAACAGAAAGTATCCAGATGAGAATTGATTTAACGAAAGCTACATTCATAATTCCAATACGAATAGAGTCAGAAGATCGGCTTAGAAATATCATAACGGTAGTTGCATTTCTTTTAGAAACTTTTGATACTAATATTCTCATCAAAGAGGTAGATACTCATTCAGTGTTTGAAGAGAAGGCAATGCCAATTCTTCATAATATTGTGGATGTAGATATCAATATTAACCACATCTTTGAGAAAAGTGATGATAAGTTATTTCATCGACAAAGAATTATTAATGAAATGTTGATGGAAGCAAAGACTGAAGTTATTTTCAATTATGATAGTGATGTAATTCTTCCTCTAGAATCTTATGTAAAATCATATCAAAGTATACTTGATAAAACTTTTGATGTGGTCTATCCTTATGAGAGAGGAAACTTTCAAAAACGAGTGTATGCTGACGATGAGGTCGTCTCCAAGTTTTTAATGACAAAGGACTATACCGATTTGGATAAGCATACAAATATTTCAACTGCTGATGCTGGATGGGTGCAAGTTTTCAATAGGGATGTTTATATAGAGGGAGGAATGGAGAATGAAAACTTTAAAGCCTATGCTCCAGAAGATGTTGAGAGATTGCACAGATTCACCACTTTAGGATATAAGGTTGGTAGAATTGTTGATTTTGTTTATCATTTGGAGCATGGGAGAAGTGAAAATTCTTGGTTTTCCAATCCACACATGGCAAGTAATGTTGCTGAATGGGAAAAAATAAAAGTCTTAAATAAGAAACAATTAAAACATTATTATTCACGTCAAAAATATCTGAAAAAATATAATCACTTTCAAATTTGATGTAGTGATTCAATCATGTGTAAACTGTAATTTTTTAAAGGAGAAATAAAATGAATAAGTTAAAAATTGATTCTGAAGATCTTCTTGCAAACTATAATCAGTATGAATATCTTACTGATTATATGTGGGCCGGTCAAAAAGGTAACTGGAACAAACCAGGAGTGAGTGATTATCCACTATATGCATATCTTTCTACATTATTTAATGATATAACGATTCTTGAGATTGGAACATGCTTGGGTGGATCTGCACTTATGATGTCTCATAATGAATCTAATAATATTATCAGTTATGATATTGCCAAACATTCTAATGATGTTCCTGAAAAATTTAGAAACATTGAATTTAGAATTGGTAATTTTATGAATGATAATATTGATTACACTAATATTAGATTTTTAACAATTGATGCAGCACATACTGGTAGAGAAGAAGTTGAAATGGTTAAACATTTGGAGAGTGTTTGGGAAGGTGGATTGTTATTTTTGGATGATATCCATAATAATGCCGGTGGAAGTATGCAAGAATTTTGGGATGGAATTGATCGTGATAGGCATGATTGTTATGACTTTTCTGAACTTGGTCATGGTTCCCGATTAGGTACGGGAATTGTTAACTTCAACAAATACTATGATTTAGAAATTATTTGAGATTATGTTATTTTTTAATCACATAGGAAGTCTGGGGAGACTTGGAAATCAAATGTTCGAATATGCTGCTCTTCGTGGAATAGCAGCTAAACATGGTTATCAATTTTGTATTCCTCCATCACATATGAAAGGGATAGAAAATTATAGTCTTCATGATTGCTTTAAACTCTCATCAAATAGACATGAGGGAATTGGTGAGGATGTTAAATACGTTCAGGAACCACACTTTCATTTCTCTCAAGAACTCTTTGACAAATGTCCAGACAATACAAGTCTCCATGGGTTCTTTCAATCTGAAAAATACTTTCAACACATTTCAGATCAAATAAGAGAGGACTACACATTTCATGATGAACATCTTCTTCCGTGTAAGGAGATGATGTCTACAGTTGAAGGTGAACCTATTATGCTTCATGTTCGACGTGGAGATCCAAATCTCACTGACCCTCGTGGATTCAAATGGAGTTATACTCAATGTGGTGATCAACACCCTGTTCAACCACTTGAATATTATGAGCGAGCCCTTGCAGAGTTTGATGATGATCAACCAGTAATTGTATTTTCAGATTCTCCTGAATGGGTCAAAGAACAAGAATTTTTCTCTGGAGATAGATTTTTAATTTCTGAACCTCAACAGAAATATTCTGATGGTTCTTATACACCATATGCTGACTTGTGCTTGATGTCATTGTGTTCACATGCTATAATTGCTAACAGTAGTATGAGTTGGTGGGGAGCATGGTTGATTGCAAACCCTAACAAAAAAGTGATTGCACCAAAGATGTGGTTTGGTCCTGCTTATGCAGATAAAAACATCAAAGACCTTTATTGTTCCGATTGGATTGTGCTATGAATAGAATTACAGACTATCAACATCTCAAAGAAAATATTGTTAAATGGTTAAATCAATATGTTTCAGATAATCCTAGTATCAAAGCATTTGTTGTAGGGGTATCTGGTGGAATCGATTCTGCTGTTACAGCTACTCTTTGTGCTGAAACTGGGTTTCCAACTTATGTTCTTTCAATGCCATTGTATTCTTCTCATGATAGTGATTCTCTTTCAAGAGATTATGTTAATGAGTTGGAAAAGAAATATGATAATGTGACTAAAGTTCGAGTTGAACTTTCTGGAGTTTATGATAAATTCTTGCAATCATTTGGATGGTGGACTGGTGATGAGTTTACTAAAAATGAACTTGCAAATGCGAATACAAAATCACGACTTCGTATGGTAACTTTATATCAAGTTGCTGGTTCTAAAAATGGTATTGTTGTTGGAACTGGTAATAAGGTTGAGGATTATGGTGTTGGGTTTTATACTAAATATGGTGACGGTGGTGTTGATATTGCACCAATTGCAGATCTTTATAAAACAGAAGTATGGGAACTTGGAAAATATCTTGGTGTAGATCAACGTATTATTGATGCTCCTCCAACCGATGGGCTTTGGGGAGATAGTAGAACGGATGAGCAACAACTTGGTGTTTCCTATGAACTTCTCGAATGGGTAATGGAAAGTGGAATAATGGATTGGAAAGATCCATCTTCACTTGATATGTGGAAAGGTAATCCTTTATCTGATGAACAGAAACATGCAGTTAAGCAATATCAAAAGTTTAACACCCAGAATCAACATAAAATGTCATCAATTCCTACGTTTAAACTATGAAAATTGGAGTTATCGGAGCTGGTAGATTAGGTATTTGCTTTGCTCTTCTTTGCGAACAAGCTGGATATGAAGTTATTGTTTCTGATTGCAGAGAAGACTATGTAAATGGTCTTCAAAACAAATTTATTAATACCAATGAACCTGAAGTACAGAAGATGCTACTTGAGGCAACAAACTTTACTGCTACGATAAGTAATCAGAAAGTAATTGATGAGTGTGATATAATTTACACTCTTGTTGCAACACCTTCACGTTCGGATGGAAGTTATAACGTTGAAGCTGTATGGGAGGTAGTGGAAGATATTAAAAAATCTTCTAAATCTGCTGGTAAATCTTTTGTTGTTGGGTGTACAACAAATCCTGGAGATTGTGCAGAGATTCAAGAAGAGTTGAAAGAATGCGGTGTAGAAGTATTTTACAATCCAGAATTTATTGCTCAAGGATCCATTGTACGTGATTTGAGACGTGCAGATATGGTTCTCATTGGTGGTGATAATAGTTTAGTATATGCAGATCTTTGTGAACTTTATCACAAGATTCAGGAAACTGAACCAAAGATTCACTTTATGTCAACTACTTCTGCAGAACTTGTCAAACTTGCAGTTAATTGTTTTCTAACAACAAAAATTAGTTATGCAAACATGGTTGGACAAGTGATGACTCTCTATGGTTTGGAGAATGAAATATCAACTGTTCTTGAAGCAATTGGTGATGATACGAGAGTTGGTCGTAAATATTTGAAGTATGGATATGGTTTTGGTGGCCCATGTCTTCCTAGAGATAATCGTTCTTTTGGAGCATTTGCAAAAAAACTTGGTCTCAAATTTGATCTAGGAAACACCACTGATAACTTTAATAATGAACATGCAAAATTCTTATGTGATTATTTTATTTCTAAAAATGTAAATAAACTTCCTTTTTACTTTGATTATGTTTCTTATAAAAAAGGAACTGATATTCTCACAGAGAGTCAGCAGTATAGACTTTGTTTAGACCTTCTTTATGCTGGTTATACTGTTTATATTGACGATATTGAAACTATTATGACACAGATTAGAGACGATCTTGATGGATATGGTGAACGGGTTAAGTTTGGCAAACCATCTGAAGAAGTTTATAAGATTGACTTTTAAAAAATGACAGAAGCACTTTTAGATAAAAATAAATCTGCCTTTAAACTTAAGGGTATGGGTCCGATATATTGTATCAATCTGGATGATCAACCAGAAAGATGGAAGTATATGGAAGATCAATTTAAGTATTGGGAAATTGAAAACTATACTCGCATCTCTGGATATGATGGCCGTGATGATGACTTGAGTGATATACTCACAGGAAAATATCCTGATAGAGTTTCTTCTGGAGAAATTGGATGTTCTACAAGTCATCTTAAAGCCATCAAGCATTGGTTAGAAACTTCTGATTCTCCTTATGCGATTATGATGGAAGATGACTGTAGTTTAGAAACGGTAAGGTTTTGGAATTTTACTTGGAATGACTTTTATGCACATGTTCCATATGATTGGGATGTAGTTCAAATTGCTATTATCTGTACTGGGGATATTCATGTTCGTCTTCACAAAAGATTTGTAAATGATTTTTCAACAGCATGTTATATTATCAATCGTCATCATGCAGAAAAACTTTTAAGATTTCATGTTCGTGGTGAAAAGTATAAATTGGACAATGGATGTAAACCAAGACCAGTTGCTGATGATTTGATTTATAATTCCGGTAACACTTATTCCATGCCCCTATTAGTCTATAGAACAGAACTTGGGTCTTCTATACACCCAGAGCACGTTGACATCTATCACAAGGGCAATTACCAGGCTCTCACTAACTTTTGGCAACAGAATGGTGCTAATATTGATATTGTTGATTATATGAACTACGATCCATATCTTGGAAGAATTACGGAACCAACACAAAGAGATGCTTGACAGAACTTTACATTTCCTATATAATTATGTAACAGTTCTTTACAAAGACAATGACCGTAACAACTAATGAGCGTGGACAACAGAATATGTGGGCAACTGAACCCACCATGTACATGACTAAAGAAGATCTTGATCGTTATGGTATCGAAACACATGCTGAAAAAGCAGAGAAACTGAACGGTCGTGTTGCCATGCTGGGATTCGTCGCAGCAGTCGTTTCCTATGCAACTACTGGTAGCCTGTTCTTCTTCGGTGCATTCGGTATTTGATTATGGAACACAGCATCGTTGAACTTTTCACATATTATGTGATTGCTGGAGCACTCATCATCGGAGCACCTGCCGTCTTTTTCCTTGTTGCTTTCATGCCTGCTCTTCAGAATACGAAGGGTCGTATGGTAGGATATAAGGACCACAAGACTTATGGTGATTCATCTATTTACGAAGTAAACAGGAGCACTTGACAATGACTTCAACTTTGTTTACAATAACTAGCATTGCCTTCTTTGTATTGTTGGCATACTCTGTAGAACAATTATCTGAAACTTACTAAACAAATGGCTTTTAACGTAACTCTTCGCACTCCTGACGGCACCGAGAATACTATCTCTGTTGAAGATGATCAGTATATTCTTGATGCTGCCGAAGAAGCAGGTGTTGAAATGAACTATTCTTGTCGTGCAGGTGCGTGTTCATCATGTGCTGGCAAAATTGTCTCTGGAACAGTTGATCAATCCGATCAATCTTTCCTTGATGATGATCAAATTGAAGCAGGATTTGTTCTCACTTGTGTTGCATATCCAACTTCTGATCTTGTTATCGAAACTGAAAAGGAAGAGGAACTCTACTGATGAACAAGTTTCTTCTTTTCTCCAAGGACTCTTGTGGCCCTTGTATGTTGGTAGAAAAATACTTTCGTTCTATCAAAGATGAAAGAACCAGCATCATTGAAAAGGTAGATCTTGAAGATTTTGGGTCAACTCCATCTCAAGAAGCACTAGATCTTGCTAAAAAGTATGGTGTGACTGCAACACCTGTTCTTGTTGTTACAGATTCTGAAGGAAACAAGTTAGAAGAATACATAGGTGGTATGGGAATTACCCAAAACATCAGAAAGTTATTTGATCAGTATGCCAAATCCTAATCAACTTCAAGAAGACATAGTTAAATTAAATGCCCTATACGAAGAACTCTGCTGGGGGCACGATGACGAATTAGTATTCAGTCACGAAAATGGCAGAGTCGTTATTTACAACAAAACTCAGGAGCAAAAACAATGAACGAAAAAGCAGAACGCATTAATGGTTGGGCAGCAATGATTGGAGTCATTGCCGCAATGGGATCTTATGCCGTTAGTGGCCAGATCATTCCAGGTGTATGGTGAATGATATGTTACTTCTAGGTTCTATAATGCTGGGCACATTTATTTTTTATGCCGCCCTGTTTAGTGAGGACGTAGATGATGATGATGACATGGACGGCGGTATGATGGTTCCCGCATATAACCCAATTTAATTCTCAAACTCTGTTCTAAATAAAGGACAGAGTTTTTTTTGTATTATGTCACATAACCAATTGACAAGAGATGAAATCAAGTGTCATGTTCTTAAGTTAAAACATCAAGTTGATCAAGAGCCAAAAACTGTATGGCAAGGAGAAAAGGATCTTGCTCATAAGTATCTTAATTTGGTCTTGGACAAGATAGAGGAATATCGATTTTAGGGGTTGACACCCCTTTTTTTGTGCCTTATAATAGACAGGTCTTCGGGAGACACCGCTTCAACACCTCCAAATGGGTACTACCAAATGGGGACTTGACAAGTAGTGGAGACCGTAGTATACTAAATAAATCAACGACAAAGAAGTTTACATTTCTTAACCGTTGGAACACACCCCGCAAACCGAGACCTCTAGGGTGTCTAAATCACGTCTCTTATATCCCAAGGCGAGGGGTCTTGGGAAATAGTAACTCCACCATGTCCCTGATGGTCTTACTTAAATTTCAAAACAATGTCTTCTACAACACTTTCAAAACAACAATCGAATACTTGGGACCAGTTCACTGAGTGGGTCACTTCCACCAACAATCGTCTTTATGTTGGTTGGTTCGGAACTCTTATGATTCCAACCCTGCTTGCTGCTACACTCTGCTTCATCGTTGCCTTCATCGCTGCTCCTCCTGTGGACATCGATGGCATCCGTGAACCAGTCGCTGGTTCTCTCCTTTATGGAAACAACATCATCTCTGGTGCTGTTGTTCCTTCTTCTAACGCAATTGGACTCCACTTCTATCCCATCTGGGAAGCTGCATCACTTGATGAATGGCTTTACAACGGTGGTCCTTATCAATTGGTCGTCTTCCACTTCCTGATTGGCATCTTCTGCTACATGGGTCGTGAGTGGGAACTTTCTTATCGTCTGGGTATGCGTCCCTGGATCTGCGTTGCATATTCCGCACCTGTTGCTGCTGCATCTGCTGTATTCCTGGTCTATCCTTTCGGTCAAGGTTCTTTCTCTGATGGTATGCCCCTTGGTATTAGTGGCACGTTCAACTTCATGCTTGTCTTCCAAGCAGAGCACAACATCCTGATGCACCCCTTCCACATGCTTGGTGTGGCTGGTGTCTTCGGTGGTTCACTGTTCTCCGCAATGCACGGTTCTCTGGTTACTTCTTCACTGGTTCGTGAAACCACAGAAAACGAGTCCCAGAACTATGGTTACAAGTTCGGTCAAGAAGAAGAGACCTACAACATTGTTGCTGCTCATGGATACTTTGGTCGTCTAATCTTCCAATATGCATCCTTCAACAACTCCCGTTCACTTCACTTTTTCCTTGCAGCATGGCCTGTCGTAGGAATCTGGTTCACTGCACTTGGTGTTAGCACCATGGCATTCAATCTCAACGGTTTCAACTTCAACCAGTCCATCATCGACGGTCAAGGTCGTGTGCTCAACACCTGGGCAGATGTGCTGAACCGTGCCAACCTCGGGATGGAAGTGATGCACGAGAGGAACGCACACAATTTCCCTCTGGATCTTGCTGCTGCTGAGTCCACTCCTGTTGCACTTACTGCTCCAACCATCGGTTGAGTTTCCTGAAAACTGAATAATAAAAAGGGGGTCTCATTGAGATCCTTTTTTTGTATAAATAGGTATTGAGAATACGCATTACAATAATGAAAACTTGTAGCATCTGTAAGCAAGAGTTGCCTCTTTCAAACTTTCATAAAAGAACTTATGCTTCTGGAAATATTGGATATCAAAATAAATGTAGAAAATGCACCACTACTGTTAGGAGAGAGTATTATAAGCCCCACGAAAAAACTAGACAAAAACTAAAAATTAGTGAGGAGCAGTATAATGATCTAATGAAGAATGAGAACTGTCAAATATGTGATGCAGAACTAACCAAGAAGTGTATTGACCACTGCCACTCCACAAACAAGATACGGGGTGTCCTCTGCAACAACTGCAACACCGCACTGGGTCTTGTAGGAGACAACACCCATATCCTCCAAAAGATGATTGAGTATCTCGGTTGATATAAAAACTAAATACTGATATAATAAGAGGGTCACACAGACCCTCTTTTTTAATGGCAAAAGTTAGAGACCCACTCAAGTATGGATACTATGGAGTTGATTATGTGCTCTGGGGTAAAGATAGAGTTGCTGTTTACTTTGATATGATTACTGCACAACAATCAATGATGTCTATGCTGAAACGTGGAGTTGAAGTCAAAGGAATGAGAGAGATTAAAGTAAATGGGTAAGAGGAAAAGTGCCTGGAGAATTTGGGCAAAAGCATTAGGACAAAAAGATGGAAAAGATGATCGAGAGGCAGATATTATTGCTGGCATACGCACCCTTATTTTTATTTCTTACTTGGTTACCAATGTGGCTATCGTGGCCAATGCAGTAAGACACTGGAATGATGGGGTAAATAGAAATGTAGTCACGGGCACACAACCCACACAGAGGGTTTCCAATGTATCGGGAACCGCATCTCAACGATAAGTCAAAGGAATGTGCGGATATATGGAATGAATGGTATGAAATATTTCAAGATTCGGAAAAAAGAAACACGCCAAAACGTAAAGAATTGAGAGATGAATGGTGTAAGTGTTGTGATGAATTGAGTGAAATGGTTCGTCAAGAATATCTAACAAACCCTAGGTACAATAATTTAAAAATGTAATAAAGATGATAACGACAGAAACTCCTGATAAGTTGAGGCAAATTATTATGGATACATGGCCTCAACTTTATCGAAGACAAAGAGTAGGTATTACTTCTTATTGACTAATACTGTAAAGTTATGTAAACTAAATATGAGAAGTAATTAAGAGGTAATTTTTTTGGCTTCATCTACTCTATCAATTCCACAACAAAAAGGAGGTTGGTTCGATGTCCTCGATGATTGGCTTAAGCGTGATCGGTTTGTTTTTGTCGGTTGGTCTGGCATTCTCCTTTTCCCTACAGCTTATCTCGCTCTTGGCGGTTGGCTTACAGGAACCACCTTTGCTACCAGTTGGTACACCCATGGCTTGGCGAGTTCATACCTTGAGGGTGCTAACTTTCTCACTGCTGCTGTTTCTACTCCTGCTGATGCTCTCGGACATAGCCTCCTTCTTCTTTGGGGTCCAGAAGCTCAGGGAGATTTCGTCCGCTGGGTCCAACTTGGGGGACTCTGGCCTTTTGTGGCGCTCCACGGAGCTTTCGCTCTAATTGGTTTCATGCTTCGACAGTTTGAAATTGCACGTTTAGTGGGGATTAGACCGTACAATGCAATTGCTTTTTCGGGTCCTATTGCCGTATTCGTTAGCGTTTTTCTCATGTACCCACTTGGACAGTCCAGTTGGTTCTTTGCACCGTCCTTTGGCGTTGCGGCAATCTTCAGATTCTTACTTTTTCTACAAGGATTTCATAACTGGACACTCAACCCCTTCCATATGATGGGAGTTGCTGGTATACTGGGAGGAGCACTCTTATGTGCTATTCATGGTGCTACTGTAGAAAACACACTTTATGAAGATGGCGAACAATCAAATACTTTCAAGGCATTTGAGCCGACTCAAGAAGAAGAGACTTATTCAATGGTTACCGCTAATCGTTTTTGGTCGCAGATTTTCGGTATTGCGTTTAGCAATAAGCGTTGGTTGCATTTTTTCATGCTGTTTGTTCCTGTTATGGGTCTCTGGACATCTTCAATCGGGATCATCGGTCTTGCACTCAACCTTCGTGCATACGATTTTGTATCCCAAGAATTGAGAGCAGCAGAGGATCCAGAATTCGAAACATTTTACACAAAAAATATACTTTTGAATGAGGGGTTAAGGGCTTGGATGGCTCCAGTAGACCAGCCGCACGAGCAGTTTGTATTTCCAGAGGAAGTGCTTCCCAGGGGAAATGCACTGTGAATCACTATCTGGTTCTTGTATATGGCATATGCTTTTCTCTTATCGCAGGAGGTGCTTTTGCTTTGATGTGGAGCAATGTTCAATCTATTAATAAGATAATGGATAAACCTCCTAAACCACGTCATCCAGAAGCACCTGAACCAGGAGAACAAGTAATGTATGTTGATTTATCTAGAGAAAAACTAGAGAATTTATATGGTGACAAATGAACCTATACCAAAGTGGGTATATTGGATGGGCATTGGACTAATGTTATTCACAGTCTTTTGTTTTGGTATTATGCTTGCAGGTATGATCTATGTGTGATATAGTAAGAGGGTTAATTCCCTCTTTTTTTATGATCGGAAATCTTGATCCTGAAGAACGTATTATGGCTAAACCGACTGTGTATGAACAAGTTGCATCCCTAGTCCGAAAATATGGATGGGAAGAAGATGATGAGATTACTGTTGAAATGGCAGGAACTCAAGTCTCTGGTATTGATGTGGGTGAAGAGTACAATAAAAGGTGGCAATCTCCTATTGGCACTCGTAAGTATAACAAAGATGCCTTTATTGTTATTAAGAATCAGTCTCGCAGGGACCTGACCAAATCTCAACCTTTCTCTGAAGGTGAATTTAATCCACGACATCCTCACGAAGGTTAAACAACCTCTTGCTAGAGACCTTTTTTGATGGTATGATGACTTCAAACAAAACTAAATTCATGACTAATAGAGACTGGGAAGCAATGAATAGTCTTGAAGAAGCATTCAATCAAATTACTACATTTGAGTTTCTTCTTGAGCAACTACAAGAAGCAGTAAATACCAATAACACTCAACGCATCGTTGATACTACTGCTGCATTGACGGCTTTTTATACTCCTTATTGTAATAACTGGGATGATAAATTTACATCTGCATGGAATAAAATAATTCGAAATGAACCTAATTCATCTCATGACACTTCTTCAGCAGATGAAAATACAACTGATAGGGATTGGGAAGACTTTTGGAATAGTTTCTGTGAAGAAAAATGCCAACCATGAAATTTGGTAATTAAATATATACTATTAAATTATAAAATGACTATGAATTTTTTAATTTATTCAAAGTTTGGTTGTCCATTCTGTGTAAAACTTAAAAGAGCAATGGAAATTGCAAATCTTCAACATAAAGTTTATATGCTAGATGAAAATTTTGACCGAAATGAATTCTATGCTAAATTTGGCCATGGTTCAACATTTCCACAAGTTGTATTGAATGTTGAAGGTCCTGATGATGGAACTCGTTTAGGTGGATGTACAGAAACTATTCAGTATTTGAGAGAAAATAAACTAGTTTAAGATCAATGGAAGAAGTTTACGATATCGTAGAAAAAGCAATTGATCATGCATTTAATGGTAAATTCTTACTTAAATTTTACGAGTATCTTAAAGAGAGAAAAACCAAAAGAGTGGAGGTAGTTGAATTTATTCACAGTTCTACCGCACAAGAAATTACATCTCTTATATGTGAACTTGAAGAATATCTTGAAGGTGGTAGTGATTATAATCATAAATTCCTTCGTGAAGCATATGGACACATTCCAAAACCACAAGCAAGAAAGATAAAAGTTTATTTAAATGATATTATTGATGATGCAAAGAGGTATGACTATGATAGAAAGCCAGGAAGGAGAAAAAAGCAATCTAAATAATGATGAACTCGGGATTAACCGAGGAGTTGAGCTACTATTAAGAAAAAGGAGAAGAAAGGAATCTGAACCCAAAACTTTTGAAGTAAAGTTTGGTAAAATGATTGCTCTCTTCCGCAGAGAGTTTCATTTTTATTTTGAATTCAGTTTTGATTATAAGAAAAAATTCTCTGGAGAAAGGCAATGTTAGCAGTAACTCTTACCATTAGTACTCTTGTTAGTATAATGTTCTTTTTTGTTGGTGGTATGCTAGGATGGCTAGCAAGAGAACATTTCTATCAGACTCAACCAATTGTCACTCATCCAGAAATGTTTGATGAAAATGGCAATGTATTACCAGATGAAATTTTAGCAGTACGATTTGAAAACAGTTATGACAACTACGAAGAAGAAGACGAGTAAGACAACTCAACCAATTGGAGCAATATTGCCTCCCAATCCATTTGTATATGAAGTTTTAGAACTGGCATCTAAACAAAGGTCAAGTGCTAAAAAAGTGGAGGTTCTTAAAACATATGAACACATTTCATTAAAGTCTATTTTTATTTGGAATTTTGATGAGACTGTAATTTCTGAACTTCCTGAAGGCGATGTTCCTTATGGTGATGCAGAAGACCAATCAGTGTATTCTGGATCTCTCTCTGAAAATTTGGCAAGAGAGGCCCGTGGTGGTGAATCTGCCACTGGTCAAGACCTTGATGGAAGAGGTAAAACATCTCTTCGTAGAGAGTATCGAAATCTCTATCACTTTGTCAAAGGTGGTAATGGTGGGTTGAATCATATTCGTAGAGAGATGATGTTCATCAATCTTCTTCGTGGTCTTCATCCTAAAGAGGCTGAAGTTTTGATTTTGACCAAAGATAAAAGACTCTCCACAAAGTATAAAATTACAAAGGACATTGTTTCACAAGCATATCCTGATATTCAATGGGGAAACCGTTCTTGATAATATTATGACTGAACAAGTTGCAGAAAAGACAGAAGTTACTCAAGAATCTAAAATGGAGTCATGGACATCATCTGAAAAGGAAAATTCTAAAAAAGTATATGGTTGTGAAATTATGATTGAAAATGGAACTTGGGAACAAGTTACCACTAAAGAATGTCCTAATGATGCCCATATTATAAAGTATGAAGTTGATGGTGAGACTCGATATGATTTAACTCGTAGTCAAAAAGTAGTCAATATCTTTAACATGTATTGGGATAAATTCCGTGATGGATTAAAGAGTATTGAATATGGTAAGGGTGCATATAACCCTAAACTATGGGGAGCCAAACCTCCCAAGGAGAAAAAGAAATGAGTGCTGGATTTGGTGGAAACCCTGGAGAGGGTAGAACAGGAAAGGATGCAAAAATTACAATTGATTTAGATGCAATTGATGGTGTGGTTAAGAAGTATAAGAAAGTTAAAAAATACATGAAGTCAAATATGTATGCCGTGATGTCAATGGATGGAACTGAACAGATTGTTAAAGAGTTGATTGAAGAAGCAGAGCAAAACGAAATTTAGCTTTTAAATCCATTTTAGGGGGCAAAAAAATCTGGGGCTTTTTTGCTCCTATAAGGTTTTTAAACAGTATCAAATGATACACAACAAAAGTACTTGACTAAATAAGGTATAAGGTCTATAATAGACCTGTCGTTCATCCAAGAGGCAGTCGCTGTGCACATAGCATAGAAAGACACATCTGGACGCAAGTAAGTCGCGGAACGGAGCGTTCATCCTATGATTGAGTTACTACTATTAGCTAATTTACATAGTCCTCCAAACATGACTTGTCAGCAAGTTAGAGAGGTGGCAGAAACCGTACTGGATTCTGATATGTCTCAACAAGATAAGCAAAGATTCTTATCTCGTTTGTTTGGACAGCATATGATGCTAAAGTGTCTTAAGAAATAGGACGCACACGACTGAAGGAACGGGAGATTAAATTCACCCTAGTATTTCAGGAGAAACACAATGAATACACTTCTCATGATCAAGAAGCAGATCGACAAAGCATCTGCACTTCACGACGCTCAAATTGCTCATACTGCATATCGTGGTGTTGAGTATAACGTATGTGGTCATGAACCACATGAGACTCACGGTACATTCTGCTATCGTGGTCATACTTATAACAAGTGAATTACTTGTATTAGAATGCATAGGAGAGGTTGACTACCTCTCTTTTTTTGTCTATAATTGTAGTAGTTGACTCCATTTCATGGATAGAGATAAATTAAAACTCATCATCAAAAACATGGAACTCCTTCTCGATTCTTTGAAAGCAGAAGTGCTTTCTGAACCTGAATCGTACTTACAGGGAGAATACTTAAATTATCCACAAATTACTGACTATGATGAGGTATTTGATGATGACGATGGATACCCCGATTAAAAGTATGTACGAAGAATTAAATTGCTTCGAAGAAGCCCTTAAACATTTCGGAACTAGAGTAGAGTTTGCTATTGCTATGGAGATGGGTAGAAAACTGACTCCAGAAGAAGCATATCAAATTATCAAAACTGAACTAAAAGCATTAAAATCCTGTCGTAAGAAATTTAAAAAAGATGAATGTTAGATTGATTAGTGTGACTCCTGATGCGGAGAAAACAATGGGTTATGTTGCTCGTGTGAGCAATCCCTCTAACCAAGAGAATCCTAAAGTTGCAGGACTTCTCAAATATTGTGTGAATCACCAACACTGGTCTGTGTTTGAGCAGGCATTCATGACGCTTGAAATTGAGACTACCAGGGGACTGGCGGCCCAAATTTTGAGGCATCGTAGTTTCACATATCAAGAGTTTTCCCAACGATATGCTGATTCTTCTCTGTTAGGTGGTACAATTCCTCTCCCAGAACTCCGTCGTCAAGACACCAAGAATCGTCAGAATTCTATTGATGATGTTGACCCATTTATCGTGCAAAAATATGAGATGTTGATGCAAGACCATTTTAAAGAAGCAATGGACTTGTATCAAAAAATGCTTGATGAAGGTATTGCAAAGGAATGTGCTCGTTTCGTGTTACCCCTCGCAGTGCCCACAAAACTCTACATGTCAGGTTCATGCAGGTCATGGATCCATTATATCTCTTTGAGGTCGGCCAACGGCACACAGAAGGAGCACATGGACATTGCAGAGGCATGTAAAAAAATTTTTGTGGAGCAATTCCCGACTGTTGCTGAAGCACTAGAATGGGTCTAAATATCTTTATCTTGAATTTATAACTATGGCAACATATCCTGTTAAACACAAAGAAACTGGTGAAACCAAAGATGTAAAAATGAGCGTTCATGATTGGGATCAGTGGCGTAAAGATAACCCAGATTGGGAAAGATACTATACTCCAGAAAATGCTCCCAACTTTGGTGAAGTTGGTGAAGTATATGATAAACTCAAAAAATCTCATCCTGGTTGGAATGATGTTCTTCATAAAGCATCAAAAGTTCCAGGTTCAAAAGTAAAACCAGTCTAAAGTTTATGCCAAGAAGAAAAAAAGCATCTGATCAACCAATTGGTGTTGGGCTAACCGCAAAACAAATGAAGAGGAAAAAACCAATTAATCTCGATTTAATGCGAGATATTGAACCTCTCACAGAAAATCAAAAAATTCTATTTGATTCATATGATGACGAAAAAAATATCGTAGCCTATGGTGCTGCTGGAACAGGAAAAACATTCATTACACTTTATAATGCACTTCAAGATGTTCTAGATGAAACAACACCCTACGAAAAAATTTATATTGTAAGATCACTTGTTTCTACCCGTGAAATTGGGTTCCTTCCTGGAGATCATGAAGACAAGTCCTCTCTGTATCAGATTCCATATAAAAACATGGCAAAGTACATGTTTGAAATGCCTACAGATGCTGACTTTGAGATGCTTTATGGTAATCTCAAAACTCAAGGAACAATTAGTTTTTGGAGTACTTCATTCATTCGTGGAACCACATTGGATAGATGTATTGTAATCGTTGATGAATTTCAAAACTTGAATTTTCACGAACTTGATAGTATTATTACAAGAGTTGGTGAAAACACCAAAATTATGTTCTGTGGAGATGCCACTCAAAGTGATTTGATCAAACAAAATGAAAGAAATGGTGTGGTCGATTTTATGAAAATTTTGAGAGCTATGCCATCTTTCAATGTTATTGAATTTGGTGTTGAGGACATTGTAAGGTCTGGTCTCTGTAAGGAATATCTACTAACAAAACTGCAAATGAATCTATGAATTTTATTCATCATAATTATCTCGGTGAAATTGAACTTGAAAAAAAAGAAACTAATGGAATGCGCCTATACCATCTTCCTGATGGTCAATGGGTGCCTTCTATTACATCAGTAACCTCTTTTTATAATCGACAAATTTTCGTAGAGTGGAGAAAACGAATTGGTGTTGAAAAAGCAAATGCGATTACAAAAAAAGCAACTGCAAGAGGAACAGATTTTCACGAAGCAGCTCAGGCATATTTGATGAATTTGGAAATGGACTGGAATGAGTTCATGCCAATGACTAAAATTATGTTCACTCATGCAAGACCCTATCTTGATAAGATAAATAATATACATGCCATTGAAAGAACGCTGTATTCTAAATATCTTGGATTGGCAGGAAGAGTTGATTGTATTGCAGAATATGAGGGAGAACTTGCAGTAATCGACTTTAAGACATCTGATAAAATTAAACCAGAAAAGTGGATTGAAAACTATTTCGTGCAAGAAATGTTTTATGCATCTGCTTATTATGAGATGACTGGTATTCCTGTTAAAAAGTTAATTACTTTGATGGTCACTCCTGGTGGAGACGTAAAAGTATTTGACAAAAGAAACAAAGAGGATTATATTAGAATGCTAGTTCGGTATATTAAAGAATTTGTACATCACAATACTGGGTCAGATGGAGAATGAATTAGAAAAGGTTTTAGAGCAAAAGTTTTTTTGCCCATCCCGCTTTGCACAAGAAATAGAAAAAATTGTTCTTGAGCAGGAGAATGTGAGTTATATTGATGCAATTATTTATTTTTGTGATCAGAATAAAATAGAATTAGAATCAGTACCAAAACTAATTTCAAAACCACTTAAAGAAAAAATTAAGTGTGAAGCAATCGAATTGAATTTCATGAAAAAAAATTCCAAAGCAAAACTTCCTCTTTAATATGAAAGTGACTCCTTTCGAAACTTATAAGACGTATTTGGCACTCAAAAATCATTTTTCGAAAGATAAGTATGATTATCATAAGTACTGTAAGAAAACGAGAGCTACCGTCCAATCGTTTTATAAGAGAAAAGATAGATTCTGGTTTGAAAAAATATCCAGACAAAAAAGTGATAAAGAAATAGAACAATTTTTTGTTTCAAATTTTGTTGCTACCGACACCCCAGAAAATTTATGGATTGGAGAGATTATCAATTCTGGCGAAAGAAATTACGTCGAATGGACAAAACGACATCAGAGTTTGACGTACTTGTTCAAAGAACAAAGCAGCGAATTGTTCTTGGAAAACGAATTAGAGAGTGTTTTCGATTGTTCGAAAGGCCATCCTCCCATTCTAAAAAAGTTTTTAAGTGGAGAAATTTCAATCGAAACTCTGGTGATTTATGATAAAATATTTTCTTTCAAAAGCAAATTTGACAAGCAACTTTCAGACCCAGTGTGGGAAACCGTAAGTATGAAGATAAAAAAATATTCTTCTTTCATACATATAGATGTATTTCGTTATAAGAAAATTTTAAAACAAATTGTACTTGGAGAGGTATGAGTTTTTTCGAGTCTAAAATGGTTCAAGATGAATTAAAAAGCATCAATGACCTACAAGAAATTGTGTATGCAGGGATTTTTAAATTTCCTGCTATGGATCGTTCTGAAAAATTGAATCATATTAAAATGCTGGAAGAACTTTTAGAAAAACAAAAAGTTCTTTATATGAGATTGTCATTATCCGATGATCCTGATGCTAAATTGATGAAAGAAAGAATTCAAGAATCAGCCGCTCTTATGGGTATAACAAAAGGTGATGACATTGCAAGTCATCTGAATGGGATGTCCGAAGTTCTAGAAAAATTCAAGCAAACGCTTGACATTTCAGAGTCTGACGACTAAAATAACGAAGTACACAAAAGCCAAATCTAAACAATCCGAGGTAATCCGAATGTCATTCGCAAATCTTAAGAAGCAATCTTCTCTTGGTTCTCTCACTTCTAAACTTGTCAAAGAAGTTGAGAAAATGAACACTACTTCAGGTGGCGCTGATGAGCGTCTCTGGAAACCAGAAATGGATAAAAGTGGTAATGGTTATGCAGTTATCCGTTTTCTTCCTGCACCTGATGGAGAAGAACTTCCTTGGGCAAAGATGTACTCTCATGCCTTTCAAGGCCCTGGTGGTTGGTACATTGAGAACTCCCTGACCACTCTGGGTCAAAAAGATCCTGTTTCCGAGCACAATCGTGAACTCTGGAATAGTGGTAACGAAGCAGATAAAGATACTGTACGTAAGCAAAAGCGTAAACTTTCTTACTATGCTAACATCTATGTTGTAAAGGATGCTGCAAATCCTCACAATGAGGGTCAGGTCTTCCTTTATAAGTTTGGTAAGAAAATCTTCGACAAAATCATGGAAGCAATGCAACCTGAATTTGAAGATGAAACTCCTATCAATCCTTTCGACTTCTGGCAAGGTGCAAACTTCAAACTGAAACTGAAGAAAGTTCAAGGTTACTGGAACTATGATTCTTCAGAGTTTGATCGTCCTGCTCCTCTGTTGGATGATGATGATGCACTTGAAGCTGTCTGGAAGAAGCAATATTCTCTGACTGCACTGACTGCTGCTGATCAGTTTAAGGACTATGATCAACTTGCAAAACGTCTTGCAATGGTTCTTGGTCAGAAGTCTCCTTCACGTCGTTATGATGAAGAAACTGATAATGAAGATACTGGTCGTGGTTCTTTCACTCCAGAATTTTCTTCTCGTCAGCAAAAGAGTGAACTTCCTGAAGAATTGAGCAATCAACTCAATAATATCTCATCTTCAAAAGATGAAGATGAGGATGATGCACTGTCTTATTTCCAAAAACTGGCAGAAAGTTAAGTATAAAGTCTGATATTATCAGCTCTTTGAAGGGTTTCACTCACATACTGGGTGGAACCCTCTTTATATTTCATAAGTTCTTCCATATCATCAAGAACAACAGGAAGATACCTGTCTTTCAAAAGAAAAATTACTCTTTTATCATTATTCAATTTTTCTTCATATTCATAGTTTGTGACTGGTGATGATATATTTGCTAACTCAACTTGAGCAGGAACACCTGAATCATAGAAACTTAAACTTTGAGTTTCATCAACTTTTATTCCTTTCGGAAAAATAATTCTTCCCTCACTATCTTTTACTTCAACTGATTCGTAATGATGTACTCCATTATATAATTCGTTATAATTTCCATATTTTCCAAGGAGATATTTTTCAAAATCATCGTTTCTTAAAGGCCATTCATCATAGATATTTAAAATATTATTGCAAGTCAAAACAACCCAATCCAGAAAAGGATTTCCATATACTTTATCTGCAACAATGTCTGGACGATCATCACCTTCAATAATATATTTGTCAAAAAATACTAGATTTTCAAAAATATCATCTCTTATTTTTCCTTTTTTAAATAAATTTTTTACTCTTGTAAAATCACTAAGTGCTGATTTGTCACTTTTGCGATCAATGTATTCAATATCTGGAAGTTTGCGGAAGTATGAGTTTGACATTTTAGTATCCTATACTGTAATCTGGTGAAGTTTCGTCATTACCTAGTTCTGTATAATCATCATTAAAGATTGGTTCTAATTCTTGGAATTCGAAAGAAAGTTCGTAAGAAACCATAGAACTATCCCAGTGTGTAGCATATGTTCCATCAGGAGTATAATTTACATTGAAAGAAAGTAAAGCACACTCTTTTATTCGTGGAAGATATTTGTGTGGGTTATCACCTCCTTTATCAGCATTTGTATTTCGTCTTCCATCAACAAATGTTAATCTGTATAGATTGGGAGATTGGAGGAATAGGTTGGTTGTTGTTCGTTGAACTGCCATAGATTGCTTAAACATTCTGATTATCATCAGAGCTCTTTTAGCTTCTTCAGGACTCCTTGGACTTAATTTATATGTAAAATTAAATGGTCTCAATGTGGGACCTTGAAACAAAAGTTCTAAATTTGGATTTAATACTCCACCACCAGTTCTTGCTAAAAGACCACTAACTCCTGTTGCTTGCTCTGAAAAATATATAGAAGCTGCAGTTTGTAAATCTTTACCGGCGGCCATAAGGTTATTTTTTATAGTACTAATTGCATCAGCAGCACCTGATCCACCAGAAATGTAATTTTTTGTTGCGTTTGCTATCTGTAATGCAATGGCATTGTCCTCTTTTCCTCCCCAATTGACCCTATTATTATCTCTGATTGCCCCTGGTGCAGGTAAAATAACTCCACCAAGTTCTTGATCGATTCTGATTCTATCTCTACTACGGGTATCATATAACCTTGTTACATTTGTTGTTGAGGTATTAATGTCTCTTGGTTGTGATTTGTATATTTTTATTTTGAGTTGATCCTGACTATTTGAGAGATTCTCTGGATATCTTACGAGACTAGCACCTGGAATCGCGTAAGTTCCTATTTCATTTCTACTTCCATCAACTGCTTTTCCTGCGTCCAATCCGGTTAGTTGTAAATTCTTAACAGTCGGATCTGTCGGATCTGGATTGCCATCCGGATTTTGCCCGTTTGGAGGAGGAACCGATCCTCGCTTAAAGTTTTTAGCAAATATGGCGTTTACTTGGGCATTACTTAAATTGTTTCCCGCTCTGTTTAATAAAGTTCTATATGTTTTTTTAGCATTATTAACTGCCATTACATTTAGAGAACTTGGTCCTGAATCACGTAGATCTTTCAATATATTATCACTTAAAACATTTCCCGAAAGACCTGAAGCATTTACAAACTTTTTGTCAGAGTTATCATAGTATTGAGAGTCCTCATATGTAATTGGGGCCCATCGTCCATCAGGATTTAATTGTGCTGCTTTGTAAAATTGATTTGATGATCTTTCATACAATAACCATGTTGTCAGGGTTTTAGTGTCTGTGTTCAGTTCAGTATAGGTTGAAAAATAAAGTTTATTTCCATTTGGATCGCGATTCCCATTGCTGTCATATTTAAGATCAAACACTCCCTCTCTTTGAAGAACACCATTAATTCCTATTATTGCCATTACATTTATGGTTTTTATTTATTTAGTTTAAATTTTGCATAAGGTATTGTTAGAAGTTCATCAAGTTCATCCCATTGAACCTCATACAATTGGCCTGCAAGTTCTTCCCATGTATAATTTCTGATTGGAGACTCTGATTCCATCTGATATTCTCTCCAATGAAAGTTGAATGCTTTAAATCCCCATCTTTGCAATTCAATACAAGCAATCAAAGGATGTTGATCATAATTAATATTTGGTGTTTTTGGATTATAGACAAAGGTATAATATTTTCCTGGTTCTGGAATAGGTTCAACTGTATCATTCAATAATTGCATAATTTCCAACATCATATCTTCTGGATCGTTTGTTCTAAGATTGATGTCGTTTCCTTGCAATCTGCTCATTTGATTCCTAGTTCGTTTTCGGTGATGATTTTAAATTCTATTTTTCGATCAGCACACCATTCTCTTGCAGCTTTCCATTTTGCCTGATTTATAGAATAGGTAACACATTCATAAAGATATGATTTAGTTTGTCGTTTTGGTTGTTTTGGTGGAACAGTTTGTTTCTTTGGTTTTACTTCAACAACATATGTTTTTATTGATCCGTTTGTTTCTTTTACTTTAACCAAGTAATCTGGAAAATAACGATGAATTCTATTATCTGCAGGAGATACATATGGAATACAAAATTCTTCTGAAGCCCAAGAAATTATATTTTCATTTGTATCACACCACTTACAGAATCTTCTTTCCCAAGAACTTCTACAGATAATGTTTTTCCAATCTCCTTTATATTTTTGTGGATTTGAAGGAATATATTTGCTTTTAATACTTTCTGCCATTATCTTGCCTACATAATATACAAGATCAAAAAGTATTTATAGATGTCTTTAACGGGACCACAATCAATTAGTAAGATCAAATCAACCCTGTTGTCACCAGCAACAACTTCTCATTTTGTGGTATCTATACAGAAACCAAATGAACTCAATTCAGATAAAGAAACGGTGGTAGAAACGGGAACTGGTTCAATAGCTAGAGATTTTGCAAGTTATTTGGCTCAACAAGGAATTACTAGAGATATTAATTCTATAGAATATTTAAATTTAGCTTGTTCTGATGCTTCTTTACCAGGTTCTAGTCTTGCGACTAGTGAAATAACCGGAGATTATCACGGAGTTACTGAAAGACATGCATATCGTAGAATTTATGATGATAGAATTGACTTAACTTTTTATGTTGATGCAAAAAAATACTATGCAATTCGCTTTTTTGAAGCATGGATAAGATATATTATGTCCGAAACATATACGGGGACTGCAGATCAACAAGGAAGAAGTGATGATGAGAAGAATTTATTTTATAGGTCTAGATATCCCAGTCAGTATACAACAAATCTAGAAATTACGAAATTTGAGAAGGATAATATTTCAGGCAATAAACCAAGTTTAAAGTATAGACTTTACAATACATATCCCGTGTCTATTGCATCAATGCCAGTTTCTTATGATGCAAGTTCTCTTTTAAAATGTACAGTTTCAATGAACTACAGTCGGTATTCTCTTATTCCTACTAACAGTAGTTTTGGAACATTTGGAGGAAATGCCAAATCAGCAAACGAAAATCCCAATTCCCCAGAAGGAACTGGGGATAATAGTAATCAGTCTGAATTTAGGACTGTACCTAATAATATAGATTTTGGAAGAACAATACCTGCTGATCGGATTAGTGCAACTAATGCATTTAATGCATCATTACCTGCTTACGATTTCAATCAATCATTGAACACTACTCCATTAAATATTACTAATACCAGAACTTTCGATCTCAATAAAGATTTTTACACTGGAGGATATGGTAATCCAGAAGACGGTCCACCAGAACGACAATCAATTCAGAGTCAAATTGGTGAATTACAGGAAATGGCGGAAAGATCTCAACAACGCCAAGCTGCCAATTCTAGAGGTGGTGCATCTGCAGAATAATATCAGAACAGCACTACTCTTCTAATAATAACTTCAAATCACTCAACTAAATAATATCAACTGATTTTTTCATATTAGGACATTATGCCTTTACCAAAAATTTCTACACCAACTTATGAACTTGAGTTGCCATCTACAGGTCAAACAATTGAATACAGACCCTTTCTAGTCAAGGAAGAGAAGGTATTAGTGATTGCTCTGGAAAGTGAAGATACTAAACAGATTACAAATTCAATTAAAACAGTTATTAGAAATTGTATTCTTACGAAAGGAATTAAAGTAGAGTCTTTACCAACTTTTGATATTGAATACTTGTTTCTGAATATTAGAGGTAAATCTGTTGGGGAAGATGTTGAAGTCAATGTTATTTGTCCCGATGACCGTGAAACAAAGGTTATGGTAAACATCAATCTTGATGATATTAAGGTTCAAAAGGATGAAAATCATACAAATAGAATTAAACTTGATAATTCTATTATGATGGAAATGAAATACCCATCTCTTGATGAGTTTATCAAAAACAATTTTGATTTCTCTAATGAATCTTCTATGGACCAATCATTTACACTGATTTCTTCCTGTATTGATAAAATTTATACTGAAGAGGAAGTTTGGGCTGCAGGAGATTTTACAAAGAAAGAAGTTAATGAGTTTCTTGAGTCTATGAATTCTTCGCAATTCAAAGAAATTGAAAAGTTCTTTGAAACTATGCCCAAGTTATTACATAAAATTGAAGTTACAAATCCAAAAACGAAAGTAAAAAGTGAAGTTGTTTTAGAAGGGTTATCATCTTTTTTCTCATAAGTATGATTCATATGAATTTGGAGTCTTACTTCAAATTAAATTTTTCTTTGATGCAGTATCATAAATATTCTTTGACTGAAATTGAAAATATGATTCCGTGGGAGAGAGACGTTTATGTTGGTCTTCTACAACAACACTTGGAAGAAGAACAGTTGAAACAACAACAGCAGCAAAGAAATGCCAGGTTCTAAAGCAGAAAAGTTAAGAAAGGCATATGAGTTTAAACTCGGAAAGAGCTTAGTATCTAAACTTTCCGACGATCAAATTAACTTACTTTCTAAATTTTATAATTCTTTAAGTGAATCTGAACAGAGTGATATTGATAATAAAATTTTCAAGGGGCATACTGATACTGATCTCCATGAAATGGCAGAGGCATTTTATCAGGAACAGGTAGAAAATAAGGAATCAAAAGAAACTCCAAAAGAAACTCCAAAAGAGACTCCAACAAAATCATCTGCGATTGTTCCATCAAATTTTTTCGGAAAAGGTAGATATGAAAAATATCTTGAGGAGATTAATGCTCAAGGGACAATAGAGGGGCATCAATTAACATCACAAGAAAGAAAAGAAGCATTTAAGAGTAGAAAAAATAAAATTAATTTTGAAACTTTTGTCGATAAAGTATTAGAAAAAAAAGTTGCAGCTGCATCAGTTTCAAACACAAATGTATCAAAGTCGTTGATGGGTGGAGGAACTCTTGCGACTGTTGAAAACATAAAAAATACTGTAAATCAGAGCGTATCTACGGGTGAAGATTATACTGAAATTTTAGGGAAGATAGATGAAATAATAGATGTTCTTAAGAAAGAGCAGAAACTTAAAGAAAAGATTGAAAATACTAAAAGGAAAGAAAAAGAAAAACGCAAGAGAAAAGGTGCTGAATCTAATTTAGAAAAAGGATTTAAAGCAGCAAGGAAAGCAGTTGAAAAAGTTGTTGCTCCAGTAAAAGGTATTTTAGATAGAATTATAAATTTCTTCTTAACTGTTCTGATGGGAAGAGCAGTTGTTAAGTTGATTGATTGGTTCTCTGATGAAAAAAATAAATCAAAAGTAGATTCTATTTTTAGATTTTTAGGTGAAAATTGGCCTAAACTTTTAGCTCTCTTTCTTGTCTTTAAAACTGGACTTGGAAAATTTGCAAGAAGTTTAATTAGACTTGTAATTAAAGGAACTGCAAGATTAGTTGCTGCAACTGCAGCATTACTAGCAAAAGCAGTTGGTGGTAAAATTGGAGGAAAATTTGGGAAATTTAGCAAATTCCTTGGAGGAAGGAAAGGAAAACTTTTAACTGCTGGTCTTGAAGTTGCTGCTGTTACTGGTGGCACAATGTTACTAGGTAATCAAATTGAAAATGTATTTAAAGTTGACTCCCCACCAGAAGAAGGTGAAGAAACTAAAACTCAAAATTATAAAGGTGGGGGAATGGTTTTCCCACAATTTAAAATGCCATCATTTTTACATTTATTCAAAGGTTCAGAATATGATGGTGATGAAGAAAAACAAAGTTCAGAAAAACCTCAAGGTTATGTGAGTGGAGAGAAGGGCGTAGATAAAGTTCCTGCCATGCTTTCTGATGGCGAATTTGTGATGTCAACAGGTGCTGTTGAAAGATATGGAATTGATACTCTCGAATCAATGAATGCAGCTGGCGGTGGTGACAATAATCCAAAAATAAAAAGTGGAAAAATATTTGCTTCTGGTGGTGGTTTTATTAATTCTGCATTACATCATTTAAAGAAAGACGAAGCATTATCATCGCTGACAAGGGGGAAAAATGACCATATTAAACCGGGAGGAATGAGTGTTGTTTCCAATACTAACTGGTCATCAATAACACCATCAACTCCAATATACGCATATCATACTGGAATTTCTGGAGACCGTCCTACAATAGGATGGGGTTCTACATTCTATGATAGTATATTGAATGGAAAAAAACCAGTAAGGCCTGGGGATCAAATTACAAAATCAAAAGCAGATGAAATTTTAAAGGAAAATATAACAGACCTTTATAATACATACAATAAAATAATTCCACTATTTAAACATTTTAGTGATAATCAAAAAGCAGGTCTTTTAGTATTAGGATACAATGCACCTTATGCTCCTATTGGTGGTTATCCAAATCTAACAAAGGCATTGTTAGACGGTAATATGGCGGCTGCTGCAAATAATATATACCGAGAAGGTCCGAATGCTGAAAGGATTGCATTAGAAAAAGGACTAATATTAAGTGGACCTCCAGTAGTAAAAGGTCCAAAAATAGTCGGTCCAAAAATAGTCGGTGAAAAAAAAGTTGGTTCTGGAATTCCATTTTTTCCAGATCTTACCATTCAAAATATGTTTAAACCAAAACCTTATTTTAGTGGAGGATTAATTACTGGTGCGGGGTCTCAAAAAGGCCTCCCATCAATTCCACCACCAATGAGTTCAAATGTTCAGGTCGAATACGTTCCTATAGATGCAATGAAAGGAAATTCACCTCCAGTAGTAGCAAGTAGTTATGGTGGTTCTGATATTCCATCATTCTCTGCTTCAGCACCTGGACCTGATTATAAGAGACAAACATTAGGTATTACTGCATAGGACAATGATTAATACTAAAAAACTCTTACCATCTAGTACAAGTTCTCTTGCAAAAATTTCCAATTCTGGTAATAGATATTCTAATTTTAACGTTGGTCCTGAAAAAAAATCTAATGGAGTATCAGAAGTTAGTGATAAATTAACCAATATTCATAAATTTTTAAAAGGTTCTGTTGCTTTTGATAAAAAAGTAGAAGATGATAGGAAAAAAGAAGATGAAGCAGGCAAAAGACAAAAAGAAGAAGAAAAACTAGAGAAGAAAGAAGATAAACAAAAATCTAAAAAGAAAGTTAATCTACCAAAAATTGGATTTTTGGATAGAATTAAAAATTTCATTACCAATGTTCTTTTAGGATTTTTTGTTGTTCGTTTAATTGATCATCTTCCAGCAATACTAGAGTTTTCTAAAAATTTATTCTCAATTGGGGAGTTTGTTCTTGATTTTAGTGGAAAAATACTTGATGGATTAGTTTCATTTATTGATTGGGGATATAAAGCTAGCGATGGTACTGAAAAGTTTTTAAAGAGTTGGGGTGGTGATAATGCTGTAGAAGTATTTGAAGCATTTAATGGAGCAATAGGAAAACTGATTGATGTTGCCATCATTGCAGGTTTTGCGATGGCAGATCAAGGACAAGGTGGTGTTCTCGATATTGCTGGAGACATGATCTCCGACAAACTTACACAAAGGGCAGGACAACAGGTTGCTGGTAAAGCAGTAGCAAAAGGTGCTGGTATTGGTGCAGGAACAGCAGCTGCTATTGTTGGTGGTGTTGGATTACTTGCTTCTGCATTAGGTGAAGGTGCTTTTCAACTCAGAGGAACTGGAAAAAATATTGAGAAAGCAGCAAAAAGTGAGTATGATAAACATAAAGACAAATGGGCAGTAGATCCAAGAAGAATTGCTTCTTGGGGTATGTATAAATTGGCTCAATTTGGTAATATGTCACTTAGTACAGTTGGATTTTTACTTGATGTTGTTGGTGCTCCATTTAGATATGCAATAGAATTAATTCGTTATCCATTTTTAAGTGAGCAAGATAAAGAAAAACAAGCACATAATCTTGCAAAATTTGATGCAAGAATTCGTGAAGATGTGAGAGAAGCATTGAATATGGTGACTCTGGGCATGGCCTTTAAAGAGAAAGGTTCCTTCGGTAATATGTTTGGTAATGATGCAGCCCAGAAGGAAATGATGGGTAAAATGCAAGGAGGTGGTTCTTTAACTAGAAAAGGTAATAGGGTTACAAGAAAAATACCAAAAGCAAAACAAAAACAAATTGCAAGAAGACCTGCAAAGATTCAAGTTCCAAAAACACCTGGTGGAGACATTGGTGGCAAAGAAAAATATGCAACACATTTTCCAAAGTATGATCCAGAAAAACCAAGTGCAACCACAATAGTTACAAAAGCAAATGAAGGATTTAATAATGTAGATTATTTTGGACCTATTTTGAGCATTGCGTCTAAAATTATTCTTGGAGAGAGACCAAAAGCTGAAGATTATCGAAATGTTGGTCTAGGGATCAATAGAATGTTTGTTATGGGTATGAATGACGGTATTATCAATATTACTCAAGTGAAAAAATTTGCTGGTGGAGGAGCAGTTAATAATTCTGGAATACCGATGGATCTTTCGAAATGGACTGAAAGAACGATTGAAAAATCTTTAACTAAAGAACTTTCAAGAACTTTTCAGAAAATGAATATTGCTGCTGGTCAATCTCCCTCTACGCCCCCAAGAAATCTTGATCCATCAGCGAGAGCGGGCGGATTGTATGGAGGATATCAAGTAAATCAGGGAATTCAAAAAGAAATATATGAGTATTTGATTAATGAGAAGAAATTGAATGACTATCAGGCTCTTGGTTTGATGGCAAATATCAGTAGGGAGAGTAGTTTTAATCCAGCGGTAAATACGGGAGATGGTGGAAATTCATGGGGATTATTTCAGTGGAATCATGGTGCTGGAAGAAGAGATCCATTTGTTGCCGCAGTACCTGATTGGCAAACGAATTGGAAAGCACAAATTGATTATGCTTTGGATGGTGAAGCAGCATATAGAAACGTACAATTGAAATTTAAAACCACTCAATGGTCTAGTGCTTATGCTGCAGCAGAATATTGGATGAGAGAATTTGAAAATCCTGCAGACAAGGCAGGTGCTAATGCATATCATCAACGTTATTTAGCTAGCGTTCCTAAAGGACCGACCGGATCTGCACAATTCAGAGCAAAAACTACAACTGGAGGTTCGGGCAGTTTTAATGTTATTCAATATTTAACGGGTGATACCACATATAGGGCAGGTCCTGGGGTTGATTCAAATCAGTTTTACTATGATCCGGGTCATGGTGGTAATAATTATCATGAACATTTTGGATTCAATAATGTTGACGATAAAATTATGGCAATGGAACACTTGGAAAACCAAGGTTTTGAAATTGGCAGTCAAAATCGAAGAAATGATCCTGGTCTACATGGAAGCAATCTTGCTTTTGATGTTCCATTTTATAAACCAAGTGGTGGAACACAAAAAGGATTTTCTGATGACACTGCAGGAGAACAAGCATTTAGTGCAGCAGTTAGAGCATCTATGGGTATGTTTCATGGAGGATCAACAGGAAAAGGTGGTATTATATTCACCCATCCAGGTGAATACATAATAGATAAGGACAGTGTAGATTTACTTGGAACAGATTTTTTTGATATTATAAATCAAATTGAAAATGAAAGTCACCTTAAACAAAAGTCTGGTTTATTGATTTCACGATTGTCTCAATATGCTTCATATGACCAAAGAACAAAGAAAACCGTTGTAGTTCCAATACCGCAACCTCAACAACCAATTCCATATCCAGTTACTGGAAATTCATCTTCAGCAATGTCTGGTGTCTTACCAGTAGGAGGAACTGAAGATGCATTCAAGCAATTATACATGGGTAACTAATGTCACAAACACCTATTACATCTAGTTTATCACAACCAACCGCAGTTAAAAAACTTGATATTGTTTCAAACAAGGATGCAACATCAACTTCCTTATTAGGAGGTCTTTCTAGACTTGAATATTTTGAAAGTATTCTTCAAGATACAATAAGAGCAGAGGTTTTTTATGCAGATACTGGAAATGCTGTAAACGGAAGATCTGTTCTTGAGGCATTACCTCTAGTTGGAACTGAAGAAGTTAAGTTAAAATTAAGTGATAATTTAAATAATAATATAGATTTAACTTTATATGTCAATAAAGTTACTCCATTTTATGAAGATACTACCAAATCATTAGTTAATTTGAGTTTGGTTTCTGAAGAATTTATTACAAACGAAATGGGCAGATCTCGCTTGAATATTCGTTTTGATGGAAAAATATCTGATACAATAGAGAAAATTTTAACTCAATTTCTAAAGACAACCAAGAAAAGAGATATTGAAACTACATCAAACAATTATAATTTTATTGGAAACAATAAAAAACCATTTTATACTATTAATTGGCTTTCTAAAAAATCGGTATCAACCACAAACAGTGCAATGGGTATGAGTGCTGGATATTTCTTGTTTGAAACAACAGAAGGATATAAATTTAAATCTATTGATACATTATTTGCACAGAAACAAAAGAAATCATTTATTTTTACAAATACTTCAGATAGAGGCGGAAAAATTCCTGCAGGTTATGATGGAAAAATATTGAGTCATAGACAAGACAATAGAATTCAAGCACAAGAAAAATATCAGATTGGTGCATTTGGAACTCGTCTTGTTACTTTTGACCCCTTTAATTGTTTTTATGATGTAAAAGTGCAGACATCGGAGGAGGCAAAATCTGGAGTAAAATTGGCTGGAAAAGAACTGCCAAAGTTTAATGATAAGTTTTCTACGGAAGAGTTATTTACGAGAACAACATATATGCTTATTGATAAAGGCACTTTACCAACAGGGGACACCAATCAACAAATTGAAAAGTCACAATTGCAGAATTTTGACGTTCAAAATATATTAAATCAATCAATACGTCGATATAATCAAGTCTTTAGTAATATGGAAACAATTACTATTGCTGCAGATTTTAGTTTACATGCAGGAGATGCAATTTACATAGATATACCAAGTGTTCAGCAAGATAAAGGTTCTGATGTAAATCGACAGACTGGTGGTCTATATATTATAGCTGAATTATGTCATTACATATCTCCACGAAATACTTTCACTAAATTAAATTTAATACGGGATTCTTTCGGTAGAAAAGGTAATCACACAACAACGTTATAAAAATGGAAAAAAAATCTTTACAGCAACATATCAATGACGACAAAGATATGTTGGATGATTCAACTTTGTCACCACAAATGCGTCGTCATGTAGAAGATGAGTTAGATCATCTGGAACTTTATCAAGCAAATCATCCTGATGATGATCATGACCCAACTCCTCTTGAAATATATTGTGATGAAAATCCAGATGCTGATGAATGTAGAATATATGAGGATTGATTAGATGGAAGGAGGTGCATTATTTAATCCTGGATTTTTAGGTGGCAATTTTTTATGGTGGGTAGGCCAAGTTGCTGATGATAGAACTTGGAGAGAAAACGTAAAATCAGAAAAATATGAGAATCCAAAAGATAATAAAGGATGGGGATACCGGTATAAAGTAAGAATTATTGGTCTTCATGACAAACAAGAAACTTTAATACCATCAGACCAATTGCCTTGGGCTCAGGTCATGTATCCCATTACTGCTGGTGGTGGTCAAGGTGGTTCATTTCAAACACCTGGAATTAAGCAAGGAATGTTTGTGTTTGGATTTTTCTTGGATGGTCAGGATCAGCAGGTTCCTGTTATTATGGGTGTTCTTGGAAATAATGCACAAACACCTTTAAGTTTAACGACATCACTGTCTGGTTCTGAAAATTTCACTGCTCAAAGTGGCCATGCAAATTCTTATGATGATCAAACAAAACTTACAGCAGACAAAAATCTTGCAGTAACACCTCCAGAAGAAGAAAAGGCACCAACTAAAGAAAGCACTGATCCACATCAAAAAACTGTAGCAGATGAAAAAAAAGATAGACAATTAAAGAAGAAAAAACCCTTAAAATGTCCTGATAAGAAACAAAAGAGTGGATTAAAATCCATTCAAACTATTCTTGAAGAACTTACAAAAGATATACAAGAAGCACAAAAAGCATTTAAAAACTTTAAGGATGCTGCTTCTTTGAGATTGAAAAAAGGATATGTACAAGTACAAAAATGGATAAAATTAAAGATGCAAGAAGCATCTAGGGAAATTGCAAAACATGCAAAGGAAATATACATCAATGTTCAGAATTGGATATCTGATCAGTATAATAAAACATTAAAACCACTTCTAAAAAATCTTCCAGGTTCTTCTTTAATAGAAGCCTTTAAATTAAAGATGAAAGGTTTAGAAGCAATTGCATGTAAATTTAATGCATTAATGAAAGGTCTTGGACCATTGATTAATCAATTTTTAAATGATAAAAATTCTCAAGCACATTCTAATTCTAAAAATTCAGCAAGTTCTGGGGGTACTGGAGGTTCTGATTCACCATATTTACAATATCAACAAGCACTTCGTGATGCTGGAGGAAATCAAAACTTAACTGGAGGAAATCAAAATTTACCTGACGCAAGAATTATTAGTGCGCCAACAGAAGAGTTAATTCGTAGTGGATTGATAGAAGATGAAGATGCAAGAACACCTTTAGATGATATAGTTGCACCAGCTCTTCCCATAGATGGATATGGAACACCAACTCCAATATGCACCACTGAAGAATTAATGGCATTTCTTTTGGGACAGCATCTTAATGATATAATGACCACTTTTAATGAAGCAGTTAGACCAATTGCAGATCAAGTTAGAACTACAGTTGATCAGGCAGATACTACAGAAGCCAATACATTGGCACAATCTAGTGGAAAGACAACTATTAATGATTTTGCATATACCGTAACATCTGAAAATGTTGATAGAGCACGAAAATCTGGAGATCTTGTAGATGCTTTAGCACGAACTCTTGCATCAAATGGTCTTGGGATGAGTCAAACACACCCAATTGAACAGGCAAAGGATTATTTTCAATCTAAAAATTATTATGGTGGATTAGTTACATTAAAGGCAAATCAAATAGTAGGACCACAACGTTCTAGTGATAATTCTGGTACAATTTCTTCTTTAGTTGGTTCGAAAGGCGATCTTCGATCAACTTTTGTAGATACTGTTGGAGTTTATTTATTAGGACAAAATCTTACTAGTCCGCTGATTCAAGAAGGAAAACAACTTTTAGATGAAGTTATTTCATATCTCATACAAAATGACCCAGGAATCACTACAACTTCTGAGCCAGGAAGGGAGGGACAAACTACTAGCACTACAACGCCAACCCCATTACCTACAATTTTTAATAAAGCATTAAAAGTATTATCTGGTGCACTAACTTTAGGGGCAGCGGTATCGCCACCCACTGCAGTTGTTGGTGGCATTGTCAATCTTGCCAATACTCTTATTTCTACTGGTTTTAACCTTAATAATATTCCTGGCACATTAAAATCTGCTTTTGGAGCTTCTTTTCCTGCAATAGGAATTGCTTCTGATTTTGTTAGTGTAGCAGCCAATTTGGCAAGCGGAAATATGGCAGCAGCTATCAATTCAATTACTGGAATGCTACCTGGTGTTGGAAATCAGGTGGCAAATGTATTTAATGCTTTAAAAGATGGAAACCTTGGAAAGTTAACTTATGAAGTTGGTCTTCTTTCGAGAGTGAATCCTAGAATTTTAGATGCAATCATAAAGAATGTAATTCAAGTTGATATGATTAATCCAGAAAATGTACAAAATGTGCTAAATTCTCTTGGAGTTAATTTTGATATTGGTGCGGCATTAGGATTTATTAGTTCCATTAGTGAATTTTTTGCATGTGATCCAAAACCAAAGTGTTCTCCAAATACTGATCATACTCTTCAAGAGGGTGGAAATGCAAGACCAGGAAAAGAACAACCAAATCTATCACAAATTGCAAATTTAGCATCTCAAACTGCAACTGCGTTGGGAAGTGAAGGTGTTTCCGATGCTATTCAAACTGCAAGTGATGTAACAGGAGTTGTTACGAAGTTCCGAACACCATCAACAACTTAAGGTATCATAAAATGCCCATAGCACCTACTCCACGCGAACGTATTACAGTTAATTATATTAGTCCTACTATGGGATTAGTAACTGATATTACTATAGAAGAAGCGAATGCATATGAAAAAAATAATCCAGGAACAATTTTTATTTTTGTTGATGGTGAGGGAGATATTAACTATTTGGGAATAGAACAGGTTAATCTTCTTACGGTCAATAGTTTACTTCGTGTGAGTCCTTGTGATGTGACTCCCAGAAAATGTGGACCTCCAGTGGTTAATATTTACGGAGGTGGAGGAATTGGTGCAATAGCAAACCCAATTATTGATCCAAATGGTGTTTTAATTGCAGTTGATCTGGTTTCTGGTGGGTTTGGTTATACTTCTGCTCCAAGAGTTGCAATTATTGATGAATGTGATCTTGGAAGTGGAGCTGTTGTAAATGCAGAAATTGACGATGGAGGTTCAGTATCTAATATCATTATTTTTGATGGAGGAACTGGATATGTACCAGGAACTATATCAGTTGATGCAACACCACAAATAAATCCATCGGATCCAGATTATCCAGTTGTTTTACAATTAGATGATGTAATAGTTGAAAAACCAGGTATTAACTACAATTGTTCTGAAGATAATATCGTAATTACCCCCAGTAATGGAACTGAATTAGCATATACATGTGATCCATTTGGAAGAATCAACGGAGTAACTGTAAAAACTGGAGGTTATTTCACTGAAATTCCTACAATTGGAATTGAAAGTAATACTGGGGTAAATGCAAAATTTATTCCTACGTTCAAAATTATTAGAGAAGTTGAAGAAATTGTAGAAAGAGGTGCTGTAAAGGTTGTTTATGTAAAGGATTTGGTTGGCCTTACTATAAATGGTTATTTGGATGGAAAACCATTTTATGGAAAAGTATTTTTTGAAGATGGTATTAAATATGCGGGAGTTTCTGGCCAAGGTGGTGCAAAAATAAGAGTTTATGATACTAGGATTGAAAGTATCAATAAGGAAAATATAGTGAGAGTAGATGAGGTTGTTCTTTCTAGAGGACAAACAGAAGGAACAGTTGCTTTTATTCAGGAACAAGCATCTACGGAAACTTCCACCAATCAAGTTAATTATGGTTATATAACAGAATCACCTTCTCCTTCTCCAGCACCTTCTCCAGCACCTTCTCCAGCACCTTCACCTTCACCACCACCATCTGGAGGAGATTATGGTGGCGGTTACTAATAAATATTAAAAAGTAATTCTCATTATATGTCAAAAAAAGAAAATTTTTGGACACAAGTGATTGCTGCAATGAATGGTGCAATGACTTTTGGTGGCCTTAGTCCATCAGGAGATGTGCGTTCTAGCATTGAACTTCAAGGTGCTGATGGAAGACATTTTATAGATTTGTCTGAAGATGGTGTTCGTGAAGGATGGACCACTATAAATGCTCCAGGTGCAATTCAAATTAATGCAGGAGAAGATTTAGAGAAGGACCAACATGGTATTTTTATTAATACTGAAAATGGTGATATTATTCTTCGAGCAAAAGATGGAAGAATAAGAATTGAAGGAACTGATGTTGAAATTGTAGCATCTAATAATTTTTTGGTAAATGCAGTTGAAGCTGTCAAGATAGATTCAAAAAATATTACAATTGATGCAGTACAATCACTTAAACTTTTGACAACAGGTGCATTAACAATTGATGGTAAATTAGCTACACAAATTTTATCACCAATAGTTCATGCAATAACATGTGCTACAGACCCAGAGAAAAAACCAGGAGAAATTTGAGGAGAAAATAAAATGGCATTTCAAGCAGATGAATTTTGGGCTTATGGTGGACAACTTCTTTGTTCAGAACCAAATAAAATACCAATTGCTCTTGGTGTAGGACCAAGTAAAATTATTGGTTCTTCTTACATTCAGGGTCCAGCAATGGTAGGAAGTCCAGATAGATTTCCTAATGTGTATGCAACGATGATGATTGGACCACCAGCACATTCTGGTCCTCAACCTGTTATTCCAGGTGCATTATGTTATGGAGTTAATAATCCATATTCACTAGCAGTTTCAGGACCCTCTGCACTTATGGGTCCGGTAGATGCGAATGGTAATATAAGTGCTCAAGGTAATGTTCAGGCACAGTCTGATGTATTGGCTAAGTGTGGAACAGTATCTTTAACAGAGACATATGCAATTGCAAAGTCCAAAAAAAGTTTTGATATTCCTCATCCATCAAAAGAAGGATGGAGATTGAGGCATGTTTGTCCGGAAGGTCCATCTAGTGATGTATATTTTAGAGGAAGAGTTACAAATAAAAAAGAAATTCAACTTCCATTATATTGGGAAGAACTTGTTGATCCAACAACAATAACGGTCAATTTAACACCAATTGGAGCTCATCAGAATGTAATTGTAAAAAGAATTGCTGATAATAAAATTTATCTACAAGCAAATGGTGGGATGCCAATCAATTGCTTCTTTCATGTTTATGCAACTCGTATTGATGGCGAGAGATTAATTCCCGAATATGAAGGAACTTCACCTGCAGATTATCCAGGTGATAATAGTGGATATTCTATTGCTAGTTACACTTACGACATTCCATCTGGAGAACAATAAATGGCAGATCCTAATTTAGAGTTTATTAAACTAGATGTATCACCATTACCAGTGATAGAAGATGGTGCTCCTGGTGTTGATATTGACTCATCTGGAATAGCTGTTGTTGGAATTATCACTGCAACAACTTTTGTTGGTGATGATATTACAATTGGAACTGGTGTTACTATTAATGACTCTGGAATACATGTAACAGGAGTCATCACTGCAACATCTTTTGTTGGTGATGGTTCTAATGTAACAGGTATTTCAACACTTAACATCACAGGTTATAGTGGTGGTGGAGGAGGAGCATTTTCGTATGATAACACCACAAATGTCTTTACAACAAATCTAACATCATTACCAGATAGAGATACTGGTTCTAATAATTTCTTTGTAGGGGCAAATGCGGGAAATCGTATTACAACGGGTTCTCATAATATAGGAATAGGAACCTCTGCCGGAAATCAACTTACTACTGGAAGTTGTAATAACTTCTTTGGTAATTGTGCAGGAAGATGCAACACCACTGGATGCAACAATAACTTCTTTGGTAATCAGGCAGGATACAATAACACCTGTGGATGTCATAATAACTTCTTTGGTTGTTGTGCAGGACACTGCAACACCACTGGATGCAACAATAACTTCTTTGGTCGTTATGCAGGATGTCTCAACACCTCTGGAAGTCATAATAACTTCTTTGGTTGTTGTGCAGGAAGATGCACTACCGTTGGAAGTTCAAATAACTTCTTTGGTTATCAGGCAGGATATAGAAACTGTAGTGGAGTATTTAATAACTTCTTTGGATATTGTGCAGGATACAACAGCACCACTGGATGTGGTAATAACTACCTTGGTTATTGGGCAGGAAGATTAAACAGTTGTGGAAAATTTAATAACTTCTTTGGATATCTTGCAGGATGCAGGAACAGCACTGGATGTTGTAATAACTTCTTTGGATATCAGGCAGGATACAACAACACCACTGGATTTGAAAACAACTTTATTGGTGCTCATGCGGGATGTAATAATACCTTTGGGGATTATAATAACTTCCTTGGTACATGTGCAGGAAGATGTAATACCAGTGGAAACCATAATACTGCCATTGGTTGTAATTCAGGATACAACAACAGCACTGGAAACAATAATGTTTCAATAGGCCAAAGTGCAGGATGTTTAGTAACCGGTTCCAATAATATTATGATTGGTTGTGGAACTGGTATTGGTGTGAATGGAATGGGAGACCATACTGGTAGTGATACAATCTATATGGGTAATACTAGTCATACAAAGGCTTGTATTCAAATTGCATGGACAACAAACTCTGATGTTCGTAACAAGTGTATTTGGGGTAATGTTTCACATGGAAGAGATTTCTTGAGAAACGTAAATCCAATTAAGTATTCATTTAAGAGTAGAGATACAGATGAACTTATTGATGAAAAAATGAGATATGGTTTCTGTGCTCAAGAAATTTTATCTCTTGAACTTCCAGAAAATCCAGTTATTACTAATGTAGATAATGCAGATAATTATGGTGTCACCCATGAGTATTTGATTCCTATCTTGGTAAATGCTATTAAAGAACTTGATGCAGAAAACAAAGCAATTCTTGCTCGCTTGGAGGCCCTAGAGAAAGAAAGCCCTTGACGACCCCATCGCTCTCTGTTATACTATATGAGTAATCAAGGAAACCCACCGAATGCAAGACGAGTTTCTCACCCGTTGTGTTGTTGATCCTACTAAAAGGAAGTTCTATTTGTTTTCAAACGAAGGTGACGAGAAAGTGATTGATTGTGAAACAATGGAACAATTCATGAGCGTTCTTCAATTTGTTCGTGCTACTTGTAGTGAAGATGTTCTTGCATATTCCAATCCTCTTTGATAAGATGAATGCATATTCTCCAGAGCTTTACAAAGATATCCTAGAATGCTATAATTATGAGACCAGAAACCCGACAGTCTATGGAAATGTTATTTGCAGCAAAATGGAATTTACCAAAAGCAGCGAAAAACGCAGGACTGACCAACAAGGAGATGAAAATTACATTTAACGAGTATTGTACTTTTCATCCACCAACATATAAACCTGAATAAGGTTTTTCTTGGGAGTGTCGCATATTGGTTAATGCCCATGCCTTATAAGCGTGTGAACCGAGTTCAATTCTCGGCATTCCCACTTGCTCCTTTAGCTCTCTGGTGAAAGCTCTCTGCTCATAACAGAAGAAAGGTCAGTTCGATCCTGACAAGGAGCACTCGGGTGATTGGCGCAGAGGTAGCGCAGTAGATTTACATTCTATTGGTCACTGGTTCGAATCCAGTATCACCCACCTTGCGAGTATGGTGGAATCGGTAGACACACCAGACTTATGAAAATTGAGCCTCATTTGAGAAATCTTATGAGTGTAACTCCTCAAATTCGGGGAAACCTGTAAAATGGCAATCCCGAGCCAAGCATCGCAAGATGAAGGTGTAGAGACTAGACGGGGAGCACCTAAACCGAAAGGTATGGTGAAGGGATAGTCCAGACCACAAACCGTAAGGGCAAGGAAACTTGTAGTGGTAAGAAAATCTGTTGACCATTGCGGTCGTGGGAGTTCAAGTCTCCCTACTCGCATTAAAATAAATAAGACAAAACGGTAAGTATATGTCTTATCAATACAAAATCACCAGTTCATATTGTTGGTATAATAATGGCAGTATGATTGTGAAAATGTATTTCATAAATGGCCTTCCATTTACTTTTGATGAACTTCCAGATGGACATTTACGCGATAAAGAATTAATTAAAGAAGCAAATAAATCAATATCTTATGAACCAGATGAAATGTATCGATATTCATTTTATCTGATTGATGAAGAAATGCATCCGATGCTTTTTCCTGTTGATTTGGAAAATCCGGAAGATATGCCAGACCAAGAAATAGAACTTTGTGATGAGCAAGATTTTATGCGATAAATAAAATATAAGGAATTACTTGCAGAAAATAAAATGGGTCTCTCAAGATTAGAGAATTTTATCAAGAATGTTCGTGGCAATATTTTGTATGTGAGTCCCAATGATTTGGACTCTACTGATAGTATTGAAAATAGTGGAAATTCACTCACTCGACCATTCAAAACAATACAAAGAGCACTGGTTGAAGCATCTAGATTTTCATATCAAAAAGGATTGAATAATGATAGATTCAATCAAACAACTATTTTAGTATATCCTGGTGAGCATACTATTGATAATAGGCCTGGATATATTCCTGATGGTTTGGGTACATTTAAAACTAGAAGTGGATTTAACGCTGAAGATTTTACAGCATGGGATGGAAACACTGTATATGATTTAAATACCGAGAACAATGCACTATACAAATTAAATAGTGTTCATGGTGGTGTTATTGTTCCTCGTGGTGTATCAATTATTGGTATTGATTTAAGAAAAACGAAAATAAGACCAAAATATATTCCAAATCCAACTGATAGTAATATTCCAAGTTCTGCCGTGTTCAGATTAACCGGTGGTTCTTATGTACAAAATTTTACTATTTTAGATGGTGATCCAAATAGCACATCATATAGAGATTATTTGAACAGTGACTTTATTCCTAATTTTTCTCACCATAAATTAACCTGTTTTGAATATGTTGATGGTACAAATAATGTAAAAATAAGTGATACTTTCTTAACATATGAATCAACCAGAACAGACCTTGATATGTATTATGAAAAGGTCGGATTGGTCTATGGTACTGCAAGCGGAAGAGAAATTCAACCAGATTATCCGTCCACTGGTTTAGACATTGAACCTAAAGTTGATGAGTATCGTCTTGTTGGTCCTACTGGCCAATCTGTAGAAATTTCTGCCATACAAGCAGGTAATGGTGTTGTTGCCACAACAACTATCACAGTTACAACGGCAACTGCAATTGATGGTTTAGATGTAGATAATGTTATAGTTATTGATGGATTAGCAGATACAGAATATAATGGAAGATATACTGTTACTGAAAAAATTAATTCAACACAATTTAAATATATTACAAATAATCCTCCTGTAGACCCAAATCCATCATCAACTGCAACTGCAACAGCATCTATTGTCGTTGATAATATAACATCAGCATCTCCGTATATCAATACAATCACATTGAAATCTGTTTATGGAATGTGTGGTGTTCTTGCAGATGGATCAAAATCTTCAGGATTTAAATCAATTGTTATTTCGGAATTTTCAGGTATCTCTCTTCAGAAAGATGAAAATGCCTTTGTAAAATTTAATAAGACCAGTGGTGTATACGAAGATACTACAATTCCTGGTAATGAGAACTTAAGTTCTGATATAGATGCAGTTTATAAACCAGCATATTCAAATTTCCATATTAAAGGAACTGGAGATACTTATATTCAAGCAGTATCTTGTTTTGCTATCGGTTTTTCAGAGCAATTTGTTTCTATTGATGGAGCAAATTTATCGTTAAGTAATTGTAATTCAAATTTTGGAGCTAAATCATTATCTTCATCTGGTTTCAAAAATACTGCAACAAGTACTGAAGATTTAGGATACATTTCTCATATTCTTCCACCAAGAGAAGTGGATGAAGATGAAATTAGTGTATCTTTTGCTCCAATTGATATTAAAACCACTATTGGAATTGGTACAACTAATGAAAGATTATATTTGTATGATCAAAAAAATGTAGACTCTATACCATCAAGTGAGTTCAATGGATATAAAATTGGTGCAAAAGCATCTGATAAACTTTATATTTTAACCTCAAATGGTGAGCAAAAGGTAGAGCATTTTTCAAGAATTGTAATGTCTAATTCTCAGTCTAGTTCTGAAAAAGTATTTAATGTTCTCAAAACAAATGTTGGTATCAATAGTATTGTTTCTAATACCATTACATTAACAGAAAATCATACTTTCCAGAATGCAGAATCGGTGAGAGTTATCAGTGAAGATGGTTCTCTTCCAGATGGAATAGAATCAAACACCGTATATTATGCAATTACCTCTGGAGTAGATCCTGACGAGATTAAACTTGCGAGTAGTGAAGCTAATGCAAGAACTTTAAGTGCGATTTCATTTAATAATTTTGGAGGTTCTTTAAAGATTGTCAGTAGGGTATCTGATAAAAAATCTGGTGATGTTGGCCACCCAATCCAATATGATACTGGTTCTAGTCAATGGTATATTAAGGTAGCAACTGCTAATACAGAGAACTTAATTTATTCAAATGTAATTGTTGGTTTAGGAACAACTGCATTTAATAATGACGCATCACCTAAAACATATGTGAAGAGAACACCTGATAATAGGCAATTAAAGGATTCAATTTATCGTCTTCGTTATGTTATACCTGAAGTTGATTCAACAGTGGCAAAACCACCATCTATTGGAGCAGTTATTCAAGAATCAAGTACTTCAATTGGTAGCACAGCAATAGAAGTAGGAAAATATTTTGGTTCCGGCACACTGACTAATTCAAATCAATTAAGAAATTTTAAAATTATATCTGATGTTTCATGGGATACTGAATTAGCATATTTCACAACAGAAGTTCCACACAAGTTGAATGTGGGATCACAAGTTCAAATTAATAATGTAAAGAGCACCTTGAATGTTGCTGGAGTAGGAAATTCAGGATTTAATAGAACTTATTCTGTTGTTGGGGTAGGAAGTGCTAAACAATTTAGTGTAGGATTATCAACAGATCCAGGATCTTTTACGAGTGATATTACAGTAAGAGATACAAATCTTCCAAACTTCTCAAGAAAAAGATATAGAAATACTTATTATGTGCAAAATGTTGAAGAAGTTCAAGAATATATTAGTGGAGTTCAACCTGGAGTTTATTATCTAACAGTTTTGAATTCTACTAATTCTCCATCAATATCACCATTCACTGGAGAAAGTTTCTCTCAACCAATACAGAATCTTTATCCAGAAATTGATAGAGATAATTTATTGTCTGACATAAATGCTACAATTTCTGTAGCTTCACCATCTCCAATTGGAAAAGTTACTGTTGATGATTCGAAAAATAGCATTACAAGAGAAACATCTGATAAATTTATATCCGATATCAATATTGGTGTGGGATTAACTGATATTTTAACAAATGTTGTCGGTACTGGTGGAACTATTCATGAATTACGTACAAAAATTGACCATGGACTTAATGGTGCAATAAAAGTTAGCATTGCTTCCAGTGGTGCAAATTATGGTACGGGTTCTGCTTCTGAAGTCATTTATTATGGCGCAAAACTAGTTGCATCTGCATCATCAACTGGACCAACAGGAAAACATGCATCTGCTAGAGTTACTGTAGATGCAAATGATGGCGGAATTACTGAAGTATTAATAACTGATGGTGGAAGTGGATATTTCCCAGGAAATCAATGCAAAATTGTTAGTGTAGCAACTACAACAGGACATAGTGCGGCAGAAGTAGTAATTGAAAAAGTCAATGATAATGTTGGAGATGTTGTTAAGATTGTAGGAGTTTCTTCCGATACTTATGAACCATATAATACATTATACAGAATTACTTCTGTTGGTATTGGTTCCGAAAAAGATTTTAGAGCCGAGTCTATTTCTGAAATTAGTGGGGTTACAACCACCGGAATTGGTGCAACTGTTCTATCAAATGCAGTTTTATATAATGTTGGAAAATCTGTTGGCATTTCAAGTATCAATTATTTTTCAAGCACTGGTATTGCAACAGTCACAACAAATTCTAATCATGGATTTGGCGTAAACAATAAAGTTAGAATTGTTACTGGTATTGCAACAATGCCAGAATTTGATGGTGAATTTATCATCAAAAAAGATGAAAGTCTTACATCATTCTCATTTAATTTGGGTATTGGTGTCACAGACCAACCTGTTGCTATGGGTTCATCTATGTTTGTACTTCCAACAGGATGGACATCAAATGCAGGGACACTTGGTGAAAAGGATAGTAGTGTTAATGCTAGAATGGTTTCAAATTATGCTGGAATTACAACAACACTTTCATCTGGTATTGCCAATGCCACAACCGATGAAGTATCATTAACAAACGTTGGTGATTTAAATCTTGCCGCAGGTGATTATCTATCCATTGATAATGAAATAGTAAGAATCAAAACAAATCCATCAAATCCGTTAAGCAATCCACTTTTAGTCTTTAGAGGGGTTCTTGGATCAAAAGCAACATCTCATGATTCTGGATCAATTGTTCGTAAAATACAACCACTTCCAATTGAATTTAGAACACCATCTAAAAATGTAGCTCAAAGTCATGTTTGGGAACATGTTGGTTTTGGACCAGGAAATTATTCTACAGGTCTTCCTAGTAATCAAACTCGTGGAAAAACACCTGAAGAAGAAATATTATCACAGTCATATAAGAAGGATGGTGGTCTTAATTTCTTTGATGGAATTGATAATGAAGGATCTAGTTACTTTGGAAATAAGAAAATTAATAATATTTCTGGAGAAGAGGAAGTATTTGATGGACCAAATCTTAATAGTGAAACTGTAATCAATACAAAATCAACTACATTTGAAGGAAAATTAACTTCAACTTCAGATGAAGGTGTTGAGGCAAAAAATATACTATTAAAAGGAAATGTAGACCTTGCCAAAAAACATACTGTAGAAAAAGAAGCACCATCATATACAGGAAATCCTGGCGACATTGTTTATTCGGATCTTCCAATTGAGGGTCAAAATTCTGCCTGGATATATGCAAATGATAAGAGTTGGAAGAGAACAGGACCAATAGCATTGTCAGCTGACACCGATTCTTACCTATTCAGTAGTGTAGGTATTGGAACTACAACGTTATCTCTAAAAGATCATATTGTGCAAATTGGTTCTGGTTCAAGTATTGTTACCATTGGACCAAATGGAAGTGTTGGTGTTGGATCAACAGGGCATATATTTAAGTTCAGAGTAGAAGGTACATCACATTTCTCCGGTAGTGTTTCTGCAGGTGATGCTATTACTGCGAGTAGCTTTATTGGTGATGGCTCTGGTCTAACAAATCTGAACGTATCGGCAACTGGATGGGCACAAGTTGAAGCTGGACTTGGAACTGGTATTTACAATACTCAACTAAACAGAGTTGGTATTAATACTGCTGCTCCACAAGTTGTTCTTGATGTTGGTAGTCCCACATCTGGTGTTGGTGGAACAGATTTAAGAGTACGTAACATTGCAAAATTTGATAGTTCAGTAGTTGCACAAAATATTAGTGTAGGTGGTATTCTTACGTCAACAAATTATCGTCTTGATAGTACGTTATCTAGAATTAGATCAGGGATTGTAACTACATCCACATTAGTTGTTGGTACTGCTGGAACTGTTATTACAACAAACTCTTCCCAGAATATTGGTATTGGAACACTTGCAGCAAGAACTAAATTGGATGTTGAAGGAAGATTGAGAACTAAATCTCATTCCGAAAATATTGAAGTCGTATCTGTTTCTGCTGGAAACGTTAATATTGATTTGAACAAAGCAACAATATTTGATTTAGATCTTTCAACTTCTGGCACTGATGTTACCCAATTTACCCTTCTTGGAACTCCAGATTCTGCAGCTTCTTCGGAGTTTGTTATTAGAATTAAATCAAATGGTTCTAATTCTGTTGGTATCAATACATTCAAGAATCAATCTGGAACTAATTTGAGAGTATATTGGCCATCATCTGTTCCCAATGTTTCAATATCTACAGATAAGTATGATTTCTATAGATTTAGAACTTTCTCAAGGTCTGGAGCGATTGACGTATTTGGTTTTGTTGATGGACAAAACATGGGATATCAATACTGATAAATAATAAAAAAAGTAGTATTCTGGGGGAGAGTGAACCCAAATGGCAGGAATTAATAAGAATTTTGTTATTAAGAATGGCATTGAGGTCAACACTAATTTAATTGTAGGTAATACTGAATTAGGTCGAGTTGGTATTGGAACCACTCAACCTCTTCAAAATTTACATGTTGTCGGTGGTATTGGTGCAACATCCATCGATGTTACTGGGGTTGCAACCATTCGAACATTGAATGTCCTTGGAGTTACAACTCTCCCACAATTGGTTCTTGGTGCTGGAGATCCTGTCATAACAGGAACACCAAATCAGATATTAGCTGTTTATGATGGTGTACATATTGAGGGAAATACTGGTATTGGTATCACCTTACCAAATGCCAGATTAGATGTTGTTCCACCATCAGATAAAAGTGCAGGTATATTTTCAGGATCATCTTCTGAAGGGATGGTTCATATTGTTCAGAAAGGTGAGGGGGATGCATTAAGAGTTGAGAGTATTCCTGCAGGTATCAACACAACTGCTTTTGTCGTAACAGGAGTCGGAACAGTTGGTGTAGGAACCACTAATCCAGATGTTAAACTTACTGTTTGGACATCAGTATCTACAGGAACCACTGCAATTTATGCAAGAGGTGATGTTGTTGGCACTGGTATTGGTTCCTTTATTAGTTTGCAATCAGAGACTGCAAATGTTGCTATTGGAACGATTGGTAAATTAGTAGGTCAGTCTTTAAATTATAGTGGAATTAATACATTAACAAGCATTGAATCTACAGAACTAACAGTAAGTGGATTCTCTACGTTAGGTAGTGCCAAGTTATCAAATACAATTCTTGCTGGTGTTAATACTGGATTGTATGCTCCAGGTATTTCTACATTAACTTATCTAACAGGTCAATCTGCAAACTATAGTGGAATTTCTACATTAACTTCTCTTGATGGAGTATCATTAAATTATACTGGTATTTCTACTATTAGTCATGTAAGTGGAACAACTTTGGTTGTTTCTGGATTCTCTACATTAGGTAGTGCCAAGTTATCAAATACAATTCTTGCTGGTGTTAATACTGGCCTCTATGCTCCAGGTATTTCTACATTAACTTATCTAACAGGTCAATCTGCAAACTATAGCGGTATCAATACTCTTGGTTTTGTCGAGTCAATAACCTTAAATGTTTCTGGATTTAGTACTCTTGGTGCTACTTCTGCATCATTATTAAGTGTTTCTGGTGTCTCTACACTTACTGGAGGTGTTAATGCTGATGCAGGTATTAAGGCCGCAAGATTAAGTGTTGCTGGAATTTCTACATTAGGACAAACCACAACTGCAGGTCTCAAGAACACTGGAATTTCTACATTAGGTAATGCAACAGCAGACACATTAGTTGTTTCTGGATTTAGTACTCTTGGTGCTACTTCTGCATCATTATTAAGTGTTTCTGGTGTTTCTACACTTACTGGTGGAGTAAATGCTGATGAAGGTATTAAGGCCGCAAGATTAAGTGTTACTGGAATTTCAACATTAAGTGATGCAACATCAACTAACCTTGTTGTATCTGGATTTAGTACTCTTGGTGGTTCATCTGCAACATTATTGAGTGTTTCTGGTGTCTCTACACTCACTGGTGGAGTAAACGCCGATGAAGGTATTAAGGCCGCAAGATTAAGTGTTACCGGTATTACTACATTAGGTCAAACTACAGCAACAGGATTAAAAGTTACTGGAATTTCTACATTAGATCAAACTACCACAACTGGTCTTAAGAACACTGGAATTTCTACATTAGGGAATGCAACAGCAGACACTTTAGTTGTTTCTGGATTTAGTACTCTTGGTGGTTCATCTGCAACATTATTAAATGTATCTGGATTTAGTACTTTTGGATCTATTAGTGCAATAAATGCAAACTTCACGGGCGTTACCAGTATAACATCACTTGCTCTTGGTGAACAATTAGCATTAAGTTCTTTCAGTGTAAGTTCAGAATTTGTTAGTACTGCAGGTGTTAGTACACTTTCTGCCACACAAATATCAACATTAGAAGTCACTGGCATTTCCACATTAGGTCAAACCACAACTGCAGGTCTTAAGAATACTGGAATTTCAACATTAGGTAATGCAACAGCAGACACTTTAGTTGTCTCTGGATTTAGTACTTTTGGTGGTTCATCTGCAACTTTACTTAACATTTCTGGTGTCTCTACACTTACTGGAGGTGTTAATGCTGATGCAGGTATTAAGGCCGCAAGATTAAGTGTTACCGGTATTACTACATTAGGTCAAACTACAACTACTGGCTTTAAGAACACTGGAATTTCTACATTAGGGAATGCAACAGCAGACACTTTAGTTGTTTCTGGTGTCTCTACACTCACTGGTGGAGTAAATGCTGATGCTGGAATTAAGGCTGCCAGATTAAACGTTACTGGTATTACTACTTTAGGTCAAACTACAGCATCAGGATTAAATGTTGCTGGTATTACTACATTAGGTCAAACCACAACTGCAGGTCTTAAGAACACTGGCATTTCCACTTTAGGTAATGCTACGTCAGATACTTTAGTTGTTACCGGTATTACTACATTAGGTCAAACCACAACTGTTGGTCTCAAGAACACAGGCATTTCTACATTAGGAAATGCAACAGCAGATACATTATCTGTCTCTGGTGTTGCTACTGCAAGTTCCTTCAGTGGTTCTGGTTCTGGTTTAAGTGATGGAACTGTACCAATTGCATCTCTTGATATTGATGGTGGTACAGAACTATCATCTCTGGCTAATGAAGATTTATTCATTGTTGATGATGGTGCAGGTGGAACTAATCGTAAAATTACTGCAAGCAACGTAAGTGCATATGTTCTTGGTGGTGCATCAGGAAGTGTTAATTTCCAGAACTTGAATGTGAGTGGTATTGGTACAATAGTTAATCTTATATCAACTAATGCAAATATTAGTGGAGTATTAACAGCTACTAATATTGAAGGTAATGGTGATGGAATTACTTCAATTCGTGCAGGTATTCTGACCGGTTCTCTTCCTCCGATTGATGGAAGTCAACTGACAGGAATTGTTGCAACTGGTACTGGTGTTCAAATATTTGATGGATATGGTGGTTCTTATGGATATGGTGCTGTTTATTCGGGTATTGGTATTACTTTTGTATATAATACTGATAACGTTACTGTAGATTTCAATGCAGGAATAACAACAATTGGCCTTTCAACCTCTGTGAGCATTGGAGGTTCAATGACTGCAACATCATTCCATGGTGATGGTGCGGGTCTTACAAATGCTGGTGCTTTCAACTATGATAACACCACAAATATTTTTGCACAAAATATTACATCATTACCAAATAGAACTGATGGTGCTGATAACTTCTTTGCAGGTAGATCTGCAGGACATAATATTACTAGTGCAGACAACAATATTGCAATAGGATCTTCTAGTGGTTTAAACCTTACATCCGGACACAATAATATATTCCTTGGTGCTTGTGCAGGATGTAATACTGATACTGCATATCATAATGTATTCCTTGGTGCATGTGCAGGATGTAACAATAGCGGTGGCGATTATAATACCTTCATTGGTCAGCATTCGGGACGTGATAACACATCTGGAAATTATAATACTTTCATTGGTCGTTCTGCAGGATACAACAACAATACTGGCGATTATAATACCTTCATTGGATATTGTGCAGGATATGACAATTGCAATGCTTCAAACAATACCTTCATTGGATATCTTGCAGGAAGGTGCAACAGCACTGGAGCTGGTAATTTCTTCGTTGGTCAGTGTGCAGGACATTTCAGTTGTAGTGGATTTTACAATAACTTCCTTGGTGATAGTGCAGGATATTGCAACACCTCTGGAACCAATAATAACTTCCTTGGTAGATGTGCAGGATGTAGTAATACCTCCGGATCTTATAATAACTTCTTTGGACATGATGCAGGATGCAAAAACACCACTGGAAGTTGTAATAACTTCATAGGCGAGTGTGCAGGATTCTGCAACACCGATACTAATGGCTCAGTAGCAATTGGACAATCAGCAGGATATCATAATGATGCTTCTGATAATGTCTTCTTGGGAAGAAATGCTGGATTTACTACTGTTACTCGTTCTTCAAGTGACCTTATTACGGGTTCTCATAACTTCATATCGGGTGTTGGAGCTGGTTCCTCATTAACCACTGGATGCAATAATACCTTCATTGGTAATAGAGTAGGAAGATACAACACCACTGGAGATTACAATAACTTTCTTGGCAATTTTGCAGGAGGAAATAACACCACTGGAGGTTGTAATAACTTCTTTGGTAATCAGGCAGGATACTACAATACCACTGCAAATAATAATAACTTCCTTGGTAGTTCTGCCGGATACAAAAACACCACTGGAAGTCATAATAACTTCCTTGGTGATAGTGCAGGATATTGCAACAATTCTGGAAGTAATAATAACTTCATTGGTGAGCGTGCAGGATTCTGCAGCGTCGATGGATGTCACAACAACTTCTTTGGTTGTCGAGCAGGATGCAAAACCACTGGAGTTTGTAATAACTTCTTTGGTGCAGCTGCAGGTGTAAGTAACACCTCTGGAAGTAATAATAACTTCTTTGGTAATGCAGGAGGAAATAATACCACTGGAAGTTATAATAACTTCTTTGGTCAGTCTGCAGGATGGGTCAACTCTTGTGGATGCCATAATAACTTCTTTGGTTGTTGTGCAGGATACAGCAACAGCACTGGATGTTATAATAACTTCTTTGGTCCTTTTGCAGGAAGATGCAACACCACTGGTTATGATAACGTAGCAATTGGCCGATGTGCAGCACATTGCAGAACCACTGGTCATAGTAATGTTTCTATAGGTAATTCTGCAGGTTACTTTAGTACTGGTAATAATAATACCTTTATTGGTGTCCTTGCAGGTTCAGGTTTTGCTAGTGCATCTGGTTCGTATAACATATTCTTTGGACATTGTTCAGGTCGTTCAAATACTAGTGGAGCATGTAACCTTTTTGCAGGTTTAAGAAGTGGTGCATGTAATACAACAGGAGAATTCAATATCTTCTTTGGACATTGTGCAGGACATTGCAACACTGATGGAGATTGCAACATTGTTGCTGGTTATAAGGCAGGTTTCTCAAATGAAACAGGTTGTCATAATGTCTTCCTTGGTTGGTGTGCTGGTGCCACAAGCACTAAAGGAGAACAGGTTGCAATTGGATATAATGCAAGAGTTGCTGCACCTACAGAAAGCACCCAATTAGCAATTGGTATTGGTAATACAAATTGGATTGATGGTAATGAGTCATACTTTGTTGGATTTGGAATTACTAATCCAACACAAAGAGTTGATGTTGGTGGAAACATAAAGGTTTCTGGAGAACTTCATGGTCCAACTAACTTCGTCATTGATCCAGCGGCAGTTGGTGATAATACTGGTTCGGTAAGAATTAAAGGAGACCTTTATGTTGATGGTGATAACTTTGTTGTCAATTCGGAAACAATTACTCTTGGTGATTTTGTAGTTGGTATCGCATCCACAGTTCCAAATCGCACTGAATTGGATGGTGCAGGAATTGGAATTGGCAGTGATGTTACTTTCCTTTATGATGATACAAATACTGCACTTAAATCTAATGTAAATCTGAATCTTTCTTCTGCTGATAAAACATATAAGATTAATGGAACTGATGTTCTGTCTGCAACAACGCTTGGATCTGGAGTTGTTAATTCTTCACTAACATCTGTTGGAAATCTTACATCATTAACTGTTAGTGGGGATGTTAGTGTCAATGGTAGTGGAGGTATTTCGGTTGTCGGTGTTGTAACTGCATCTGACTTCAATTCAACTTCTGATCAAAAACTGAAGACAAACATACAGAGAGTTGAAAATGCAGTTGATAAGGTACAACAAATTGATGGTGTATCATTCAATTGGATTGAAAATAATAAACCTTCTATGGGTGTTATTGCTGACCAGGTTGAAAAAGTTCTGCCTGAACTGGTAAGTAATACCGATCCGAAGACGGTTAATTACAACGGATTGATAGGTCTTCTGATTGAGGTTGTAAAAGAACAACAAACACAAATTAATGATTTGAACGAAAGACTATCAAGACTTGAGTGATTACTAAATAATAAAAAACTACCCAGTATATACGAGGACGGTAGATGGCTATTAAAATTTCCAATTCTACTATTATCGATGATAATAGAGATATTCTAAATGCTGGAACCACGGGTGTTGGAACTATAACCGTTGGTTCTGGCGTTACAATTTACAATGAGGGTGGTGGTAGTGCATACATTGGATTTGCAACTCATAATGTTAGAATTGGAGATAGCACAACAGGTCAATCATTAACAAGCGGAAAAAATAATACTTTTATTGGTGTTGGTGCAGGACGTAGCAACACCTCTGGAACTAATAATATCTTCTTTGGTCAACAATCAGGATTCTGTAATACTTATTCTAATGGTTCTGTAGCAATTGGTGCATCAGCAGGATATCATAATAATGGTGATGACAATGTTTTTATTGGCCGAAATGCTGGATTTACTACTGCTACTCGTTTTTCAGGTAATCTCATTTCAGGTTCTAATAATTTTATATCAGGTGTTGGAGCTGGTTCATCATTAACCTTTTCAAACCATAATGTCTTTATTGGTCTTTGTGCAGGACACTATACCACTACCGGAAGTTATAATATATTCCTTGGAAAATTTTCAGGATGTAGCAACACTACCGGAGGATATAATAATTTCTTTGGGGCATGTGCAGGATATTCTAACACTAGTGGATGTCATAATAACTTCTTTGGACACTATGCAGGATGTTCTAACACCAGTGGAAAGTATAACAATTTCCTAGGCCTCAGTGCAGGATGTAATAATACCGAAGGATGGTATAACAACTTCCTTGGTATTTGTGCAGGATTCAAAAACACCACTGGATGTGATAACAACTTCCTTGGTCAGTGTGCAGGAGTTTGTAACACCACTGGATGTAATAACAACTTCCTTGGTGAGTGTGCAGGATTAAAAAACACCACTGGATGTGATAATAACTTCCTTGGTCTTCGTGCAGGAGTTTGTAACACTGAAGGATGTCATAATAACTTCCTTGGTGAGTGTGCAGGATTCAAAAACACTACCGGATCATATAATAACTTCCTTGGTCCCTCTGCAGGCAAATGTAATACTACTGGAGGTTCAAATAATTTCTTCGGAGTTCTTGCAGGATTCCGTAATACTGTTGAGTGTGGAAATGTTTATATTGGGGAATGTGCAGGATATAATTCACAGGGACATACTGCATGGGATAGTGTTGATGCAAGTGAGCAATATAACACCTTTATAGGATATAGAGCTGGATTCTCTACAGCATCTCCATATGGATTTTCGCGTAGAAACGTTGCAATCGGATATTGTGCAGCTGGTTCTATAGGAGTAGCTTTCCCTCAACAAGGTGGAATAGATTATTGCCCAATTTCCAACATATTCATTGGAGAATGTGCTGGTTATAATGCTAATGGCGACATGTATGATAACGTTTTCCTTGGAAGATATGCAGGGGAAAAAGCTTCAGGTTGTGTCACCAATAACGTTGCTATTGGACGTAGTGCTCTTGGTTATGCTGAAAATAATTTATGGAATGCCTTGTCCAAATCCGAGCATAATATAGCAATTGGATATTTTGCTGGTTATTTATCTCGTGATGGATGTTATAATAACTTCCAGGGATATCAGGCAGGATGTAGTAACACTACTGGATGGCATAATAACTTCTTTGGACAACAAGCAGGATTGTGCAACACCACTGGATGCTATAATAACTTCCTTGGACGATGGGCAGGATGCTTCAACACCACTGGAAGTGTTAATAACTTCATTGGTTATTGTGCAGGATGTAGCAACACCACTGGATCCAATAATAACTTTCTTGGACAAGGTGCAGGAAAGTGCAACACCTGTGGAGGTTGTAATAACTTCATTGGATGTGCTGCAGGACGGTCCAACACCACTGGATGTTATAATAACTTCTTTGGCAGAAGGGCAGGATACGGTAACACCACTGGATTCCATAATAATTTTATTGGTCATATGGCAGGATGTAATAACCTCTCTGGAAATTCCAATAACTTCATTGGATATCAGGCAGGCCTGAACAACACCTCTGGAGATTGTAATAACTTCTTTGGATCTATGGCAGGAAGAGCCAACACCACTGCATGTCATAATAACTTCATTGGTTCATGTGCAGGATGCAGAGTCAACACCGGAGGTTATAATAATTTCTTTGGTAATTTTGCAGGAAGGTATATCACTACTGGATGTCATAATAACATCCTTGGCCATTGTGCAGGACATGGCACCTTTGCAATTGGAGAAACAATAAATGGATGCCATAACAACTTCTTTGGACAATATGCAGGGATCTCGATTACTTCCGCAAGTTATAATAACTTTATTGGTTTTCGTGCAGGTGAAGGTCAGAAAAATGTATTATTTTACAGTAATTGTGCGACAGGGTGCCATAATAACTTCTTTGGAAGTTATGCTGGTCGTTATAATCTCTCTGGTTCTAGCAATATTTTCCTAGGTCAATGTGCAGGTAACACAAATACCACTGGTTCTTGTAATATTGCCATTGGTAGGGATGTAGAGCTTCCATCTGCAACTGGTGACAAACAACTTGCAATCGGTGATGGAACTGATCGTTGGATTAGTGGTGATAGTGATTTCATTGTAACTGCAAATGTAAGAGGATCCACACGTCAGATTGTTGGTTATAGCACTGATGCTACTTTTACACAACCAATAACTGCAGCCCAATTTAACACTATTGATGATATGGCTATTGAGATTACTCTTAACAGTGCTTCAAATAAAGTTCTTGTTACTTTTGATCTTACTGGAGAATTTGCTAATACCGCTAGTAATTATGATACTGGCATTTCTATTCAAAGACATAGTGGCAATTATGCAGGTGGATTCATAGATGTGGCACCAGGAGAGACCGCTGCCGGATATCATAATTCTGCTGGAAGCAGAAATCGTGGAATAACAACACCAGTTGTGAATTATTCTCAAGACGCTGCCAGCACTGCAGAAAAACTATCAATTATCAATTTCCTGGATAGTCCAAATACAACTGGTATTGTGACATATTACCCAACAATTTATCCAAGAATCACCGACACTTGGTATGGTAATAGAACGGTCGCTGATACTGACGGCAATCAACATGAAAGATTTATTTCATACATCACTCTTCAAGAAATTGTTGGTTGATCTCTTTTTATAGAGAATGTTATAGTGTAATTGAGGTTATTGATTAAGAACTAAATACAGTATGATTGATTGAGTTGTATTATTCTATGGCATTTCTTTCACAATTGAGCAACAAGAATAAGTCAGGTTCAGAAAGAAAGTTTTACTTTATGGCAGGTCTTCCACGTTCTGGAAGTAGTTTATTATCTGCACTATTGAATCAAAATCCAAGATTTTATTCTGGACCTTCAAGTCCTGTTCTTTCAACAATGTATTCAATTGAAAATCATCTGGCAAATGATGAATTATATCATGGTTATCCAAAAGAACAACAGGCATTTGAATTGATTTCTAGTGTCATTCATCACTTCTATAGTGATGTATCTGACCCAGTGATTATAGATAAAAATCGTGCATGGCCTGCAAGAGTATCATATATTGAAGGGTATATTGGACATAAAGCAAAGATTATTTGTCCTGTAAGAGACATTGATGAGATTCTGACATCAATGATTACGATGATTCGTCGTAATCCTTACAAAGAGGGACAATCAAGAATTAACTTTATTGATGAACAATTGGTTAAACTCAATATTCCAATCAGTGATGATAATCGTTGCGAGTATATTGCAGGTCCTGAAGGTATTTTGGGACAATCACTCAATGCAATGATGGAAGGTGTAAATCAAGGATTTGCAGATAGATTGCATTTTGTAGAGTATAAAGACCTCGTAAATAAACCTCAAGAAACACTTAATCAAGTGTATGAATTTCTTGAAGAAGAACCATTTGAGCACACATTTGATAATCTTAAGAATGAAAATCAAGAGAATGATTTGAATACTTATGGGCTTGCAGATATGCACCATGTTCGTGCAGAACTTAAATCAACAGCATCAAATCCAGAAGAGATTCTTTCTCTAGATGTTAGAAAAAGATGTGAAGGCATGGACATTTGGCGTCAAATCAATTATAATCAGAATGAACAAGTTGTACCTAATGTAATTAAGATATAAAATGAAAGAAAAGTATTGTATTTTTCATGTTCAAGGTGGACTTGGAAAGCACATTGCATCTACAGCAGTTGCAAAGTGTATTAAAAATAATTATCCAGAACGAAAACTCATCGTAGTTGCCGTTTATACTGACGTATATCTTAATCTTCCCTTCATTGATAGGGTATATCAATTAGGAAATACGAATTATTTTTACCAAAACTATATTGAAAATAAGGACTCTTTGATTTTTCATAATGAGCCTTATTTTACAACAGATCATGTTCATAAACGTCTTCCACTAATTCAAACTTGGTGCAAGATGTATGGTTTGAATTATCGTGGAGAGATGCCACAAATTAAATTCAATCCACTACAAAAGAAAATTTCCAAAGATGTATGGAAAAAAGGTGATAAACCAATGATGGTTATTCACACTAATGGTGGATTGATTGAACCAAATGCAAGACCATATCTATGGGCACGAGATATGCCCATAGATATTGCACAAGAAATTGTTGACAAATACCATAAAGATTATACGATTTATCAGTGCACAAAGGTCAATTCAGAAAAATGTATCAATGCCGAAATCATTGAATTCGGATTTGAACAAGGTAGTATGCAGTTAGGAATCCTTGAGTTTTTGAGTATTATTTTACATAGTGACAAGAGGATTCTGATTGATAGTTCACTACAACATGCTGCAGCTGCACTGAAACTTCCATCATTGGTTCTTTGGAATGGAACAAGTCCAAAGGTATTTGGATATGATATGCACACAAACCTTGAAACTATCAAACCACAAAACTTCAAACTTCCCGGAAGTTATTTGTTTGATTTTGATTTCAATGGTCCAGAGCATGAATATCCATTTGATGAGGATGAGAAGTTATTTGATACTGACAAAATTTTTCAATACATAGAAGAGAAGTAAAGGAGTAAAGTTATGCCTTCAGAAGAAATGACCCCAGAAGAAATCGCAGGAACATACAATGCTGCGATGGACAGTGTAAATCTCATCAATAGAATTGTAGAGCAAGAAATTCTTTCAGAAGATGATGAAGATACTGTTAGTCGTAATGTAGAACATCTTAAGATTCAAGTAGGAAAAGATTTTTGGACTACAGAAGATCTAACACCATTCAATGATGCGATCACAGCTGGTGAAGCAGTTCTCTGATTATCATTCGTAACAACACTTACCTCTTGAACTTTTGTTTCAGGAGGTTTTTTAATGCTTGACAAACACTTAAAATATGTGTACAATTACCTTTGTGGAGGTTGATAAAAATAAAAGCTAAATATTTCTTTTAGATACTTATGAAAACGATTGAAAGACACAGATACAAAGACAAGGAGATATTTGAGACACGCACTCTAAAGTTTAGACCATTTGAATATAAAGATATTGATTTGGTGATGTTAATGATTGCAGAGAATCTCACACCAAAGATGGTATCAAAAAAATATAGAGAAGAGAATAAAGATAATCCAATGTTTGGACATTGCTATCATTCTTCTCAAGCATTATATTATCTTATGAATACAGATGTATTGGAACAAATGAGTGCAATTGATTATCATGATGAAGCACATTGGTGGTTAAGAGATAAGTATACGCATGAAGTGTATGATATTACTGCAGATCAATACTATTCAGTCAATCAAGTTCCACCATATGCACAAGGTAAAAAGAAAGCTTGGTATGGATGGAAACAGAGACCACATCAAAGAACATTAGATTTGATGGTAAAGGTTTTAAGTAATAGACTTATTTCAGATGAAGTGTTGACATATTAAACTGGGCCCTGTAAAGTGTCCTAGTGATGTGAGGGAGAGCAATCAACTTCACAACACCAGTTGACAACGGTTCTCCGATTTGTTATACTGACCTCATCAAACGAAACACTGTTTGATCTCGTATCCTTCTTCTAACATATTGAAGAAGTATGCAAAAACCCACACTTTTTCAAACTTCAATTATGCAGACCAATCAAAATTTTATGATCCCGCTCAAGGAGCCTATTAGTCTTCTTGAATATGCTTACCTTCTGCTTAAGACCCGTAAGTTTTGTGCTCCAGAGCAATTCCAACGCCCTGAAGCATGGCAAGTAAAGGATCGTAAATCATTTTTTCAATCAGTGTTGATGAATCGTGCAGAAGGCACTCTTGTCTTGGTTGATATTCAACAATGTATCGAACGTATGGAATATGGCGGAGATACAAGTAGCGATACTTATAAATTTTTCAAAAAATACTTTAATGAAGGGTTCAAGTATTTTGTTCTAGATGGTAACAACCGTCTGTGCTTTATCACTTCTCTTCTAGAAGATAATTATCTTATTCCCGAAGGGACTTACGAATTTATCAGTGATGAAGTCAACGGAAACATTTCATCATTTACTGTTCGCAAGGGAAAGCAAAAGTTCTCTGACCTGCCTACACGAGTTCAACGTGTTATTCAATCTCGAAAGTCTGTGTTGAGTGTCTATACTCAAATTACCTTGGAAGGTATGTCTGAAGTGTTCCAAAATGTGAACTCTGGTGTTCCTCTTAACGCACAAGAACTTCGCAACGCATATTCTTCTCCTTGGGCTGAGTTTTTTCGCGATCTTTCAAAGGAGGTTGCACCTCTTCTTGGTTACACTCACAAAGACCCCATTTTCCGTCTTAAGGGTCAAGAATGGTTGGTTGATTGTATTGCCATGGCAATTGATGGAATTGCAATCAATGAAGTTACTGGAGAACTTCAATTTACTGGAGTTACACAAACATCTAAAAACAAACTGTATAAGAGCACTTTCTTTACTCAAGAGGAGCAAAACTTCTATACTAATAAATTCATTGAATTGATGGATTTCATTTCTCAAATGCTCCATGATGAAATTCTTGAAGAAAAATCTCTCAAGCAAAAATCTAAAATCCAAAATCTTTATTGGATGATGACAACTGTTGATGGAATTGAGACCTATGATCAAGCAGTTGCAGCTGTTGAAAAGCAAGAAATTGCTTATCTTGACAAGCAACGTAAGTTTGGTGAAGAGGACAAAACCTTCCGTCAATGTTGTGAAGGCATGAATGCTGAAAACTTGGAGGTTCGATACACAATTCTTACCGAAATTCTTACCGAAGTGGTCGGTGAGCGCAATGATTTCTCTACTCTCAATGAAGTTTTTGAAAGTGTCTGAACCTTGCGTTAGTTAGGAAGGAGTTTCAAGGGTTCTTTGAGTAATCATTGGGCCCTTCAAAGTGTTTTAGTTCTGTAACCATCTATTCTATGAAACGAGAATTTATCTGCGTTCAACCAAAATCCAATAAAGCAAAGAATCGTTTTGCTAATGAGATGGATAAACTTCATTCTTGTGTTGTTGAACAACGCACAGGAGGAAAGGTGTTTCTATCTTCTATCAGTGGAAAATACTCTTTTTGGATGAGTGAATCCTCTGATGATAACTGGGACGTTATTTAGCACTAGGCATAAATTTTTGTTGCCAAATGTCCTGATTTTCACACATTTTTGATAAATAGTGATAGAATTATGAGGTACACCCATGAATCCGTATTCTACATTATGATGTTCAATGTGCTTGGAGGATATTATGCACAATCTTATTTCTTACAATCAACTTGCGGGTTGGAAGCAATTTGAAACGACACTGAATCATTTCAATGAGCAAAGCGATGTCATCAATGATTACTACCAATGTTTAATAGAATGTGATGACAAACAGCATATCTGCAAAAAAATTTGTAAGGAGGTGCTCAATCAAGAATAATAATAATACATAGCCCTTGACGTAACCCGTCAGGGGTTTTATACTAAAACTGGATGGTAAATCTCATGAAACTGCAACCTCTTCTTCTGGCATTAACTGTTTTTTGTTCTGCTGCTCCTGCAAGTGCAGAGGTTTATATGTATCATGAATCATATTGCTATGAGAATATAGAAGAATATGTGCCAGGGTATCGTAATCGTTGGGGAAGATATGTTGGTGGTTATGTAAAGACAACTAGATCTAGAGTTCCATGCCACAGACATAGAAGTTATAGATCTGAACATCATCACTATCATTCCAATAACAACAATAATCAAAGCAAATCTAATGGAAAGAAAGACGATAATTCATGTATTGAAGGAAGTATATTAGGTGGTATTGCTGGTGGTGGTGCCGGTGCAGCTTTGTCTAGAGGAGATGGACGCTTTTGGGCGATTCCTACAGGCATTGTAGCTGGTGCATTAGTTGGATGTCAAATTGATGGCGGCTAAACAAAAAAACATAGTCACTTATGTAACCATGAATCTGGGGCAAGACAATACGTTTTGCAAATATCCTGGTAAAATGGTTACTATAGGAACGATGTCAATTGCACTATACTGGTTAGTAATGCTTGGTATGGTTGTAAACGCATATTATCATCATCACATCAACGTTGATATTGTTACAAAGTGTTAAGCAAATAAAAAGAGAATCTTAAAAAAACGGATCAGGTCAAAAATTCATAGTAAAATATTTTGAATCACACATAATCAATGACCCGACCATCAAAATCCACCGAACTCACTCAAGAAGAGTGGAACGATATGAAAGCAATCCGAAATGCTATCAAAGAAAGACCACATTCAGTTCATCCTGATAAGATGGAGGCATTTACAGAGTATTTGATTCGTAGCATGAGGGGAATGGATTGTTGAAACTGGGCCCTTCAAAGTGTTCTGTTAATGTAAGCACCATTCCAATGTAGCATGATAGATTTAGATAAACTTTCGCACGAAGAAAAGGAAGCCCTTGCAGAAGATTGTGAGGACTATCTTTTACATCGTAACATTCCTCTCTTTTCGCATTCATATGATAACATCATTTTACATGCGTTAAGAGAGGGTTATCAGATAAAAAAGTTCGATCGTTTCACGAATAAACCACAATGAACAATAAAAAAACAAACAAATCAAATCGTCAAGAAGAAAAATTTTGGAATCAAATTGAAAAGGAAGCTTCAAAGTATGAAGTAACCGTTGATTATTATTTGGATGAATTTGTTATTGATAATCAATACTTCATGAAAGATTGACAAGGACTTCATTTTTTATTATACTTTTGAGGTAATCTAACCAAATCAATGACAAAGTATTTCTACACTGTTGACCACTTCATTCCCTTTCCCCGTTCTGAATATGGTGGAGTGTGGGTTGTTGTTGCCGAAAATGATGAAGAATGTTTTGATCTGATCACTGCTGAAGATGAAGGAGCGAACGATGACTATTATGGTCGTCTTCGTGAAAACATCATGAAGGCACCAACATATGCTCTTGCTGAAGAGTATGATTCTGGTATTGTGGAGCAATTTACGACATGAATCTCAAAGATATTGAATTTGGTCATAAACCACCAAAAGGATTTCGGTATGAGGTAAGAGATTTCAAACGTAATGTTATTTCTATTTGGTTATGTCATCCAAATGTATACACATACAAATCTGAACCCATAAAAACAATCTGGGGATTTTATGATACCAAGAAAAAACAATATCTTGCTCCTAAAGATTGTAAAACTGTAGGTAAAGTTGTAGATTTTGCAGATACAAGAAATTATACTGCGATGCAACTCAATCTAAATCCTCTAGAGAGAGCTTTTTTATGACATATACGCCAAAGGTTAATGATTATGTAAAATGGCATCATGGCGAATTTATTGATGAAGGATGGGTTTATTTTCGATGTAGTGATTACATCACAATTGAAGTTGGAACAAAGGATAAACCAGATACATTAGTTGATATTCACAAGAAGACTCACATTCTTGTTGTATGTCAAAACTGGTATTGGCACGAGTTAGAGTATCTCCACAGTCGTGGGGATATTGGTGTAAGTGAGTATAAATCTCAAGAACATAGACCCATTGACCCTTAAATCATGTATCAAGTGAATTATCTTAAACCTAAAAAGAAAGGTTTTGCAAATCATTCAGCATCTTTCATCAAAATTGAAGATGCTATTTTTTGGGAGAAACTCAAAAAGACAGAGGGATGTAAGGATTTTCAAATTCTGGTTAAGTAAAACTGGGCCCTCTAAAGTGTTCCACTATTGTAATCAACGATTCACACAAAATGGATTGGTTCGACGACATTCAAATTGAAGAACTTTCTAACTTTGATTATCAAGAAGATCCTCTCGAAGAGGAACTCTTTGAAGAAAACAATGATGAGAAAGCTTTTCAAGCATTTCTAAAGTCTAACTGGGATTTTTGATCTAAACATTTATAACTTTTCACCTCAACTGTACTCAAAATGAACTCTTCTAGCACTCTTTACGAACTCCAAGAACTCAAGAAACTCTGGAGGAATCAATCTTTCTACTTTTCTCAAGAGCAAAAGAAACGTTATGAAGAACTTACGAAACTTCGTCATGCTCGTGTCAAAGAATTGTATGAAAATGATATGGTCTTCAAACCTGGAGTAACTAAATAATCTGAATATATGTGGGCAGTCAACGCTGCAGGGGTGTAATGTTGACGTAAGTCCCACTTTATGTTATAAATAATGATACCCCTGCAAAAGAATTATGAAAGATGTATTCGCGTCCCTGCAAGAAATGGAGTGGGACGACTATATCCCACCCGAAGATATTATCTCCATTCATGATACCGACTTCACAAAACTTCCACGCTGCGAATGGAAGACTAAAAGGTATTGGTGGAATAATGGAGTTGATGAAACATTGCAAGAAAAATGTCCTCCTGGATGGAAAAGGGGCAGGGCAATGAGTGAAGAGCATAAAAATAAATTTAAATGTCAACCTGGCAGGCAAAAAGGTATCCCAAAAAATACAAACAGAAAAAGAGACAGTAAAGGGAGAGTTTGTGGCAGTTGAAGAGGTGTCCCTGACCCCTTGACTTCTAGCGGCAATAAATATAAGATATGAGTAGTCAAGAACACCAATGAAAACCTTTTCTTCTTTTTTAGCAGAAGTTTATGATCGTGATGTCATGGGTTCTTCACAAATTCGCAAACAAGGCGAAGGTGGAAGAGTTGGAGCTGATCGTAGAAAGACAGAAGCTGAAAAGCGTCGCACCAAGTTAGGACCAGGAGGAACAAGAGTTCCTGCTAAATCTTACAAACCAAGAAAAGATATTGGTACGCAAAGACAAGCATCTACAAGATTGCAGCAACCAGAGAAAGAAAGAGGTGCTGCTGATGTAAAAGCAAGAGCAGCTGCAGCAGCAAAGGAAGAAAGAAAGAAAGCAGCACAGGCAAGAATTGCTGCAAGAAAAGCAGGCAAACCTGCACCAACAGCACAAAAACCAAAATCAAAAGATGCTGAAAAGGAAGGCACTAAATTACTCTCAAAAAAAGGGACTACTCAAAAGAAAACTGGTGAGAAAATTGAAAGAACAACTTCACGCCAATACACCAGAGATGAAAAGAAAAGAATGGTAAGAGCTGGCAAGAGATTGCAAAAAGATTTGCAAAAAGGAGTTGATAGACCTGCTTCACATTACCAACCATAATCTCACTGGGCCCTTCAAAGTGTCCTTGTAGTGAGTCCATAATCGTCCATAACACCCTTGACACTGACGTTGAGGGTGTTATACTATCTTTATCGTAATTCTATTTTGATGGTCACACTTCGTCCTCATCAGCAACGTATTCTTGATCGTATGCTTGCCTATGATAAGGGTCAAATTATTGTGCCTACTGGTGGTGGCAAAACTATCTGTATGATTCAAGATGTTGCAGAGAATTGTAAGCACATTGATAACGGAATGACCACGGTTGTGGTTGCTCCTCGTATTCTTCTTGCAGAACAACTTTGCAGCGAGTTTCTGGAGATTATTGATACAAATTACAATCACATTATGCACGTTCATAGTGGTGAGACACATCACTTCTCTACCACTAATCCAGAGAAGATTGCATTGTTTGCTAACACTGCTCGCACAGCTGGTGAGAATGTAATCATCTTCACCACCTATCATTCTCTGGACAGAGTTCGTCAAGCAGATATTGAAGTTAATAACATTTACTTTGATGAAGCACACAATTCTGTTCAACGAAACTTCTTTCCTTCTACAGAGTTTTTCTCTCATGATGCTGATCGTTGCTATTTCTTTACTGCGACTCCGAAACATTCTCTTACGGTGAGCAAACCAGGGATGAATGACCCAGAAGTTTATGGTCAAGTCCTGGTCAATGTTCCTGCTCCAGAGCTTGTTGATGGTGGATACATTCTCCCTCCCAAAGTTGTTGTAAAGCAACTTGATATGGTTCAGGATAAGTTCAAGATTTGGTCTCGTGATTGTGACTTTCTGATGCAGACCATTGATGACCAGCAAACTGATAAAGTTCTGGTCTGTGCTCGCACTACCAAACAGATTGTTGGTCTTATCGGTGAGAGTGATTTTGCACTTGAATGTGCCAAACGTGGCATGTCTTGGATGACAATCACCAGCAAGACTGGTGCTATCATTGACGGTCAGAAAGTGAACCGTGAGGTATTTTTTGACACTCTCAATGCTTGGGGTAAAGATTCCAACAAGAAGTTTGTGGTTCTTCATCACTCTATTCTATCTGAAGGTATCAACGTAAATGGTTTAGAGTCGGTAATTTTCCTCCGCAACATGGACTTTATAGGTATTAGCCAGTCTATTGGACGAGTTATACGTCTAGGAGGCAGCCACAAGACCTTTGGATTGGTCTGTGTGCCCGTTTATGACTCTGTGGGTATCTCTACCTCCCGCAAGGTTCAGGCAGTCGTTGACACCGTATTTGAGCAAGGTTTGCCAGCAGTTTCGGAGATCCGCAGATGAGTTATCAACCAACAAATTCTTATATTCTTGAACCACAACAATCCCCACTAGGTTTTATTGTTGGTAACTGGAATGACCCTAATGTTTATGCAGCAGTGCCATTGTCTGGTAGTAAAACACAATTAGTTGTTATACATCGCGGGAGACAAATTAAAACATGTCGCAATCGCCAATCAGCAATCAACTTTATTGAAAAACATAGAAAAGGTAAAAGTGTAGCAAAACTGCCCATTGATTGATAGTGGGCCCTTCAAAGTGTCCTTATAGTATGCAGAACAAACACATCGAACACCCCGAAGATTTTATTCTCACTGGTGACTTATCTGTTTTGGATTGGTTTTGTGAGGATGACAGTTATGTTTCTCTCAAGATTGATGGTGCTCCCGCTATTGTTTGGGGTATCAATCCTGCCACCAATCAATTCTTTGTAGGAACCAAATCAGTTTTCAACAAGAAACTAATTAAAATCAATGAAACGCATGATGACATTGATCAGAATCATTCTGGCAATGTTGCTAACATATTACACCATTGTTTTGATTACCTTCCTCGTATCAACGGGATTATTCAAGGTGATTTTATTGGGTTCGGTGGTAGTGATACTTTTCAGCCCAATACGATTACTTACAAGTTTCCGGAGACGATAACTCAAAACATTATCATTGCTCCACACACTTTTTATACGGCAGAGCATGATCTTCGAGATGCTATTGCACAACCATTGAAGTTCACTATCACTGACACAATGTATTGTAAGATTGTGCATCCTGATGCGTGGATTCTTGATGACATTGATTTGCACAAGTCTGCACGATTTGCACGTCAGATGTCAACTCTGGTTGAATTTGCGACACCAAAGCAACTTCCACTCATCAAGAAAGTTCTCAATACCTACTTCAAGATTGGTGCAGAGATTGATGAGGATGAAATTGCATATATTGCACAATGTGATGTCAACCTGATTCGGCTTTGGAAGTTGGTAAGGTCTATCAAACAGGATATGCTTTACATGTGTCAGAATGATTCTGATATGCAATGTGAAATCAATGATGAAGAAGTTGATCATGAAGGTTATGTTTGCACAAATCAGTTTGGTACATACAAACTGGTAGATCGCGAGGTCTTTAGTCGCCAAAATTTTATTAACGATAAAGTATGGGCCCCTTAAAGTGTCCTATTGATGAGAACGAAATTATCATGAATCTAACTGCAATCGTTGAACTCTATGAGACTGAAGTTGATCAACTTCCCCAGACTCATTTTGAGTTAGGTGGTGGTGCTGCTCGTTCTGAATCTGGTTTGGTTTATGAGAACCTGATTGAACGTACTTGTAATGAACTGGCTTTAGATGCCCGCAAAAATGATTACAAAAGCACTGAAGTAGTTGATGGCACTTGCCTGAAGAATCTTCAAGTTGATAAGCACATCTATCGTAATGGTGTGATGGTAAAAGCAGTAGAATCTAAAACATATTTGGATGCTTGCTATCTGAAACGTGCTGTAATGGATTTCATCGAACTGGAGCAATCTCCTGAAGTTCCTGAATGGGTAGAGTACGCAATCTTTGCAGGACAAAATGCTTGTGGTAAAGATGCTTTTGCATACTATCAAGCATTTTTCAAAAAGATTACTGGCAAAGAAGTAAAGATCTTCTTTGTGAATCCTTCCCGCAAGCGTTCATCTTCTCGCCCCATCTACAAGGAAGAGTATCGTGAAGATTTTAAGCTTGACTCTGTAGTGTATAATGAGTTTGTGGAATGGTTGAACAAGTGATGCTGTATAACGATGATATGTTCAATGTTCTGGGCAATCTTGAACCCCAGAGCATTGATCTTTTGCTGACAGATTTTCCCTATGGCACACTCAACAAGTCCCGTAATCAATGGGATCGTGTGATTGATTATGAAAAGTTCTGGGAGATTGTTGATATTATCTGCAAACCAAATTGTGCTATCATTTCTACAGCAGCACAACCATTTACATCGGTATTGATCTCTACAAATTATAGGGATTTTAAGTATTGCTTGGTATGGGAAAAAAGTAAAGCAACTGGATACCTGAATGCTAAAAAGCAACCGATGAGAGCACATGAAGATATTGTAGTTTTTTACAAGAAACAACCAATCTACAATCCCCAGATGACAAAAGGTACTCCATATGATAAGGGTAAAGCTGTGAGGGATGCAGAACAATATGGAAAGCAAACTAAAGCTGTGCATGTCAAAAATGAAGATGGGACAAGATACCCTCGCAGTGTACTATATTTTAAGACAGCAGAAGATGAGGGTAAATTGCATCCTACACAGAAACCTGTTGCACTCTATGAATATCTGATTCGCACATATTCTAATGAAGGTGATACTGTGCTCGATCCTTGTATGGGTAGTGGCACCACTGGAATTGCTGCTTTTAATACTAATAGAAACTTTATTGGAATTGAACGTGAAAAGAAATACTTTGATGCTGCACAGGAAAGGTTAAATCTACCACTATTGAATGCGATGGCATAATTGGGCCCCTTAAAGTGTCCTATTGATGTAGGTAAAGATTATGATTTCACTTCCTAACCCAAACAGAACCATGATTGTTGAATCTACCAATTCTGAAACTTTTTCTGATTTCTGTGCTCAACGTGATGCACAGAATACCATTCAGTTGAATGTCACCAAGTATTGTTTTATGCTTTGTGATGCACTGCTGAAGAATTTCATTGATTACAGCATCAAGTCTCATCAACGTGCGATTGCTAACTACAACTACACTTATGGTAATGATGATTCAACTCAATCAAATTATCATCAGGCATGTATTGAAGACCTGAAGAATGGTCAATGTGGTTATGAGTTCACTGTAGAGTCTGGTCGTAAGTATCACAAAATTATGATGAGTGCCAATGGTTCTCGTTCCGTTCATGCTTTTGTTGATAGAAAGACTGGCGAAGTTTACAAACCTGCCAGTATCAAAGCTCCTGCCAAAGGTGTTCGTTATGACTTGCGATTGATTGAACAACGTGAATGGTTGTTTGAAAATGCAGATTGGGCAGGAGGGTATCTTTATAAGAGGTAATGTGCTATACTGAACATGTTCAATTAAGAGGTTATTATGAACGATCAACGTCATTATCATACTGAAAGTGAGCGTAAACAACTTGATGGAGTTGTCACTGATTCTGATATAAATGGGTGGAACATTTCTAAATTGAATCGCATGAAAGTTCGTGCAAACAATCTTCCTGATGACTCTCTGATTATTGATGATGAACTACACTAAACAACAACTTGTTGATGCACTTCAACATGAATATGAGTACATGATTCATGATGATTATGATCCTGATGTTGATATGACTCTGGAAGAACATCTTGAATGGTTACATACACTGACCATTCAAGAATTGGTTGAAGAAACATCAACCGATGAAGATTATTATACGCTTGATCAATTCATGTATAATCATTCATGACAAGTAAAGAAAAACTTCTGTTCATTTCATCATTCGTTTGGTTTCTACACTGGGGAACATGTCTAGCATCTACACTTCTGGATACGGTTATTCTAAAAAGCTCTGTGAGAGTGTTACCTCTTGGTTTTTGAAGAAGTATTATCCACGTCATAAGATTGATGTGGATATTTTACATCGTGGATTGAGACGTGAAAATGTACTGGGGTATTGTGATGTAGTTGGTCCTTCTTATCGACCAAGACATTTCCTGATTGAACTTCAGACCGATATGTGTAAGGAGTTGTATATAAAAACTCTTTTACATGAATTGACTCATCTTGCACAATGGGTAAGAGGTGATCTACGACACCGATATGGAAAATTGTGTTATTCACAAGAACCAGTGGAAATCTATGACTATGAAGATCAACCACATGAAATTGAAGCACGAGAGGAAGAAGAAAGACTCTACAATCTGTACTGTAATGAAATCTTAACATAGTTGCACTTAAGAATTTCTTCAACTACAATAAAGAAAAATGGAAAATGGTCAAGAGATGCAAGCTATCAGGGACTTTCTAACAGATGAGCAGTGGCACATTGTGATTGATGCTATCGAACAAGAAGCATTTTTATTGGATGAAAGTGAGGAGTATTTTGATAAGTGTGAGGACATTATAAACAGAATCCATTCATTGCTTCACATTACTGGGCCCTCTAAAGTGTCCTAGTTGTATGAAGACCACTATGAAAGAAAACAAGATGACAACACTTTTCCGTCAAGGAATCAAATTTGAAGAGTATTGGGGCACTGAAGTTCGTGCTCATCATATGAACACTCGTTCTGTTTATCGTCTGCTGGAAGATGATGACATTGCGATCACACATTCCGCACCATATGTTGATGGTGAAAGTGTTGATCAATTTGCTGTAACTTTCACCGAAGTTACTGCATATCATGAGAATGGAAATGTGTTATCATCAACCACAAAAACACTTGGAGTTTATGATAACTGGTTGGATGCTTATTACCGAGCATTCTCTATTCTAAACAAGAAAACATTAGCACAACTTGTGTGATCATGAGAATTGACATTGTAGGTCGAATTATCGGAAGCTTTCTGGTTGTTTCTGCTTATTTTGTTGTTTTACATGTAAATGTAACATTTGGAGTTCTGATGCACTTCATTGCCGATGCAATTTCCATTCCATTCTTTATACGAACAAAGTCATGGGATGTTGTAATTATGTTGGCATTTCTTTTAATCATTTCAACTAGCAAACTGTTCAATTTGGGAGGAATCGTATCATGAAATGGGATGTGAAACTGTATGTTGCCGGAAAGGTATTTACCGAAGAAGTTTATGCCCGAGATGCACAAGATGCAAGGGAGACAGCATTAGCACGAAATCCCACTGCTAAAGTTATTGGAGTGAATGGGAGTTTCAAATAGTGGGCCCCTTAAAGTGTCTCATTAGTGTAAGCACAGTTCAGAAAAATGCAAGAATCAAAGTTCCTTCTTCACGGTCAACATCATCGTTCTAATGGTTGGGTGATGAATGATTGTTTAGGTTACATCAAAGAAACAAAAGAGGATGCGATTGCTACATGTAATCGACTCAATCCTAACTTTGTGATTCACTCTATCACTGTTGAAGAATGACCAAAGCAACACACAAACGATTCACACACATCTTTTGATTATGAACGAAACTGAACTCGAAGCTCTTGAAGTGATGGAAACCATTGAGGATTCCGTTGAATATATTTGTAATGAGTATATGTTAAGTGGAGAGAAAGTTTGGACTATGATTGCAGCACTTGCTGATGCAAAGATTGCACAATTTCCTGATTGATAATGAGTGGGCCCTTGAAAGTGTTTCAGTAGTGTAAGTCGTTCGTTATTTCAGTCATGCAACTCACTTCCAAAGATGGTAACATGGTTGTTGATTTCTATCCCGTCAAATTTGCAGACGGTGGGATTCACAATCGTTTGATGCTCAAAGTTGTGACTTTTATTGGTGCAACTCAATCCAAATCTTACATCAACAAGAAAGATTTTCAGCATGAGGTTGATTCTCGTGTGAAGGGTTATGGTTATCAAGTCACTGATGATTCGATGATTCCACAACTCTTTAACTCTGCAATGTGTCTTGCTTGCTGATGTCAATTATTCAATCTTATCTTCACAATAAAATGATGGATCGTCTTGAAATGCTTTCTCAACGTGAACAATTGATGGAGGACATTGATTGTATTGTATCGGCACAATATGGTCAAGGAAATGAAGAACTTGCTGATGAAATGATTAAGTTGTTATGTGATGCTGTTTGCAAAAACTTTCCTGCTAACTGATGTCATTTGTTTCCACCTTTGATCATACTAATTCCATGACTGACAACATCATCAACCGTGACGAATTGCAGGACAATCTTATTCATCAGATTCTGGATGATATGGATTTGAAGACGATGTATGCTTGCTTATATGATTACATGTCTGAAAGCTATGACAAGTATTCAGTTGATGAAATTGTCGAAGAAGTCGAAGAGTATTACCCACAATTGTTGGAGGATGCAGATAACTCTTAAAACATGTCAATTTACAAAGATTACTGGACTAAACCAAAACCAACGAAAGAACCCAAATCAAAAGAATCCAAATGAAAACATCATTTTGTAATGGCAATTCATGGTCTAAATTTGATGCTTACTATCATGATGATAGTGAACAATGGACTTATGAATTGATTGATGGACATCACCGCACAAGTTTAATTTACGAGGATAATGATGATGAAATTCTACAAGATTACTGATATTGAGTTTGATTTTGATTATGAAGACATTACATTGGAGGAACAGAATGAAGTGATCGAAGGTGCCAAAGCTTGTCTATGGGATGCAACAAATGAGGATGATCTTTGTGATGTCATTAGTGACAACACCGGATGGTTTGTGAAGTCATTCTCTTATGATGTTATTCGATAACAAACACTGGGCCCCTTAAAGTGTTTCAGTAGTGTAGAAACGAAACAACTCTCTCAAATGTCTCAACAACTCAATGCTTCTATCTATCGTCAACTCTTCACTGATTGTGAGTGGGATGCTATCTCTTCTGCAATGAAAGATTATGCTGATTATGGTGACGAAGAAGCAAACATTGCTGATTCGATTGATGCAAAGATCACTCAAATTTTCAAACTTACTGCCTGATTATGTTACATCAACTCCCTAACGGTAAAATCATCATGCACGATGGATTAATCCGTGAACTTGCTATTCAACGAATGGAAACTTATGATCGTTGGATACAAGACAATCGTGAACAATTAAAGATCGAATCTCAACAACTTTTCGATGATATGTTCGGAGGTTAATTCTTTCAATGACTCCGAAATCTTCCGAGGTTTTCCGAGTCGAGTCACGCCCCTAATTTTATCAAAAAACTATGATTCTTCTGACATCTGATTCTCACGGTTGTGTGTATACTATTGACAGTGAAGGTTGTTTATACTATATGCCCAAACATCTTGATGGATCAATTAACTTTGAAGAACTTGCAGAAGTTGAATCTGTTGATGAATTAGATGATGAAGATACTTCTCAAATTCATTCTCAATTGATTACAATGTCCAAATCAATTGGTCATTACTTCTGTTAGTGGGCCCCTGAAAGTGTTTCAATAGTATAGGATACCATTTCTCTCATGCGTAAGATCGAACAACAAATGAACAATGCCATTTCTAACAACAAGTCCTGGCAATCTGCAAACACCAGTGTTGTTTGTGATGACAATGGTGTCTCTCATGTGTATCTTCATGGCAACAAGATTGCAGAGGTTGGTGATGACTTTGTTCAGATCTTTGATGGTGGTTGTCAATCCAATACCACCAAATCCCGTCTGAATGCTATTCTCAAAGAACATGCAATTGATGGTGAGTGTGTGTATCAAAAGAACTTCAAATGGTATGTTGATAAGTTCATTGGATGTGCCGGAACTTTCAAGGTTTATAACACTTTCGAGTTCACTGATGGTTTCATGTTTGCCTGATTGATTTAACTCTCTTCTCTATACCATCTGCAACCCTTCCAACTATATCTGGAAGGGTTTTTTAATGCCTTCGTTACACCTGTAGCTTTGCCGCTACCTAACACTCTACCCGCTTCTCTTATACTATCAAAGTGATATATGATTTTCCCGTCTAATATACGCTTGCCATAGATTTTATGGGAGTAAGGTCTATTATCTAATTTCTCCCACTTATATCCATATGCCACAATCTTCTGTTTGATTGCTCTACTGATGTTGCCAGAACCTCCTTTGATTCCTATACTCTTCCGCGCTTCAGTTATGCTATCAAATTCAAGAACTTCTCCCGTCTCGACATTAGTTGCTCTGACTTTTCTCCTAGCATGTTTACCATCACCGCTCTTATCTCCGAATGGATTAACCCCTTGATATTTGTCTTTTAGAGTATTACGTATTGAAGCAATATGTTCAGGAGACTTTTCTTTCCCTTGCATAGTTGTTGATATTCTATCCCGAACTTCTTCGCTTATCTCTTTTGCTTGTTCTCCGCCTGTTGTTAGATTGTATCCGTTGTTAAATGTATCAAACTGTTCTATCCAATATCTCTCCCTATCCGAGAGTTGCGCCGCTGGGATATTAGTTTCTATTTCACGGACAGTAAACATAGAGACGCCATATTTCTTGATTGCTCTATACAATGGTCTGTGTGATTTACTCTTCGATTCTGTTATATGATGCCGCCATCTTTCGCCCACGGTCTTGATAGTCTGACCGATATATCTCTTGCCATTTACCTTACAAATGATTGAGTAGATTGTCCCAGTTGTCATAAGATAGCGTGTGATAGAAGGCTTTACTATGTATGATAAAATGCCCCGCTAAATGGTGTCTATATAAAGGTTTAGCGAATTTATTGTTAGTAACTCCGAATGCACTGTGTAGTTACTTTGGGGCGTATTTACAGTGTTTTTAATGTGTCTAGGAGTAGTGATTTTAGACTGCCCCAGCTTATCACACCACCGAGAAATTGTCAACCCCCCGATGTCAGAATTTCCAGAAATAAGACTTACAAAAATCACACTGATTCTGATAAATACCTGCAATGACTTGACAGAAATGCTCTGTTAGATTATACTATAAAAGTCACTCAAATCCCCCCAAAGATATGTCAGTTGCTTATCGCCAGGCACAGAAACAGCGTTATCGCATTACTCTTGAGCTTGATGTAATGCATGACTTCGACCCGCACCAGCTTGATTGGGAGAAACTCTTTGAGCTGGAACCGGCAGAGAAGGTGACAGCTTATGTGGAGGACTTGAGCACACCGGACTTTTGGTGAGTTATAAACAGTGGGCCCTGTAAAGTGTTCTAGTAGTATAAGGGACGCAATCGGACGGACCCACTGACACCTCACCGATTGAATCTCAAGATCAGATCTGATCATCAGTCAACGTTAATCATCAGTCTTATGACATCAACTTTGCAGTCTAATCTCACCGATACCACTTACAACGGGTGGGCGAATTATGAGACCTGGAACGTATCACTCTGGATCGGTAATGATGAGTTTCTTTATAACACTGCCAAGGCATGTGTAAAGTACGTGAGTGATAACGAAACACCCTACGATAGGTTCGTTCGTTGTATGCACAATAACGAAGATTTCGTCACTGGTGATAACGTGCGTTGGGATGATGATAACATCGACCGTGATGAAATTATGGAGATGATGGAAGAACTCTGATCCGTCAGCTACCAGTCTAACAAATTGACCTGGAGATGTCAATAAACTCTCTGTCAGTTCTTTACACTTTTCTCTCGTTATTATGTCTCGCGAAGTTGCACTCGGTCTTCTCCGTCAAGGTAACACTGGCAGTGAAATTCTGTCGATTCTGGATGTGATCGTCTCTGATATTGAAGATGCTAATATTCAGGATTGTGCAGAGCATTATGCTGCTATCAGTGCTGATTTTGCGTTCTGATTGATAGTTACCGTGCGGGGAGTTGACATCAGTCTCTTCCCGTATTATAATGAGTTTATATCAGTGAATGAGCAGTGTTTTGCGCGGTTCGTTGATATCGCCCGGCGGGCGTTGTCCCCGTATATAAAAATCCATCACTACCCTAACCTACAGAGGTGACAAAATGCGAGCTAAATATAAAAACTGAAAAAAAATTTTGAGGGGCTGAGAAGTCCCTTTTTTAGTTTTTTATAAAATTTGATATATAATTTTAAGATGTAAAACAAATTGAGTAAAAAAATTTCCGAAAAAATTTTTGAGGACCCTATGGAAAAAATATATCACATATATGCAAAGAATAAATGTATATTTCATTCATTAAAGGAAGAGGAGTTTCGAAGGACTTGGAATCAATTGAATAGTATGGTAGGATTAATGAAGACAGATTATACAACGGAAGATTTAAGTTATGAGGAGGCTGTATTTTTAAGTGAACATGGTGGAGGAGGATCTTTCGAATCACCTTCGTATTGACGCCCTTGGGTATTGACTGAACATATATAATCTGTTAGAATTGAACTGAAAGTTTATTTCCATTATGGCAAAAGGATTTACTGTAAAAACTGTAGCACCAAAGAAGGAATCAAAACCTGATTTTGACATTCCTGCGATTAAGGAACGTATGAAAGGGAAGACGATTGTATTTTGTCTTCCAGGAAGGGGATGTTCATATATCTTTCTGAAGAACTTTGTACAACTATGTTTTGATATGGTACAGAATGGTATGGCCATTCAGATCAGTCAAGATTATAGTTCAATGGTTAACTTTGCACGTTGCAAGGTATTGGGAGCAAATGTACTTCGTGGACCAAAGCAAATTCCTTGGGATGGTAAGTTGGAGTATGACTATCAGTTATGGATTGATAGTGATATTGTATTTGACACTAACAAGTTCTGGCAGTTGTGTGATCTTGCATTATCTGAAGATGGCACAGAACGAGAGATTACTGCTGGGTGGTATGCCACAGAGGATGGTCAAACTACATCTGTCGCACACTGGTTAGAAGAGGATGATTTCCGTAAGAATGGTGGAGTGATGAATCACGAAACTGTCGAATCAATGTCCAAGCGTAAGAAGCCATTCACGGTGGACTACACAGGATTTGGATGGGTATTGATTAAGAAGGGAGTTTTTGAGAATCTTGAGTATCCATGGTTTGCACCGAAGATGCAAGTCTTTGAATCTGGAAATGTACAAGACATGTGTGGTGAGGATGTCTCATTCTGTCTTGATGCAAAGGATGAAGGATTTGAGATTTGGTGTGATCCTCGAATTCGTGTTGGACATGAAAAAACTCGTATTATTTGATTTTTATTTACAGGAGAAAGTATTATGGCAATGATGAAAGGTGGTTCTTATGTTGAAGGTAAGCCTAAAAAAACTCGTCAAGGCTCGTCTCAATATACTAAACTCGCAGCGTCTTCTCGTAATGGTAAAAAGAAGAGGTATAGGGGTCAAGGAAAATGAGTGAGTTAATTGTAAATCTACCTGCACAAAAAGTATGGGTTCGTAAGGAATACTTACGTGATTTACAAGATGGACATGGTGAATTTGTAGAAGGCGTTTGGGTATCGGCAAAGTCCATACCTGGACGCACTTTTTATTTTGAGACTTATTTACCAGAGTATGCGGCAATGTTTGATAAATTGCCTATCAGTGCCTTCTGTAGTCGCCCTGAGCTGCCTTCTCCTGACCTTGACTTACCCAACCTTCAGTTTTGGAATTGTATGGATTATGGAGTCACTAATATTCATAAGCAATTTACTGGTTCAATGCGTTGGGAAATTAGAACAAGGAATTTTGGATCACTTAATGGGTCATATATTTGCACTTTAGACAATTATCATCATAGTGCGAATGAGATTGACTACAGTACAAGTGAGATTCCACAGGAACATAAGTCATTTAACCTCATTGAACTTGAAAATGGGCAATATGCACTATATCCAAACAACCGTTGTCGCATTTATGACATCTCATTAACACCATCAGAAGCTAAAATACCTGATTTTAAGGTATCTACGGAGTATTATGAGGTCGAAAATGATATTGACTGGGGTCGATTAGGTGATACTGATGAATATTTTTGGGAAACACCCGAAGAAAAGTTAAAAAAAGAAGTAGAAATGCTTGAAAATGGTCCAATTTCTTGTGGCCCGGGTCATTTTACTCAAGGATATGGATTTTTTGGAAAAACAAATCAAAATAATTCAGAATCTCAAAAATAACTCAATAAATCCTTAATAAATAAGGTAAGATTTGCTGTAAAAACAACAAAAAAATGCCATTAGAACGGGTCAGTCGGGGATTTAAGGATGTGAGTTTGGCTTTTTCGCCAAATCCAGTCACTAATGACTTGATTGTACTCAATAATGAAAGAGCAATTGCAAGATCTATTCGTAATCTAATATTTACACAAACTGGGGAAAAATTTTTCAATCCAGATCTTGGCACTCATACATTAAATCCAAATTTTCCACTATTTGAAATCATTGATAATATCAATGCGACCGAATTTAGGGAAAATCTTCTCAATTTGATACAAAATTATGAACCAAGGGTTTCTGTTATAAATGTATTAGTAGAACCTGATTGGGATAATAATGGATATAATATTACAATTTCATACAGAATCATAGGAGCAGATATTGTTCCGCAGCAATTAGAATTTGCAATTTTACCAACAAGATAAGTGCTTTAAATGGCCCTCCAAAATTTTACTGGTCTAGATTTTGACCAAATAAAAACAACACTTATAGATTACATAAGATCAAATTCCAATTTTACGGATTATGATTTTGAGGGATCTAATCTATCGACAATTATTGATCTGTTAGCATATAACACCTATATTACTTCATATAATGCCAATATGGTATCAAATGAGGTATTTTTGGATAGTGCGACATTGAGAGAAAATGTTGTTTCACTTGCTAGAAATATTGGATATGTCCCAAGATCAAAGAAAGCTTCTAAAACAAATATAAATTTTTCAGTTGATACTACGTTAATATCACCAAAACCAACATCTTTGTTACTGAATAAAGGTGTGGTTGCAGTATCACAGAATCAATTTGCAAATCAATCATTTACTTTTATAATTCCTGAAGATGTAACGGTTCCAGTAATAGATAACACTGCAAGATTTGATAATATTGAAATTTTTGAAGGCACATTACTTAAGCAATCTTTTACAGTAAATTATAGAAATCTCAAACAAAGATTTATATTACCAAATACGGGAATTGATATTGACACCTTGAGAGTAAAGGTAAGATCTAGTGAATCATCTAGTGTTGCGACAACTTATTATAAAAAGGATAATCTTTTTGATAATAATTTGAATAGCGTTTTAAATGAAGAATCGACCATATTTTTCCTTCAAGAAGTAGAAGGTGAGCAATATGAATTAATATTTGGCGATGGTGTATTTGGTAAAAAACTTGAAGATGGAAGTATTATAGATGTTACATATGCAGTAACATCTGGAGAATCTGCAAATGGTGTTAGTAATCTTGATTTTAGTGGAAAGTTATCTTATGTAAGAAATTCTATAGATTATACAGTTGTAAGTGGAATTAGTTTTTTAACTTTAGATAATGTTACTACTGGTGGGGAATCTATCGAAAGTGTAGATTCTATTAGAAAATATGCTCCTCAAATATATTCAACTCAAAATAGAGCTTTAACTGCATCAGACTATGAAACTTTAATACCAAGAAAAATTTATACTGAAGCAGAATCAGTATCAGTATTTGGTGGTGAAGATCTTGTTCCACCACAATATGGAAAAGTTTTTATCAGTATAAAACCAAGAACTGGAGATTTTGTTCCCAATTCAATTAAACAAAATATCAAAAATCAACTTAGAAGTTATGCAGTAGCAGGAATTGTCCCTGAAATTTTAGATTTAAAATATCTTTTCCTTGAAACAGATAGTAAAATTTATTATAATCCAAATTTAGTTGAAAGTTCTAGTTTTTTATCATCATTAATCCAGTCAAATATCAATAAGTACGGAGAATCTGCAGAGTTAAATAGATATGGTGCAAGATTCAAATATAGTAAATTTTTAGGTATTATTGATCAAAGCCATGAAGCAGTTTCATCTAATATTACAAGTGTTAAGATGAGAAGAGACTTAGGTCTTGCTATTAATTCATTTGCCGAATATACAATTGACTTTGGAAATGAATTTCACATTCAATCTATGAATGGTTTCAATATTAAGTCAAGTGCTTTTAGAGTTTTAAATATTTCTGATGATGTTTATCTTTATGATGTTCCATCTACAAATAGAACAACTGGAACAATTTCTTTATATTCTGGCAAATTCACTGATCCGGTTATAAGAAGAAGAAATGTTGGTACAATTGACTATATGAAAGGCAGAATTACTCTTAGACCTATTAACATAGTTTCTGGAAAGAGTAAAAATGATCAACAAATTATGGAAATTACTGCTTGCCCACACTCCAATGATGTTATAGGACTACAGGACTTGTTTATTCAACTAGATAGAGTTGATGTTGAAATGATTGCCGATCCAATTTCTTCTGGAAATGATCTTTCTGGTTCAACATTTACTTCATCATCTAGTTATGTAAACGTAAACAATAATCCATATTAATAGAAAAAAACAATGGCAGAACAAAGAGTTAAGGTTAGTCAAATTGTTTCTAATCAACTTCCCGAATATGTAAGACTACAATATCCACAATTTGTTCAATTTTTGACGCAGTATTATCAGGGTCAGGAATATCCAGGAGCTCCTCTTGACTTAATACAAAATATAGATTCATATATTAAAATAAATGAGAATGGAAATACTGTTGGTTTTACGTCTCTTTCTAATGATATTGATGTTATTGACAATTCCATTCAAGTAGATAATACTAGTGGATTTCCTGAAAAATATGGATTATTAAAAATTAATGATGAAATTATCACATATTCTGGAACAACTTCAACTTCATTTACTGGTTGTGTACGTGGATTTAGTGGTATTACTTCATTTACATCATCAGACAATATAGAAGATCTTGTATTTTCAAATTCAGAGGCATCTTCACATTCTGAGGGCGATAATGTTGAGAATTTAAGTAGATTATTCTTACAAGAATTTTTTAAAAAGATAAAAAAACAATATCTATATGGACTAGGTGATCAAAAATTAACGGATAATTTAAATAAATCCCAATTTATCAGGAGTGCGAAAGATTTTTATTCAATAAAAGGAACTGATGCTTCGTTTAAAATTCTTTTTAAAGCACTTTTTGGCGAAAACGTTGAAATAGTTAGGCCATCGGACTATGTTATTTCACCTTCAAATGCCATTTATCAAAAAACAAAGGATTTAGTAGCAGAATTTATATCTGGAGATCCATATGATTTAGTTAATAAAACTCTTTATCAAAGTGGTGATGAAAATATACCGGAAGCATATTCGCCAGTTTCAAATGTAGAGAAAATATCTACTGGTTCATTAAATAAGGATTATTATCGAATAACCATAGATGGTTCTTATCTCAAAAAAGAGGGATCAAATACAGAATCAATATATGATAATTTTTCAATACACCCAAAAACAAAATGTATTGGTGAGATTGGTATTGGACAAACATTCATAGATGTTGACTCTACAGTAGGATTTCCAAATTCTGGCTCTTTAGATGTTGTATATAATGATTTCACTACGGATACTATCACATATTCAAACAAGACAATTAATCAATTTTTGGATGTATCAGTAATATCTAAAAGAATTTTAGATGGTTCTGATATAGATTATTCATCCTTTGCATATTCTGCTGGATTAGGTAGAACTGATGGGATTAAATTAAGAATAAGATCGGTGATAGGTGGATATAATATTCCAAAAGTAACTTATCAACAAAATATTGGTTCTAAGATAAAAATAAAATCTTTAGGAAAAATTGGCAATAAACTTAAAGAAAATAATTGGATATTTAACAATTCCCAATCATATAATGTGGAGTCTTTGGAATTAATTGACTCTAGAAATTTCGTTTATAGATTAACAACTATTGATGATAATATTCTAAGAGTTGGCGATACTTTGAGATTAAAATCACTAAATGATGTATTTTTAACTGATGATTTTACAGTTACAACGATAATTAATAATAAAATTTCTTTAATACGTGGAAGTGACGTTGAAAATCCCAACGGAATAGTAAGTGTTAATAGAATTTTAAATAAAGTTAAAACTAATATACACCCACAACTTAGTAAATTTACTGCAAATGTTCAAAATGTTTATATCGATAATGATGATGATAGTGTTTTAGTAGCTTCAAATTCTTTGCCGTATTTTGAGTCACCTACAAATCCAGATATTCAAAAAATAATTCTTTCTGGTTTAGTTGCAAATAATCAAACTACACTTAAAGTTACTGAAGATTTTGATCATAATTTTTTCACTGGAGATTCAATTTATTATACTCCAAATAAAGATAATAATGGTAATGTGATTAGTAAAATTTTTGATGAAGGTTTATATTTTGTTCATAGAGTTGATTCTAATAATGTAAAGTTGGCAAAAAGTGGATCTGATTTATATAACGAAAAATATGTTACAATTGATGATCTTTCCGGAAAAGCAAACGTAGATATTACTAATCATATTATAGAAAAATATGCATTTAATGGGAAGATTATTGAGCCGCAAAAATTAATCAGAAAAATTCCCAATATCCATAATCAGAGAGATGATGAAGTAAATGAAAAGTCACTTGCCACTAAAGCAGGGGCTACTGGAATTTTTATAAATGGTGTTGAAATTTTAAATTATAAGTCTCATAGTTATGTGCATTATGGAGAAATTGAAGAAATTAATCTTACCTCCCCTGGTTTTGGATACGATGTGATTAACCCACCACTATTATCAATTTCAGATTCTGTTGGTAGTGGAGCCACTGGAGTCTGTGGCGTGAAAGGAAACTTTGTAGATATTGATTTAATCGATGGGGGATTTGATTATCTTGATATTCCATCTATTCAAATAACCGGTGGAAATGGAAAATCAGCCAAAGCATCTGCAAATACAACGTTTGTAGATCATACACTCTCATTTGATTCCTCCAATCTACTCGACATTTCTGTAGATTTTGAATTGAGATCTGGTTTTGGTGGAATTTCAACTGAAACATCAAAAATTGGATTTTCAACATATCATAGATTTAAGAATGGAGAATCTGTAGTATATAAAACTCTTGGAGGAAATGCAGTCACAGGATTGTCAACGGATTCAACATATTATGTAAATGTAGTTAATGATTATGATATAAAGTTACATTTATCTAAAGGAGATGCATTAGCATCCTCTGGAACTGGTATTAATACAATTTCTTTATCGGATTTTGGAACGGGTAATCATTCTTTTACTGCAATACCAAAACTATCAGTTTCTTCAATAAGAATTATTGATCCTGGATTTGATTATGAAAATAAAAAGAGAATGTGTTCATCAGCGGGTATTAATACTTCCATCAATACGATAGATATACTAAATCATGGGTATAAAACTGGCGAAATAATTAGATATTCTTTTAATGAAACATCTATTGGAGGTCTTTCTACAACAAAGGATTATATAGTAACAACTATTAATAATGATTCCTTTAAATTATCTGATGTTGGAATCGGTTCTGATTTAAAATATTTGTATTTTAATAGAAACGTCTTTAAAAATTTAACGTCTTCTGGTTCGGGATTACACACTTTCAATTATCCAGAAATTTCTGTAAAAGTTATTGGAAAAGTTGGAGTAACTTCTATAGGTGAAGATACTTTTGAAGCTAAAGTTCAACCAATAGTTCGTGGTGAGTTAACTTCAATACATTTAACTAATAATGGACAAAATTATGGAACTAGTAGAATCTTAAACCTTAAAAGATTGCCAAAGGTAAGTTTAATTAGTGGAACTGATGCTGCACTAAAACCTGTCATACTAAATGGACAAATTGTCAATGTCGTAATTTTAAATTCTGGAAAAGATTATACATCTATACCAGATTTGATTGTACGTGGTACAGGAACATCTGGAAAATTAGTACCGATATTAAAAGATGGTGCTATTGTTGATGTTAAAATATCCAGACCTGGCGTTGGATATGAGCAAAATTCCACATCAATTGAAGTGTTGCCGGCCGGCAATAATGCAGAATTTGAATCAGTAATTCAATCGTGGAGAGTGAATGAGGTTCGAAAAAATCTATCAAATGTCAAGGATGATGATATTTTTGTTTCTCCTAGTATGAATGATGGCAAAGGATTGCAGTGTTATTTTGCTTATGGCCCAAGAAATTTAAGAAAATTAGTATATTCCACTGATAGGGGTGGGAGAATTTTGTATGGTAGAAATGATCTAAGAATTGTGAATGGATTAGAGTCTAGCAATATAAACCACTCACCAATTATTGGATGGGCATATGATGGAAGTCCGATATATGGTCCATATGGATACAAGACAAATAAAGGAACTGGAGGAGTAACACAACTTAAGAGTGGTTATACATTAAAGTTATCCCCCAATAGACCTCCATTAGTAAATTTTCCTGAAGGATTTTTTGTTGAGGACTTTGAGTGGAGTTATTCTTCTTCTGAAGATACTCTTGATGAAAATAATGGAAGATTTTGCATAACACCAGAATTTCCAAATGGAATCTATGCGTATTTTACAACTTTTGACGCAATACCATCAGAGGATGGGGTATTTAAAAATTTTAAAGCACCCACATTTCCATATGTAATTGGAAATTCATATCATAAAACTCCAGATGAGTTTAATTTCAAAAAAAGATCAAATCAGGATGATATAAATTTAAATGATTTTAATATAAGTAGAAATACATATCCATATTTGCTGTCTAATGATAATAGTGGTTATGATTATCTGGTAGAATCTTACAAATTTACCGATCAAGATCCTACTATTACATCAGTAAATAGGGGAAATATTACATCAATTGGTATTGTTAGTGAAGGTATAAATTATCAAGTTGATGATACAGTCGTTCTTGACGCATCGACCACCTCTAGAGATTTTGGGCAAAGTAACAAAGTTTCTCTGATAGGAGGAGTTGGTGTATCTTCAATATCTTGCGAAACCTTTATCGTACCAAACTTAGAATTTTATCCAAATGGAAGCACTGTAGTAGCTGTACACACTACTAACCATAATATTAGTAATAATGAGGCATTGAATGTAGTTGGACTGAGCACTGAAAAATACATTAAACCGGGTCAGTATACTGTTGGTATTTCTTCATTAACATTTGAACTGCAAAATACTTTAAATGCTCAAAATATAACCGGAATTGTTACTTACATAAACATTAAGGCTAATACAACTTCATTTTTCTCAGACTTAAAGTTTGTAGAACCAAATGATGTATATAATTTATATGCAAATAAGACGTATACTGAATCAGTTCGTGTTCTTCTCCCACAGGTCGGAACTGCAATTACAAGCAAGGCTTTGGATCCTGAAAGCAATCCTACAAGATTTACCGATGCTGCCGTATATGACTATATATGGGATAATTATGATGAATTTGATGTTGATGGTGATGGAGTAGTTTCTTTTAATGATGCGATAGTTATAGTAAGACACCTGTATGGAGACGAGGTTAAGGAAAGGGGTGCTTTTTCTGGAAATCGTATTTTTTCTACAGGTGGCGGTATTAGTGGAATTGGTTATAGTGGTGTGCCGGCCGCCGCCACAAGAACTACCAACAGAGAAGTGAGAGATTTCTTGGATTTCAGATCTTTTCATTCTAGGGAAGGTAATATTGGAGTTTCTACAAATGTAATTACTGGTATACAAACGGGATATCTTTTTTATGGATCAGATCCAGATAATGTTGTTCGTGGAAAAGTTAGTATTGGCCAATCCGTCAACAGTACATTTGTGGCTGCTGGCACTACAGTGACTGCTATTGGTAAAAATTCTATTACTATCAGCAACACTACAACAAATACAGAAACTCAAGTAGGAACTTCAATTACATTTGGAAATGGATTGTATGATGTTGATGGTAATGGTCAAATAACTGTTTTTAGTGATGGCATAATGATAGCTAGAGTTTTTGGCCCTAGTGAATTTAAAAATCCATCTGATAATGGCATAGCTGGTTTTGCTACTGATAATACAATTTTTGATACTCTTAAGGTTTTAAATATAGATCCAGATTTGGGAAGAATTAGAGTATTACGAACAGGTAATGGAACATATAGTGGTGTATTTGGTTCTAACAGTGAACTTGTAGAAAGATCTAGAAAAGTAGAGATTCCATTCATTGGAATTTCAACAGTTAATGACTCAAGAAAAACCTATGAGTATTATTTTAATCCTACAGAATCCATAGGAATAGGGGAAGACATTAGTGCAGGTGCAGGTACTACAATTACATTTACGAATCCTGGTGCTGGCCAAACTCAGGTCTTTGTTCCAACCAGAGCAATTTATCTTCCATATCATACATTAAGAACTGGTGATAAAGTTGTATATAAGACAAATATTGGAGATACAATAGGTGTATCTACTGTTAGTGGAGGTTCTAGTGTACCTCTTACCCAATATTCCGAGTTATATGTTGGAAAAATAAATGACAACTTTATTGGACTTTCTACAGTAAAAGTTTCTGCGGGAACAACGGATGGAATTTTTGTTGGGGTTACACCAGAAACAGAGCATCATGAATTGCTCTATTTTGTTGGGTTGGGGACAGGTGTATATCACAGTTTAACATTTAATAATCCAGACACAGTAACTGGTAATTTAGAAAAGAACATCGTTACTGTTTCAACTTCAAGTACGCATGGATTATCTCTTCTTGATAATGTTTTTGTTGAAGTAAAACCAAATATTAATGAAACAATAAAAGTAAAATATAACAAGAGTATTAGAAAATTAATTGTCAATGAATATGATTATGTCACATCAGGAATTTCTTCCGAAAATAGAACAATTTCTATAACAGATCATAAACTTTCAACAGGCCAAAAAGTTATTAATTTTTTAAATACATCTATTAATGATGATTCTTTTAAAGATGAGGGAGAATATTATGTATACGTTGTTGATAGAAATACAATCAAGTTAACAAATGAAAAATATGAATTATTCGAAAAAACTCCATCATTTATTGGACTTTCTACTCTTTCTTCAGGATCTTTATCTTTAATAAATCCCCCCTTAAATCTAGTTAAAAATTCTACGGTTAAATTTGATTTATCGGATTCTTCGTTATCTTATGTTCAAAATAATATTTCATATTCAGCGTTTAGATTTGATTTTTATAGAGATTCTAGTTATAAAGACATATATGTTACTAATGAGTTAAATTCATTATTCGCAGTATCTTCTGAAGGACAAATTGGAGTAACTGCAGGTGCAAATTATACATTGACAGTCAATGATAATACTCCAAATAGACTTTACTATAAATTAACTCCCATTGATTTAAATCAAAATGTAATAGAAAATAAACAAATTTCCGTAGATAAAGAAGTAGAATTTTTTAATTCTATTTTTCCAATAGATAGTGATTATTCTGGAAAGCATACGGTTACTGGAATTGGATCTACATCTTTTTCATATTTACTTTCAGTAAAACCAGAAGCATCTGCTTATATTTCAACAAACACATCACTATCATATAATACTACATCATCTAGTGCATATGGACCAATAAAAAATATATCTGTTGGTAATGGGGGCAAATATTATTCAGAAATTCCAGGAATTTCTGAAATAGTGACTGGAATAGGAACTGGAGCTATTCTTAATGTCTTCAGTGACAGTATTGGTAAAATTAATTCAGTAAGAATTGATGATATTGGATTTGATTACCCATCAGATTTAACTTTAAAACCTGAAGTATACATTCCACAAATATTAAGAGTTGAACAATTATCAAAGTTTAAGTCAATTAGTATAATCACAGATACTCAAGGTGCTACAGGGCCCACTAATATTTTTAGACACAATATACCACCAAAACTTGTTGTAGTTGATGGAATTACTAACAAAGTTGTGGATGATGCAATTTTGAAAATGAATCTACCTGAAAAAAAGGTAGACATTCTTCAAAATACATTTTCATTATCTGATGCTATACCAAAATTAATTCCTACAGAAAATGTAACTGGAATTGGATTCACTTCTTTAACATATGACATTTCAACCAAGGAAGTCACTGTTTCTTTGACTAACGCTCAAGGACCAAAATTTGCAAATCTCAATCAAAATACCACCGAAGATTTTGTAAATATTAGAGTTGGTGATAATGTTTTAGTAGAAAACGTAAGTGTTGGAGTAGGAACTACTGGAACTGGATATAATTCTTCAAATTATAATTACAAATTATTCCCAGTGGTAGGTGTTACTACTGCAACAGGAATTGTTACATTTAGTATGAGTAGTGTTATTGAGGACGATTATAATCCAGGTAAATTTATTAGTAATTTATCTTCACCTTCATTATTACCAGAAAGACTATTTCCAAAGTTCTCTATAGAGTTAGATAAAACTGGATTTAAAGAATCCGAAATTGTGAAGTCTGGTTCTAAGACAGGAAAGGTAATAAAATTTGATAGTTTCAATAAATTAGTTCATATTGAAAGCGCAGACGAATTTTTTATCAATGATACGTTAATTTCAGAATCCTTCGGAACAAAAGCTATAGTAAAAGATAATACTTTCTTTGAAAGTAGATTAGATTTAGACTATTATTCTATAATTGGAAGAAAATGGTCAAACACCACAGGTTTTATAAGTGATAATTTGCAAAGGGTACATGACAACGACTACTATCAATATTTTTCATATGCAGTAAAATCTAAAATTGGTATTGATAAGTGGGATGAAAGTGTAAGTACTCTTAATCATGCTGCAGGATTTAAAAAGTTTAGTGATTTACAAATTGAATCTTCGGTCCCAACTTCTTTGAGTATGAAACCAACGATTGAAGAAGTTACTACCGTGTTTATTACTCTCGATAATATTGTAGATTTGAACTGCTATGATAACTTTGATTTAGTTCATGAAAATTTACTTATTTCTGATGGTAATAGGACATTTTCAAATGAAATTAATTTTACATCCACAATCTTAACAGATTATGATGAATCTATTTCAAATAGAGTAGTTAATATTGATGATGTCAGTGGAGAGTTTAATAGTAATCCAAGATCAACACCATTTTCGGAAATATTCAGAACATTAACAGAAGACACAAGATCTCAAAAATTTATCACATACGTTAGAGATAGAACTTTTGTTGGAGAAAGGCAATTGATGGTGGCCACTGTTCTAACTGATACTGATCGCGCCTTAGGCATGATTAATCAATATGGAACTGTCTATACTCAATCTGATTTAGGATCTCTCGATTATGTGATTGACGGCAATGATGGTGTGCTTCGTTTTTATCCGACAAAATATCAATATAATAATTATAATGTTTCGTTCTTTGCATATTCTTTAGAAGATATAGTATCAATATCAACAGTATCTTCATCGCATACTGTAGGAATTTCTTCAGAATTAGCAGGAAAACCTCAAGGAAGTATAGCCAGTATAGGATCTTCCGAAATACTTACAGTTGGTACTGCGGTTACAAATTTAGTGGTCATTTCGGGTATTGGAACTACCCTTCCTAGTGTTAGGTCTGCAAAAGTTTTAGTCAATATTGAAGTCGATGATGGTCAAACTGAATTTAATGAACTTAATGTTATTCATAATGGAACAGATGCACATCTATTAGAATTTGGTCAACTAAATGCACATTCAATTGATACTTTTGGATCATCTGGTCTTGGAACATATGGTGCATCAGTTTCTAGTGATAATGAATTGATAATTGAGTTCACTCCATCAGTAGGACTTGGAACAACTGCAGTAATTAGTGCAAATACTATTACTGTGGGTCTCTCTACAGAAATCTATAATAATCAAAATTCTGGACTTGGTTCTGAGTCTACATTAAGTTCGGGAACATTAATAACAAAATGTACAGAATTAATAGGTGGTTCTGCAGAGTCTGTTGCAGAATTTTCAAGTGAGTTTGATGCTGCGTATTCAATTATTCAAGTTGCAGATCTTGATAATGATATGTATCAAATGTCAGAGGCTATCATTGTTTCTGATGGAACAGATGCTCACATTACAGAATTTGGAAATGTAGAAACTAATCATAGTTTGGGTGAAATGACTGGAGGTGTTAATTCAGGAATAACCCAGATTACATTCACTCCTGCTGCTGGAGTTGGAGATCTTCATGTCAAATCATTTACACATGCAATTAAAGTGGATACTGGAACTGATTCTGGAGAAATTGATTTAGATAACTCCAAATTGATAACAAATTCAGGAACTTACACTGGAACTGAATTAGATGTTAGAAAAGATTTTGAAATTCTCCATAAAACATATCCAGTATTTAAGAGAGTATTTGATGGATCTGACAGCAGTTTTGTTGATGTGGTCAATAATAAAATTATTCTACCATACCATTTCTTTACAACAGGAGAGAAAGTAGAATACAGACCTAAAACAGGAATTGGTACTAATAGTATAGGTATTGATGATATAACTGTTGGAAGTGGTACTACAGATAAATTACCAACTACAGTATATGTAATTAAATTAAGTGAAAGTGAAATTAGATTTGCACAAACCGCTGAAAATGCCCTTAAACCTTTCCCAGAACCAATTACAATAACTTCAGTTGGAATTAATAGTGATCATAGCATAACTTCAACTAATCAAAATCAGAGAGTATTAATTTCTATTGATAATTATATACAGTCTCCTATAGTTTCTACATCAGTAACAACATCTTTAGCAGATCAAGTTTTGATAACAGAGGATTCCGTCAAATTCTCGGGAATAACTTCGTTCTTTAGTGGTGATTATATTAAGATTGATGATGAAATCATGAGAATACGTGGAGTTGGTATTGGTTCCACTAATGCAATTACGGTCTTTAGAGCCTGGGCAGGAACCTCACTTGCTGGACACTCTACGGATAGTTTAGTTACAAAGATCAAAGGAAATTATAATATTATTGGAAATACACTAAACTTTATTGAAGCTCCTTTTGGCAATAATCCAATAAGTTCTACAACTAATGCACCATCTGAAAGAGATTGGGAAGGTATTACTACATCATCTTCATTCCATGCAAGAGCGTTTATGAAAACGGGTGTTGTTGGAGCTACCACAGACACATATGCAGGAAACTACATATTTGACGACATTTCTCAAAACTTTAGTGGAAGTGAGGACACTTATATAATAACTTCAGGAAATTCAAATGTTGTAGGAATCTCTACTAATAATGCGATAGTATTGATAAATGGTATTTTACAAGAACCAGGACTTAATAATGATTTTACTATAACTGAAGATTCTGATGTTGGAATAAGTTCTATTAAATTTACGGGAACAGCGAGTGCCACTTCTACTGATCCAAATTCACTTAATGTTCCTGTAGGAGGTATTATAGTTTCTGTAGCCTCATCTAGAGGACTTGGATATCAACCTTTAATATCTGCAGGTGCAACTGCTGTAATTTCAGTTGGAAATACTGTTGAATCTATTACTATTGGAAATACTGGTTCTGGTTATAGATCAAATAACATTTATGAAATTGAAACAACAACAAAATATTCTGTTGGTGTAGGATCTACTAACATTTTACTTTCAAATACTAATAGTGCCCTTAATGTTATTAATTTGAACACAAGTTCTACTAATACTATTGCAATTGGTACATACATTAAAGAAACAACATCTATTGTTTCTATAGCAAATACATTTGTTGGTATTGGTTCCACTTCTCCATATGAAATACCTGCAGGCACTTCAGTGAAGATTCAGATAGAGAATCCGGATGTCGGTATTGTAAATGTTGGTGTTGCTACGACTTCTTTGGGTATTGTGAATGTAACTCATGTCGGTTTTAGTACAATAAATGCAGGATTTGTTACGTCTGTGACAATAACAAATGGTGGAGATGGATTCTCATCAACAAATCCCCCATATGTAATATTTGATGAACCTCTCCCATATTCCAACATACCTTTAGTTTATAGTGAAACTTCTGTTGGAAGTGGAGGAACACAGGCAAAAGTTAATATTACTGTTGGACAAGGTTCTAGTGTGATTGATTTTGAAATCATTAATCAAGGTTATGGATATGGTCAAGGACATGTGCTTACCATTCCTACAGGAGGTATTACCGGTATTCCTACAGATTCTTCAATTGGAACATCATTTGAAGAATTTAAATTGACAATACAAGAAACATTAACTGATGAATTTTCTGCATGGTTTATCGGTGAAATAGAACCACTTGATGATTTCTCCGATCTTTTTGATGGATCCAGAAAAACATTCTCATTATTTAGATCTGGAAATAGATTGTCAGTTCAGTCTGATTATGGATCAATTGTAAACGTTGATGATGTCTTAATTGTTTTCATTAATGATATTTTACAAATTCCTGGCGATTCCTATACATTTAGTAGTGGAAGCACAATTACTTTTAGTGAAGCTCCAAAATCCGGAGATAGATTAAAGGTATTGTTCTATAAAGGAACGAGTGGAACTGATGTATTGCCAAAAGAAGTTACTAATGAAGTGCATGAGGGTGATGAGTTAATAATAAATTATGATAAATCTTTAAATCAAAACAAATTTAATCAACAAGACAATAGATCTGTTTATAGTGTACTTAGTTCTGGAACAGTTAAAACAAATTCATATTATGGTCCAGGACTATTATCAGACTCTTCTATTCATAGACCTGTTACTCTTTGCAAGCAAACTGAAGATAAAATGATCGAAGGGTTTGTAGTAAATAAAGATCGTGAGCAGTATGAACCAATCATTTTCCCCACAGCACATTTAATTACTAATATTGGAATAGGTTCTACAATAGCATTTGTTGATAATATTCGACCATTCTTCAATCCATCAAATGAAGCATCTAATTTAGATTTCCAAAATGATATAATTATTGTAGAAAATGGAGAAAAGGTTTCTGCAGCTGCTACTGCAATAGTTGGAGATGACACTCTAATTCAATCTATTGTTATTTCTGAAAATGGTGTTGGTTATAGTACAGCAACTGTGAGCATTGCAAGCACTGATGGTACTTTGGGTGTTGGAACAACAGCAGTAGCTAAAGCATACGCTATTATAAGTATTGGTGGAACAATAAATTCCATAGCTATTACAACATCTGGAATAGGTTATACGAATACAAATCCACCATCAGTGTTAATTTCGCCACCACAATTTGAACAAGAAACTAATAAAGTTGTATCTTTTGAAGGCGATTTTGGTATTATTGTTGGTGTTGGAACAACTAATGTTGGGGTTTCTACTGGAATAGCATTTGATTTAATAATACCTCAAGATTCTTATTTGAGAGATACTTCAATTGTCGGAACTGCAACAACATTAACAGGATTAAAAGAGGGTTATTACTTTACTGTCTTTAATTCAAACGTTGGATATGGTGTGACTTCACTTGATGAAAATAATGAAATAGTTGGAATTGGAACCACTTGTTTAGATAATGTTTATAGAGTTTCTGGAATCACCACTGCTCTTGAAAGAGATATAATAGGATATGGTTCAACTTATGTGACACGAGTTATTGTTAGCATTTCGACTTATTATGGATTGGATAGTGATATTCCATCTCCAGATCAAGTTGTTTCCGGATTTACCACAGATTTCTTTGGTAAATATAGTTGGGGAAGGTTAATGCTTTCTCAAAGAACTGGAGTAATAACTTATTCAGCACAAACAAATAATGGTGTTGTTGGAATTAATACTGGATCTTTTGTGAGGAGAAAAAATTCTTTAAAATTTAGAAATTATACCACATAAATAACTAAAAACATAAAAATGGCTGCAATTGTAACAGACAAGATTAGAATATTAAATGCGAAAAATTTTGTAGCAGGTATTTTGACTACTACAAATTCATACTATACTTTTGTGGGATTACCAAATCCCACATCTATTCAAAGTGACTGGAATGAAGACCCTCCATCTCCTGTAGATAATTTTGATAATGAGTCTGATATTTGGGATACGGCAATAGCACTTAAAAAGATAACAACGAATGATGTCAGACAAGTTGTCAATAAAAATACTTGGGAATCTGGAACGACTTACGATTACTATCGTCCAGATTATAGTGCTTCAAACCCACCAAAAAATTCAAATGGAACATCTTTATACACAGCAAATTATTACGTAATTAATAGTGATAATCGTGTTTATATTTGTCTTCAGAATGGAACTGCACCAGAAACTCCTGATGGAAAACCATCACTAGATGAACCACAATTTGTGGATTTAGAACCTAGATCCGCAGGCACTAGTGGAGATGGTTATATATGGAAATATCTTTATACTATAAAACCATCAGAATTAATTAAGTTTGATTCTACAAGTTATATGCCAGTCCCATTAAACTGGCAAACTGATAGTGAGCATGATGCAGTGAGAAATAATGCTGTTGATGGGAGTATTAAAGTTGTCGTAATTCAAAATAGAGGTGTAGGAGTAGGCACTGCAAATAGAACTTATCGTAGAGTTCCAATTAAGGGAGATGGTTCAGGTGCTGAATGTACTGTTACTGTAAATAATGATCAAGAAATAGAAAGTGTAACTATTTCTAATCAAGGTTCTGGATATACTTTTGGAAATGTTGATTTAAAGTCTGGAGGAGTTCCTGATGCTTCAACAATACCAGTTTTAGATGTAGTAGCAACTCCTGCTGGAGGTCATGGTTATGATATCTACAATGAGCTTGGTGCATCTAATGTGCTTTTATACACTAGAATAGAAAATGATTTGGAAAATCCAGATTTCATTACAGGAAATGAAATATCTAGAATAGGTGTTGTTGAAAATCCACTTTCATTTGGTTCAAATCAACTATTGAATTCAGATAAGGCAAGTGCCGTTTATGCAATTCGTTTAACTGGTATTGGTTATAGTTCGGCAGTTTTTACTGCAGATTCTACTATAACTCAAACTGTTGGAACCGGAGTTACTGCTGCTGGAAAAGTTATTAATTACGATAAAGAAACTGGGGTGCTAAAGTATTGGCAGGATAGAACATTAGCTGGGTTTAACACGGTTGGAACTTCCCAAACTAATCCACAATATGGATATAACCTAACAAGATTCACGGCATCTCCAACTTCTGGAGGAAGTTTTTTGATTAATGGTGGAAGTGTAACTTTATCAATTAGTACCTCTTTTAGTGGTTTCTCGACCACAATAAATAATAGAACATATTTCCTTGGGCAATCTTTCGAAAATGGATTATCAAATCCAGAAGTAAAAAAACATTCTGGAAATATTATCTACATCGATAACAGACCCGCTATAACAAGATCTTCAAATCAAAAAGAAGATGTCAAGATTATTTTGCAATTCTAATATCCAATAACTCCCATGGCTCAACAAACAAATTTAAATGTTTCTCCATATTTTGACGATTTTGATGCTGACAAGAATTATCATAAAATTCTGTTTAAACCGGGATATCCTGTTCAAGCCAGAGAGTTAACAGGTGTTCAATCCATAATACAAAATCAAATTGATAGATTTGGGCAACATGTGTTTAAAGATGGTGCCAAAGTTATTCCCGGAAATTGGTCTTACTACTCAAACTATCCTGGAATTAGAATAAACAATACTCATCTTGGTGTTCCAGTATCACTATATACTGATCAATTGGTTGGTAAAAGAATTATTGGTCAAACTTCAGGAATTACAGCTATAGTTGATTATGTATTACCTCCAGAACTATCTAGTACTGGAGATACTGTTTTATATGTTCAATATGCATCATCATCTGCAACCGATAAAGAAAGTGATACTTTTTTGGATGGAGAATTTTTAAATTTACAATCAGATGTTATCACGACAGAGTTAAATGATAATTTTATACCTCAAGGAGAGTCATTTGCATCAACAATATCGTCAAACTCTAATATCACAGGTTCATCATTTTCAATAAATGATGGTGTTTATTTTATTAGAGGATATTTTGTAGATGTACAATCTGAAAGAATTTTGTTGGCAGAAAATAATGCTGATGTTGAAAGATTTAATGTAAGAATTGGATTTAGAATACTCGAAGAAATTGTAACTTCTGATTTTGATGAATCTTTAACAGACAATGCTAAAGGATTTAATAATTATGCAGCACCAGGAGCAGATAGATTTAAATTATCAGTGTCTCTTGCATATAAATCATTAACCGATTCCAATGATGCAGATTTTGTAGAATTAGCTAGAGTTGAAAACGATACTCTTCAAGAGATACAAAAATATACTGAGTATGATCATCTTGCTGACGAATTTGCTAGAAGAACATTTGAAGAATCTGGCGATTATTTTGTAAAAGATTTTGATATAAGTGTTTTAGAATCATTAAATAATGGTAACAATGGTGGTATTTTTTATGATGGAGAAACAACATATTCTGGTGGAACGCCAAATCCGAGCACTGCAATATACAAAATTTCTCCTGGATGTGCTTATGTTAGAGGATACAGAATTGATAGAACTTCTCCAACATATTTGGATATTGCAAAACCAAGAACTACAAAAGAATTAACAGGTCAAAGTATAGAATATAATACTGGAGCAACTTTTAAACTGAATAGAGTTAAAGGTGCTCCCACGATTGGAATTGGAAATACTTATATTGTAAGTTTAAGAGATCAACGTATAGATCCAAGAGCTGCTGGTTTGGGAACAGATCCTGTTTTGCCGAATAAAGAAATTGGTATTGCTAGAGTATATGATTTTGCATTGGAAGGTGGTTCTTATGATACTACTGATGGGGACATAAATCAATGGGATATTACATTATATGATATTCAAACGTTTACTGATATTAAATTAAATGAGCCAATAACTCTTAGTGTTCCTACCCATATTAAAGGAAAATATTCTGGAGCAACAGGATTTTTAAGAAGTCCTGTAAGTGCAGGAACAGCGATGACTGTATATGACACAAAGGGTGATTTTGTTTTAAATGAACCATTCATATTTGATGGTGTAGAAAATAGTAGAATTGGTGTGGGTCTCACAATTCACAAACTATCTGATGCAAAATCGATTATTGGTGGAGCAGGTTTATTAGGGGATGTTGGTTCTGGAGTTTCATTTACTGCAGATATTATGCTTTCCAGAATTGGTTATAATATTGGTCTTGGAACTATTACTTCTTCCAGCATCAGCAATAGCGTGACGAGCTATCATCTTTTCGGTACTTTAGATCCTGACGGAAATCCTGGAGTATCTACATTTATTGCCGAAAATATGAACGGACTTCTCAATAATGTGGAAGTTAATGATATTATCAGGTATACCACAACGGGTTCAAATGGTGGTTCTGATGTGCCTGATGGTGGAAGAACCTGGTATAATAGAGTTGTCAAGATTGTAAGGACCGAAGAAGACACGGAAACTGCACCATCACCTGGATTAGCAGGTATGGGAAGTTTTGGAAGATATGGACAACACTTACTAGTAACTCCAATTCCGAATATTCCTGGTAGAGTAGAAGCTACTGGTCCAACTGTAAATAATATTGCCAGTGGTAGAAATCCGTACGGATTTGTAGGTCACTCTGGTAGAATACTTGGTGGAACTAATGCAACCTGGAATGTACAAGATGCAGTTATCTTAAAATCCCCCCTAATCAGTTCCACTAACAATACTTTATATACAAAAATACCAAAAAATAATATTTCCGATGTAACTTTAGATGATGCACAACTGGTTATTAGAAAAACATTTGATGTAACAATTGCTGATAACCAGTTGTCATCTGCATTGGTAGCAGGTGACAATGAAACATTTGAACCTTTTGATGAAGAAGATTATATTTTAATTCGCACTGATGGTGATGATGGGGGAACAGAGGTTCTTACGGAAGATAAATTTGAGATAACTTCAGGCGGAAAATCTTTACAAATAAGAAATTTAAGTGACACTGGTGGTGCAGCAAAATTAATAGCAACTCTTCGTAAAGTAAAACCAACTTCAAAAATAAAAATAAAGAACAAAATTAATACTATTGTAATTGATAAATCAAATGATGTTGGTTCTGGAGCAGGGTCAACTACTCTCAATGATGGTTTAACATATGGAAATTATCCGTTTGGTACAAAAGTTCAAGATGAATCAATATCTTTAAATGTACCAGATGTTGTGGAAGTTCTGGGAATTTTTGAATCAAAAGATACCTCAGCTCCATCGGCACCAAAATTAACATTGAATGCACTAACCGGTCCTTCTGGAACAACGGACGATTTAATAATTGGTGAAAAGGTATTTGGTCAAACATCCAAAGCAGTTGCTATTGTTGCATCAAAATTATCATCAAATCAAATAGAATGTTTATTTAAAACAGATGTCAAATTTGAAATTGGAGAGGTTTTACGATTCCAAGAATCGTCTGTTCGTGCTCTTCCGTCAGCATTAGATGAAACAAGTAAAAATATATCATCACATTATCTTTATAATAGTGGACAAACTGGTTCGATCTATAATTATTCTTCCATAAAAAGAAAACCAGGTTTTGAAAAACCAAAGAAACAAATAAAAGTATATTTTTCAAATTTATATTTTAGTTCATCGGATGATGGCGATATTGTAACTGCAAGATCATATAGCACTGGAATAGATTATGCTAAAGATATTAGAACGGTTAATGGAATAAGAAACACTGATATTATTGACATTAGACCAAGGGTTTCTACTTATGGTGTTGAAGTTGATAAGAGGTCTCCTCTAGAATTTTTTGGTAGAACTTTTAATCAAAGTGGAAATTCTGCTGCAAATATTTTAGCCTCAGATAAATCAATACTTATTGATTATACATTTTATCTTGGAAGAATTGATAGGATTTATCTTTCAAAAACGGGAGCTATTACAGTTCAAAAAGGAGATCCATCAGAACATCCCAAAAAACCAGTTTCAATTGATGAAGCTTTAGAGTTAGGATTTATAAATCTTCCACCATATCTATATTCTTCTAGACAAGCAAAAGTTTCATTTTTAGAACATAAGAGATATAGAATGAAGGATATCTCTAAATTGGAAAATAGAATTAAAAATTTAGAATATTATACTTCTTTATCATTACTGGAAACGAATACTGAAAATCTATTTGTACCAGATGATGAAGGATTGAATAAATTTAAATCTGGATTTTTTGTTGATAACTTCAAGACAAATCTCAATCAAGAGGGCAGTATTCCTCTTAAAAATAGTATTGATATTGGAAATAGTGAATTGCGCCCAAGACATTATACAAATTCTGTAGATTTAGAAATAGGACCTGTTGATGGAGTTTCTCCTGATACTGATGCTAGATGGAGTATTCCCGAAGGTACTAATATTGCAAGAAGTGCAAATAATTTATTAACATTGTCTTATAATGAATTACTCTGGAAAACACAACCATTTGGTACAAGAGAAGAAAGTGTAACCCCATATTTGATAGATGTATGGTATGGTAGATTAACTCTAGACCCATCATCAGATACCTGGGTAGATACTGTAAGAATAGATGCAAAAGTAATTCAAGTTGAAGGAAATTATAATGATACGATTGCCATTCTTGGTGCAGATCCACAAACTGGGTTAGGGCCAATAATTTGGGATGCTCCAGAGACTGTTTGGACTGGCACGAGGACCAATTCATTCTCTGTTCAAAGAACCGAAGTTGGTAATTTTTCAATTGATACAGACCTTGAAACTAATATTAACACATCGCAAGATGCACTTAGAGCAGGTCAAACAACTACGGTGAATGGAAGTGTTTCTAGTACATTTGAGGTAGAACTATCAGGTACGGAAACAGTATTTGAAGATACTATTACAGAGACGTTCAATACAGGTACAGAAACAAGGAATGGTGTAAGGGCTCTTATTACTGAAAGATATGATCAAGAATCTCAAGGAGATAAAGTTGTAAGTAGAGAGTTAATCACTTTCATGAGGAGACGCAATATTACTTTTATTGGTTCTCAATTGAAACCACAGACTAAACTCTATGCGTATTTTGATGGCGTTAAAGTTGATAAGTATGTTACTCCAAAACTTTTACAAGTTGAAATGATTTCGGGGGTATTTCAAGTTGGAGAAACTGTTGCAACTGATATAGTTCCTGGTACATATACAAATCCTTATATAAAATTTAGACTTGCAAGACCTGATCATAAAGAAGGTCCTTTCAATGATCCATCTAGGACATATACTTCAAATCCATATACTACTGTTGTTTCTACATCAACTGAAAGTTATTACGACTTAGCAGCTAGATCTGAACTTAATGCCATTCCATCTTCATACTCATCAACTTCAGATATATTAAATATTGACCTATTATCTTTATCAAGTCGTGGTAATGGATTCTTTGGTTATGCTTCAGTTGGAATGATATTGAAGGGTCAAACTAGTGGTGCCATTGCTCGTGTAACAGCTAAAGATTTAATAACTGATATTGCTTCTACAATATATGGAGATTTACGTATTCCAAATCCAAATTTTGCATCTAATTTGAAATTTGAAACTGGCAGTAAAGTTTTAACTTTAACTGATAATCCAAATTCTTTCAGCTCATTTAATAAAACAAGTGCTCAAGCAGAATTTGTATCTTCTGGTACATTAGAAACGGTTCAAGAAGAAATTATCAGTACAAGAAATGCTCAAGTTCGATATCAAGAACTTCAAACTTCACGCACAGTTGAGGAATTTGTAGGATCTGACGTTGTGACAGAAGTTGTAAGCACTACAAACTTTACAGATAATGGTTCAACTACTTCAAATGACACTTTTAGTCTTCAGATACCTCCAGGTGCACAAGGTGCCACAGGTGCACAAGGTGCCACAGGTGCCACAGGTGCACAAGGTGCACGAGGTGGAACAGGTGGTGGCGGCCGTGCTTTCTGGAATAATTTCGATCCTAGAACCCAGACTGGGTTCCACAACGTGCCGGTGCGGTGGAACAACGGCGGTGGTGGTGGTGGTGACCCCATCGCACAAACTTTCTTATGTGAAGAACCTAGTGGACTGTTCTTAACTTCTTTAGATGTCTTTTTCTCTCAAGTTGATCCTGATGGAATCCCTGTAATTTTTCAATTAAGAAATGTTGTCAACGGATATCCAGAATCTAATGTGTTTATACCAGGTTCTGAAGTATATATCGAACCATCAGAGATTCAGGTTTCACCAGATGGATCTATTCCCACAAGAATTAATTTGCCAGGTCCAGTTTATTTGAGTCCGGGAAAAGAATACGCTTTAATATTAATGTCAGCATCTACATCATATAAAGTTTTAATATCTAGAGTTAAAGAAAATGATTTAATAACTGATGAATTTGTTAGCACTCAACCTACATTAGGATCACTATTCAAGTCACAAAATTCCACTGCATGGGAATCAAGTCAGTGGGAGGATCTCAAGTTCAATTTATATGTTGCCAATTTTGCCACTAGTGGAACGGTTGAATTCTATAACCCAATCCTCTCTGATGCTGATGGCTATGTTCCTACGTTAATGAAAGATTCTGTGGTTGTAAATTCTAGGCAAGTACGAATTGGAATTGGATCAACTTTACAAGATGACAATATCCGCATAGGAAATACGGTAACGCAGGATGGAACTAGTGCTTCAGGAAATTTAAAAGGATTTGCTGGCTCTATAGACGGAGCATTTTCTATTGTCAATAGTGGAATTGGTTATACTCCCAATTCCGGATCTTTTACATTTACTGGTGTTGCAGTAACTGCTGTTACTGGATTTGGAAGAGATGCCACAGCAGAAATTACCGTTACTGATGGTGTAATCTCTTCAGCAACTGTAACAACAGGTGTTGAGGGAACAGGATATCAAGTCGGTGATGTTCTAGCTGTTCCAAAACTTGGAAATGAAAATGTTGGAGAAGTTGGAGCTAATGGAAGACTTTCAGTCGTTTCTATTGCTGCTACAAATATGCTAATCCTTGATGATGTTCAGGGAGATTTCCAAACTGGAAGTTTTAATTCAGGAATTTCATCTGTTCGATATGATACCATTAAAGATGGTGTAGGACTTTCTACAACATTAAATGGTGCAAATGATGTTGGTGGTGGTGTATACATCGATAATATTATTACGGTCAGTGATGGTTTGCATCTTAAAATAAACCATAAAAATCATGGTATGCACCATGAAATTAATAGAGTTGCTTTAAATAATGTAATTTCTGATGTGTCTCCAACAAAATTAAGTGCAGCGTATTCATCTTCTTCAACCGATTCTATTTCAATTGATGATAGTTCACAATTTGGAACATTTGAGAATGTTTCAGTTGCATCATCTATGCCAGGTTATGCTAGGATACAAAATGAAATTATTTCGTATACTGGAGTTTCTGCAGGTCAACTTACTGGTATTACTAGAGGAGATTTGCCTGGAGATTATCCCTTAGGAACACCAGTTGAAAAGTATGAATTTCATGGAGTTTCTTTGAGAAGGATAAACAAAACACATTTACTTAGTGATGTGGATAAAACAATTATACCCAAACCCATTACATTTGATAGTTATCATGTAAAACTTGATATGGGAATTGATGGAACCGATAGAAACACCAATGAAAACAGCTATCCAAAACTTTATCTCACAGAAACTTCTAGTGATGGTGGACTTATAACTAATGCATCACAAAATATGCCTTTTGAAATTATTAAACCAATGGTCCAAAATATTTCTGTGAGTGGAGCATCAATTAAAGCTTCAATTAGAACAGTCTCTGGAACAAATCTTAATGATGGATCTGGAACTGGATCTGATCTTCCTTTTGTAGTTCAACCAAGAGTTCCTGTTACAATAAATGAAGTAAATTATCTCGATAATACCAGTATTATTTGTTCTAGAAATAATGAACTTGAAAATGCATCAATTTCTCAACTTCCAGGAGCAAGATCATTCAATCTTCAATTACAGTTAAATACTAATAATCAATTAGTATCTCCTGTTATTGATCTTGAAAGGATAAATGTTGTGTTAACCTCTAATAGAATTGATTCGCAAATTTCTGATTTTAATACTGATAATAGAGTGAATACTTTATTAGAAGATCCATCTTCTTTCTCTTACATCACAAAAGAACTTCAACTAAAAAATTCATCAACTTCCATTCAAGTTCTTCTCGATGCACACCTCAATGTGTTCTCGGATTTAAGAGTGTTTTATGCTATCAGTGATAAATCTAATTTTGAACCAATATTCATTCCCTTCCCAGGATATGATAATCTTGATCCACAAGGAAATATAATATCTTCACAAAATAATAGTGGTAGACCAGACAGCCGTGTTTCACCATCATCATATGGTTCATTTGAATCTCTTGATTTGGCCTTCAAGGAGCATAAATTTAGTGTTTCTAATTTGCCATCATTCAGATTCTATAGAATAAAACTGGTGGCAGCATCATCCAATCAGGTGTATGTCCCCAGAATTCGTAACCTAAGAACCATTTGTTTTGCATAAAGTATTATGAGCGATTTAATTAAGGTGGAGGGTCATGCAAATTTGAGACGTGACCCTCATACAAATTCAATTATCAATACAGATAAATCTGGATATGATCAGTATATTGCACGTCGCAATAAAAAAAACGAAGAAAAACAAAAATCCTTGCAAATGGAGGAAGAAGTTGCTAATATGAAAAAAGATCTAGATGAAATTAAAACCTTACTAAGGAGATTAACTAATGGATCCTGAATCAATTCAACTGGATAATATCAATAAGCAATTTGAATATTTTAAAATTTCTAAAGAAGTTGATAATATTACTTGCATTGATTCTCTTAAGAATATGTTAAAAGCATATATTAAGTTATACTATAAGCAACAAGAGGTATTAACCAACATGGCTAAAATGCCATAAATATTCAAAAAAGAGTCCATAGATATGGCGCAACCATCCACAAAACAAGAGTTAATAGATTATGCAAAAAGAAAACTGGGAGCGCCAGTTTTAGAAATTAATGTTGCGGATGAGCAAATTGATGACTTAATTGATGATGCTGTTCAATTTTTTCAAGAACGGCATTTTGATGGTGTATATCCTGCATTATTTAAATATCAAATAACAGAAGAAGACATAAATCGAGGAAAAGCAAAGGCCCCGACAGGTGTTGGTATCGCTACGACTTCTGCCACAGAAACAATTGTTGGTACAGCAACAACTTTCAGTTATTATGAAAATTCAAATTATTTAAAAATTCCAAATTCTGTAATTGGTGTTACTAAAATATTTCATTTTGATGGATCTAATGCTGTTTCCAGCAATATGTTTAGTGCCAAATATCAATTATTTTTAAATGACGTTTATTATTGGGGTTCGACAGAACTTTTATCTTATTCAATGGTAAAAACATATCTTGAAGATATTAATTTTTTACTTACTACACAAAAACAAATTAGATATAATAAGAGACAAGATAGACTTTATTTGGATATTGATTGGAATACGGTAAATGCCGGAGACTTTTTTATCATCGATTGTTTTTCTGTTTTAGATCCAAATTCATATTCTGAAGTATGGAATGATTCTTTTTTGAAAAAATATGTGACTTCACTGATTAAGAAACAGTGGGGCCAAAATTTAATTAAATTTCAAGGCGTAAAACTTCCCGGTGGTGTGGAGCTTAATGGAAGACAGTTATATGATGATGCTCAAAAAGAAATAGACGACCTAATGGAAAAAATGTCAAATACATACGAACTTCCTCCATTAGATATGATTGGTTAATGCTATGCTAAATCCATTTTTTCTACAAGGGTCGCAAACAGAGCAAGGTCTGGTTCAAGATCTCATAAATGAGCAATTGAGAATGTATGGTGTAGAAGTACATTATATTCCTAGAAAATATGCAACTGAAAAGACAATAATCCAAGAAGTCATTCAATCAAAATTTGATCAGGCTCATCCTATTGAGGCATATGTCAATAATTATGAAGGGTATGGTGATAATACAACTATCCTTTCAAAGTTTGGTATACAAGCAACAAATGAAATTGAATTGATAATTTCTAAAGAAAGATATGAGCAATATATATCACCATTACTCAAAGATAGGTCTAACGTAAAACTAACTACTCGGCCAAAAGAAGGAGACTTAATTTATTTTCCACTAGGCGATAGGATTTTTGAAATTAAGTTTGTTGAGCACGAAAAACCATTCTATCAACTTAGAAAAAACTATGTTTATGTTCTGAAATGTGAACTATTCAGAATGGAACAAAATGATATCCTCGATACGGGTATTTCAGAAGTTGATGATGTTCTTACAGGAATCTCAACAAATTTAGACGATGGTTATGTCTCATTTGGTAGTGTACAAACTTTAAATATGGTTGGTGCAGGAGTGACTGCAACTGCATCCATATCTCAAGTGTTAAATGGATCAATTCAATATATTACAGTCACTAATCGTGGTGGTGGGTATTCAAGTGCACCAACAGTTGCTATATCCTCTGCACCTTCTGGAGGAACTACTGGAATAGCAACGGCAGTGATGATTAGTGGTATTGTTGTATGTACAGACAATACTAATCCTAACGCAAAGTCTGTTCAATCAGTTAATTTAGTTAATCCTGGTAGTGGTTATACCACTGCACCTGGAATTAGATTCATTGGAGGTGGTGGAAGTGGTGCAGCTGCGACTTCTATGATATCTACAGGTTCTATTGGTCCAATTACAGTTTCGAATGCTGGATCTGGTTATACTGTTGCCCCACCTGTCACGTTTACAGGAATTTCCACAGTATCAGCCGCTGCCACTGCGGTGGTGAGTTCTGCAGGAACAATTACTGCAATTAATATTACAAATACTGGTACTGGATATACTGAAGCACCAACGGTCACCATAGGATCTCCATATTTGTCTGGAATTGGAACTTATATTTTCAATGAAGTTATTACAGGTTCTACTAGTGGAACAACAGCAAGAGTTAGATCTTGGAATGTAAATACTAGTGTTCTTGAAATTGCTTCTGCTAGTGGAGAATTTGTTTCCGGAGAAACTGTCGTTGGTGAAGATTCTGAAGCATCTTATATGATAAGAACGATAACTGAATTTGAGGCATCAGATGGATTTAGTAGTAATGATGATATAGAGACAGAAGCTGATGCAATTATCGACTTTTCAGAGGGAAATCCTTTTGGTCAGGCATAAAGTATAAATAGAACTTATTGGCCCTCTAAAGTGTAGAAATGTTTGATTATTTTTATCACGAAATTTTTAGAAAAACAATCATTGCTTTTGGAACATTATTCAACAGCATAGAAATTAGGCAGACAAATTCTGCAGATTCTGTTGTTAATATAATGAAAGTGCCTCTTGCATATGGGCCCACACAGAAGTTTTTAGCAAGACTTGAGCAATCTCCGGATTTAAATAAACCAACTCAAATGACACTACCAAGAATGTCATTTGAATTTACTGGTGTTACATATGATCCTTCTAGAAAAATTACCGCAACTCAACAATTTGTTGTAAAAAATCCAAATGATGGATCGGACGTTAAGAAATCGTTCATGCCTGTTCCATATAATATGCAGTTTGAATTGAGTATTATGACAAAACTCAATGATGATGCTTTGCAAATAGTTGAGCAAATTCTTCCATATTTTCAACCAGCATATAATCTATCAGTGACTCTCGTAGAATCTGGAATAAATGAGAAAAGGGATATTCCCATTGTTTTAGAAAATGTCACAATGCAAGATGATTATGAGGGCGATTATTCTACAAGAAGAGTTCTTCTTTACACATTGAGGTTTAGTGCAAAGACGTATCTTTTTGGACCTGTTTCTTCTGCATCCAAGGATATTATCAAGTCTTCAACAATCAGTTATATTACTGGTACAGATACTACAAATACCACAAGAAATCTTTCTTACACGGCCGTCCCAAGAGCAATTAAGAATTATAGTGGTGATGTATTAACCAATCTAACATCAGATATTGTAAAAACAGACACATCTATTGAAGTTGATGATGCAAGTTCTATTACAAATAAAACGTATCTTGATTTGGAAGGAGAGCAAATATTTGTCACTCGAATTGATGGCAATACTATGACAGTGGAAAGGGGTAAAGATGGCACTACTATTACAGATCATCTTCGTGGTGCTCCGATAAAACCAATTACAGCAACCGATAATGCACTTGTCGAATTTGGAGATGATTTTGGTTTTGATGGTACTATAAGTTAAGTAATTAAAAAATATGACTAAAAAGTATGAAGATTTGAGCGATGCTTTTAATGTAGAAGCAGAAATAGTTCCTGAAAAAGAAAATGACATGAATGTACCTGTAATAACACCTGATGAAAAAAAGATTTCAAATGATGTTCAAAAAGATTATGAATATACGAGAGGAAATTTATATTCGATAATTGAAAAAGGTCAAGAAGCAATTAATGGTATTCTTGAGTTAGCTCAAGAAACGGAGCAACCAAGGGCATATGAAGTTGCTGGTCAATTAATTAAAAGTGTTTCAGATGCGACAGATAAATTAATGGAACTTCAGAAAAAACTAAAGGATGTTGAGGAAGATAAAGGTTCAAAAGGTCCAACAAATGTTACTAATGCACTCTTTGTTGGTTCTACAGCAGAATTAGCTAAACTCTTGAAAAAACAAAACGAAGATAAATAACTAAAAATACAAGTGTGTCATGGCAGCAACATCGGTAAATTTAACAATAGATAAAGGAACCGACTTTGAGGCAACTTTTAATCTAACAAATAGTGATGAATCGATTGCAAATTTGGCAAGTTCTTCAATATCTGCAAAAATTAAAAAACATCCAACAGCATCTTCTTCAGTATCTTTTGCATCAACCATAACTGAAGCAACGGGAAAAGTTATAATATCAATGGCATCCACAGTTACTTCAGAATTAAGTTCTGGAAGAAATTACTACGATGTTTTGTTGACTGATAGTGGAGGTTCTGTATCAAAAGTTATTCAAGGTATGGTTTTAGTTAATGATTCTGTATCATCATGACAGAATACAACGTATCTTTAACAAGTTCAGAATATAGCATTTCTTTAGATACCCAGTCTTCTTTAACAGTATCTAGTGTTAGTATAGGAGCAACAGCTGTGCCTGCAAAATTTTCAGATCTTTCAGATTTTAATGGAGATTCAGTATCTGATAAGTACGTAATTATGTACAATTCGTCAACACAAACTTATGAGGCAGTCAATCCTGATGAAATATTTACAGCTGCTGTAAATGAAACCTCATCTCCAGGAATATCTACTGTATTTTTAAATCAATTGGGAAGTGATTTAGATAATCAAATAGATGTTGATGCTGGGACTTTCTGAAAGATAAATATTTTTAATGCCTGGTATATACTAGGTTTAAGGTAAATACCATCAATGAGGAAGTTGAATGGCTGACCCAACGATAAGAATTAAAAGGTCTTCTGTCGCCGGAAAAATTCCGACAGGAGACCAATTATCTTTAGGAGAAATAGCCCTAAACACATATGATGGTAAGTTTTACGCTTCTAAAAATGTTGGTATTGGAACTACAGTATTTGCAGTCAATACATGGTCTGCTGGAGTAGGGACTAATTATTATGATACTTATTTTACTGAAGGTAATGTTGGAATAGGAACGACAATACCAACATCAAAACTTCATGTTGGTGGTGATATTTTAGTATCTGGGTTTTCGACAGTAAGTAATATTAAAATTGAAAATTCACTATATGATTCAAACAATAACGTAGGTTCATCTGGATCGGTATTAAGTTCCACAGGTTCCAATTTAATCTGGATATCTCAAGTTGCTGGAAATCAAGGTTTCCAAGGTGCACAAGGTAATCAAGGATATCAAGGAAACACAGGATCTCAAGGTGCCGCAGGGTCTACAGGTGCACAGGGTTCACAAGGAACTTCAGGATCCCAAGGTAATCAAGGAAATCAGGGCGATACTGGAGTACAAGGTTCTACTGGAGCACAAGGTGCCACAGGTTCTCAAGGTGCTACTGGAGCTCAAGGTGCTACTGGTGCTCAAGGAGATGTTGGTGCACAGGGTAATCAAGGTAATCAAGGTAATCAAGGAACTTCAGGATCCCAAGGTAATCAAGGTAATCAAGGCGATACTGGTGCTCAAGGTGCACAAGGTGCCACAGGTGCTCAAGGAGACACTGGTGCTCAAGGTGCTCAAGGCGATACTGGAGCTCAAGGTAATGAAGGCGATACTGGAGCTCAAGGAGACACAGGTGCTCAAGGTAATCAAGGAGACACTGGTGCTCAAGGCAATCAAGGTAATCAAGGTAATCAAGGTGCTACAGGAACCCAAGGTAATCAAGGTAATCAAGGAGACACTGGTGCTCAAGGCAATCAAGGCGATACGGGAGCTCAAGGTGCCACAGGTGCTCAAGGAAATCAGGGCAATGATGGAAATTTTGGTGGTGCTACCTTTGATTATACATTTAGCACTACAACAACAGATTCTGATCCCGGTCAGGGAAATTTAAGATTTAACAATGCTACTTTATCATCAGCTACATTAATGTATATTGATGATGAAGATGATAATGGAACTGACATACAATCATTTTTAAGAACTATTGATGATTCCACTTCTACAATTAAGGGACATGTTAGAGTATCTAATAAATTAGACGCTAGTGATTTTGCACTGTTTACAATTAGTGGAACAAATGTAGAAGCAACTGGATATCATAAAGTAACTGTAACTTTTGTTTCTGGGAGTGCATCTTCATTTAGTGATAGTGAAGATATAATAGTTACCTTTGCTAGAACTGGTAATATTGGTGACACTGGAGCTCAAGGTGCTCAAGGTAATCAAGGTGCTACAGGCACTGGTGCTCAAGGAGACACTGGTGCTCAAGGTAATCAAGGACATCAAGGTCTTACTGGATCTGGAGCTCAAGGTGCTCAAGGAGATACAGGAGCTCAAGGTAATCAAGGCGATACGGGAGCTCAAGGTGCCACAGGTGCTCAAGGTAATCAAGGCGATACTGGAGCTCAAGGTAATCAAGGCGATACTGGAGCTCAAGGAGACACTGGTGCTCAAGGTAATCAAGGAGATACTGGAGCACAAGGTAATCAAGGCGATACGGGAGCTCAAGGTGCCACAGGTGCTCAAGGTGCTCAAGGAGATGTTGGTGCACAAGGTAATCAAGGACATCAAGGTGATACAGGAGCACAAGGTAATCAAGGAGATACTGGAGCACAAGGTGCCACAGGTGCTCAAGGAAATCAAGGTAATCAAGGTAATCAAGGCAATCAAGGTAATCAAGGAAATACTGGCGATACTGGTGCTCAAGGTGCCACAGGAAATACTGGTGCTCAAGGTGCACAAGGCAATCAAGGAAATCAGGGATATCAGGGAGATCAAGGTGATAAAGGAGGTCTTTTATATCTCTTTGATGGTGCAAGTCAGGCAAGTGACCCATCTAATGGAGATGTTAGATTTAACAATGCTACATTTGGTTCTGTAACAATAGTATATGTTGATGGACTAACATCAGATGCAGCAAATATAGAAACTTATGTTGATACTTGGGGAGATTCTACCAATACCGTTAAAGGTCATTTAATTATAAAATCAAATACAAATTCGGATGTAACATATTGTATTTTTGAAGTTACTGGGGTTAGTGCACAAACTGGATGGACTAATATTAATGTCCAAAACCCAGTAGGGTCTGCACCATCAGATAATGAATCAATAGTTCTTGAATTTATTAGATCTGGTGATATAGGTGCTCAAGGTGCTCAAGGAGCACAGGGAAATCAAGGATATCAAGGTGATACTGGAGCTCAAGGTAATCAGGGCCATCAAGGAGACACAGGTGCTCAAGGCAATCAAGGTAATCAAGGAGACACTGGTGCTCAAGGTGCCACAGGTGCTCAAGGAGATGTTGGTGCACAAGGTAATCAAGGTAATCAGGGAGATGTAGGTGCTCAAGGTGCACAAGGTGCCACAGGTGCTCAAGGAGATGTTGGTGCTCAAGGTAATCAAGGACATCAAGGACATCAAGGTGCCACAGGTGCTCAAGGAGACGTTGGTGCACAAGGTAATCAAGGCAATCAAGGTAATCAAGGTGCCACAGGTGCTCAAGGAGACACCGGAGCTCAAGGTAATCAAGGACATCAAGGAGACACTGGTGCTCAAGGTAATCAAGGACATCAAGGTGATACCGGAGCTCAAGGTAATCAAGGGCATCAAGGAGACACCGGAGCTCAAGGTAATCAAGGGCATCAAGGTGATACCGGAGCACAGGGAAATCAAGGATATCAAGGTGATACCGGAGCACAGGGAAATCAAGGATATCAAGGTGATACTGGAGCACAGGGTAATCAAGGACATCAAGGAGACACCGGAGCTCAAGGTAATCAAGGACATCAAGGTGATACTGGAGCACAGGGTAATCAAGGACATCAAGGAGACACCGGAGCTCAAGGTAATCAAGGTTATCAAGGCAATCAGGGCACTGAAGGTAATTTCGGTGGTGCCACATTCTATTACACCTTTGAAACAAATACTACAGATGCCAATCCTGGTGCTGGAGATTTAAGATTAGACAACTCTACGCAAAATGCTGCAACTGGTATCTATATCTGTGATACTGATGAGAGCGGTAATGATATATCATCTTATCTACAAACTATTGATGACTCTACGAGCACTATCAAGGGCCATGTCAAAATTTCAAACAAAACAGACGCAAGTCAATTCATATTATTCACAATTTCCAGCCTGACTGACAACACTGGTTATTTTGATATTACAGTAAGTCCTGTTGACTCATCAGCAACCAATCCATTTAGTGATGGTGAAGACATTATCATTACTTTTGCTAGAACTGGTGATAAAGGAGACACTGGAGCTCAAGGCAATCAAGGTTATCAAGGTAACACTGGAGCACAAGGAGACACTGGTGCTCAAGGTAATCAAGGTAACACTGGAGCACAAGGAGACACTGGTGCTCAAGGTAATCAAGGTAATCAAGGTGATACTGGTGCTCAAGGTAATCAAGGTAATCAAGGACATCAAGGAGACACTGGTGCTCAAGGTAATCAAGGACATCAAGGTGATACCGGAGCTCAAGGTAATCAAGGTCATCAAGGAGACACCGGAGCTCAAGGTAATCAAGGGCATCAAGGAGACACTGGTGCTCAAGGTAATCAAGGACATCAAGGAGACACTGGTGCTCAAGGTAATCAAGGACATCAAGGACATCAAGGTGATACGGGTGCACAAGGAGATGTTGGTGCACAAGGTAATCAAGGACATCAAGGACATCAAGGTGATACGGGTGCACAAGGAGATGTTGGTGCACAAGGTAATCAAGGACATCAAGGACATCAAGGTGATACTGGTGCACAAGGTAATCAAGGACATCAAGGACATCAAGGTGATACCGGAGCACAGGGAAATCAAGGATATCAAGGTGATACTGGAGCACAGGGTAATCAAGGACATCAAGGTGATACCGGAGCACAGGGAAATCAAGGTTATCAAGGCGATGATGGTGCTCAAGGATTCCAAGGTGAAGCTGGAGGTGGAGGCGGCGGTGGTGGATTTGACACCGGAATCACAACCTCTGCTTATGCTTCTTCATCGGATGATATTGATGGATTCACTGCTATTGGTGTCACTTTCCCGGCAACTGCAAGTAAGAGATATGTCATTGAAAGTGTGCACATCACAAATGTGACAGCAAGTGATTTGTATGTGACCACTAGAATGGATTATGATGGTGGACAGAATGTTCCAATCACGAATAAAATTATTGTTCCTTATCAAGGTGCACTAGAAGTTGTTGATCAACCACTGGTCGCAAATCCATCAGACAATCTTCGTTTTGCTTCTTATGCTGGTCTCGGAACTAATCCTGCAGGAGTTGCAAATGGTCTTGATTGTTGGATTACATATAAGCAAGATGATGCAACGGATTATATTGGAATCGGTTCAAATATTACTGCAACCACAGATCAAACAGTCTTTACTTCTGTCACTAATCCATCAGTAATTAATACGATTGTGCTTGCAAATTATAGTGATACTGTAGATGTTGATGCATCTATTTCTATTTTCAGAGGTGGTTCTGTTCGTGTTGGATATCTGGCATATAATCTTACGATTCCTCAAAACAGCAATGTTCAGATTCTTCCAAGACAAAAGAGAATCGAAGCCACTGATACAATTGTTGCCACAGCATCAGTTGCAAATGCTTTAACTGTGAATGTTGCAGGCAAATATATAACCTGATATAATTAGAATATTTGATTTGAATATATGTTTAATATTAAACAGGGGGATATTTTTCCTACCAGGTTTTATAGTGTAGATATTTTTGAGCACGATGAAAATCAAAAATATAAAAACTTTTTGATTGATATGTCGAAAAAGACACCCGGAACTGTGAGGAGTAATCGTGGTGGGTGGCAGAGTGAAACAAATTTGTGGGAACATGAAGTATTCAAACCACTACTAGAAAAGACGACGGCAATTACTCAAAGTATTATTGAAAATTTATCAAAGAATCGTCCACAGATGGTGATTCGTTCAATGTGGGGTAATATAAATCCAAAAGGTGGAATGAACTTTACCCATGTTCATCCATCTGGCTGGATGAGTGGAGTTTACTATATACAATTGCCACAGGGAACAGATGTAATTAACTTTGAGGATCCAAGACCTGCAAGAATGATGGATTTTCAAATGTCTTGTATTGTGAACGATGAATACTTTGCACACAATCCTAAAGTTGGTGAACTGCTTTTGTTTCCTTCTTGGCTTCCACACTTTGTTCTTCCAAATACATCTGATGAAGAACGAATTTCAATCTCATTTAATATCGAACTAATAGTATGAGCGTTTTAATTGCACTGCCTTGTTATGGTGGAATCGTTAGTGATAAGACTGCCAAAGGGTTATTTAATCTTGGAAAAGAATTAAGAACAAATCAAATTGATCATGGATTAATCACTCTGGCAAATGAGAGTTTGATTACCAAAGGTCGGTCAAGAATTGCCAACTTCTTTATCAATAACACACAATATGAATATGTAATGTTTATTGATGCGGACATTGGATTTGAACCACAAGATGTATTAAAACTTTTATCATATCAAAGAGATATTGTTTGTGGAGCTTATCCTATGAAGAGTATTCCATTACAATACAATTATAATATTTCACAACCACCATTAGCAGAGGATGGATTGATTAAGATTGATAGTATTGGATTTGGGTTTGCTCTTATTCACCGTAGAGTTTTTGATAAAATTCGTGAGAACTATGAGGATTTAAAATATACTCCTTCACTGGGACACTCATCTTATCCAATCACAGAAGCAGAATATCATAATTCATATCATTATTTTAATGAACTCAAAAAAGATATGGCATTCTTACCAGAGGATTTTTCATTCTTTGAGAGAGCAAGTAGTGTTGGATTTACATCATGGTTAGACACAAGTATTAAATTGTGTCATGTTGGTTCTCATGTCTTCCAGGAGAATAAATAAAAAAAATAGTGTACTGATAAATGTCTGGAGTTTTTGGTTTATCGGATGTAAGAACGGAGCAAATAGATAGAACCTGGCCAGAATTTACGAATTATGGTTATTTTGTTGGTGGTGTAGCTCCTCCTGGATTTGCAGAGTCACGTATTGATCGATTTGAGATAGCAACGGAAACAATAAGTCAACCACCTAACTTTAGTCAGTATAGCTCTGGTCAAGCAATTTCGGATGCTGTAGAAGCTTCTTCATCAGAATATGGTTATATTGCTGGAGGTGATAATAGAGGAGGTAGTCCTGCAGCGAGAAGTTATATACGTAGAATTGATTTTTCACACGAACTTGATAGTGTTGTAGGGATCACACAAATTCCTGCCACACTACCTGCGAATCAGGACAACATGGCATCAATTTCCACCCCACAATATGCATATTTTGGTGGTGGTGCTGCTCCTTATGTGTGTAATATTCATAGACTTGAATTCTCATCAGAAACAATGTCTACAGATGCTTCAAATCTCACACAAAATAGAGGATTTCTTGCAGGTGTATCTGGTTCTCAATATGGATATTTTTGTGGAGGATTTTCCACTCCACCTCCAACCAGACATTCTACAATTGATAGGATGGATTTTTCTACAGAAACTGGAAGTGTTCCTCCTGTTGAAGGTCAATTGACAGTTGGAAGAAGTCACCTCAATTCTTTTGAGAGTTCAGAACATGGTTATATTGTTGGTGGTTTGACACCGGTTGTTTGTACCGTTGACCGATTAGATTTTTCTTCAGAAACTGTTGCGGCAACTACAGGAGTACCTGAAATAATAGCGGCAGGAATAGATTTTTCTGTTAAAGAATATGGTTATATTGGTGGTAATGGCCCAGGAGCAAAATCCACTATCTATAGATTTGAGTTTTCATCCGAAACATTTTCAGCACCAGGAGCAATTTTAAGTAGTGTGAGGGGTTATGGTTCTGGAGTTAGAGACAGTAGTCGTATAAAACCAAATTCACTGAAAGGAACTGATATTGATGGAGTTCCTATTTCCAGCACTTATGGATATTTTATTGGTGGTTTTTCTTTTAGTACTCCACCTCCGGTCACTAGTTATCACACTACTATTGACCGCATCAATTATTCTACCGAAACTGTATCGTCTAATATATCTCCTAGAGGATATTTATCTTCACCAGGAAGAAATGGTGCAGGAGCAGTATCTAATTTCAATTATGGGTATGTTGCTGGTGGACTTTCTCCAATTAAAACAACAGTTGAAAAGATGGATTTTACTAATGAAATTACATCATTACCGGGAAATAATTTATCTCAAGCAAGAGCATATTTAGCAGGAGTTTACAATAATAATTATGGATATTTTTGTGGAGGATTCCATCCAACACCAGCATATTATAGCACTATTGATCGTATTGATTTTTCTACAGAATCTGTATCAACTCCTCCGGTAAAAATGAATAATGAATTGAGTATACCTAATGGTGGAACCGTATTTAATCCAAGTTATGCATATATAACTGGATTTAACGGATATGTTTGTACTATTGACCGATTAGAATTTTCTACAGAAACAATGGTAGAACCATCCCAGCAATTAACTAGAGCGGCTTTGGGTTTTGGTACATTGCAGAATTCAAATTATGGTTATTTTTGTTCTGGAAGAACTTCACCAACTGTGCGTCCGGCAGTCATAGATCGTATGGATTTTTCAAATGAAACTGTAAGTTCACCTATTGGCAATGTGTCTCAAGCAAGACCGGGTTTAGCAGGAGTTTACAATAATAATTATGGTTATCTTGGTGGAGGAGAAATACCACCACTTAGTCCTGATTATGTCTGTACAATTGACCGATTAGAATTTTCAAATGAAACAGTATCGGAACCAAGTTCAGAATTGACAAGAAGTAGAAGCAATGCCAGAGGCCTCTCAAACTAACACTAAATAATCAAAACTACATTATTGTATATGAAGTCCGGAGCAACTGAAAGTTCTTTTTATTATCTTGCTCAACATTATACTTTTCCAGAGAATGTTGATGTTAAGAGAACGACGAATGAAATTATAAAGTCCAATAAACAGTATAAAATTATCTGGGCTCATGATAATTGTGACCAGATGGGACACAAAGACCTTCCACAATATGTGAATAAAATTGATGGCATTGTTTGTGTTTCGAACTGGGAACGAGAGCAGTATATAAAGTATAAAAGAGCACCAGCAGAGAAACTTCATGTAATTCCAAACGGAGTTCATGATATGTTTCGTCCTTCTGGAAAACCAAAATCAAAAACTTGTATCTTTTTTTCTGCACCACATAAAGGAGTTGCACCTTTAGTTCCAATTTGGAAGGAAGTTATTAAACATCATCCAGATGCAAAACTCAAAGTGTTTTCTTCGATGTCTCTTTATGGTGATATTCAACCAGGAGAAGGTGACAATGAAACAATCACAGGACCAAATGGATTAGAGCCATCACCATTTATTTCTGTTTATAAAGAACTTCAGAAACTTCCTGGTGTTGAGTATTCACCTTGTATTGATCGTGAAGAGTTGCTACCTCATATTCAGGATGCAGCTTTTTATATTCATCCCAATGTTTGGGAGGAAACTTTTTGTGTATCATTAGCAGAAGCAATGTCTTGTGGATGCTTTCCAATAACAACAGACATGGGAGCACTTCCAGAAACGGCAAATGGAATTGGAAAGTTTATTCCAATGTCAGGAAAAAACACACCAAGAGGATGGATACCTGACGAAACATTTCATAAAAACTTTGCCGAAGAAATGATTCGTGCTTTTCATTTCTTTGATGTTGCAAGAGATGAATATTATCAGGCATCAGAACTGATATCAAATTATGCAATAGAAAATTATAATTGGAAAAGAGTTGCTGGACTGTGGAAAAGTTATATTGAAAAGTATGATGATTATTATGAAAGATTTTCCGAAATCTTAATGACTCCATATGATCATATTGATTATCTCTATCAGATGAAGTATGAGCAATCAATAAATCCAAAAGTGATTTATGATATTGGTTCCAATTGTTTGCACTGGTCAAAGGTTGCACAAATGGTATGGAAAGATTCTAATATTTTTCATGTTGATGGATATGACCAATTCGAATCTCTCTATAAAAATAAGAAAGTTAATTATGCCATTGAGGTATTAAGTTCAGTAGATGATAAAGTTGTAACTTATTTTCAGAATGCCAGAAATCATGGAGGGTGTTCTTATTATGAATTAAACTATAAGGATTTTCCTTATAATCAAAATGCATTTAGAAATCAACATTACTCTGAAGTTAAGAGAAGGACAAAGACTTTAGATACTCTAATCAGAGAGAAAGGATGGCCAAAACCTGACTTGATTAAGATGGATGTTCAGGGATGTGAATTAGATATTATCAAAGGTGCTGTTAGTGCTATTAAATATTGTCCGAATATTATTCTTGAGTTGCAAAACAAAGAGTATATGAAAGGTGCTCCAATGAGAGATGAAGTCATTTCTTATATGAAATCGATTGGATATGTTCTGTCTTCACACTTTACACAAAACTCATCTGATGCTGATGGAGATTATCACTTCTCCAAACATAAATAAAAAAAATTGAACTGATATCTATAGGAGTTCTATGTCAAATAATTATAAAGAAATTGCTCTTGCAAAATCCGATGAAGTTCTTGATGAGAGTAATGAATTTATGCTCAAGGTTCTTGCGGAGTGTGATCGTTGGAAAGAATCTGAAAGAGAACTTGCACAAGGAAGGTCAAACTTCCAGATTGAAAAGTTTATCGTTCATGATAATTTTACCATTCCATCAGCATTCAAAGCTGCAATTATCAACCGCAAGTCTGTGGCAGAGAACCTTCTAAATGGAATTCAGGATGCAAAGAAAATTGTAAGAGAGTTTCATTATAAGTGGGAAGGTAAAGATAAAACTCAACCAATCTGGTGGAAGAATCGTGAAGGTGGTGAAGACCTTTGTTGGTATGATATTGATGAATTCAATTTTCATCGTTTTATTGATGGATTGAATGCTGGATTCAAAGCACAGACAACTGAACTTGAATTCTTTGATAAATTGATTGAAAGATTAATCGAATTGAACGGTGGTCATCCTCCAACAAAAGAAGAATTTGATGCCGATCAACCAGTTTATTGGGAAAGAAGATTTGCCAACCAGGCTCTTGATGAACTTCTTGCTGCACAAACAGGAGTCTCTGGTGGTAATATTCGTTCTATGAGAAGAGCAACCGCACCAACAGTTCTTGAGGATGATGTGAATCGTATTAAGGAAGGCTATGCAGATCCAAGCAATTCAATCGCATTCCTTGAGAGTCTTCAGAGACATGTTGCTTCTGGTATTGAGGAAATTAGTGGACTATCAAATAATATTCTTCAAGGAAGAAAGGAGCAAACAAAACAATTAAGTGAGGAAAAAGTTTCGTTATTTAACGAAGAACTTCGCAAAAAATAAGTAAATGCCATCAGATGTTTTTGGGTTAGATGTAGTTTATGATAGACAGGTCGATTCTAATTGGCCAGAGTCTGCGAATTATGGTTACTTTGGTGGTGGTATTGCTCCACCTTTTGTTTGTACAATAGACCGCATAGATTTTTCTAGTGAAACTGTATCGGAACCAAGTAGTGAATTAACTCAAGCAAGATATCTGTTAGCAGCAGTTTCTAATTCTAATTATGGTTACTTTGGTGGTGGTTATGCTCCACCACCTTTTGTTTGTACAATAGACCGATTAGATTTTTCTAGTGAGACCGTAACAGCACCAAGTAGTAATTTAACTCAAGCAAGAAACGGTTTAGCGGCAGTTTCTAATTCTAATTATGGTTACTTTGCTGGTGGTTTATTTAATTCATCTTATCTTTGTACAATCGACCGTATAGATTTTTCTAGTGAAACTGTATCGGAACCAAGTAGTGAATTAACTCAAACAAGACAGGGTTTAGCAGCAGTCTCAAATTCTAATTATGGATACTTTGCTGGTGGTACAGCTCCACCTTTTGTTTGTGCCATTGACCGACTAGATTTTTCTAGTGAGACTGTAGCAGTGCCACCAGTAGGAGATCAATTAACTCAAGCAAGATATCAATTAACAGCAGTCTCAAATTCTAATTATGGATACTTTGCTGGTGGTACAGCTCCACCTTTTGTTTGTACCATTGACCGACTAGATTTTTCTAATGAGACTGTATCGGAACCAAGTAGTGAATTAACTCAAGCAAGATATATTTTAGCAGCAGTCTCAAATTCCAATTATGGTTACTTTGCTGGTGGTAGTGTTCCAGCTATTGTTTGTACCATTGACCGTTTAGATTTTTCTAATGAAACTGTATCGGAACCAAGCAGCAACTTAACTCAAGCAAGAAGTTATTTAGCGGCAGTTTCTGATGGAAAATCAATAAACGCAAAAGGAGTTAAAAAAGGAACTGATGTTAATGGAGTTCCCATCTCTAGCACTTATGGATACTTTGGTGGTGGTGATGCTCCAGGTGTGGGTGTAGTATGCACCATTGATCGTATTGATTTTTCAAATGAAACGACATCAGTTCCATCAGTTGATAATCAATTAAGTGCTGCGAGGGATGATTTAACGGCAGTTTCTAATTCTAATTATGGATATTTTGCTGGTGGTTTTTCTCCACCTTTTATTTGTACTATTGACCGTTTAGATTTTTCTAACGAAATTACATCAATACCAAGTAGTCAATTGACTAGAAAAAGGGGAGATTTATCATCACTCTCTAATTCAAATTATGGTTATTTTGGTGGTGGTGCTAATCCACTCAGTACTTCTACTGTTGATCGTATAGATTTTTCAAATGAAACTGTATCTGAACCTAGTTCAGATTTAACTCAAGCACGGCATGAACTTGCGGCAGTATCTAGTTCTAGTTATGGATACTTTGCCGGAGGAAATCCCCTTCGTAGCACGATTGATAGATTAGATTTTTCTAATGAAACTATAATTGTCCCTCCAGTAGGAAATCATTTACCACAGGCTAGATCATTATTATTTGGAGTTTCTGATTCTAATTATGGTTACTTTGCTGGTGGTTCTCCTCCAGCACATTCTACTGTTGACCGTTTGGATTTTTCTAATGAGACTACATCAGCTCCATCACCAGAATTAGGAACGACAAGATTAGGACTTTCTGGAGTTTCTAATTCTAATTATGGTTACTTTGCTGGTGGAGATAATCCTTCCATTGGCTTTCTCAGTAGTTTTGATCGCATAGAATTTTCTACTGAGACTATTTCAGCACCAGCAAATAATTTACCTCAACCAAGAGGTACTTTAGCAGGAGTCTCAAACTAAATACAACATAAGGAAATAGATATCATGCCATCAGGAGTATTTGGTTTAGAAAAAACATATAAGAAGCAAAGAAAAAAAGATTGGCCAGAGTCTGCGAATTACGGTTATTCTGTGGGAACCACAAATCCTACACTTGCACCACCAACTGGAGGAGCTTGTATTATTGATAGACTGGATCTTTCTACAGAAGTTGTTTCTAGTCCTGGATCAATTGCGAATTATACTTATGCCATGTTTGACATGTCATCCCTAATTGGTAGGAATTATGGATATCTTGTCGGTGGAAAATCTCCATATAGTGCTGGTGTTCATTGTACAATAGTAAGACTTGATTTTTCAAATGAAACTTTTGAGGATATTGGTACTCATTTAAATTCATCTAAACAATGGACTTCTAGTGTCAACAGTCCGGAATATGGATACGTTTGTAGTGGTAGAGTTCCAACTCCAGCAGACATATCTACCATAGATAGATTGGATTTTTCTAGTGAAACTTTAACGTCTTCACTATCCAATCTTACGACATCTAGAACAAATGCTGGGTCAACTTATTCGACACAATATGGATATATTGCTGCTGGTTTTGATGGCACATCTAATGTTGCTACAATAGATCGATTTGATTTTACCAACGAATCATCATCTGTGATTTCTGGAACATTAAATAATCCAGGCAGAACCGGATTATCTCAACATATACAAAGTCAGAGTTATGGATATGTTGCTAGTGGCAGTTCATCTTATCCCACCGTAGTGGATAAAATTGATTTTTCAAATGATAGTTTTTCAAGAACAACAGATATAACTGTAGGAAGAGGTTCTGCTGGAGGAGCATCTACTTTAAATTATGGATACTTATTGGGAGGTATGTTTCCATATCGTTCTGATATGGATAGAATAGACTTTTCAACGGACAGTGTATCAACACCTTCTTCAACACAAACTTTGAATAATAGGGGAGGTTCTACAGTAATTGCGGGTGGAATAAACAAGAGTGCAAAATCAAGAAGATATTTTCTTGATGTTGATGCTGTCCCTATAGGAAATGCTACTGGTTACTTTGCTGGTGGTGGTGCTCCGGCTGTTGTTTGTACAATCGACCGTATAGATTTTTCTAATGAGACTGTATCGGAACCAAGTAGTGAATTAACTCAAGCAAGATATCAGTTAGCAGCAGTCTCAAATTCGAATTATGGGTACTTTGCTGGCGGTTTTGCTCCACCTCAAGTTTGTACAATAGACCGATTAGATTTTTCTAATGAGACTGTATCAGCACCAGGTAATGATTTAACTCAAGCAAGACAGTATTTAGCATCAGTCTCTAATTCTAATTATGGTTATTTTGGTGGTGGTGCTACTACTCCATCTTATGTTTGTACTATTGACCGATTAGATTTTTCTAATGAAACTGTATCAGAACCAAGTAGCAATTTAACTCAAGCAAGAAATCAATTAGCAGCAGTCTCAAATTCGAATTATGGTTACTTTGCTGGTGGTGGTCCAGGTAATGTTTGTACTATTGACCGACTAGATTTTTCTAATGAGACTGTATCGGAACCAAGTAGTGAATTAACTCAAGCAAGAACTGCTTTAGCAGCAGTCTCTAATTCTAATTATGGATACTTTGCTGGTGGGTGGGCCCCACCTCAACTTTGTACAATAGACCGACTAGATTTTTCTAATGAGACTGTATCGGAACCAAGTAGTGAATTAACTCAAGCAAGAAATGGTTCAGCAGCAGTCTCTAATTCTAATTATGGATACTTTGCTGGTGGTGCTACTCCATCTTATGTTTGTACTATTGACCGACTAGATTTTTCTAATGAGACTGTATCGGAACCAAGTAGTGAATTAACTCAAACAAGATATACTGCAGCAGGAGTCTCTGGTGGATGGGCTACTGCACCATCAATCGGACCAAGATCTGGACCAAGAACATCTGTCAATCCTGGTGGTGAAGGTGGTGGAGGTGGTGAAGGTGGTGGAGGTGCATCATCACAAATGACATTTAAGTATTATGGTTATGGATCAAATACGGGAACTTTATCCGTTCACTGGGCACCAGGACCACCCACTTCTAATACAATCAGTGCCGCACTTCCATTTACTGCCGATGGTTCAACAGTAACATCAATCTCCGGACAAACGCATCCAGGACCAGGACAAACTTGGAAATCTGCTACTGTAGATTTAAGTCCATTATCACCGAGCACCGGACACTTTGTATTTAAATATCGTACTGGAACAAGTTTTAGAGGAGACTTCCAACTTGATGATATGGAATTCACACACTCTGGAGGAACTGATGATTTAGATCCGGATTTGAAGAGAACTGCATCAACCGATAATTGGCAAAAATGGAATGCTGGCCCACCAGCAACATACAATACATCTTTCTTTTCTAATGTGACAGTTTCAACTTCTGCTCCTGGTGGATGGAACTATGATGCCGGAGGAACACCATCTGGTTCTACTGGAACGACATCAGACTCTGATGGGAGTCCAACTGGATATTACATCTATGCAGAAACTTCTTCACCAAACTATCCACAGAAATATATGTGGTTGAGAACTGCAACTCCGGTTACGATTTAGAACTAAATATTTTTAAAGATTGAGAAATTGAGTTTGAATGAATCATTTACTTGGTAATATCCTTATTCAACCAAATGTTGTGACAAAGGAAGGATGTAAATATCTCACAGAATATGTAAAGAAGGCACCCAAAATGAGGATGGGTGTTTATGATGCCGAAAAATCAAATGAAACAAAAAAGGATGAATCAAAAGTAGATCCAAATGTAAGAGATGTAGAGTGTGCCGATATACAACCAATCATGGCAGACGTTAAATCTCTTTATGATGATATGGTATATAATGTCATCAATCCTTTTTATGACTTTTATATCAACGATAGTGAAGTTCCCCAGTTTTTATATTATAGGGAAGGAGGACACTACAAACCTCATTATGATGGTGAAGCCTTATGGGTAAATCCTGATGGAACAAAGCAATGGAAAAAATCTATTGATAGAGATATTTCTACTGTTTTATTTTTGAATGATGATTTTGAGGGTGGAGAGTTTGTATTTCCAAAATACAGAATTCGTATTAAACCAGAACCAGGCCTTCTGATCGCATTTCCATCAACACATCATTATCTGCATGGAGTAGAACCAGTTAAATCTGGTGAGAGAATCGTCAGTGTTTGTTGGATGAGAGTAAAAGGAGTTCCAACAAAGGATGAGCAAGATAAACAGATTGCAGATAAATATGGAATAGAGGTCTATTAATTTAAAATGACACAACTTTTAAAACATTATTGGGTAGATAGGGATAATACCAGTGTCTTTGCAATTTCTTCATCAATGTGGAGTCGTCCCAGATTTGGATATGTGGCTCCTAATATCGCAGGTCTTGAGATCGTTCATAGAATAACTGATAGTAATGGTATTCCTTTTTGCTTATCGACTTGCCCCGATGATACTACCATCACAGAAGAAGATGGTCTTGAAATTCTGACTCAAGCAGAATGGGATGCAGAAATTGCTACTTATGATACCGCACAAGAAACAAAAAGATATGTTGAGGTAAGAAGTATTCGAGATAAACTTCTGTCCGAGACTGATTGGATTGTCACAAAATCGTTGGAGACAGGTGTTGCTCTGTCATCAGAATTTACAACCTGGAGAACTGCTTTAAGAAATCTTCCAAATGGTTCTGAATTTCCACTTACTCTTCCTGATGCACCAGTTGCAGTTTCTGTAAGTAATGCAGAATATCTGGCACAAGTAACTCAAATTCCGATGATTAATGATCCAAATGTTGTGGAAGAAGAATTACCTGGTGAGTAAGGAATAACACTTCTCATTTCTATCATAAGCATAGTCAGCATACTCACCATTCTTTCTGACATAGTGTAGAAAGAGTTGCATAAACCTATCGTTCTTATGTGTTCGTAGTGGTGACCTCCAGTGAGGAACGATAGTTCCAAGATATGCAACACCATGTCCAACAGGTGTCACGACCTCTCTACGCTTCCCTGTGAGGTCTTTAAGTTTAATAGGCCACTCTGCATCACCACAGATATTCATCGTTACAGAGACCTCACAGGAGGGTCTGTCAGTGTGACAATTCATCCATCCTTTATTATGATATGTTGTAGTAAACCAATATGATGGAATGAGTTCCTCTCCAAGTAGTTCTTCAAGAATAGGTTTCATTCTCTTCACAACAAATGTGGAGGACTCTGGAGCATAACAACACATCACATTTCCTCTTTCAGGATCATAATGAGTTTTAAGACCTCCAAGATCATGAATTGCACCCATTAGATTCTGATATTTAATTTGTATTGCTTCTTGTTTACTAATAATGTCTGGTATATAATGCCAACCTTTCTTTGCAAATGATGAAGTCATATATAAATTTCATGTTATAATATTTAGAAAAATCTTATTGATTATGAATTATAAGTTTAGCATTATCACCCCAGCACACAAAAAAAATCCATACCTTGAAGAACTTTATGATAGTATTTTGGCACAAACATATTCAAATTGGGAATGGGTTCTTTGGTTGAACAATCATTTAAAAGAGCATAATATATCAGAAAGAATTAGGAATGATGATAGGGTAAAGATTTTCAGGACAGAAAATACCTCAAAAAATATTGGATATCATAAACATCATGCGTTTCATAAAGGAACGGGTGATGTTCTGGTTGAAGTTGATTATGACGATATGATTACTTCAAATTGTTTAGAAGAATTGAATAAAGCATATCAAGATGAGAATATTGGATTTGCATACAGTAATGCTATCCAATATAACATGAAAAAGGAATTTATTCCATATAATCCGGCCCATGGTTGGTCATATTCGAAAGTCAAGTTTCGTGAAGAAGAAAGATATGTAATGAATTCTTGGCATCCAAGTAGTCATAGTCTTTCATTTATTTGGTATGCTCCAGATCATGTGAGGTCTTGGAGATCTGATTTATATAAAAAAGTTGGAGGACATAATCAAGAACTTGAAATATGTGATGATCATGAATTAATGATAAGGACATATTTAAATACAAATATGTATTTTATAGAAAAACCGCTTTATGTTTATAGAGTAACTGGCAACAATACTTATTTGAAAAAAAATTCACAGATTCAAAAAGAAACTGTAAGACTTGCTTATGAGAATGTTTATGCTCTTGCTGAACATGATGCTGAAAAAAATAATTTACTAAAAGTAGATCTTGGTGGAGGTTTATACCCCAGGGAAGGATATATGACAATCGATCAACATGATGCGGATATCATTTGTGATTTAAATGATGGAATTCCTCTTCCAGATAATAGTGTTGGAGTTTTGAATGCCAGTCATGTGATTGAGCATTTGAGAGATCCAATTAAAACAATGAGAGAGATACATCGGGTTCTTGCACATGGTGGTTGGGCTTTAATTGAAGTTCCTTCTACAGATGGACGCGGGGCATGGCAAGATCCGACTCATGTGAGTTTTTGGAATGAACATAGTTTTTGGTATTATACTGACAAGAGTAAAGCAGAATTTATTAGGAATAAAGATATTAGATTTCAATCATATCGCCTAGATACATGGGAAATGTCTCCCCATATTCCTGTTGTTACCACAAATTTAGTTGCAATTAAAGAAGGTGGAAAAAGACTTCCAGGTATTTTAAATATTTGATATGAATTATTTTTTAAAGAATCAAAAACTCAATGAGTCTCCAAGTCCAACATTATGGGTTGTAGATAATTTTTATGATGATCCACATTCTATTAGAAATTTTGCATTGGAACAAAATTTCATTTCTGACAGTGGATATAAAGGAAAGAGAACTGAACATCAATATGAAATTCCTGGAACAAAGGAAAGATTTGAGATGATTATGAATAAAAAAATTACTGGATGGACAGACACATATACAATGTGTGGAAGATTTCAGTATTGCACTTGTGAAGACCCATTAGTATATCATGCAGATTATCAAAGATGGGCCGCTACTGTTTACCTAACACCAGATGCTCCGTATGAGTGTGGAACATCTTTACTTGCACATAAAGAAACAAGGATTAGGCATGTTAGTGTTGAAGGATCTGATGTAATTTGGTCTAAAAAGTTTTTAGATCCTACACCTTGGGATCATATTGATGTTGTTGGCAATGTTTTTAATCGATTAGTCATATGGGATGCAAAGTGCCCTCATGCTGCGTCTAAATATTTTGGATATGATAAATATGACTCTAGATTATTCCATATGTTCTTTTTCGACACTTAAAGGCAATGAGTTCTCTTCAAGAAAAATGGTCAGATAAATATAAAAAGAGTATTGACTGCAATAACCCAAAGGGTTTTAGTCAGAGAGCTCACTGCCAGGGTCGCAAAAAGAAAATGAGTGAAGAAAAAAAAGATCACGAATATTCTATGGCTAGGTCAGAATTAAAGACCGTAGCAAGTGCTGTTAAACGTCTTCAAAAGAAGATGGGTAAAAAAGGTGAGGGTAATTTACAAGCCTGGGTTCAATCTAAAATTACTAAAGCAGCAGATTACATTGATACTGCAGCAGATTATGTTACTAACGAAGAAACGAAAAGTGGTGATAGTTCTTTGCGTGACTGGTTTAGCAAGAGTCGCTCTTCTGATGGCACCCCTGGTTGGGTTCAACTGGGCGGCAAGTATGCAGGAAAACCCTGTGCAAAGCAACCAGGTCAAACAACCAAACCCAAGTGCGGTTCTTCAAAAATGAAGCGTAATCTTTCTAAAGATGAGGAAGAAGCAGCTTTTAGACGCAAGAATCGAAAAGATCCAAATCCAGATAGAAAAGGGAAGGCAATTAACGTGAAAACAGAAGAAGCAATGATCGAAGCAGCAGGTGAAAAAGATGCTTGTTATCATAAAGTAAAATCTCGTTATAAGGTTTGGCCTTCTGCATATGCTTCTGGGGCTTTAGTTAAGTGCCGTAAAAAAGGTGCTGCTAATTGGGGAAATAAAACTAAAAAAGAAGAAATTGACCTCGGTGAAAAGTGTTGGCCTGGTTATGAGAAAAAAGGTATGAAAAAAATGTTTGGAAAAAAATATCCAAATTGTGTCAAAAAAGAAGGATATGAATTTTCTAATTGGAGAGACGATTTCAAGGCAACTGAATATGAGTTTATTGACCTCATCAAACCAGAACCTTGGAAATCAGTAAAAGAAGAATGTGGTGTTCAAAGATATTGTCCAAAATGCAAAAAGAATGAATTAAGAACCGAATGTAAGTATGGTGGTCACTATTGGGATATGTTCTCAAAACCAGCATCTTTAGCACCAGAAACTCCAGAGGATTTTGTACCATCAGAATCATCTGATGGTGGTGGTGACATTGGTGAAGCAGTAAGAGTTCCACAAAGAACTGGAAATATAATTGTGGTAACTTTGAGTTGGAGAGGAAAGTTTTACATGATTAAGTTGTTCTTCCCACAAATTACAAAACCAAGTAGAAAAGAAGTTCAAGACCAAATTGAAAAAGTCTATCCCGGTTCAAAAGTAAATACCTATTATGTAACTGATTACAAACCAGGGGAGCAATTGCTTTATGTGTCTGAAGAAGAGGTTGATGAAGATTGGCAATCTGTAAATCGCAAAGACAAAACCGATGGTTTAAGTCAAAAAGCAGTTGATGCCTATCGCAGAGAGAATCCAGGTTCAAAACTGAAAACTGCAGTTACTAAAAAACCATCAAAATTGAAAGCAGGTTCTAAAGATGCAAAGCGTCGCAAGTCGTTCTGCTCAAGAATGAGTGGTATGAAGAAGCGTCTCACTTCTGCTAAAACTGCTAGAGACCCAGATTCCAGAATCAATAAAGCCCTCCGTCGTTGGAACTGTAACTAATGAAAAGTTTTAAACAATTTTTAACCGAAAGCATCACCATCAATGGTGATTTCAATGGAACTCTCAATGTAGGAGGTTCTCAACCAGAACAGGCACAAGAGTCATTCTTTGCCGATGTTGTCTGGGAAGGTAAGTTATACCGTCTTGAAGTAGAAGGTAAAATGCTTTCCAAAAATGAATTGGCAGAGCAGATTCAAGGAGAATATCCAGGTGCAATTGTTCATCAAATTTATCCAGGAAATTCTCCTTCTTCAAAAATCAAAAACGCACAAAGATATCAACCAGAAAGATTAAGTTGGAGTGACTAATGGCTCAGTGGAATAAAACTACACAAGATTACCTCAATCAAGAGAGAAGTCTATTTGAGGTTTACATGTGTGCCGACAGATACGGCAACATTGATGGGTGCAATGGAACTGCGAGTGGTAGTGGTGCATTTGGAGAACAAATTGTATCTCAAATCACCCCAGTCCTTCAACTTGATGGTCTGTATGGTTTAAACTCAGATAGATTTGAACTCTACTCATTTGGTACTGGTAGCACTAGTGATGCTAATAATTTGATGACTACATCAACAGGAACTGGTGCTTATGGTTATGGAGTTGTTCGTTCTAAAAGATCTGTAAGATATCGTCCAGGACAAGGTGCTCTCGCAAGATTCACAGCACAGTTTTCTGGTATTGCAACAGGATATACACAAAGAGCAGGATTCTTCACACAAGAGCAAGCACTTCAAGTTGGATACAGCACTGAAGGAAGGTTTGGTATTCTTCGTGAGAATGGTGGTAAAGCTCACATTCATAGATTTACTATCACAACACCTTCAAGTGGCACAGAGAATATAACAGTCACTCTTGCTGGTGTCGCATCCACAGTTACTATTGGATCAGGAACAACAACACAAAACGCAACTGGTATTGGAACTCATACTTATGCTGGTTGGATTGCCGACTATAAGAATGGTTATATTGATTTCTTATCCACAAGCGTCGGTCCAAAAACAGGCACATTCTCTATTGTAAGTAATGGTGACCTGGTAGCTACATCAACAACTTCTCAAACAGGTGTAAATCATACAAGCAACTGGACATATCAAGAGGACTGGAACTTTGATACGATGACTGGTGTTGGTGGCACCACCAATCCATCAGGAGTTACATTAGATCCAACCAAACTGAATGTATACCAAATCAACTTCCGTTGGTTGGGTGCTGGTGAGATGAGATTTGCTATTGAAAATCCCACAACGGGAGATATGATGCCCGTTCATCATATTCACTATACAAACAGGAATAATACTGTTCATTTAGATAATCCATCACTCAAGATTGGATATGTGGCTGCCAATCTGGATGGTAATACTGGTGCTGGTGTAACAGTCTCTGGCGCATCTATGATGGGTGCGATTGAAGGTGTTATTAATACCACAACCCTTCCAATCGGTGCCTTTAGAACAAAGACTGGTGGAATGAATAGTACTGGCACAAAATTCCACCTGATTACCATTAAGGGCGGTATGATTGTCAATAACAAAATTAATACCAGAGAACTTATAGTAAAGAAAATTAGTGCTCTAACAACATCGGCAGGAACAGCACCTTGTTTTATCTATCTGTATATTGATCCAATAACAGCAGATCCTTTAGATTTCACACCTCTTGGAAATGCTTCTTCATATTCAACAACTGATACAACAATCACTGGTGGAGATCCAGCAGCAGTTTTTTGTGTTACATCGGGTGCTCCAGAAACAATTGATCTTGATGAGTTGAGAATTGTTTTACCACCACAAAGACTATTCACGCTAGCAATTTCTTCCAGTGCTGTTCTACAAAATGCAGATGCTGCAATAACATTTGTTGAGGATTAAAAGGAGTTTTGTTATGAGTGACGTATATCTTGGCAATCCATTATTAAAAAAAGCAAATACTGCGATTGAATTTACTCAAGAACAGATTGAGGAGTTTATTAAATGTCAGAGTGACCCAGTATATTTTGCAAAAAATTATGTGAAGATTGTGACTCTTGATAAAGGATTACAACCTTTTGAGTTATACCCATTTCAAGAAAAGTTAGTTAATAACTTTCATAATAATAGATTTAATATCTGCAAGATGCCACGGCAGACAGGTAAATCAACAACTGTGGTTTCTTTTCTTTTACACTATGCAGTATTTAATGATAATGTCAATATAGGCATTCTAGCAAACAAAGCTGCAACCGCAAGAGAACTTCTTGATAGGTTACAAACTGCATACGAGAACTTACCAAAGTGGATGCAGCAAGGTATCATAGCATGGAATAAAGGTAGTTTGGAGTTAGAAAATGGCAGTAAGATATTGGCAGCTTCTACATCTGCAAGTGCTGTCCGAGGCATGTCGTTCAATATCCTCTTTCTCGACGAATTCGCCTTCGTCCCTAATCACATCGCTGACTCCTTCTTTGCATCTGTTTATCCTACTATTACTTCTGGTAAAAGCACAAAAGTCATCATAGTTTCAACGCCACATGGTATGAATCATTTCTACCGTATGTGGCACGATGCGGAAAAAGGTAAGAACGAATATATTCCCACAGATGTTCATTGGTCAGAAGTTCCAGGTAGAGATTCTAAATGGAAAGAACAGACTATTGCAAACACATCAGAGCAGCAGTTTAAAGTTGAGTTTGAATGTTTGGATGGAAATACATCGATTGAAATTTTAGATGAGAATAATACCATTCAAAAAATTTCAATGGAAAACTTATATAAACGGTTGTGAGTTTTTTGGATTATAAATAATTAAAAAAATGTATTATATTTACTTTCTTAAAGACTTGGATGGAAAAGTCAAATATGTTGGACAGACTCAAAATTTAGATTCTAGAAGAAGAGAACATAAAAGAAATAAACCACCACATAAATTTGAAATAAGTGAGCAGATAGATATTTCAGAAAAAGCAAAAGAAGCAGAAATTTTTCATATAGAAAAATTTGATACTTTTAAAAATGGATGGAATAAATCTACTGGTGGAGAAGGATTTGATGACTACGAAAGAAAAGGAATTGGTGGAGCAAAAAAGGGAACTATTCCTTGGAATAAAGGAGTCAAAAATTGTTTCTCTGAAGAGACTATAGAAAAAATGAGCAATTCTAGAAAAGGTAGAGTTTTTAGTAGAAAAATAAATGACGATCAAATAAGAGAGATAAGGAAACTATATAATGAAAAACCAGAATTACAAAATGTCGGTGCAATTATGAAAAATGGTAAAAGATTATCATATATTCAGGCATTTTGTAAGGAATATGCAAAAGATTATAATTTAACTCCACAAGGGATAAAAAGAATTATTTTAAAGGAATGCTGGACAAATGTTTAAACTTAATAAAAATATTAAAGTAAAAACTCCTAGTGGATTTAAATATTTTTCTGGAATTCAAAAAGTTTACAAACCATTTTATCATTGGATAATATTTGATGATGGAACAGAAATAAAATGCTCTGACAATCATTCTTTTGGGAAAGAACAAATAAAAGCATCAATGATTAAAGTTGATGATTTTTTTCAGGGGAAAAAAGTAGTTTATAATGAAATAGTAGAAGAAGAAATATACCTTTATGACTTACTTGATGTTGGTGAAGATAATCTTTATTTTTCAAATGGAATAATATCTCACAATTGTGAGTTTCTAGGGTCTGTTGATACACTTATTGCTCCTAGCAAATTGAGAAGTTTAATTTATGATCATCCTAAAGTAAGAAATAAAGGTCTTGATGTTTATGAAGACCCCAAAAATGACCACGACTATTTGATGACAGTTGATGTTGCTAGAGGAGTGAGTGAGGATTACTCTGCATTCGTAGTTACTGACATAACAGAATTTCCACATAAAGTAGTTGCAAAGTATAGAAATAATGAAATCAAACCAATGCTATTTCCGAATATCATATATGAAGTAGCAAAAAATTATAATGGAGCCTATATTCTTTGTGAGGTAAATGATATTGGAGATCAGGTTGCAAGTATTCTTCAATATGATTTAGAGTATCAAAATCTTCTCATGTGCTCAATGAGAGGAAGAGCTGGTCAAATTGTTGGTCAAGGATTTTCTGGAAAGAAAACTCAACTGGGAGTTAAGATGTCCAAGACCGTAAAGAAGGTTGGGTCATTAAACCTCAAGACAATGATTGAGGAGGATAAATTAATCTTCAATGACTATGAAATTATTTCGGAACTTACAACTTTTATCTCAAAACATAACTCATTTGAGGCTGAAGAAGGGTGTAATGATGACCTTGCAATGTGTCTTGTTATCTATGCATGGTTGGTAGCACAAGACTACTTTAAGGAACTTACTGATCAAGATGTTCGTAAGAGATTATATGAGGAGCAGAGAAATCAAATTGAACAAGACATGGCACCATTTGGGTTTATATCTGATGGTCTAGATTCAAATTCATTTGTGGATGCTGAAGGTGATCGATGGTACACTGATGAATATGGTGATCGTTCATATATGTGGGATTACCTTTAATGGATTTAGATGGTCAAATAAAACTTGGTCATTTACTTTTAAATGATAGGAGATGTAGAATATGTGGAGAAACTAAAAATTTAATAGAGTCATTTTATAGAACCAGAAAAGATAGAGGAGCTGTAGCATCGTCATATTCATATGAATGTAAAGACTGCACAAAGCAAAGAATAAAGAAACAGAGAAAAAAAATTAACTCAATATCTAAAATTAAAGACGTATATCCCGATTGGTAGCGTTCACGTCGAACTTCCCCAGTGTAAATTTGCTTTTTAATAAATATTTTTTAGATAAACTGAAAAAATACGGAGAGAAAAATGGCAACTCCTCAATTATCTCCCGGAGTACTTACGAGAGAGGTTGACTTAACAGTAGGAAGAGTTGATAATGTTTTAGATAATATTGGTGCTATTGCAGGTCCTTTCCCTATTGGTCCAGTCGATTTTCCTATCGATATTGCTACGGAACAAGACTTAATCAATGTTTTTGGAAAACCTCTTTCAACAGATGCTCAATATGAATACTGGATGAGTGCATCCTCATTCTTGTCATATGGAGGAGTTCTGAAAGTTGTAAGATGTGGAGATGAAGACCTCAACAATGCAAATGCCGGTGTTGGAATTGCATCCACTAATGCACTTCAAGTTCTTAACTATGATGACTACAGTGCAAATCACTATGAGGCAACTAATTTTACATATGCTGCAAAAAATCCAGGTTCATGGGCGAATGGATTAAAAGTTTGCACAATTGATGACTTTGCAGACCAAACTATTGGAATTAGCACTGTAAGTCCGCTACTTGCCGGTGCTCAAATTGGATATGGTGTTACCGCAGGTATTTCAACTACTCTTGCTGGAGTTGGTACAGAATCTACGCTTGGTGGTTACCTCAAAGGAATTATCGTAGGAGTTACCACAGATGGTACAAATGGCAATTCAACGATTGATGTAAAGATTGTTTCAAGAGTTTCTGCTGGTGGAACTGAAACAGCAATAACATATGCAGAAGGTTCTCCGACCAGATCTTTTGATACTTCGGATGAATTGTATTTTGTTAATAATTCTGGTATTAATACTGGATTATCTGCGGATGTTGGAGCATACACACCAGCTACTTCTGTTGATTGGTATGATCAACAAGTCTTGACTTTAGAAAATGCCACGATTTTCTGGAAAACTATTGCACCAAGACCAATAACCAATCAATATGTATTGGATAGAAATGGTAAAGGTGATGGATTACACCTTGCAGTTGTTGATGACTATGGACTAGTTACCGGCAATCAAGGAACACTTATTGAAAAGCATGTTGGCCTTTCAAAAGCACTTGATGCGGTTTCAACAGTAAATGCACCACAAAAAATATATTACAAGCAGTATATTGCAGATTTCTCTGCCAATGTTTATGCTGGATATAATCCATCACAAGCAGAAGATACATATCATGGTACTGCACCAAGAGCTGTTGGATTCTCTACAGATTTTACTGCAGTAACAACAGGAAATGGTTTGTGGGGACAAACAGCACAAGATATAACATTCTCTGCAATTGGAAATGTAACATACTCTCTTGCTGGTGGTGAAGATTATTCTTCCGGTGTTCCTGAATCTGGATCAAATGGTAGAATGAAGGCAGATTTGGGCCAATTAATGTCTGCTTATCGTCTTTTCAGTAATAGAGACGAAATTGCGGCGGATTATTTAATCATGGGTCCTGGAGGTTCTACTGTATTTGAATCACAAGCAAAAGCAAATCAACTTATCTCTATTGCAGAAGAAAGAAAGGATTGTATAGCAGTCATTGGTCCTCACAGAACAGATCTTGTTGGCCAAACAAACACAACGACTCAAACTAATAATCTTATCAGATACTTTGGTGATATAAATTCTTCATCATATGCAGTATTTGATAGTGGTTATAAGTACACATATGATAGATTCAATAATGAGTTTAGATACATTCCAGTCAATGCTGATATTGCTGGTTTAATGTGCCGCACAAATATTACGGCATATCCTTGGTTCTCTCCTGCTGGACAGCAAAGAGGCATTATTAATAATGCCATTAAACTTGCATATAATCCAAATAAAGCACAAAGAGATCAACTTTATCCTAAGAGAGTTAACTCCATTATCACCAAACCTGGTGTAGGAACAATGCTTTTTGGAGATAAAACTGCTCTTGGTTATGCTTCTGCTTTTGATAAAATTAATGTTCGTCGTCTTTTCATCACAGTTGAACAGGCACTTCAAAGAGCTGCTGAAGCACAGTTATTCGAACTTAATGATGAACTGACAAGAGCTAACTTCAGAAATATCATTGAACCTTATCTCAGAGATATTGAAGCTAAGAGAGGAATTTATGGATTCCTTGTTGTATGTGATACAACAAACAATACTCCAGATGTCATTGATAACAATGAATTTAGAGCAGACATCTTTCTGAAACCTGCCAAGTCTATTAATTATGTAACACTCACTTTTGTTGCAACTCGCACAGGAGTAAGTTTTGAAGAAGTAGCAGGTAGAGTTTGATAATATTATCTAAATAAAAAAAGGAGGAAAAATCAATGGCAACTTCAAGACCCAATCAATCTATCTCTCAATTTAAATCGGCTCTAATTGGGGGTGGAGCCCGTCCAAATCTATTTGAAGTGGAATTGGCAACTTTCCCAGATGCTGCTGTAAATGCAGCCTGGGATCCAAACAACTTTAGATTTATGTGTAAAGCGGCAAATCTTCCTGCTTCGAATATTGCTTCAATCGATGTTCCATTTAGAGGAAGAATTTTCAAAGTTGCTGGAGACAGGACAATTGATACTTGGACTGTAACAGTAATTAATGATGAGAATTTTGCTGTTAGAAATTCGTTTGAGCAATGGATGCAAGGTATTGCTAGATTGGAAAATAATCTAGGAGCAACAGATCCATCAGCATATATGGCAAATGCTAAAGTATTCCAACTTGGAAGAGGTCAAACCTCATCAAGTCGTGACAGTTCTGGAGAATCAAATACAGTATTAAAAGAGTATGAATTTATTGACATTTTCCCAACAAATATTTCTGCAATTGATCTTTCATACGATTCCACAGACACAATTGAAGAATTCACCGTAGAATTCCAAGTTCAGTCATTTAGTCTTGCTGGAGCAGGTAGCCCCAACGGTTAATAAATAAGTAAAAAGTTCAAAATAAATTATGGCAAAACTGTTTGGGTTTTCGATAGAGGATACAGAACCTCTATCACCTTCATCGGTTTCCCCCGTTCCTCCAAATAACGAGGACGGGGTTGACCATTATATGAGCAGTGGATTTTTTGGATCCTATGTTGATATTGAAGGTGTATATAGAACCGAATATGATTTAATAAAAAGATATCGTGAAATGGCACTTCACCCAGAATGTGATAGTGCCATTGAAGATATTGTAAATGAAGCTATTGTTTCTGATACTAATGATACTCCTGTTGAAATTGAACTTTCTAATTTAAATGCAAGTGATGGTATAAAGAATAAAATAAGAAAAGAATTCAAACATATTTTAAATCTTCTCGATTTTGATAAGAAATCTCACGAAATTTATAGGAATTGGTATATTGATGGTAGAATTTATTATCATAAAATTATAGATTTAAAAAATCCTCACGAAGGAATACAAGAATTACGGTATATTGATGCAATGAAAATGCGTCATGTACGCCAATCTAAAAATACTGAAAAAGAAAATAGAAGTCCTATAAATCTGAGAAGCAATGATCCAATGGATTATAAGTTTCCAGAAATTGAAGAGTATTACATTTACAATCCAAAAGGAACATATCCGACTGGAAATATGAATGCAACTGGCGCAAGTCAGGGAATCAAAATTGCAAAAGATGCAATCACGTATTGCACTTCTGGTCTTGTAGATAGAAACAAAGGTTCGGTTCTTTCATATCTTCACAAATCCATCAAATCTCTCAATCAACTTCGAATGATTGAAGATTCTTTGGTAATCTACAGATTATCAAGAGCACCAGAACGTAGAATTTTTTATATTGATGTTGGCAATTTACCTAAAGTAAAGGCAGAACAATATCTTCGCGATGTCATGATGAGATATCGCAACAAACTTGTATATGATGCAAACACTGGAGAGATTCGCGATGACAAAAAATATATGGCAATGCTCGAAGATTTTTGGCTTCCTAGAAGAGAAGGAGGAAGGGGAACAGAAATCTCAACTCTGCCAGGAGGCCAAAACCTTGGAGAAATTACTGATATTGAATACTTTAAGAAAAAATTATTCAGGTCCCTTAATGTTCCCCCATCAAGAATGGATGGAGAAGGTGGGTTTAACTTGGGGAGATCTTCTGAAATCTTAAGAGATGAACTCAAATTTACAAAATTTGTTGGAAGATTGAGAAAGAGATTCTCAAATATGTTTAATGATATGTTGAGAACTCAATTGATTCTCAAAAATATTATTACTCCAGAAGATTGGGAGGTTATGAGTGAGCACATTCAATATGATTTCCTTTATGATAATCACTTCTCCGAATTAAAAGAAGCTGAGATTATGAATGAAAGATTGGGTATGGTTGCAACCGCAGAACCATATGTTGGTAAGTATTTCTCTCAAGATTATGTAAGAAGAAAGATTCTTCGTCAAACAGACATTGAAATTTTAGAGCAAGATAAATTAATTGAAAAAGAAATCAAAGATGGAATTATTCCAGATCCAAGTATTCCAATTGATCCACAAACAGGTGCTCCATTAGATTCTAATGCATCAATGGATTTGGGACAACCTGTAATGGAACCGGAAATTGATGCATCGTCAGTGGAAGCTCCTGAAATGCCCAAGGGCGGGGAAATATAAATACTACTAGTTTTTATTAAACAATATGGATGATCTTTTAGATTTAATTGCTTCTGGTGAAAAACAATCTGATGTGAGTTCTGCTATCAAAGATATTTTATATACAAAAGCAGCAGCAAAAGTCGATTCTATCAGACCTGATGTTGCAAATTCTTTTTTTGATAATGTAGAAACAGAATCGGAAGCAGAAGAATAATAAATAACTATTAAATGAATTTCTAAAAAAAATGGCAAGAATATTAGTCTCTGCTGCTGAAGTAGATATCACAGCAGGTGTTGCAAATTCTACCACTGTGAATAATGCCAGATTCGTAAGAATTTATAATAATTCTGGAGGTGTGGCAACTTTGTATGTTCAAGATGCAGGTTATAATGGAATTGGTTCTGTTTCCATTAAAGATGGTGCAGTTGAAGTAATTGAAAAGCATCAAGAAGATACAATTTATTTTGATGGAAGTGGGACAATTAAAGCAGCAAGAATAGGTATCACCGCATAAAAATCAATGAAACTAATCAGAGAAGAAATCGAAAAGGTTGAAGTTGTTACTGAGAGTGTGAATGGTAAAAAGACCTTGTTTATTCAAGGACCCTTTTTACAGACCGAAAAAGAAAATAGAAATCACAGAGTTTATCGTAGACCTGTGATGGAACGTGAGGTAAAAAGATATACCGAATCTTATATTAATAAAGGTCGTGCTCTTGGTGAATTAGGCCATCCCGATGGTCCAACTATCAATCTTGATCGGGTTTCTCATAAAATTGTTTCTCTTGAGCAAAAGGGAAATGATTTTCATGGGAAAGCACAAATCCTTTCAACACCAATGGGAAAGATTGCAGAATCTCTTCTTAAAGAAGGTGTGACACTTGGAGTTTCTTCTCGTGGAATTGGTTCTTTAAAAATGTCCAAAGAAGGATGGTCTGAAGTTGGTGAAGATTTTATGTTAGCAACTGCTGCTGATATTGTTGCCGATCCTTCTGCACCCGATGCATTTGTTTCGGGAATTATGGAAGGAAAAGAGTGGGTTTGGGAAGGTGGAATTCTTCGTGAACAACTCGCAGAAAAAACTTACAAGAGAATTAATACACTTGTAGACCAGAAAATACTTGAGGAACATAAATTGGATTTGTTTAACAATTTCCTAAATAGTCTTTGACTATACATAAAATAATTTAATTATAAATAAATATAGATTTAAAAAAATCAGGTAAACGGAGAGTTCAAATGTCTAGTGACAACAATTTACAAGAGATGGAGGTAAAGACACAGCAATCCAAAACCGCTGTAAATGCCGGTGCTAAAGCTGGCGATGCAATGGATACATCGGTTGCTGGTTCTGTAGAGGATCTTGGCGGTCCAACTCCAGAAAACTACAAGCCCGATGACGATTCGGCAAAACTTAAGGAACCTTCACTTGCAACAGTTAAAGATGTTGTAAACAAGGGTGCCAAGCCTGCAATGGCAAAAGAGGAAGTTGAAGAAGAGGAAGAAGTAGTGTCCGAAGAAGAAACTTCCGAAGAAGAAGTTGTTGCAGAACAAGAAACTTCTGAAGAGGAAGAAGTAGTGTCCGAAGAAGAAACTTCCGAAGAAGAAGTTGTTGCCGAGTATGATATCGAAGAAGATGTAAATGCTCTCTTCGGTGAAGAAGAACTCTCCGAAGAATTCAAAGAGAAAGCAGCAACAATCTTTGAGGCTGCTATTAACTCGAAGGTTTCTAAAATCCAAGAGGATCTCGAAACTGCATATGCAGCAACACTTGCTGAAGAAGTAGCAGAAATTAAATTAGAACTTACAGAAAGAATGGATTCATATCTTGAGTATGTTGCTCAAGAATGGATTCAAGAAAATGCCCTTGCAGTTGAGCAAGGACTTAAGACCGAAATGACTGAGAGCTTCCTCTCGGGCATGAAGGAACTTTTTGAAGCACATTATGTATCAATCCCTGAAGATAAGTATGATGTTGTCAATAACATGGTAGAAAAACTTGATGAAATGGAAGCAAAACTCAATGAGCAAATAGAGAAAAATATCCATTTAAACAAGCGTCTCGCAGAGTCGGTTGCAGATGGAATTTTTGATGAAATTTCTGAGGGGCTTGCTGCTACTCAGAAAGAGAAGCTCGCTTCACTTGCCGAAAGTGTTGAGTTTGGATGTGAAGAAGAATATCGTGAAAAACTGGAGACCTTAAAGGAAGCATATTTCCCATCAAAGGTATCATCTCCAACTGCTAAGAAAGAAAATCTTTCAGAAGGTGTTGATAGTTCGCCCGAATCAATTTCAGGTTCTATGAGTGCTTATCTGAATACACTTTCTAAATTTAGCAAATAATTGAATTCAATATAATTCAAACAAAAACCCGTAAACTTATTAGGTAAAAGCAAATGTTCCAATCAGAGCAATTGCAGGAAAAGTGGGCACCTCTCCTCGATCATGAGGGAGGAATCAAAGATTCCCATCGTAGAGCTGTAACAGCCGTCCTGCTCGAAAACCAAGAAAAATTCCTTCGTGAGCAAACTGCATTCAACAATGGTTCAATGCAGAACCTCATGGAAACCCCAACAAACAGTGGTAATGCTGCTGGTGGTTCTGGTGCCTTCGGTGCCGATTCTGCCGCTGCTGGTCCTACCGCTGGTTTTGACCCCGTTCTGATCTCTCTGATCAGACGTTCAATGCCTAACCTGATCGCTTATGATCTGGCTGGCGTTCAACCAATGAGTGGTCCTACTGGACTTATCTTTGCAATGCGTTCCCGCTATGCAAATCAAAGCGGAACCGAAGCATTCTACAACGAGCCTAATTCTGCATTCTCTGGTCAAGATGCTGGCAACGATGAGTATGCTGGTCATTCTGACAGTCTTGCTGGTATGGGTACTACCACCCAGTCCGGCACTAACCCTGCTGTTCTGAACCCTGTTGGTAGTGCTTCCTCAACCGCATATGATGTCGGTCAGGGAATGGTCACTGGTGATGCCGAGAACCTCGACGGCACTGGTGCAGATGCATTCAACGAAATGGCTTTCTCGATCGAGAAAGTTACCGTTACTGCGAAGTCAAGAGCACTGAAGGCCGAGTATTCACTCGAACTCGCTCAAGACCTCAAGGCAATCCACGGTCTGAATGCTGAAGCAGAATTGGCAAACATTCTCTCCACAGAGATTCTTGCTGAAATCAACCGCGAAGTCATCAGAACCATCTATAAGGTCGCTGAGCAAGGTGCTGTTGCTAACACCGCTACTGCTGGCGTATTCGACCTCGACATCGACTCCAACGGTCGCTGGTCTGTTGAGAAGTTCAAGGGTCTCCTGTTCCAAATCGAGCGTGATGCTAACGCAATCGCACAAAGAACTCGTCGCGGAAAGGGCAACATCATCATGTGCTCTGCAGACGTTGCTTCTGCACTGACCATGGCTGGTGTTCTCGACTACACCCCTGCACTCAACGCTAACCTCAACGTTGATGACACTGGTAACACCTTCGCTGGTGTTCTCCAAGGTAAGTATCGTGTTTATATCGATCCTTATTCCTCCAACCTCACCTCTGCTAACGCATCGAACGGCAATCAGTATTACGTCGTCGGTTATAAGGGTTCTTCACCTTATGACGCCGGTCTGTTCTATTGCCCATATGTACCTCTGCAGATGGTACGTGCCGTTGGTGAGAACTCCTTCCAGCCAAAAATCGGATTTAAGACTCGCTACGGCATGGTCGCTAATCCATTCGCAGAAGGAATCAACCAAGGCCTTGGTGGTCTTAATGTTAACCAGAACCGCTACTATCGTCGCGTTGCTGTTAAGAACCTCATGTGATCCATACTCACAAGAGTTTATCAGAGAGTCCTTCGGGACTCTCTTTTTTTATCTAAATATTTCAATAGTGCAGTTCCATAATGGCAAACAGGGAAACACAAATAGAAAATAGAAACTTTTTATCTCCAGTAGGTTTTAAATTTGTATTGGAAAGAAGTCCAAAGGCAGTATTTTTTTGCAACCAAGCCAATATTCCAGATTTAAACTTGGGTGTAACTTTTCAACCCAATTATCTCCGTGATATTCCAACTCCTGGTGATAAAATAGAATTTGGAGATCTTAATATTAGATTTTTAGTTGATGAAGATCTTGTAAATTATATGGAAATACAAAATTGGATTCGTGGATTAGGTTATCCCGATTCAGTTCAAGAATTTAGAGACCTTGATGTAGAAGGTAGAATCAGAGTCAATTATTCTAATAAAGGTCACAACATCTACTCTGATGGCACTCTGCAAATTTTAAGCAGTAATATGATATCAAAATTTAATGTCATTTTTACAGATTTATTCCCATACTCATTAACTACACTCTCATTCGATGCCACCGATACTGACATTGAATACTTTACGGCTGAGGTGTCTTTCAAGTATACTAGTTATAGAGTAGAGACACTATCCGGAACTTCCTTATGAGTTTTGACCTTGATAAAATACAAGAGATGTGGGAAAAAGATTCTTCTATTGACCGAGACAATTTACACGAAGAATCATTAAACATTCCTTCACTCCATGCAAAATATTTTGAAATATACAATACCATTTTTTTGTTAAGAAAAAAAGCAGAGCAACAAAGAAAAAATATAAGGCACGAACGATACGAATATTTTAGTGGGAAAGCAGATCCAGATGTTTATATAGAACAACCTTTTCCCAAAAAAATTCGTGATAAAGATACCATGCAAAAATATCTTGATGCTGACGAAAAACTTTCATCAATATGCTTAAAGATTGATTACTATGATACCATGCTGGTATACATTGAAAGTATTTTAAAGCAAATAACAAATAGAACTTATCAAATAAAAAACGCAATAGAGTTTATGAGATTCAATGCAGGTTTAGGTTAATGGAAGAAGATTCATTTGTTTTAAACTTTTCTATTGAAGATGTACATTTAATGTATCATTGTGTAAGTGAAAGATTAAAAAATTGGGAGGGATTTCCTTCTCGACATCCTCAAGAACAAGAACATTTGAATTATTTAAAGAGTGAGTTATATAAATGTATTTTAGATTTTAAGTTTAATGATATGTAATAAATAGATTTAGATGAATGGATCATCGTGATTGACACAACAGCTAATCTTGTTATATCTAAATCTAACGAAGTATTTTTAAAAATAAACACGGAACCACATATAGAATATGAACTTAGAGATCACTTTAAGTTCGAAGTTCCAAATGCAAAATTTATGCCACAGTATCGTGGTAGAAATTGGAACGGCGAAATACATTTATATGATATGAGGTCTAAACAGATATATGTTGGCCTTTTGGATAAGATAGTTCAATTTTGTGAGAATTACGGATATACTTACAAATTTGAAGATAATAAATTTTATGGAACTCCATATGAAGAGAACAATGGAATTTCATATGAAGGTGTAAAAGATTATATGAATTCTATTTGCACACATAAACCCAGAAAGTATCAAATAGAAGGTGTTTATGGTGCATTGAAACATAACAGAAAATTATTAATAAGTCCTACTGCATCTGGTAAATCTTTGATGATTTACTCTCTTGTGAGATACTATGTTGCTAAAGGAGAAAAAATTCTTTTAGTTGTTCCAACAACAAGTTTAGTGGAACAGATGTTTAAGGATTTTATGGATTATGGGTGGGATGCAGAATCACATTGCCACAAAATTTATTCAGGTAAAGAAAAGAGTAATAATGCACCAGTTACTATAACCACTTGGCAATCTGTTTATAAGTTAGAGAGATCATTCTTCGAAGATTATGGTGTCATTATAGGTGATGAAGCTCATTTGTTTAAGAGCAAATCTTTAGTCTCTATCATGACTAAACTTCATCATGCAAAATATAGATTTGGATTTACTGGTACATTAGATGGCACCCAAACTCATAAATGGGTACTAGAAGGATTGTTTGGACCATCATATAAAGTCACAAGAACTGACGAATTGATGAGACAAGGACATCTTTCAACATTGGATATACAATGTATAGTATTAAAACATGAACCTCAAAAGTTCCAAACGTATGAGGATGAAATTAAGTATTTAATTTCTCATGAACAAAGAAACAGATTTATTACAAATCTTACTTTAGATTTGAAAGGTAACACTCTGGTGCTATACAGTCGTGTTGAAACTCATGGTGCAATACTATTTGAAAAGATAAATAATCTTAAGCGAGATAATCGCAAAGTCTACTTCGTTCATGGAGGAGTAGATGCTGAAGAACGAGAAACAATACGTGAAATTGTTGAAAGAGAAAATAATGCAATTATTGTAGCTTCATACGGAACTTTTTCAACAGGTATTAATATTAAAAATCTTCATAATGTAATATTTGCATCTCCCAGTAAATCGAGAATTAGAAATCTACAATCGATTGGTAGAGTTTTAAGAAAAGGAAAAAACAAAACAAAAGCAAAACTTTATGATTTAGCTGACGATATTACATATAATTCGAAAAGAAATTACACGCTAAATCATTTGATTGAAAGAATTAAAACTTATAATGAGGAGAATTTTAATTACGAAATAATCACTATAAAGATAAAAAGAAATGATTGAAGACGATTTTTACGCAACAATAAAATTTAAAAATGGTGAAGAGATATTTGCTAAAGTAGCTCCTTCAGAAGAAGAAGAGGAAACTTTTTTAATTGTTTCAAATCCAATAGTAATAAGTGAAGTCAAATCTAGAATGGGAGTAGTTGGATATAAACTAGATCCTTGGTTAAAAACCTGTGATGAAGATATGCTTATTGTTAGAATGAGTGAAATATTAACCATCTCCGAATCAAAAAGTATTGAAATGATCATGATGCATCAAGCTTTCATTAGATCTAATGAAAGAGATGAAAACAATGAACCTCCAATATCAAGAGAAATGGGATACATTTCTAATGTTAATGATGCTAAAACTCTTTTAGAGAAGCTATATAATAGTAATTCTTTTCAACCTCCACAAAGGTAATTGTACACAAATATTGAAGGGTTGTCAAGTAGACATATAAATGTTATTATTTCTATATGATGATGGTATAAACTTATGATATCTACTAATATGTCCAAGAGAAAACGTTCAGAACATTACGTAAACAATAAAGAACTCTTGGAGGCAATGATTGTTTATCGATCCAAGGTTGAGAAATCTTATTTGGAAGAATTCGGTAAGGATCTTAAAGAGCTTCCAAAACAAGAAAGAGCAAAGAGATGGAAAACGAAACCAAGGATACCTAGGTATATTGGAGAGTGCTTTCTTAAGATTGCAACACATTTATCGTTTAAACCAAACTTTGTAAATTATATGTTTAAAGAGGATATGATTTCTGATGGTATAGAAAATTGTGTCCAATACGTTCATAATTTTGATCCAGAAAAATCTCAAAATCCTTTTGCTTACTTCACCCAGATTATTCATTATGCTTTTCTTCGTAGAATTCAAAGAGAAAAGCGTCAGTTAGAGATTAAAAATAAAATTCTTGAGCGTTCTGGATTCTCGGAAGTTTTTGATGACAATAATACAATTGAAGGCAATAACTATAGTGACTATAATCAAATTAAAGACAATGTTCACAGTAAGTTGAGGAGTTGACAAAAGACAATAATTTGATTATGATAGGAGCCCTAAAGTAATTAGTATGAAAGTTGCCATTATTACAGACACACATTATGGGTGTAGAAAAAATTCGCAACTTTTTCATGATTATTTCAAAAAGTTTTATAATGATATTTTCTTTCCATATTTGAAAAAAGAAAATATCAAAACCATTGTCCATATGGGTGATGCTTTTGATAGTCGTAAAGGTATTGACTTTGCAGCATTAACTTGGGCGAAGGATAATATTTTTGATACGATTAAGTCTGAAGGAATTAAACTTCATTTAATTGTTGGCAATCATGATTCTTACTATAAGAATACTAATGATGTAAATGCTGTTGACCTTCTTTTGAGGGAGTATGATAATATTGAAGTATACTCTAAACCTAAAGAAGTAAAGTTAGACAATCTAGATGTATTTTTTATACCTTGGATTAATAAAGAAAATGAAGCAGAAACTTTTAAACTTATTGAAAAGACAACTAGCAAGATCGCGATGGGGCACCTTGAACTCCAAGGATTTAGAGTTAATCGACAAATCATCATGGACCATGGTGCTGATCGCCAGCTATTTGAGAAGTTCACCAAGGTCTACAGCGGTCACTATCACACTCGATCGGATGATGGACGGATCTATTACTTGGGAAATCCCTACGAAATGTTCTGGTCAGATGTCGGTGATAGGAGAGGATTCACCATCTTTGATACAGAAACTCTGGAACATGTTTCGATAGATAATCCTTATCGTCTGTTTTATAATATCTACTATGAAGATACAAATCATCAAACATTTGATTTTAGAGAGTATCATGGAAAAATTGTAAAACTTATTATAAGAAAAAAATCTGATACTAAAAAGTTTGAAAAGTTCATTGATAAACTTTATAATGTTGGAGTTGCAGAATTAAAAATTGTTGATAATTTTCAACTTGAAGAAAATAAAGATTTTGAAGCTTTTGAGTCTGAAGACACTCTTTCTATTTTGAATAGATATATTGAGGAATCTGAAGTTGATTTGGAAAAATCAATTTTGAAAAATATGATTCAGGAAGTTTACAAGGAGGCTTGCGAATTGATTTAATGTATATCTTAACACGCGAAGGTAAGGAAGATGAGGGTGCATATTCTGTAAGAAATGAAGTTGGGGATAATATTCTTTACATTTTCAAAGAGAAGGATGATGCCGTTCGTTTTGCTATGATGCTGGAGGAAGATGGTTCATCTGAAATGAGTGTAATGGAAGTTGAACCAGAAATGATAATTCCAGCTTGCCAAGTGAATGGATATGAGTATATAATATTTACATCTGACGACATTGTAATACCTCCTAAAACTGTAAGAAATGATTATATTTAAAAAAATTAGGTGGAAGAATTTTTTGTCTACCGGACAGCATTATACTGAAATTGATTTTCAAAAAAATAATACGACTCTTATTGTCGGTTCAAACGGTGCAGGAAAAAGCACAGTGTTGGATGCATTGACTTTTTCTTTGTTTGGAAAACCATTTAGAAAAATCAATAAACCCCAATTAGTTAATGCTATCAATGAAAAAGATTGTAGTGTAGAAATTGAATTTACAATTAACTCCATTGAATGGAAGGTTGTGCGTGGAATTAAACCAGCAATCTTTGAGATATGGAAAAACGGCTCCGTAATGGATCAAAGCTCTTCTGCGGTTGACCAACAAAAGTGGTTGGAACAGAATGTGCTTAAAATGAACTATAAGTCTTTTACACAGATTGTTGTTCTTGGTAGCAGTTCATTTGTGCCTTTTATGCAACTTTCTACATCAAATCGTCGTGATGTGATTGAAGACTTATTGGACATTAGAATTTTTTCTTCTATGAATAATATCATTAAAGAAAAGATGAGAACACTTAAGGATGAAATTAAAACCCTTACACTGAAGAAAGAATCCTTAAGTGATAAAGTGTTGATGCAGCAGAATTTTATTGAAGAGTTGGAGCAACTGGGTAAAAAAAATATTGAAGAGAAGGAATTAAATATTCAGAAACTTCTTGATGAAGAAAATAATTACATGCATAATATTGATTCCTTGAATAGTGATTTCCAAACAGTTGAGGCAGAACTTGAAAAGTATTCTGGAGCTACTGAAAAACTTCGCAAACTTGGGAATCTAAAGGGTAAGATTTCTAATAAAGTAACTACTATTACAAAAGAACATAAATTTTTTACAGAGAATACGGTTTGCCCAACATGCACCCAGTCTATTGAGGAAGAGTTTAGAATAAATAAAATTGATGACGCTCAAAATAAAGCAAAAGAGTTGCAATCTGGTTATAAAGAACTGGAGGAGGCAATTAAAGATGAGGAAGAGCGAGAGCGTCAATTTTTAACTCTTTCTAAGGAGATTACAAAACTCACGCATGAGATTTCTAAAAACAATACTAAAATCAGTGGATGTCAGAGACAAGTCCGAGATTTTGAAAATGAAATTCAAAGAATTGCCAGCCAACTTAAAAATAGAAATATTGAGCATGAGAAATTAGAAGAGTTTAAGGGGAATTTAAAAAATACTGATGTTGAATTAGTTGAAAGGAAAGAAAATATCAACTACCTAGACTACTCATACAACCTACTAAAAGATGGTGGAGTAAAGACCAGTATTGTAAAAAAATATCTTCCATTAATTAATCAGCAAGTAAATCGTTATTTGCAGATGATGGATTTTTATATCAACTTAAAACTTGATGAGGAGTTTAATGAAACTATTGAATCTCCAATTCATGAAGATTTTTCATACGCATCTTTTAGTGAAGGTGAAAAAGCCAGAATTGATTTAAGTCTTTTATTTGCATGGAGGGAAGTTGCAAGACTAAAAAATTCTGTAAATTGCAATATTCTTCTTTTTGATGAAGTTTTTGATTCATCATTGGATGGATTTGGTGCGGATGAATTTCTGAAGATTATTAATTATGTGGTTGCAGATGCAAATATTTTTGTAATTTCACATAAAACAGGATTAGAAGATAAGTTTGAAAATGTAATAAAATTTGATAAAATAAAAGGATTTAGTAAGATGTCATAAATATTAATGATATCTATGATATTTTAGATAATGGAATATAAACCATACTCACATGAGTGGCATCGTAAAAGATATTTAAAAGAAGCATTGGACATGTATTTAAATGAATATGTAGACAATTCTGTCATTTACAATGATATTCTTGATATTCTTTCTGATAGATCTGAATTAGCATATTCAGATTTTAATAAAACGACAGAATTGGAATACATGATTCAATCTAAAAAGTATTAAATATGAATCCCCAATATTTTTGGCTAATCTTATTTTGTATCGTGGCATATGTTGTCATAACAGATAAGAATGTAGCTCAAGCATATGATTATGTTCTTAAAATACTAAACAATAAGATTCGACATCATTGGTGGTGGATGACCAATAATCCTGCCAATCCTTTAGTAAAGTATATGATGTATCGTAAAAATCTTAAACTTGCTAAAGAATTAAGGGCAAAGATTGATAAGTATTATCAAGAAAATAAATAAGAATCTATAGGAAAAAAAATATGCTTTCCACTCAATATAGGCTTCGTTTAGAATTTATTTGTAAGAAAATTGCAAATAAAGAAGAAGTTAAGTTAGAAGATATGATATGGGCAGAGAAACTTGCCAAAGCACATACTCTTGCTAGAGATTGGTTAAATAAAGCAAGACGCCAAGCTGCTCATGATATTGAAGAGGGCAGTATGGATGATTTTATGAATAGGATGGGGTTAGGTGACCCCGACCCATCCAATTATAAGACGGGGTTTGATAGTGCAGATGAAATTGTAGATTGGTTTAAACAAGACAAACCTGACGACTGGAGGCAACGTGACTAAAAAACATGTTCCCTGGTGGAGATTGCATCAAATTGCCCAAGAAGTTGATGGTGAGCTAAAACAATTTACTATTCAAGATAGTACTGGAAAAGTTTTTAAAAGAATTGTAATCGATTACAAGGAGGAAAACTAATGCAAGCAGTAATCTATTCAAATGGAAGTCAAGAGTGTGAGAGAATGACATCTCTTCTCAAAACACTTGATGCACAAATCTTGGAGTATAAATTAAATAACCATTTTACGCAACGTGCATTTGAATCTGAATTTGGTCCTGAAGCAACATATCCACAAGTATCTCTTGGGTATAATCATATTGGAGATATGAAAGAAACTCTGAATTTTATGAAGGAGAGGGGATTGTTTGGATGAATTTCGAACTGTCAATGGAGGATTACACTATAATCCTTAATGCTCTTCATTATTATAAAAAAGTTGAGAAGCGTGGTAATTTTTCGGACTTTGATGAGCAAAAGATTAATGATTTGCGTGATAAGTTAGCATATCAAATTATTTGGAATAATACTGATATAGATAAATTTATAGACAAGGAGTAACATGAAACCTTTAATCCTAGTTGCTTGTTTTTTACCGTTAGGCATCATTTGGATTATCATGAAACTTTCATTATGGATTTCAGCTATCAACGAAGAACAGAGTTATGTCAGAGCAGAATCCAAAAAACCACACGGACCTTATGTGGCAAACCCATATGAAGACGTTGATGAGGAGGAAGAGGAATATGGAGATCGAACAGATTATCGATGATGCACTTTATCAGTATTATGTGGTAGAACGTGGTGAAAAGGTTCCAAACTGGAGATACATGAAAGATGCTGATTGGTGGATAGAATATCTTAAGTCTCTGGGCATTGACCCCAAGAATCCATGATGGTAAAATAGAAATCATACCAAAGAACAATGCAAGTCCCAAACTGGAAGCACCATTCCAAGAAAGAACAGAAACGAAAATTAAAACCGCAAGCAATGCGAGCACGGAGAGAAGCACTGTGCCAGTTTAAAAAGCGGTACATGACCTCGCCTAAAAGGCGGGGTTCTTTTGTATTATGGCCACATACGAAAGGAAGCGAATGACCGTCTCTCACGAAATCAAGTCTCAACTTGCCAAACTGCTTGCCACTGAAGACTTGGTGGTGGAGCACAAGAATGTTCAAACTGCTTGCTTCAATGTTCATACTCGTGTTCTGACTCTGCCTATGTGGGATAAGGCAAGCAATGTTGTGTACGATATGCTTGTTGGTCACGAAGTCGGTCATGCTCTTTATACTCCTGATGAGAATTGGCTAAAAGAGTATAAAATTCCTCCACAGTTTGTAAATGTGGTTGAGGATGCTCGCATTGAAAAATTGATGAAACGAAAGTATCTGGGACTTGCCAAAACTTTTTATGGTGGGTATAAAGAACTTTCTGAAAAAGATTTCTTTGAACTTGAAGGTGAAGATATCAGCAAGATGAATCTTGCTGACCGAGCAAACTTGTACTTTAAAATTGGTAACTATGTAGATATTCCTTTTGATGATTATCTTGAGATGCCAATCATTCGCATGATTGAGGGCTGCGAAACTTTTGCAGATACTTTGATTGCTGCAGAAGCTTTGTATAAGTTTTGTAAGAAAAATAAAGAAGATGAAAAACTGAATGATATTCCTACTCCTCCTCAAAATTCAGGAAATTCAAACTCTGAAGAATCTGAAGAGACGAATGAAAATCCTGGCAAATCAGAGGGCTCTGGAGATTCTGAAGAAAAGAGTGATAGTAAGAATCCTTCAAGTGATTCTCCAGAAGTAGTTTTTCAGGATGAACCTGAAGTTTCTACTGCAAATAATCTTGAGGAAAATCTTCTCGATCTAGTAGATACGAATCCTTTTGAGAGGGAAAATGTTTATCTGGAAATTCCTAAACTGAATTTGGAAACTGTTATTGCACCAAACTCTGAAATTCATAGTACAATTGATAATTATTTCAATGCTTTCCAAGAAAGACTTAATGAAAAAAGACTTGAAGGTGGTAGAGAAATCTTTAATCCATTTAAAGATGTAGATTCTAATTTTGCAAAATTCAAACGTTCTGCACAAAAGGAGGTAAATTATCTTGTCAAAGAATTCGAATGTCGAAAATCTGCTGATAGTTATGCTCGTGCTTCTGTATCTCGGACTGGAGTTTTGGATTGCACTAAACTCCACACTTACAAATACAATGAAGACTTGTTCAAGAAAGTAACTACTCTTGCTGATGGTAAAAATCATGGTTTGATTTTTGTGTTGGATTGGAGTGGTTCTATGGCTCAAACTCTTTTAGACACTTGTAAGCAACTGTTTAATCTTATTTGGTTCTGTAAGAAAGTGTCTATTCCATTTGATGTGTATGCTTTCACGAATGAATGGAATCGTACATACTATGATGATGAACAGCAAAAGTATATTCCTGCATCAACCACTCCACATTATGTAAAAAAGGAAGGTCTTCTTTCTGTTGGTAGTGAGTTTTCTATGTTGAATATGCTTTCCAGCAAGTCTTCATTGAAAGAACTTGAGCATCAAATGTTAAACATTTGGAGAATTGCTTGTTATTATGGAAATGTTTATAGTTGCTATTATTCTTCTCCCGAAAGATTGAGTCTTTCAGGAACTCCTCTGAATGAATCACTTGTAGCTCTCCATGAAATTCTTCCCAAATTTCAGCAAGAAAACAAACTTCAAAAAGTTCAGTGTGTTATCTTGACTGATGGTGAGGCAAATCATCTCACTCATCATGTTGAGATTGAAAGAAAGTGGGAAGATCAACCATATATTGGAACCCGACGAATTAATCCTAACATTACTTTTATTCGTGATCGTAAACTTGGAACTACATATAAGGTTGGATATGGTTGGCACGAATTCACTGACATTCTTCTTCGCAATTTAAAAGATAAGTTTCCCTCTGTGAATTTTATTGGCATTCGAGTTCTTGCATCTCGTGATGTGAATAGCTTTATTCGCCTTTATCACAATTCCGATGATAAAGAATTGCAATCCATTCAAACTGATTGGAAAAAACTTAAAAGTTTTAAAATTACTAAATCTGGATATGATGCATACTTTGGGATGTCTGCAACATCATTGGCACAAGAATGTGAATTTGATGTAAAGGAAGATGCAACAAAATCTCAAATCAAAACAGCCTTTGCTAAAAGTCTTAAGGTTAAAAAACTAAATAAAAAAGTATTAGGAGAATTTATTTCTTTAGTGTCATGAAAACTTTTCAAGAATTTATGGTAGAATGTATTTCTATACAAGAGACATCTTTAAATAGAATTCGTTCTAAATCACAGAAAGGTGGAATGGCTATCCTCTCTGGACAAAGGGGGGATAAATCTCCTAAAGAAAATAAAGAAAGAAGTAAGAGAACTGAAAGAAGAATCCGTGGTGCCGGTCTTCCTGGCCCTACAAAAGTTTCTGGAAGATACACAGAAAATCCTGGAACACCTCAAGAAAAGAAAGTGGGTGAGAAGTCTCATGTAGTTTCTTCTGGTAAGATGGGTAAGAGGAAGTTCAAAAAGACAGTTGAGAAACTGGGTACAGAGGCTGGACTTAAGCGTAAAAAGAATGTAAAATCAGGCTCATCCAGAGATGATCAGGATTCAGTTCTGATTCAACGCAAAAAAGGAGGATCTGCTACCCTAAAAGGAACTTCCAAAACATCTTGGCCTGGTAAGGGTAAGAATGTTAAAGTTGGGAAGATGAGACCAGGACGCACTGGTGAATTTGATACTAAAGTGAAAAACAAAACATTTACTTATGAAGAAAACTAAATTTCCATTTCCACATCACGTTCTTGAAGAAAAAAAAGAAGTTTGGATTCTCTGCAACAGTAGCATTACTGCTATGGGTATTCCTACCCTTGTGAAGCAATACTATCCAGGTTACATTGGCCATATTGCAAGTGAGGAGCATTTCAAACAGATTGGTGGTCAAATAAAAAACTGACCACTCTGCCCCCGACTCTGCCCCACTCTGCCCTATAATAACTTCAGTTGAAACAAACAACCCACATCATGTCTCTTTCCCCCGACTACATTCGCACCTCTCTCCAGTCTCTCTATGGTGAGTCTGTAGCAAGTGGCGATATTCGTGCTTGGTGCGCGATGAATGGTGCCAACTATCAGACTGTGACCAATAAACTATCTCAATACAAAGTTGGTCGTGGCAAGTGGAATCTGGAAGTAACTCACGAAAAGGTGGAAGAAATTGAACGCACTTATCAGGCACCTGCTGCTTTGCCTGCAATTGAACAAAACCTTATTCCTGTAAAAGATGATTCCTTCGTCCGCTTTGGTAACTTCAGCGATATTCGCAAAATTATTCAATCGAAACTGTTTTATCCAACGTTCATTACGGGCCTTTCTGGTAACGGTAAAACGTTCTCGGTTGAACAAGCATGTGCTCAATTGGGTCGGGAACTTATCCGTGTAAACATTACTATTGAAACTGATGAAGATGATCTTATTGGTGGTTTCCGTCTTGTTAATGGCGAAACCGTCTGGCACAATGGCCCAGTCATTGAGGCACTCGAACGAGGAGCTATCTTGCTCCTTGATGAAATCGACCTCGCTAGTAACAAAATTCTCTGTCTCCAAAGCGTTCTTGAAGGAAATGGAGTCTTCCTTAAGAAAATTGGGAAGTTTGTCCGACCCAGTGCAGGTTTCAACGTCATCGCAACCGCAAACACTAAAGGTAAAGGTTCAGACGATGGACGATTCATTGGAACTAACGTGCTCAACGAAGCATTCCTTGAGCGATTCCCAGTAACTTTTGAGCAAGAATATCCTACTGTTGCTATTGAAACCAAGATCCTCAACAAACTCTGTGCAGATGAGAACTTCTGCAAGCGTCTTGCTGACTGGGCTGATATCATCCGTAAGACTTTCTATGACGGTGGTATTGAGGAAATCATCAGCACTCGCCGCTTGGTTCACATTGTCAAGGCATTTAACATCTTTGAAGATAAGGCAAAGGCAATTCAAGTTTGTGTGAATCGTTTTGATGATGAAACAAAGCAGGCATTCATGGAACTGTACGATAAGGTTGATGCAGATTTCCAAATGCCTTCCGAGGATTCTATTGACGTACAAACTTTCTCTTGATATAATGGCAGTATATAATCATATTCTTAAACTTATGAGTGAAAGAGAAGAAAGTGTTGATTCTTCATCAGAAGTTCCAACCCAAAATTATCCTGGGTTTTATCCAATTTCTGATGAAATTATCAATCCTGATAATAGTGCCTATGAATTTTTAATCTCTAACAAAATGACTGAAAACCGCAAATACAAATATAGTGAGGATTCAATTCTTAAAGAACTAAACGATTATATTGCTGGCACATATAATCAGCACTACTCTGCCGGTGACGACAAGATTCAAACTTTGGATCTGATTGAAGCTTGTGGCGATGGTGAAGCATTTTGCCGTAGTAACATCCTCAAGTATGCCTCTCGTTATGATAAGAAAGGCACCGCACGTCGTGACATTATGAAGATTTTGCATTATGCTGTTCTTCTAATGCATTTCAATGACAAGAATGCACAACGTGAAACTTATCCGCAATGAAACTGAAAGAACATACAATGAAACTCTCTGACAAAACTATTTCTGTTCTTAAAAATTTTTCTTCCATTAATCAATCTATTTTGTTTAAGGAAGGGAACAAACTCCGCACCATTAGTGTGATGAAAAATATTCTTGCAGAGGCAACTGTCACTGAAGAATTTTCTAAAGATTTTGGTATCTATGACCTCAATCAATTTTTGAATGGAATGAGTCTTCATAAAAATCCTGAACTGGATTTTAGTAATGATGGATATGTTGTCATCAAAGAAGGTAAGTCTCGTACAAAGTATTTCTTTGCTGATCCTAATGTCATTGTCACTCCTCCAGAAAAAGAAATTTCCATTCCGAGTGAAGATGTTTGTTTTGAAGTGAATACTGATCAACTTACCAATCTTCTGAAAGCAGCTGCAGTTTATCAACTTCCTGATATTTCTGCTGTAGGTGAAAATGGTGTTGTCAAACTGGTTGTTCGTGATAAGAAGAACGATACTTCTAATGACTTTTCAATTGTTGTTGGAGAAACTGTAAATGAGTTCTGTTTCAACTTCAAAGTAGAAAATATTAAAGTTCTCCCTGGAACTTATGAAGTTGTTGTTTCTCAAAAACTTCTTTCACGATTTACTTCCAAGAACCATGATTTGACATATTACATTGCACTTGAACCAGATTCTACATTCAAATAATGAAACACATCCTTTTCACTCTTAAAGGGTGTGATAAAAATCTTTTAAATGATGAGGCAATGATAAGAGATGTTGTCTGCATGGCATCAGTCAAATGTAAATCAACTCTTTTGGCATTAACTTCTCATAAGTTCGAACCTCAAGGTGTAACGTGCGTTGCTATGCTTGCAGAGTCTCATATCAGTATTCATACATGGCCTGAAAAAAATATGGCAGTATGTGACGTTTTTACTTGTGGGGACCACACCACCCCTCAAGAGGGTGTAGAATCAATGAAGATGGATCTTAAAGCAAGTGACATCATTTCTCGTGAATTTACTAGGCCTTTAGAATGAACATCTTTGTTACTTCTCCCGATCCTTGGGAATCTGCTAGGGTTCTACCCGACAAGCACATTGTCAAGATGCCTCTGGAGACTTGTCAGATGCTTGCTATTGTATGTTCAGACAAATGGGGACATGGATTTGGCACTCTTCCTAAAGCAGATGGTACACCCTATGCTACAGAGAAGGGTGCTTTTCGCAATCACCCATGTACAATATGGGCTTCAGAATATGTCTTGAACTGGCAGTGGTTGCTCGCTCATGGATTTGCTCTTTGTGCAGAGTATGCTGCCCGCTACGGCAAGGTTCATACGTGCTTCCTAACCCTATGTGCTGCCCGTGAGATACTGCCCACAGGAGACCCTACAGGACGCTCTGGAAAGGAGCCAACACCATTTGCACGAGCAATGCCTGACGAGTTTAAACTTGATACAAGCATCTCGACCTTTGATGCTTATAAGATGTATATTTCATCTAAACCTTGGGTAAAAGATAATTATCTTCGGTTGCCTCATCGTAAACCAGAGTGGATTTGATTATGAGTGATTTTATTTGAGTGTAATGAAAGAATTTGATTATGGACTTGATTACAAAACTCTGGATTTTACAGAACCCGACACCAGAAGAAAGTATCGCATTGGCAGAGGGGAGCAGGGAGTGCTTCTTGTTAGGCCTTACACTAACGATATATGCGCTCATTGGAGATTCGTAAATGAGACTGCAGCTCGCAAATCTTCTAATAAGATATACTCCATGTTCTGTGCATATAGAGACTCTGGAGACTTCATTGGAATGGACATGTCAAGGAAATTCCTTGAGATGGGTTTTACACGCGCCCGCCGGTATGCAAATCATTCTAGTGGAAGGAAATACGCTGAAGACGGTTCAATTAGACCCCAACAGGCAGATGCACTTTCTAATGTCAAGGCGAAGGCTGCAAGAATCTTCAAAGAAGTAAGAGATATGGCTGCATATGATCCAAAATATGTTACAATGAGAAAGGAATGGAGAGCATCTGAATGAATAATGATTTTATTTGGGTCGAAAAATATCGGCCACAAACTATTGAAGAATGTATTCTCCCTGAAGCAACTAAAAAAATGTTTCAGGACTTTCTAAATAGAGGTGAGATTCCCAACATGCTACTTGCGGGACCTCCTGGTATTGGTAAGACTACAGTAGCTAAAGCACTTTGTAATCAACTTGGAGTTGACTATTATGTCATCAATGGATCCGATGAGGGACGATTCCTCGATACTGTCAGAAACAATGCGAAAAACTTCGCTTCGACCGTCTCGCTTTCGTCAACTGCTAAACACAAAGTCATCATCATTGATGAGGCAGATAACACGTCCAATGATGTACAACTCTGCTTACGGGCATTTATTGAGGAGTTTGCTGGCAACTGTAGATTCATCTTCACCTGCAACTACAAAAACAAAATCCTTGAACCCCTCCACTCACGATGTGCCGTCGTTGAGTTTGGAATTAAAGGAAAAGAACGTCAGGAAATTGCCGCACAATTCTTCAAACGCATCCAACAAATCTTGGGTGCAGAAGGTATTGAATATGATAACAAGGTCCTGGTAGAACTAATCAATAAACACTTCCCTGATTGGCGTCGTGTTCTGAATGAGTTGCAACGTTATTCAGTAAGTGGTAAAATTGATTCTGGTATTCTCGCAACATTCTCTGATGTAGCTGTCAATGATCTTATCAAAAATCTTAGGGATAAAAACTTTGCGGAAGTACGTAAGTGGATCGTTTCTAATTTGGACAATGATACTAGCGTACTTCTCCGGCGTGTGTATGATTCTCTTTACGACTCGCTGGTTCCTGGTAGTATTCCTGCTGCTGTGCTTGTTCTCGCTAAGTATCAGTATCAAGGAGCATTTGTCGCAGACCAAGAGATAAATATGCTTGCTTGTATGACAGAACTAATGGTGGAGTGTACTTTCAAATGAAAAAAGAAAAACAAAAACTTAAGGCACAAGTTAAGTCAAGGTTTTATTACGTTTTCTGGGGTATTGCAACAATTGCTGTTGTTTCTGGGCAACTTTATGTTGGAACTGGGTATCGTGTTTTGCACAAAGATATGCGTGAGCTGCTATCAAAAGTTGATGGAGTTCTGCTACACAAATCAAATCAACTTAATCTATATTCAAAATGAACGTAAAACTTTTTCGTATTATTACTGGTGAAGAAGTAGTTGCTGAACTACTTGAAGAAAATGATACTACTGTAAAAGTGCAGAATGGTTTGGTTGTTTTGCCAACATCATCTGGAACGGTGGGTTTTGCACCATGGGCTACAGTTATTGACAGGGAAAATCCTGAAATAGAAGTATCACGCAATCATATTGTTTATATTGCTGAAGTTGATGAAAGTATCAAGAACAAGTATAATGAAGTCTATGGAAGTAAGTTAGTTACTCCAGACAAGAAGAAACTTATACTTTGATATAATGATAATCAGTGAAAGTGATGCCGTTTGGGCTGCGGATGAGTTCATCAAATATTTTTCACAAATGGGAAATATTGAGGACTATTTGCGTTTTGTTAAAAAGGAAGTAATCAAATCTACTAATTCTCTTGCACCTTTGCATGATGAGTTCTTCAATGAAGATATTCATCCACAAGAGATGGAGTTTGATATCAAATTTGTTGGTGCTAGATTTCAACAATCTATCCAACAAGAACACTATGTAAATCTTTTAAGAGCAGTATCTTCTCATAATAATGAGAGCAATATTCCTGGTAGGGAACTTCGTTGGATGGTATTCGAAAAGAATACTCAAAAAGTTCTTGGATTTATTCGTTTTGGTTCTCCTACAATCAATTCCAAACCAAGAAATATTTGGTTGGGTAAAGCACCAAATCTTTCAATCTTCAATCGCCATGCAGCCATGGGATTTGTGATTGTGCCATCTCAACCGTTTGGATACAACTATCTTGGAGGTAAACTCCTAGCACTTCTCTGCTGCTCTCACTATGCCCGTGAGACACTCAATGAGGTCTTTGAGAAGGATATCGCCCTCTTTGAAACTACTTCGCTGTATGGGTCTACTACAGATGCTTCTCAATACGATGGCCTAAAACCATTCATGAGATACAAGGGATTGACTGAAAGTAAGTTTCTGCCACTTCTTCATGATGAGGCATTTCACAAACTTCATGACAGATTTACTTTACTCAATAACAATACTCCTCTGACAGATAATAAAGCATCATCTAAAAAGATGAAGCGTCAGACAAAGATGATTTCTATCACTCGTAACTCTCTCAAAGAGTATGGTTTGAATGAACAACTAGAGCAGTTTAATACTGTAATAAACACTGCACTTGCCCTGACACAAAAGAAGAGAACATATTTCTGCGAGTATGGTTATTCCAATGTTCGTGAAGTAATTCTCGGTGAGCAGGATGAACTTGTGCTTGGCCCTAACTGGGATAAGTTCTATCTTGAGAACATCATTGCTTGGTGGAAAAAGAAAGCAACCAAGCGATATGAAAAACTTAAGGCAGAAGATAGGTTCAGAACTAAAGTCGAACTCTGGACAGATGATGATGACATTCAAATTATTCGCTGATGGAACTCAAAGATTGGTTGAACTCAATAACCTTTAATAAGGAAAACCTTATTAAAGAAAACCCCGATATCGTTAAACAATATCCTCCATACATCATCAATCGTTGTCTTTCTGGACACATAGATTGCATAATGTTTGCTAATGAGATGAATAGAAATCATCAGTTAGATAAAGATATGCAATATTCATTTTATCTAAATAGTTTGAGGAAAAAGAAGAGATTCTCTCCCTGGTTAAAACAAGACAAAATCAAAGACCTTGAATACGTCAAGAAATACTATGGATATAGTAATGAAAAGGCAAAACAAGCTTTGAAAATTCTCACAAAGGAACAAATCAACTTTATTAAATCGAAATTTGAGACTGGAGGAAAACGATGAGTGGAACTATTGAACCTACCGTAGAATGGTCGGCAGATAAAATGGTAGAAGTGATTCTGGGAGAACCAGATGACTTTCTCAAGGTTCGTGAAACATTGACAAGAATTGGTGTTGCTTCTCGCAAAGAAAAGAAACTTTATCAATCTTGCCATATTCTTCATAAGCAAGGAAGATATTATATTGTTCACTTTAAGGAATTGTTTGCACTGGATGGCAAACGTGCTAATCTTACTGTAAATGATGTCCAACGTAGGAATCGTATTACAAGATTGCTTTCTGATTGGGGATTGATTGATATTGTAAATGAGGAATTGATTCTTGATATTGCTCCTCTTAATCAAATTAAAGTTTTGGCTTATAAAGACAAGAACGATTGGATTCTTGAGCAGAAATACAATATTGGGAAACGAACCAAAGAGCAGGAAACCGAATAAAAAGATACGGGGTTCCACACCCCGTTTTTTTATGGAAGTGTTATAATTAGTAGTGGATGCCGTAAGGGTCCACACAACGCAATCTCGCTTTTAGGAGAGCTACAAATGACTAACTTAATGAAGTATAATGCTGCCAATTTGGATCAGCTTCTAGACCGCATAAGTAGGAATAGCATCGGTATGGACGAATACTTTGATCGTCTATTCAACCTTCACGAAACAACATCAAACTATCCACCATATAATCTAGTCACGGTCAGCAACGTAGAATCTAGACTGGAACTAGCACTAGCAGGATTTAAAAAGAAAGAAGTCTATGTCTACACACAAGATGGTAAACTCTTTGTCGAAGGTCAGAAAGAAGACAAAGAAACGGAAACAAAATATCTTCACAAGGGTCTGGCTCAACGGTCGTTTACACGAGCGTGGACACTCTCTGAAGACACGGAAGTTAGATCAGTTGATTTTGAGGATGGGCTTTTGAGTATTGTGCTTGGAAAAGTTGTTCCCGAAGCACACAAACGTAAGGATTATCTGTAAATCTTAACAATTAATTTATAATTTAGTTGTGGTTGCTACAAAAGTGTATCATAGTGATACACTTTTTTCTATATAATTATGTAACAGTTTGGAGGAAACTATGAACTTTACCATATCCACTTTATTATTTGGAACTGCTTCCACTCTTTTTTTCGGATGGCCAATCGCCTTCTTGGTTTCATAATACTTCCTGACTAAATAATCATCTATTAAGTATTAATACTCATATGGAACTTCTAGCAATCCCAGCAATCTTAACCGCAATTGGCGGATCAATCTTCGGAGCATATAAACTCACACCAAAAACCAAATAAATAAAACTGAATATCGTCGCTGCAGACGGGGAGGTAACTGGCTAAATCCAGTTGACACCTCCTCTTTTTTTTCTTATAATTATAAAGAGGTATAATAAAAGTAATGACTGTCAAAATTTTAATGCTTAAATCTGGCGAAGATGTGATTGCAGATGTAAGTGAAATGGTTTCTCCAGAAGAAAGACTTCTTGGATATTTCATGAAAAAACCATATGTAGTCAAACTTCATCATAATGAATCTTTTGAAGAAAAATCTGACCCTGATAAAAAGACTGAATTTTCTATTAAATTATATCCATGGATGCCTATTGCCAAAGAAAAAACAGTCCCTATTCCTGTTGATTGGGTTGTATCTATGGTTACTCCAATAGATAAACTGGAAGAGTTGTATGTGAATAGTTTGGGTAAAACATGTAAAGATAAAGAAGACGATATTAACGTATGGGATCCTGGTTTGGATAGAAATGAATCTAATGGAGATGGAAAAAATGTCGGAAACGAAGATGATCAAAGTGATTCTGTTAGTGAACAGTGAAAGATTAATTAGTGAAATTGAGGAAGTTGTTGCCGATATCGGCCAACCAGATTGTAAACTGATTAAACCACATGAAATTTGGGAAGGTCCTAATTTGTGTCCATGGATGATGGACGTTACTAAACAGGATACTTTTATGATAAGCTCTGACAAGATTCTTACTCTTGTAGATCCAACTCCTACTCTTCTTGAAAAATACGAGGACCTTATTAAATAATGAGTCAAGACTTTTATACTAATGTTCAACTAGTTGGTAATAATATTCTAGTTCGTGGTGTTGAGAATGGAAAAAGAATTGAAAAGCGAGAAGAGTTTTATCCAACTCTTTTCGTTAAATCTGAAAAAAGAACAAAGTATAAAACTTTAGATGGTAATTATGTAGAATCTATTAAACCTGGAACAGTTCGGGATTGTAGGGAATTTTATAAGAAGTATGAAGGTGTAGAAAATTTTAAAGTATACGGAAACGAGAGATATATCTATCAGTATATTTCTGACAAATATCCTGGTGACATTAAATTTGATACCAGTAAAATTAAAATCACAACTCTTGATATTGAGGTTGCATCAGAGAATGGATTTCCTGATGTAGAATCTGCTGCAGAAGAAGTTCTTCTAATTACAATTCAAGATTATGAGACCAAGCAAATACGTACTTGGGGTCGTGGGCCTTTTGATAATAAACAAAAGAATGTTATCTATAAAGGATTTCGTACCGAGCATGAACTTTTAAGCAGTTTCATTAACTGGTGGATGATTGAGAGCAACACACCAGATGTTGTGACTGGATGGAATAGTGAATTGTATGACATTCCATATTTGGTTCGTCGTATTGATCGTATTCTTGGCGAAAAGTTGATGAAACGAATGTCACCTTGGGGATTGGTGACAGAAAAGGAAACGTTCATACAAGGTCGCAAACACATTTCTTATGATGTTGGTGGCATTACACAACTTGATTACCTAAATCTTTATAAGAAGTTCACTTATAAAGCGCAGGAATCCTATCGTCTGGATTACATTGCGAGTGTAGAACTTGGTCAAAAAAAGTTGGATCACTCCGAGTTTGATACTTTTAAAGACTTCTACACAAATGGGTGGCAAAAGTTTGTAGAATATAATATCATTGACGTGGAACTTGTTGACCGTATGGAAGACAAGATGAAACTCATCGAACTTGCTCTTACTATGGCCTATGATGCGAAAGCAAACTATGCCGATGTTTTTTCACAAGTTCGTATGTGGGATACTATTATCTTTAATTATTTGAAAGAAAAGAATATAGTAATCCCTCAAAAAGAAGTTTCTTCCAAAAACGAAAAGTATGCAGGTGCTTATGTTAAGGAACCGATTCCAGGAAAGTATGATTGGGTTGTGTCTTTTGACCTCAACTCTCTGTATCCTCATCTTATTATGCAGTACAACATCTCCCCAGAGACGTTACGGGATTCCCGCCACCCATCAGTCACAGTTGATAAGATACTTAACGAAGAACTGACCTTTGAGATGTATAAGGACAATTCGGTATGTGCCAATGGTGCTATGTACCGTAAGGATGTTCGTGGATTTCTGCCAGAACTGATGGAGAAGATCTATAAGGATCGGACTATCTATAAAAAGAAGATGCTTCAGGCAAAGCAAGATTATGAAAAGACACCTACCAAAGCACTTGAGAAAGAGATTGCAAGATGCAACAATATTCAGATGGCTCGCAAGATTCAACTCAACTCTGCATATGGTGCTATTGGTAATCAGTACTTTAGGTACTATAAACTGGCCAATGCGGAGGCGATTACGCTTTCTGGTCAAGTCTCTATCCGTTGGATTGAGAATCGGATGAACGAATATCTAAATAAGATTTTGCAAACGGATGGGGAAGATTATGTCATCGCATCTGACACTGACTCAATCTATCTTAATATGGGACCTCTTGTTAATAAATTTCTTGATAGTAAGTCTGACGATAAAACAAAGATTGTTACTCTACTTGATAAGATCTGCCAAGACAAATTGGAACCATTCATCGAATCCAGTTATCAGGAACTTGCGGAGTATGTTCAGGCATATGAACAGAAAATGATCATGAAGCGTGAGAATATTGCTGATCGTGGTATTTGGACTGCGAAGAAGCGTTATATCCTCAACGTGTGGAACAGTGAAGGTGTTCAGTATTCTGAACCAAAACTGAAAATGATGGGTATTGAGGCAGTTAAATCATCTACTCCTGCACCATGTCGGAAGATGATTAAGGATGGCCTTAAACTGATGATGAATGGAACTGAAGATGAAGTCATTGAGTTCATTGATGAATGTCGTCGTGAATTTAAGACACTTCCCCCAGAATCTATTGCTTTTCCAAGAACAGCTTCTGATGTTCAAAAATATAAATCTCATTCCAGCATTTATATAAAGGGAACTCCCATTCATATTCGCGGTTCTCTTCTGTTTAATCATTACATTAAAGAGAAGAAACTTACAAATAAATATTCTCTTATTAATAATGGGGAAAAAATTAAGTTCCTATATTTGAAAAAACCAAATATTATTCATGAAAATATTATCTCATTCATTTCTGATTTTCCTAGGGAACTTGATCTTGACAGATACATAGATTATGACCTACAATTTGAAAAAAGTTTTGTTGAACCAATTAAAACAATACTTGATGCGATTGGATGGTCTATTGAAAAAGTTGTAAGTTTGGAGGACTTCTTTTCATGAAGGATCAAAATTCTATTGATGATGAAGAGTCTAAACAAATTAAATGGAACAGGGGACTTGATTTATTCATTGAATCAGTTTTAAAACCGGACCATGCACTTAGAGAATGTGCACACAATCAAAAATGTTATCATGAACTAATGGATATTCGTGATGATGTACTGGAATACTTGAAAACCAAACGTTGGAACTAATGGATTTTTTAAAAGATATTGTAAAAGAGATTGGTGATGATTATACCAAACTCGCAGCAGACATTGATGAGACTGAAACTTATGTTGACACAGGTTCGTACATTTTTAATGCACTGGTGTCAGGTAGTGTATTTGGTGGTGTATCTGGGAATAAGATTACTGCTATTGCTGGAGAGTCTTCTACTGGAAAAACTTTCTTCAGTCTCGCCGTTGTTAAGAATTTTCTCGATTCCAATCCCGATGGTTATTGTCTCTATTTTGATACTGAAGCAGCTGTCAATAAGTCACTCCTAGAAAGTCGTGGAGTTGATCTCACTCGAACTGTAGTTGTAAATGTTGTCACAGTAGAAGACTTTCGTAGCAAAGCACTCAAGGCAGTTGATATTTACTTAAAAAACCCTGAAGAAGAACGCAAACCCTGTATGTTTGTGTTAGACTCTTTAGGAATGCTTTCAACGGAAAAGGAAATCAATGATGCTCTGAACGATAAGCAGGTTCGTGATATGACGAAATCTCAACTTATCAAAGGTGCCTTCAGGATGTTGACTTTGAAGTTGGGGCAGGCTAACATTCCTATGATTGTGACAAACCACACTTATGATGTCATCGGTTCTTATGTTCCTACTAAAGAGATGGGCGGTGGTTCTGGTCTTAAGTATGCTGCCAGTACCATCATTTATCTCAGCAAGAAAAAAGAAAAAGATGGAACAGAAATTGTCGGAAATCTTATCAAAGCAAAGACTGCTAAGTCGCGTTTAAGTAAGGAGAACAAGGATGTTACAGTACGTCTTTATTACGATGAGCGTGGTCTTGATCGATATTATGGTCTTCTTGAACTCGGTGAGATTGGCGGACTTTGGAAAAACGTTGCTGGTCGATATGAAATGACTGTTGATGGTGAGACCAAAAAAGTATATGCCAAAGCAATTCTAAAAGAACCTGAAACTTATTTCACTCCCGAAGTGATGCAACAACTTGACGAGATCGCAAAGAAAGAATTCTCTTATGGAACGAATTGAGACCACTATTCTCAGAAACTTAATACATAATGAAGATTATTCTCGTAAGGTCATTCCATTTATTGAACCATCTTATTTTGAGCAAAGATCCGAAAAGGTAATCTTTGAAGAGATTACCCAGTTTATTGTAAAGTATGGCTCTGCAATTACATCTGAAGCACTAAATATTGAGGTTGAGAATAGAACAGATCTGAACGAGAGTGAAATTAAAGAGACAAGAGATATTTGCAATTCTTTTAATGACTCTCCTGTAGATCATCAATGGTTGCTAGACACTACTGAAAAGTGGTGCCGTGACCGTGCGATTTATCTTGCCTTGATGGAATCGATCAGCATTGCTGATGGTCAAGATGATAAGAAGAATCGGGATGCGATTCCGAGTATTCTGTCAGATGCTCTGGCAGTTTCTTTTGATAATAATATTGGACATGATTACTTACAAAACTACGAAGAAAGATATGACTACTATCACAAGAAGGAAGACAAGATTCCCTTTGATCTCGAATACTTTAACAAAATCACAAAAGGTGGTCTACCTAACAAGACTCTTAATGTCGCGCTCGCTGGTACAGGTGTCGGCAAGTCTCTATTCATGTGCCACGTCGCTAGCTCCGTGTTGCTCCAAGGACGGAACGTTCTCTATATTACAATGGAGATGGCAGAAGAGAAAATTGCTGAACGAATTGACGCAAACCTATTGAATGTTCCGATTCAAAACCTGACAGATCTTCCAAAGTCAATGTTTGAAAATAAAGTAACAAATCTTGCAAAGAAAACTCAAGGATCTCTTATAATTAAAGAGTATCCTACAGCATCAGCACATAGTGGACATTTTAAAGCACTTCTTAATGAACTTGCACTTAAGAAGTCATTTAGACCTGATATTATTTTCATTGATTACCTTAATATATGTGCTTCCTCCCGCTATAAGTCAGGCATGTCTGTCAATTCATATAGCTATATTAAAGCAATTGCAGAAGAACTTAGAGGGTTGGCTGTCGAAGCCGAGGTCCCTATCGTATCTGCCACCCAGACCACTCGTTCTGGTTATGGTAGCTCTGATGTTGACCTTACTGACACTTCTGAGTCCTTTGGTCTCCCTGCTACTGCTGATCTTATGTTTGCCCTTATTAGCACAGAGGAACTTGAACAGATTGGACAGATTATGGTGAAGCAGTTGAAGAATCGATACAATGACCCAACAGTGAATAAAAGATTTATTGTGGGTATCGATCGTGCAAAGATGCGTCTTTATGATTGTGAACAAACTGCACAAGACAACATACTTGACTCTGGGCAAGAAGAGGAGTATAATTACGAAGATAAACCTAAGAAGTCATTTGACGGATTCAAGTTTTGATTTACTATACAGTATATGATAGTAAAGGAAATAAGATTGCTGATTGTGGAAACGAAAGAGATGCTAAATGGTTAGCAGAATGTCGTAAAGGCACTTTCAAATCTAATCGTTTGGAGTGGAAAGAAACAGTCACTATTGAACCTTTGGAATCTCTAAAGATTCCTTCTATCAAAATTGGGGGTCAGGAAATCCCCCTACAGCAAAAATTACCAGACACACAACAACAACCTTTGGACTTATGACCATTTCAATTAGCAAAGAAGATACACCTGAAGGAACTAAATTTACTATGTTTGAAAGAAAAATTGATTTTGAACGTTATCAAAAATTTGTGGATGCTGTTACTAGCGACGCCTCTACTGATTTTGTTGCCCTTAGTGATCGTCTTGTCGAACTTGACGAAAAGGGTGCCAATATTGAACGACTTCTTACTGCTGGCGTTGGAATCAATGCTGAGGGTGGTGAGTTTCTTGAAATCATCAAGAAGATGGTTTTTCAGGGAAAACCTTGGGACGACCATAACCGTGAGCATCTTATTATTGAACTCGGTGATCTTATGTGGTATGCTGCTCAAGCCTGCATGGCACTCGGTGTTTCATTCGATGATGTGATTGCCCGCAATGTGAAGAAACTAGAAGCACGATATCCTGGTGGTGCATTTGATGTATACTATTCTGAAAATCGTGCGGAGGGAGACCTGTGAGTGAAGAAAAGAAAGTAGCATTAGAACTGTCTGTATATCAGGCAGCAGCAATTCGTGAGTCTTTGTTTACCGACACTAAACTGTATACATATGGTGATGCGTGTCCTGAACGAGTTTCTCAAATTCGTGAAGCAATCGTTCAGATTGACAATCAACTTGAAGAGATACTGAAAGAAGACTGATGTATACGATTTTTAACTACTTGACAGCATTCTGGACGGTAGTTATAATGAATTGTATACAACCTGTTAACTGGCAGTATTGCTATCGGGTTG
>Ga0208644_1000004_pt1 | contig 171728 bp, 208 predicted proteins | sample VirMetDEL_Nov_18_FD_184517 | JGI IMG/M metagenome (GOLD analysis project Ga0208644, IMG submission 184517) | Aqueous microbial communities from the Delaware River and Bay under freshwater to marine salinity gradient to study organic matter... | ecosystem: Environmental > Aquatic > Marine >...
ATGTGCAATTATGGGTTTTGTTATTGTACCAGCACAACCTTTTGGGTTTAATTACCTTGGCGGTAAATTACTTGCGGCAATCTGCACATCACACGAAGTTCGGCAAATGATGGATGCGAAATATAAAATGACGACTTGCCTATTTGAGACTACCAGTTTATATGGTAGTTCTAAGGCAGTATCACAATATGACGGTATGAAACCTCTGATTCGTTTCAAAGGACTAACTGATAGTGATTTTTTACCTATGTTGCATGGTAAAACTTATACAGACCTAAAAGAATATATTGAAGGAATTATTGGTGAACCACTTGCACCAGAGGGTGCTTCTAGTCGAAAACTAAAGATATCCAATGCGATGGTAAGCATCATTAAAGCATCATTAAAGAGTGATAAAGACGCTTTAAGCACGTTTAATGCGACATTAGAAAATGCCAAGAATTTGAATGAACATAAGAGGTATTTTGTTTCAGATTATGGTTTTAAAAACATGGTTGATTTTGTAAACGGAAAGGATACAAAACTGGTACCAGGTGAAAACTATGAGAAACATAACCTAACTAATATTATTGAGTGGTGGCGCAAGAAGGCCATCAACCGATTTGAAACTTTGAAAACGGAGGGTCGAATTCGTAACGAACAAGAGGTTTGGACCAACGGAAAAGTGCTTGACATTATTCGGTAAATATGTAGGATAAATACTCCATTAAATTGGAGTGCCTATGGCAAATATCAAATCTGTCAAATCTGATGCAAGCACAAACAGAAATGAACAAACACAACAGTCTGGCGCTGGCGCTGAGCTAACAGCTTTGGCTGAATCATTGCAGGCCTATGCTTGTGCTACAAGACAACATCTTGGTAAAGATTTGACGGACATTTCTCAAGTCACCGCTAAAACAATTACTGATGCAGATTGTGATAGAACTTTGGCACAATGTATGAAAGGTATAAAAGATGAACAATGGTTTTATAGCATCGTAAAAACAGCCAATAAAATTTTTCACGATGTTCCTGGTGTAAAATCTGGGAAAAAATACAAGTTTTATCGTGGCGGAACTCTTGTCGATTCAATTTATGATGCTTGGAGAGTACACAAAAAATCTAGTGGAATTACAGGCGATGATAAATGGAATCCTGCTGACATATGGATGATAAAAAAGAATCACACACATAAAACTAATTTTCCTTCATTGCAAGAATATAATGAGTATATGCACAATCTTTTTGCTAATGCACAATGTATTGGTATCTCTTTGAAGAAACTTGGAAAAGGTGATGAACCCCATTCAAAAATCTTTAATGCGGGTAAAGTAGAAACAGCCGATTTTACGGGAATAAAATTAGGCGAAAACATGACGGACTCTAAAGACATATACATCCAATACAAAAGTGACAACAAAGCTGGAGAAGTTCAATTGAGAAACTTTTCTAGCCGGCCAGTTACATCATCTTGGCAAGGAGAAATCAAAGGTAAGGCTGCTGCAGGTGGTAAAATAGGTGGCGGTGTTATTTTTGAAGGCGCTCAATTAGTAGGGGTTCAAAAAGTTAAATTAAAATTACCGCAACAAACACCAATATTAAATCCATCAGAAAAAGACTTTAAAGAGTTCGCTACTGCATTTAAGACCTTATCTGGTACAAGAAAGGCCGTGGGCGATTTAATTATAGAAGCTAAAGCTGGACACAGAAAAGATAAAACTTGGTGGATGTCAAAATATATTGGAATCATGTTGGTGAATACTGTTAAGAATGAGGGCAAACTTAGCGATTTGTGTTCATATATTTACCAATATGCTTCATCGGCCACAAAGAATAGTTGTATTTTTATAAAGTATAGTTAAACACTTGACAAACGAACTAATCTCTGTTATAATAACGGTAGAGAGTGAGAAAAAAAGCAAATGAATTTCACACAATTTTTAACAGAATCTAAAGAAGGAAAGAACCTTCACCTAGAACACCTTGAGGACAATGTTCTCAATCGTGGAGTTATTGGTGCGAGGGAATCTATCAACTTTCTTCAAGCATTGAGAGATATGCTTGCAGGCAACTCACAGTCTAAATTGAATGTGACAACAAAGTGGGATGGTGCACCCGCAATCTTTGCTGGCATTAATCCAGAGAATGGTAAATTCTTTGTTGGTACAAAAGGTGTGTTCGCAAAGAACGCCAAACTAAACTACACAGATGCAGACATTGACCAGAATCATCCTGGTTCTGGTCTGAATGACAAGTTGAAGATTGCACTTGCATTTCTTCCAAAACTTGGCATTAAAGGGGTTTTGCAAGGCGACATGATGTTCACAAAAAGTGACTTAAAGAAAGAAAGAATAAATGGTGAAAAGTATTTAACTTTTCAACCTAATACGATTGTGTATGCGGTGCCAGAAGACACCAAGTTGGCAGATATGATTACTAGCGCTCAACTTGGAATTGTGTTCCATACTTCTTATTCAGGTAGAAAATTAGAAGATATGAAGGCTTCATTTAATATAGATATTGGTCATCTACAGAGAACAAAGGATGTTTGGTTTCGAGATGCATCCTTTGTTGACGCTTCTGGCACCGCTACCTTTACAGAACAAGAGACTAAAGTTATCACATCTCTACTTTCGTCAGCTGGTAGAACATTACAATCAATCAGTTCTTTGACCATGAATCGAATCGCAGCATCTGAAACCATACTAAATCAAATTAAAACATTTAATAACACAAAAGTTAGAGCAGGCCAAAAAATCACTAACACTAAACTTCACACAGCACAATTAATTAAGTATGTGGAAGATAAACTAAATAAGGAAATATTGGCTGCAAAAAGGGAAGAAACGAAAAGAAAAAGGCAGTTGGAAAAAAATGAAGTGCTTAGATTCTATCGTTCCAATTCTACACAACTACAATTGATTTTTGACCTTATGAATTTAATTGTTGAATCTAAGAATATGGTGGTTAAAAAATTACAAGAAATGACACAGGTTACAGGAACATTTCTTAGAACGGATAATGGATTTAAAGTTACAAATCCAGAAGGTTTCGTAGCAGTAGATAGACTAACTGGCGGCGCATTAAAACTTATTGACCGATTAGAGTTTGCTCATGCTAACTTTAATGCTCAGAAACAATGGGACAAATAAATGGCAGCATACGACATTAATACAATTTTAAAAGAATATGGTGATAATGACTTTGGTTTTACCGCAGTTGACGAAGCTGAATATCAAGCAGTTATTGCTGAGAAAGACGAAACGGTTGAAGAATACAAAGAACGGTTGGCTCAAGTTGAAAAAATTATAATGCCATTTCTGACGAATCTTTACAAAACTAGAGAACAACCTTACATACATTGGCCAAATCGTGGCACAGTTTTAGAAACACAAATGCAAAAGATTTTAACTTTAACTAGAGGATAAAATGGCATATTCCGAAAAAGTTTTAGACCATTACGAAAATCCTCGTAATGTTGGTTCTTTAGATAAATCAAGTCCAAATGTTGGAACTGGAATGGTTGGAGCACCTGCTTGTGGAGATGTAATGAAACTACAAATAAAAGTGGAAGAGGGAATCATCACAGATGCAAAATTCAAAACCTACGGCTGTGGAAGTGCGATTGCGTCAAGTTCGCTTGTTACTGAATGGGTCAAAGGACGGACAATTGACCAAGCGGCACAAATTAAGAATAGCGAGATTGCTATGGAACTCGCCCTTCCCCCTGTTAAAATTCATTGTTCAATACTTGCGGAAGAAGCGGTTAAAGCAGCAATCAAAGACTATGAATTGAAATGTGAGTGTTCAACATGATTACACTTACTGAATCCGCAAAAGAAAAAATAATGGATTTAATTGCAGAAGAAAACAATCCAGACATTAAAGTCCGTTTATTCATTCAAGGGGGTGGTTGTTCTGGATTTAACTATGGGTTTACTTTTGATGAAATTCAGAACGACGATGACTGGGAAATAGATGGTCTTTTGATTGATGCTTTGTCTATGCAATATCTTGAAGGTGCAACTATCAAATGGAAAAAAGAAATCATGGGTAGTAGTTTTGTAATTGAAAATCCAAATGCCGTACAAACTTGTGGTTGCGGCCAAAGCTTTACTGTGTAACTATGTTAAAACAAAAAGACGGTAAATGGGCATTAATGTCCAAGAAAACACAAAGACCTCTTGCTTACTATAAGGGTGAAGGTAAGCCATCTGATGAATGGGTTAAAAAACAAGAAGCAAGAGTTCAATATTTTAAGCATATAGGTGAAGCTGCTTATCCTGGTAATGTTGGGTTTATGGAACTAATGAAGTTTCATTCGAAGGCAACGCCAGAACAAAAGAAACAGTTACAATCTCATATACAGAACAAGAAACATAAAGAGTTTCGTGATTTGATTCATACTGTAACTGGAGTTAGATTACATAAAAGTGTAAATGAGAAAATTGACCCAGACATTTTACCCAAATCTGGCGCTGGCCAAGATGGTACTGATGAATTAACTAAAACATATATGAAAGATACACCAGGTCAAAACTATAAAAAATTTAGAGAATATATAGATAGTAAATAAAATTTTTGGAGATTGTTATGAAAGACATTGTGATAGGTTGTATAACCGGTTATGACTTTGACAAAATTAAACCGTGGGTTAATTCATTAGACACCTGTGGTTTTGATGGTGTAAAAGCCATGATTTGTTATGATATAGATTATGAAACAGTTGAAGAATTGACCAAGAGAAAATATACAATTCTTGCTTTTAATCGTGATGAAGAAAATAAAAAGTTTTTTTATGGTAAAGAAAATTTCTCCATTGTGGTTGATAGATTTTTACATTTATGGTATTTCCTCAAAAAGTTTGAAGGCGAATATCGGTATGTTGTTACTACCGATGTTAAAGATGTTATTTTCCAAACAGACCCAATTAAATGGTTAGAACAAAACATTGGTGATAAACAAATCAATGTTGCTTGTGAATCTATTCATTACAGAAATGAATCTTGGGGTAAAAACAATCTAGTCAAATCTTTTGGACCATATTTGTACGAACATTGTGAAAAGAATTTAATTTACAATGCTGGCACAATATCTGGTAAGTTCGATACGATGTTAGATTTGTTTTTGAATGTTTTTATGTTGTGTCAAGGTACCACGCCTCACGTTGAGGGTGGAGGAGGTCCAGACCAGGCTGCATTGAATATACTTTTAAATATGAATTCTTATAAAAATATTACCAATTTTGCAATGAGTGAGGATGGTTATGCTGCACAATTAGGTACAACAGGACCTCAGGTACAAGATAAATTCGGTGAATTTTTGGTTGAAAAATGTCCAATATTGAAAGACGATTTAGTTTGTACGAGCGAAGGTGTTCCATTTAGTATCGTACATCAATATGATAGAGTACCTGAATGGCGTGATATGATAGAAAAAAAATATGAATAGGCAAGGATATATTTTAATAGGTCTTGGTGAAAAATATGTCGAAGAAGCTGCGATGTGTGCCAAGTCTATTAAAAAATTTGATAGTCGGCCAATAAATGTTTTAGTATTACCAGAACACACCGAATTGGCCAAAACCAAAGAAGTTTTTGATGATATCACAGAGTTCAAAGCTGTCTCGAAGTTCTACAAATATTGCCAACCAGGTTTCGAACAGTACGGCACTTATCCTAAAATAAATCTAATACACTATTGCCGTTATACCGAAAACATTTTTGTTGACACGGACGTAATTTGTCAGTATAATCCAGATGAATTATGGAATTTTGCAAATAGTAGAAAAGAACCGATTATGATGATGGGTACTAAAGAAGACCATAATTGGCATTGGGGTTTTATTGATGAAGTTTCGGCCAAATTTGGTAAACCTGTTCCACACATACATGGCGGATTCTTATATTTCAGGAAAACAGCATTTGAATTTTTTGAATTTTGTGATATGATTGCTTATCGTTATGATGAATTGGGTTGTAAACGTATGTTTAGGGGTGGAATGTGTGATGAAATAATTTTTGCATTGGCTCATTCACATTTTAATTATTCACCTATAGAATTTGATGACCATCCAATGATGACATTTAATTATAGTGAAGAAATTAAACTACCATCCAAACTACAAACACACAACAACAGAGAATTGAAAGATTATATACCTTTTGTTCATATGTATGATAGGGATAAAATAAAACCTTTTTTTGAAAGAGTGATGAAACTTTGAATGTAATATTTTGTCCGGTTGGAATACCTATAGCCTTTCACGAAGCTTATGATTTAAATAATCATTGGAGATTTACTAAGCCAGAAAGGAATTATCAAACCATTGTGTGTAACTACAATGATTTTGAAGTTGAAAAAAACACCTATGATATCATATTCAAAGATAAAGGTTTCAAGTGGGATTTAGTTAAACATTTTTTAGATACATTTGATTATCGTGACTATGAATACATAGGGTTTTGGGATGATGATTTAATTACTGACATTCAAAGTGTTAATCGTGGCCTTGAAATTGCCAGTAATAACAACATTAAAATATGGCAATTATCCACATTAAGAGGTTCCGATTCTACACATAAGATTTTACACCAAGACGAAACATTGAAATACACATTAACCAATTTTAATGAGGGTATGGGTACTTTTTTTCATTCTTCTTTAATTCCAAAACTATTAAAATTTTATGAGTTACATGAACCGAAAAGTGGTTATGGTTTAGATGTTATATTTTCTCCTATGATGAAAGAGAAAGCTGGTGTCATACATGAATGTTCTATGTTTCATCCAGGAAAAGAAAGTTATTATGATAAAGGTGCAGCTATGAGAGAGATGTATCATATAATGGGGTCAATTTATCCTAAATTTATGAAAGAGGTTTGGGATGAAGATGTAGGACCTTATCAAGATTCACAGAAAATTTACGAAATTGTTTTGAAAGTATAAAATGGGACAAGTTATTAATATTAATAAACTAAAAAAGAAAAACGAATATGTGGTAGATAACCAAATTCGTGGTCGCAGTTATTCCAGTAATCATGCTAAATTGTTGAAGCATATGGACCGACTGATTGATTTGCAACAAGGCAAAAGGCCAAGACCGGTGATGTTTCATATGTCACCATGTAATCCTTGTAACTTGACCTGTTCTTTCTGTTGTTTCGCCAATCGTGCAATGAAGGAGATGTTGACAGTAGACCAAATGAAATCTGCTATCGACCAGTTCGTTGCATTAGGCGCAACAGGTATGGAATTTACTGGCGGTGGAGAACCAACACTACATCCAAAACTAGATGAAGTTATTGAATATGCTTACAATAAAGGTTTGAAGATTGGTATTTGTACCAATGGTTCTAAACTGAAAAAAGTTAAGAATTGGCATATGATGAGTTGGGTTCGTCTTGGAATGTATTCTTGGGATGAAAAGAAACCTTATCCATATCACTTAGAAGTGTTTGAAGGTTTAGATATTCAAGTTACTGCGGCCTATGTTTGGGATGGTGCAACTGATACATCAACAAATCCAAATATCACCGGCAACTGGGATGATCCAAAAGCAAAACGTCTAGCATCAAATGAATATAAAGAAGAAAATTTTATGAAGATGTTGGCTTGGGTTGAAGAAAAGAAAATTCCTTGTCGTATTGCTTTCAATGCAATCAAAGACCCCAAAATTGTTCAACAAGATATTGAATCGATTAAAGTATTAATTGCTAAACATGAAGCTCAGCACGGCAAATTACAATATGCTTTCTTGTCAGACTTTAATTTTAAGGGTGAACGTAGAAACAATCATTGTTATATGCATGGTGTGAAACCATGTGTCTTTACTGATGGTAATGTATATGTTTGTCCTTCAGCCGAACTGGCACCAGAAAACAACTATGCAGTAAATGATGAATTTAAGATTTGTGATATTGAAGGTATCACCGATTTTTACAACACCCAAGTCGGCGGGCCAGATAATTTTAGAAGACACCATGATTGTTCATTTTGCAAGTATGCTTATCAAAACGAATTGATTGATGATGTTTTAATGCCAACAACACATAATGAGTTTGCGTAATGAAAAATTTATTTGATGAAAAATATTTTGAAGATGGCGTTCGTCATCGGGTAAGTGCTTATGAGAATTATAGGTGGATGCCAGAAAGAACTATTCGTGAGGCCTCATCTATAATTAATAACATTTCTTTCGATACAGTTTTAGATTTTGGTTGTGCCAAAGGATTCATGGTTTATGCAATGAGACTATTAGGCAAAGAAGCATATGGTGCCGATGTGTCTGAATATGCCGTGGCCAATTGCCATCCAAAAGTAAAAGATTATTTACAGGTCATTGAATCTGCTTCTGAATTGCCTGGTGGTTATGATTTAATTATTGCTAAAGATGTATTAGAACACATACCGCATGAAGTTATTCCAGAAGTTCTTTCTGAATTGAGAAGAAGGTGTAAAACCATATTCATTGCAGTACCGTTAGGTGATGGTAAAAGATTTAGGATTCGTGAATATGAAATGGATGTAACACATATCGTTAGAGAACCTGAGGAATGGTGGTTAAATACTATTGTTGATGCTGGTTTTAAAATTAAATTTTTTGATTATGAATTTGGCCATCTCAAAGAAAATTGGACTGAACCACATCCACATGGAAATGCATTTATTGTTGCGGAATAAATAAAACTATGAAGATACAACACTTTTACACAAAAATACATGGTCACTTCGACTTTCAAAAATTATATACTGAAATGGTAAATATTCATCCATCTGAATCACATTTTGTTGAAGTTGGAGTGTTTTACGGTAAAAGCGCTGCTTATATGGCGGTTGAAATAGCAAACAGCGGAAAAAATATTAAATTTGATGTGGTTGATACTTGGCGTGGTAGTCCAGAACACCAAAAAGGTGCTTGGGCTTATAGAGAAGATATGGTCAATGATACTGCATATGATGTATTTTTAAAAAACATGAAACCAGCTGAAGGATATTATAATCCAGTCAAACTAACAAGTGTTGAAGCTGCCAAATTATATGAAGATGGTAGTTTAGATTTTGTCTTTGTTGATGCTGCTCATGAATATGAATCGGTTAGAGATGATATTCAAGCTTGGTATCCAAAAGTTAAAATAGACGGATATATTGGAGGCCATGATTTCATTAAAAACAATACAAAAAATGGAGTTTATCAGGCCGTTTATGAAAGATTTGGAACAGATTATGAAATATATGGTGTTTCTTGGTTACATAAAGTAAAATCTTAAATGATATAAATAGAAGAAACAATAACTGCTGTAGAGGCGGACAAAAATGAAATTTTTAGATTTTCTGGAAGAACAGAAAGAAAAACACGGTGTATTTGCGTTTGGGAGAATGAATCCCATAACTATAGGCCATGAAAAATTAGTACAAAAAGTCAAAGATATAGCTACAGCAGTAGGTGGTTCACACCACATAGTATTATCACATACACAAGATTCTAAAAAAAATCCCTTATCAGCTAAGCAGAAAGTGCAACACGCAAAAAAAGCATTTCCTGACACAAACTTTACACATTCAACAAAAGAATCTCCCAATTTCCTAACACAAGCAGCTGACCTGCACAAGAAGGGTATAACACATCTTCATGCGGTCGGTGGCTCTGACCGTGTTGCAGAATTTAAAAAGACATTGAACAAATACAATGGCACACATCAAGGTGCATTGTTCAATTTCAAAAAAATTACTGTACATTCTTCTGGAGAAAGAGACCCGGATGCAGAAGGAGTGGGTGGTATGTCTGCTTCGAAAATGCGTGGCCATGCTACAGCTGGAGATTTTGAATCTTTCCGTAAAGGAGTTCCTTCTACCATGGGACATTCTCATGCTAAATCATTATATAACGATGTTCGTAAAGGATTAGGACTCCGTGAAGATATTGATTTAATTTTTGAAGATTTGTTGACAGAAGGGGTGCATGACCAGTCCATTTTTAAAGCAGTATTTCTTGCAGGTGGACCAGGCTCAGGTAAAGATTATGTCTTGGACAATACACTTGAAGGCCATGGCCTGATAGAAATTAATTCGGATAAAGCATTAGAGTTTTTAATGGACAAAAAAGGTCTCGACAAAAAGATGCCATCATCCGAAAAAGAAATGAGAGATGATGTTCGTAGTCAAGCTAAAATTATGACTGAGTTAAAACAAAAGCTTGCTTTAACCGGTCGAAACGGAATAATCATTAATGGAACAGGTGATGACCTTGAAAAAATAACTAGGATTAAAAGTGGTTTAGAAAAACTTGGTTATGATACAGCAATGATTATGGTCAACACTTCTGATGATGTTTCATCACAAAGAAATATTGAACGTGGCCAACGTGGTGGTAGAACTGTTCCGGAAACAATTCGTAAAGAAAAGTGGGATGCATCACAAGATGCGAGAACAGAGTATGCAAAAATGTTTGGTGCTAACTACCACGAATTTGATAACTCTGAAGATTTGAGACAAGCTTCACCCGATATAGTGAAGCAAAAGAAAATGGAATTGTTGGATATATTTAAAACAATGAAAGAGTTTGTCTCCTCTCCTCCAAACTCAGACATTGCAAAAGAATGGGTTGCTTCTGAATTACAAAAGAAAGATACTCTACCTGTTGCTCAATCGGGCACAGAAAATGTGCCTCCACACGATTCTAAGGCTGCTGAGCAAGCCAGAGAATTAGGATTACAATATTACGGTTTTGGTAGATATGGTAAAAATGGTAAAGTAACACACAGGTCAGTACATGATAACCTTGTTTCTGTGGAAGAAATTCAATCAGCCTCAGATAAACAAAAAGTTAAAAAAGAAGAAATAGATTTAGAATTTGAAAATTTATTTAATGAGTCTTATCAGTTGTCGGATTCTTCCGCACTAAATCTATTATTATTAGGAAATTCAATAGACGAAAGAGACTTTCAGATTGGTGAAGAAAAACAAATTAAACTTCTAAAAGATAAATCTGGAAGACCTAGGATTTTTATGTTAAGGTCTGCTGCTGCAAAAGAATCTCACACCCATGGCGGCGAAGTCATAAAATATAAGAATGGTTATGTTATTAAACTTAAAGAGGAGAATGAAAATGACAAACTGGTTGAAAAACTTATTTTTGAGAATTTTAGGAAAAAGAAAAGAGGAAACGAAGTACGAAATGGAACCTCCGGTGATGGAGGAGAATTGGCCATTTCCGAAAGCAACTTCGTTACCGACGGAGATAATCGAATCACCAACGCCGTCACAAGAAAAACCATTACCCTCCAAGAAGCAAGGAACCGCCAAAAAACCAAAGCAGCAACCAGCATCGAAAAACACCAAAACAACTGGACGGGGCAGGTCCAAGAAAGCATCGACAAAGGAATAGAACCTGGCCTTTCGATGTCAACGGGTGGTGAGAATTTAACCAGAACTTCAGGTAAAAACAAACAATTGAAAAAGCCATTTGAAGAAGCAATTGGTTCAGATGGTTCAATTGTTACATCTATCTCCGATAAAAAGGAAGATGAACTGAAGAAATCAGGAATCAATTTACAATCATTTAGAGCAAAGAGACACATAGGATGAAATCATTCAAAACATTTATTGCTGAAGGTCGTCCATCTCAACGTCATCCACTTGAGGGACATGAGTATCATAGAAAAACTAATGCAGAATTGGAATACATTGCTAAAGATGCACACAAAGCGGCTGAAGCAATGAAATCCCACAATACTACGGCCGAGAATAAGTATCGTGATCAAGCAAACGATTCAGCAACAGTTCGTTACTATCGTCAAAAACATGGTATGGCCGATTGGTATAAGAAAAAATACGGTCATGTCAAAGAAGAAGTTGTAGACGAATCGGCCGCATGGCAACGTAAAGAAGGAAAAAATCCCGAAGGTGGTTTGAACCAAAAAGGCGTTGATTCATATCGCCGTGAAAATCCTGGTTCTAAATTACAAACAGCTGTAACTACACCACCATCAAAATTAAAACCTGGCAGTAAAGCTGCCAATCGTAGAAAATCTTTTTGTGCGAGAATGGGTGGTATGCCTGGTCCTATGAAAGATGAGAAGGGCCGGCCAACTCGTAAAGCACTATCATTGAGAAAGTGGAATTGTTAAGTGGCACAATTTAGAATAGACCAGCAACAATACGTTCAACCTCATAACAGAACGTTGTTTGAGGTGAATATGCAAGCCGATGAGTATGGTCATATTCAGGGTGGGTCTGCATCTGGTCCAACCAAGTATAGTGCATTTGGTGAACCTGTTTCTGTGCCTATTGACCCAATCATTCAGTTAGATGCTTTATATGGTTTTGACCCAAGAGAGTTTGAAACACTATCTGCATCTACTGGGACCTATGAATCAACCGGTACTTTATTTAAAACTCATACTGGTACAGGTGCATATGGTTATGCTGTAATTCGTTCAAACAGAATTTTACGTTATCGTCCCGGTCAAGGAGCATTGTTAAGATTTACTGCCGGCTTTGATAATCCACAAACAGGTGTTACACTCAGAGCAGGATTCTTTACACAAGAACAATCAATTATGGTTGGTTATGATGGTGATAGATTTGGTATATTAAGACAGAATGGTGGTAAAGCTCATATAGCAAAATTAACTGTATCTGCTGGTGGTACCGGTAATGCAACAATCACACTCAATGGTGTTGCTACTGTAGTTGCAATTGCTTCTACCGACACAACTGTTGTAGCAAAGACAATTGCATCCGCATCATTCTCCGGATGGATAACAGAACAAGTTGGTAATACAGTATATTTCTTATCGACATCACTAGGGGTCAAATCAGGAACATATAGTTTAACAGACACAGGTACAGGAACATTTACTACAAGTCAAGAAGGTGCTGATGATGTAACAAACTGGGTTTATCAAGAAGACTTTAATGTAGATAAACTTGACGGCACCGGTACATCAGGTGTTACAATTGACCCAACAAAATTAAACATCTATCAAATTAACTTTAGATGGCTGGGTGCAGGTGAGATTAGATTTGCAATGGAGAATCCTTTGAATGGAGATATGATATTCTTTCATCATATACATTTCTCCAACGAAAACACCGATGTTCACATAAACAATCCATCATTTAGAATTGGATATGTTGCTGCCAATCTAACTGCAAGTACAATTACAGATGCACACACATACGGTGCATCAATGATGGCTGCAATCGAGGGTCTCACAAAAGAGTCAGGATTTCCAACAGGAATTAGCAGCGATTCAAAATCATCATTAGGTGCTGGAACTTATCACTCTATTATATCACTAAAGAATTCATTAATATATCAAAACAGAATTAATCTAAGAATAGTAGTATTAAAAAACTTAGACATTGCGGTTACCTGTAATGGTCCTACGAGATATTATTTTGTACTCAGAGGAACAAAGAGCACTGGAAATACTTGGAATAGAGTTGCAAACTATAGTGCTGTATTACAAGATGTTTCAACAGGGTCTTTTACATTTGCAAACGAACATCCATTAGCGGCATTTACTCTACCATCTGGAGGTTCAAACTCATGGAATTTGAATGATTTAAAACTTACGATACCACCAGGAATGTGGATAGATTTGATGGTCGTTAGTAATCAACAAATCAACGATGTCACAGCAACTTTAACTTGGATAGAAATTTAATTTAGGAGAAAAACAATGCAATTCGACAACGAAAAAACTCGCAATGTCGCAGATGTCGCTGCCAGAATTATGGCTGGCGAATCTATTAAACCTCAACAACTTGATGAAAAACTTCATCCTAATCAACAGGTACTTGATGTACATGAACCTGACAAAGATGAATTAACAGCTAAAGATTTTGAAATGCTTCGTAAAAAGAAAAAGATGAAAGAAGAAAATGAAGTTTGTCCAAAATGTGATGGCAAAGGATGTGAACATTGCGGTGGTAAAGGTTACCATGAAGAAGTTGAAGAGGAACAAGCCGAACAGATTGATGAAGTTAAGATGGCTGACCTGCCTTCCAGAAAAGTACAAGGCAAATCATATGGTGCATCGAAGCCTAACACCAATCCGTTTGACGTTCTGAAAGGCCCAAAGAATAAAGACTTAGACGCCATTAAGAAAGATGAAAAGAAAATGGTTCCTAATTGGGCAAGAGGTCCTAATGAATCAGTCAGCACATTTTCTGCAATGTTGGAACAATACAAAGAAACGGGCCTAAAATCTCTCAAAGAGTGGGCCAAGAAGAAAGTTGTAAAAGAAGAACCAACACAAGAAGAATATGAGGAAGAATTACAAACACAAAAAGCCAAATCTGAAGGTAAAGTAAAACAACCAGATTTGACCAAAGGTGATGTCATGGCTGTTCAACAAGAAGAAATTGAACAGATTGATGAAGGTGAGAGAAGTGCTAACTACATTGGTACCGCACACAAAAGTGATCCAGACTATGACAAAAAATTGAGTGATTTGAAGTCACGGGCTATTGGTGGCCATCGTATTCGTGGTCGTTCTCCTGCACCAGAACACAAAGAAAAATATCAAGAAGGCGGTGAACTAAAACGTCCACATCAAGATATTAAACCAGAACACGCAACAAGAGTTGATGTATATGGTAGAAAAGGTGTTAAAAGTGTTTCTGAAGAAACTGAACAAATTGATGAGTTGAGTAAAGATACTTTACAAAACTATACTCAAAAAGCCAAGGCTGTTTCTAAAAATGCAAAAGCTTACGGTTCTTATAATGCTGACCCGGACGATTCTGATCTTGCTGATAAAAATTGGAAAAAGCATGAGAAACTTGAAAAAGGAATCATGAAAGCTAAAGAGAAAATGAACAAAGAAGAAATTGAACAGATTGATGAAGTTGGTGATACACCAGCTGGCAGAAAAGTACTGAGCAGTTATGTCAACAAAGCACTTGGTGACAAAAATCGTGAGAAAGGTCTGCGTAAAGCAACATCACGCCTATACAAAGACAACTACTATGGCAAAAAGAATGAAGAAGTTGTCTCTGAATCTAAAGCAGGTTGGTCTGATAATAATGGAACAGTTAAAAAATATGAACCCCAGAAGAAAGCTCCTACACCTCATTGGAGATTCAACAAGGATGGGTCACATACTGATATGAATACCGGCAAAACCCATCACCGAGATGGTTCTGTAACGGAAGAAGCTGAACAAGTTGATGAACGTCATATGACTGATGCTGAAATGGACAAAAGAGAAGATATTGTTAAGGGCATGAAAAAAAGTATGCAAGGATTCAAAGACCGTTACGGTGACAAAGCAAAAAATGTCATGTACGCAACCGCCACTAAACAGGCCATGAAGGACTAACATGAAAAAAGCATCAGAAGTTTTTAAATCAATTCGGTTTGCGAAAGGTGAACCGAGAGACAAACCACATATGTCTACAGATGATGAAGAACATTATGTTGTAGGTGAAAAAGAATGGAATCAACAAGTTGCCCATGCAAAGAAAATGGCTATGCAAGAAGAAAATTTGGATGAACTTTCAAATGATTTGTTAACACGTTATAAAAAATCTGCTTCCAACCAAGCGTCTGCAGCAGATAAAGCAGGTGATTTTAAGAAAGGTGATAAGCGTTTCTCTGGTATCGTTAAAGCAACCAAGAAACAGTTTGACAACGATCTTAAAAAAGAAGAAGTTGAGCAGGTTGATGAAATAATCAAAAGAGATGTTTCACGGGATGTGCAAACAATGGATAAAGTTTCATTCGTTAAGAAACATGGTGTATCAAAATCTCAAGCGAAAGTTTTAACGCAAGAAGGAGAGAATAAACAAATGAAAAAAGACCCGTGTTGGAATGGATATCAAATGGTTGGTATGAAAAAGAAAAACGGAAAAGAAGTTCCGAATTGTGTACCAACAAACGAAGGTGTTTATTCAGAAAAAGATATTGAGGACCGTGAAAATGCTTCAAATCCTGGCATGAGGTCATTTAGAAAACCTCAGACTCCTCCGTTTGAAGGTCCTTATAAAAAGAAACCTTCAGCCAAACCTGGTAAATATGGTTCAGGTTACTCAACAGCCAAACATTTAGCCAAACAAGGATTAAAGAAGGCTATGGGTGAAGCCAAAGAAGTTAAACTGTCTAAGAAAGCTCAAATTGTCAAAAACGCAGCAAAAGAAAAATTTAATAAAGACCCCGAACTTAGCGATTCGGTAACAAAAAACTTATAACATAAATAACCAATAAAACTTTTTAGGAGAAAAAAATGGCACTATGGGGAAACAACGATGAAGCTAACAACGCACCAGTTTGGGCTGTTGCTAGCGGATTAGGTGTCTCTGCTAATGGAGAAACACTTTATCAAAATACAACGGTTGATGATTATGTCAATGGTGTAGCTATTGGCGTTTTTGGTGTTGATGCGGCTGAACAGGCCAATACTGCAACTCAAGCCAATACAGGCGCTCATGCTGGTTGGGTAGTTCGTACAGAAGGTACCGGTGGCCGTGCAGGTCGTGTTCACGTTGAAACACTTGTTGCAATGGGTTCTATGACCAGCGATGGTTCTTCTGGTGACGATGACGTTACATTAGAAGATACAGCTGAATAATGAAGTTTAAAGAGTATTTGCAGGAGCTATCACAGATAGATGATGGCCAAGCAATCGTTGCTCACGAGCCTACTGGTGAAGAATCTTTACAGATTTTAAATCCAAAAACTTTAGTAAAAGCAAATCTTGAATTGAGTAATGAACTCAATGATGTGATTGTATCTCCTTATGTTGGTGTTCAAAAGATTCGTAAGGTGTTGTACAGGTACGCATTAGACCTGCCAGCACTTTACGATGTTGACCCACAAGGAGATGAAGTTGTTATTGAAGTTGACCAGTTTGGTGACACACTAGGTGATAATATATTCAGTAATTCGAATTGGGATGAATACAATGCCAACCCAACCGATGATGATTTAGATGGTCAAAAAGATGAACAATGCTTTGTCTATATACTATATTATCCGACCGATGAAGGTGGTTATGAATTTTATGCGGAAATTGGAGATAATGCTCGCATGGAAGAACTTTTGTCGGAAGAGGAGTCAGACGAAGAATAATAATGCTTTTTGATAATTTGACAAATGAAAACATAATGTTATATTTGGTTAAAGCTTACGATAAACCAAATATGTTAATGAGTGAATTCAAAGATGATATGAAAAGGTTTAATTACCTTAAAAGGTTGTTTCAACGGTACAGGAAATATAGAGAACTACGGGAGCAGTTGGTTTTAAATCATCTCGTAGTTCTCTATAATGTTTTTGGCCTAGAGGTTACTACAAGAACACTTTTTTTTAAAATGACTAAAGAAGATTATCCTGCTCTTAAAACATATTTACTTTTTTTGAATTATATGCCAGAAATTGTTTATGGAATTAAAAATGAAGATATAAAATCTTCTGATATAGATATTGATAATAATATACAAAAAGTTTTAGGAAAAATAAATGGGTGAACCCTTTAAGATAACACCAGGACCTAACGGACCAAGATTTGGTTCTGGAATTACTGTAACTCCAAATTTTGTTGTGTCCGTTCCGATCGGGAGTACACCGTTTCCCGTTTCTAATCCAGAGTTGCAATGGTATATTTCAGCTGACGCTATAAACAAATCATCTGGAGCAAGTATAGGGAATTCTTCTAGTAGTACTCAAGATACGGTGACTAACCCATATAATGTTTCAATACCTAGTTCTGGTTTAACTTGGCAATGTCAACCAAATGATTTTAGCCCAGCTACTCCTAGTCCTGGTGGTACCGTAAGTACATGGACAAGTTTATATGGTAAAACAATATATTATATAAACTTGGGCAACGCAGCAAATTATAGAACTGTAAGTAGTTGTTGGGATTATGCATCAATTATCAGTAATGGTGGATTTACTTGGTGGTGTGTAAGACCTTATGTGTTAACCTACAAAGCCAACTACCGGCGGCCTTTATACTTTGCTGACCCAAATACGTCCAGCTGGAACGACCAAAATTATGGCGGTATTGCTTGGTATTTTAATGACACCGGCCCCGCCAGCGTGGCGCAAAATTTCCGTTACGGGAACACTACTAGCAACTTATCAGGATATTTTTACGGACCTTCAGGGGCTTCATATAATGTTAGTTCTAATTATGTACTGATTCAGGTTATTACATCAACACCAGGCGCAAGCTCTTATGGTCAATATATAATTTCCGCCTACAATAAAAATACAGAATCAACTGTATTTTTCACATCGACCCAGACTGTGTCCCAAGCCGGCGCCACCGGTTGGTCTTTACCTAATACAAGTACTGTTAGTCCTAGAATTCATTGTTATTATGCCTCCGGCAACAATAATGCCCATAATGATTCATTTTGTGAATATGGTTTTGCTAACCGACCATGGACTTTTAGTGAGAGTACAGCTATGCATAATTATCTGGTTTCTAAATATACTGGAACATAAAATGAAAGGTGAAAAAAATGGCTAAAATTGCGACAAACAAAAAAACAATTGACCATGTGAAGAAAAAAACTATTCAAGCTGGGAAAAAATCATCTACTAAGATGGCCGGCATGAACAAATCTAAAAAGAAAAGTTATAAAGCTTACAGAGGACAAGGAAGATGAATGGCAAAAAAGAAAAACCATTAAAAGAAGATGCACCAGTTAATGCAGTAGGTGATGGTTCTGCCGTTGCTGGCCTTGGTGTTGGTCCTCAAGGTGAACCTGGTGTCAAAAAGAAAAAGAAACTTGTGTCGTTTAAAATGTTCAAGAGGAAATAATGTTCCCTATTGGTGCCATAATTAAAGGTTTAATCTACTTAGCAATTGTATTGGTGGTTGCAGGTGGATTTTATTATATTACTGGTTTGCGAGCAGACCTTGCCATATCAGAGGCAAACAATGCTAAACTAGAAGAAGGCATCAAAGAACAACAAGAGTTGTTAGAGTCGATGAAGAAAGACATTGCACAGATTCAAGAAACAAATAAACAATTACAAGAACAAAACGAGAAACAAAAACAAGATGTTGATGCATTGGCCAAAAAATTTGATAAAAGAGATTTTGGTGTATTTGCCGCAGCACAAACAGAAAAGGCAGAAAAATTAATAAATCGTGGTACAGTTAATGCACTCAGATGTATAGAATTGGCATCAGGTGCACCTTTAACAGAAGAAGAAAAGAATGCTAAAACACCTATGGAGGCCAATCGTGAATGTCCTGCGCTTATCGACCCTAACTTTAAGCCTATCCTTAATTAGTGGTTGTGCTTCTATTTGGCCATTTGGTGATAAAACACCAGAGGTCAAACAAATAGAAATACAAAAGAAAGAGGTTGCAAGAACACCTTTAAATTTAAGTGACCCAAAACCAATCAAGGCGAGAGAACTTAAATGGGTTATTATCACACCTGAAAATGCTGAAGCAGTATGGGCAAAATTAAAAGAATCAAATACAGATTTGGTTTTGATTGCTCTGACTGATGATGGTTATCAAGAACTTGCTATGACAATGGCTGAGATAAGAAATTTAATATCATCACAAAGAACAGTAATAATCAAATATAAGGAATACTATGAACCGCCTAAAACTCCTGATACTAAGTAGTGCATTTTTAACCCTGTCTGGATGTGGTACATTACAAGATATGTACGATGCCTATTTTATGGCAGGTTATGATAATAATGAGTATGCATTAGTGAATCAAATCAGAACCGAATCAGAATTAAATATAAATAAGTGTACTGATGATTTATTGGCAAGAACTGTTTTTGTTGATTTGTACGATAAATCTGTTGAACTGAAAAACTTTTCACAATATGTTCCTGATAATGAAGATGCATTTAAACTTGCATCAGGTCTAGTAGAATTATCCAAACAAGGAAAAGATGCTTACGATAAAGGTGACAAAGTTAGTCCCACATTCTGTAAGTTGAAATTAAAATCTATTAACAGAGCTTCTGAAAAGGCTCAAGAAGTTATTGGGAAGAAACCAAGATGAACATCAATCAAGTCGAAGCAGAATTTTCGGAAATCCAATCGGCATACGAAAACAGAGAAATCTCTAAAGAAGAATATTTAAATCTACTACAAGGTTTAGAAGTTGAACAGGCAATTGCCGAAGACGCTGAAGAACTAAGTCGCAAAGAAAATTTAAATACTATGATAAATGCTGCAATCACAACGGTGTCTATGTTAGGATAATGAATTCAAATGGACACACCAGAAAGAATAGCTAAATTGGAAGCACAAGTCGAATCAATCAAAGATGATGTTGTTGAATTGAGGTCTGATGTAAAAGACCTACATTCACGCATCACAACTGGTAATCGTGAGATTATGGATAAGATTGATTCCGTTTCACAATCTTTAGAGACAAAGATGAGACAGAATCAAGAAACATCTACACAACAACACGAACTTATCGAACAAGAAGTAAAAAAAGATATTAATACATTGTATGATAAATTATCCTCGTTGGAAAAATGGAAATGGATGGTAATTGGCGGCGCCATTGTTGTCGGTTACATTTTAGGTAATATTGATATAACAAAATTGTTTGGCAATTAAATTAACTCCTATTGACACCACAACTGTGGTGTGTTATATTATGGTTCTATGTTATCAGTTGATTCAAAGTATATAAGGTTACTTTCTTCTCGCTTGCGAAACTTCAAGCAGAAGAATAATTACCTATGGAATTTCTCCTGCCCGTATTGTGGCGATTCCCAAAAGAATAAAACAAAGGCAAGAGGATATGTTTTTCAAAAAGGCACCGATTTGTTCTATCGTTGCCATAACTGTGGAGTGAGTACAAATGCAGGTAACCTCATTAAACAAGTTGACGGTGCATTACACAAGGAGTATGTTCTCGAGCGGTACACTTCCGGTAAATCCAATAACGCCCGTACCGCCAATACAATCCTCAACATATCGCCACCGAGATTTGATAAGGTTGCAAAACAGAAATTCTTTGAACACGGAGAATTCGTCAACAATTTACCGAGTGGACATTTTTGTTTAGATTATTTGGCAAAACGTAAAATACCAGAAAAGTTTTACGATAAATTATTATTCACACAACACTACAAACAATTCTGTGATGCCCTAATACCCAATCATGGCAAAATAATAATCGATGATGCAAGGCTTGTAATACCATTTTACAATGAGTATAATGAGTTGGTTGCTGTCTCAGGTCGTGCCCTAGAGACAGGAGACAAGACCTTGAGATATGTTACAATACGAACTAACGAATCTGATAGTAAACTTGTTTATGGTTTAGACAGAATAGATAAGAAGAAAACCGTAAAGATTATAGAAGGACCATTGGATTCATTGTTTATAAGTAACTGTGTAGCAAGTGGTGATGCAAATCTAACAATTACGGCAAAAAATATTGATTGTGAAAAAATATTAATTTTTGATAATGAACCTCGAAATAAAGAGATTGTGAAGATGATGCAGGATGCAATCAAATTAGATTATAATGTTGTCATTTGGCCAGATACCGTAATTGGTAAAGATATAAATGAGATGGTGATGAACGGCCTATCACCTGATGAAATTGAAAAAATTATAAGTATTAACACCTCTAAAGGTTTGCAAGCTCAAACCAAATTTGTTTTTTGGAAAAAAGTATGAAAATAAAATTGATTAGTTATTCACAACACGCTGTTGATCCGTCAATCGGCCTCGATATTGAGTTGGACTTGATGAATATGCAGGATTTGATTGCGTATTGTGCTAGAGTTTCAAATCCATCCAATCAATCAAACACAGAAACTTCCGAGAAATTAATTCGTTACTTAATCAACAATCAACATTGGTCACCACTTGAAATGGTGAGCGCTTGCTTGGAAATTGAAACGACTAGAGATATTGCTAGACAGATGTTACGCCACAGGTCATTCTCGTTTCAGGAATTCAGTCAGAGGTATGCAGACCCGACCAAAGATTTGGATTTTGTGATTAGAGAAGCAAGACTACAAGATAAAACAAACAGACAAAACTCTGTTCAAATTGATATGAATAATGATGAGCATCGATATATCGCTGTTGGGTGGGAAGAAATGCAGAAACGTGCTATCAATGAAGCACGCAACGCCTACGATTGGGCAATTGCTAAAGGTATTGCCAAAGAACAAGCTCGAGCTGTATTGCCTGAAGGGAATACAGTTTCTCGCCTCTACATGAACGGCACCTTGCGTTCGTGGATTCACTATATACAACTCCGTTCTTCTAATGGAACACAGAAAGAGCACATGGACGTGGCCAAAGCGTGTGCTGAAGTAATATCAAAAGTGTTCCCTATGTCTAAAGAGTTTGTAGAATAATAATAAATGGAGTAATTAATGGAAGAAATTGTACATGGTATCAAGGTAGACTATAATCGGGACACATTGTTTGATAAATTAGGACTGACAAGACTAAAAGAAAGTTACATGAAAGATGATGAAGTTTCACCACAAGAAAGATTTGCCTTTGTTTCAAGCTCGTTTGGTTCCACTCCGGAACACGCCCAACGACTTTACGAATACAGTAGTAAACATTGGCTTAGTTATTCCACTCCTATCCTTAGTTACGGTCGTAGCAAGCGTGGGTTGCCTATATCTTGCTTCCTCCCGTATCTCGACGATTCTGCGGAAGGATTAGTTGATACTTTATCAGAAGTAAATTGGCTTTCAATGTTGGGAGGAGGTGTTGGAATTGGAATCGGTATTAGATCTGCTGATGATAAGTCTGTGGGGGTCATGCCTCACCTTAGGACTTACGATGCTAGTTCGCTTGCTTACAGACAGGGACGTACTCGTAGAGGTAGTTATGCTTGTTATCTTGATATCAGCCACCCTGACATACTCATATTTTTGGAAATGCGAAAGCCAACCGGCGACCAAAATATGCGTTGTCTAAACTTGCATCATGGAATTAATATTACTGATGATTTTATGAATTTAATTGAAAGGTGTATGATTGATAAAGATGCAGATGACACATGGGAACTAAAAGACCCGCACACAGGTGAGGTGCGTGACAGCGTGCCTGCTAGAGAATTGTGGCAACGTATCTTAGAGATTCGTATGCAAACCGGCGAACCTTATTTACATTTCATTGACACCAGTAATCGTGCAATGCCTGAGTTTCAAAAGAAATTAGGACTAAGCATCAAACAATCGAACTTGTGTTCTGAAATTATTTTACCTACAGACAAGAAGCGTACTGCTGTTTGCTGTCTTTCATCCGTTAACTTGGAGTATTTTGATGAATGGTCTAAAGAGAAACTTTTTCTTAGAGATGTTGCTGAAATGCTTGACAATGTTCTTCAGCATTTTATTGATAATGCTCCTTCTGCTGTTAAGCGTGCCGTATATTCTGCTCGTAATGAACGCAGCATTGGTATCGGTGCTCTTGGATTCCACGCATACTTACAAAAACAAAACCTGCCATGGGAATCAGCACAAGCAACAGGTTTAAACATAAAAATGTTCAAACATATAAGGGAGAATTTAGATGTCGCAAACAAGGAACTCGGTGCTGAGAGAGGTGAAGCACTCGATGCAGTCGGCACTGGTCTTAGGTTTAGTCATGTTATGGCAATTGCTCCCAATGCTTCTTCTTCCATCCTTATGGGCAATACCTCTCCTAGTATTGAACCTTATCGTGCTAATGCTTATCGCCAAGATACATTATCAGGAGCATATCTTAATAAAAACCGATACTTAGATAAAATTATAAAGGAAAAATGTGATGGTGACACTAAGTTGGACTATAACGAAATCTGGTCAAGTATTATCGCAAACGATGGAAGCGTTCAACATCTTGAATTCTTGGACCAATGGACCAAAGATGTATTTAAAACATCCATGGAAATTGACCAAAGATGGATTGTTGACCATGCAGCTCACAGGCAACAATATATCGACCAAGCACAATCGGTCAACCTATTCTTTAGGCCTGATGTAAACATTCTATTGCTCCATGCCGTACACTTTCAGGCATGGAAACAAGGCCTCAAAACACTTTACTACTGCCGTTCAGAAAAACTAGCAAAGGCTGATAAAGTTGCTAAAAAAATTGAACGTGAAGTGATTAAAGAAATTGATTTGTCAGCACTAACCAATCTATCGGAAGGTGAAGAAATTTGTCTTGCTTGTGAAGGTTGATTATGATTGAAAAATTAAATATGAAGGTCAATGCGACCGAGTTGAGAACTACAATACCAAAATTGAAAGAGATTGGACCTATGGTTTTTCAAGGTTCCGAATTTGGTTACAAAAATTTTGGTGGTTGGAATCTACAAAGTAGAACGGGTGATTACAAAGATGGTTTTCAAGTAGGTGTTGAAAAGTGTTGGAGAAATGGAAAATTTGACTATAGACTTGCTAAATTCTTAAACTATTCTCACGCTTTCGAACACAACAATAAAACTCAAGCTTGTTTAAAACCTTACGCCACAATACTAAATTTTTTAGAATCGGAAGGTTTTTATCCAAGAAGAGCTAGAGTTACCTGTTTAAAAGCAGGTTCTAATAGCATCATACACAGAGATGCGCCTGATGATGTTTATATGTGTAGAATACATATACCTATCATAACAAACGACCAATGTTATCATTGGATGGATTATAAAGGTGACCAAAAATATTTTCATATGCCAGCTGACGGAAGTGTTTTCATCTTACCTGTAAATGTGATGCATCGAATTACGAATCAATCCAAACACGACAGATATCATATGATTGTTGACGTTTATGATACGAAAAAGGTCACGAAAAATTTTAAGTATGATGGTGATATAAATTTTTTAATAAATGAAGCCAAAGAATATAGGAAAATAATTGATTCAACACCATTACCATGGTATTGGAAAATTGTTTATTCGATTGGTAGACAAATTGTTGTAACCAAATTTAAAATGGAACAAAAAATGATTCATGCTTCTTATAAACTAAATTCTACAAAATTTGTTCGTTCTACAATATCAAAATGAATATAAGAAATAATTCATTTGTAAAAACATATATCACATCAACATATACAGTATCACAAGTTGTGATAATGACACAACTAATGTTGTCGTTCATTGGTATAATTTATATTGCAACAAATTTTTCTTGGGCGTATGTCGGATTGTGTTTTTTTTGGTACGCTGCTTTATTGTGGTGGTCACATCATATAGGATTACATAGATATTTTTCACACAATTCTTTTAATGTGAATAAATTTTGGCATATTGTATTGTGTTACACCAGTTGTTTAATTTCTTTTGGTTCTCCATTTTCATATTCTCTAATGCACAGAGCGCACCATAAACATTCAGATACAGATAAAGATACTCATGCTCCTACGAAGATTGGATTTTTAAGAGTCATGTTTTTCAATTGGAAATTGGAAAATGTTAATCTAATGGACAGAAATAAAAAAATAGATAACTGGGCAATCAATGCTCACACCTTCTATACACTAATTATTTTGTTGTTTTATGCACTACTACATACAATTGACACAGGACTTGCTTTCACTTATAATATAGGTGTTACGGTAGCATTATTTGGTGTTGCTTATGTTAATGTATTTTCTCACATCAAAAATCCTTTAAACTATAGGAATTTTGATACTGACGATTTATCATCTAATAATTTATTTGTTGGTATGGTGGGTGGTGAATGGCACAACAACCATCACAATAATCCTCAAAAATGGAATCAAAGAGTTAAGTGGTGGGAATTAGATATACCTGCTCAAATTATAAAATTAATTAAAAAGGAACAACAATGAAGTTAATAAAATTTTATGCTGATTGGTGTCAGCCATGTAAAATGTTATCCAAAGTTATGAAAAACATTGAATTTCCATATCCAGTAGAAGAAGTAAATATTGACAAAGATAATGAAACAACTATGAATTATGGAATTCGTAGTGTTCCTGCATTATTATTGATTGATGAAAATAATAATATTGTTAAGAGAATGAGTGGTTACATGGACGCAAATAAATTAAAACAAGAACTAGGATTGGACAACTAAAATGGTAAAAAATAAATCTGACATTACATCTGAAAGAGATGCGTTTAAACCATTTCATTATCCATGGGCATATGAGGCGTGGTTAAAACACGAACAAGCCCATTGGTTACATAGTGAAGTGCCTATGCTTGAAGATGTAAAAGACTGGAAGAATAAACTAACAAAAGAACAAAAACAATTCCTGACACACATCTTCCGTTTCTTTACACAAGGTGATATTGATGTTGCAGGTGGTTATGTAAAGAACTATCTGCCTTACTTTGCACAACCAGAAGTTCGTATGATGCTTCTTGGCTTTGCTGCAAGAGAGGCATTACACATCGCTGCATACTCACATCTTATTGAAACTCTTGGTCTGCCAGATACCACATACAATCAATTCTTGGAGTATCAACAGATGCGTGATAAACACGATTATGTGAAGGAGTTGTCATCACAGAATTCTACAAAAGAAAATACAGCCAAACATATTGCTGTGTTCTCGGCATTTACTGAAGGTATGCAGTTGTTCTCATCATTCATTATGTTACTGAACTTCCCACGACATGGAATGATGAAAGGTATGGGACAGATTGTTACATGGTCTATTGTTGATGAAACCATGCACACAGAAAACATGATTAAGTTGTTTAGGACTTATATACAAGAGAACAATGAGATTTGGAATGATGAACTCAAATCTGAAATCTATGTTGTTGCTGAGAAGATGGTTGAACTAGAAGATAAATTTATTGACCTTGCTTTTGAAATGGGTGAAATGCCAAACCTAACATCAGAAGAAGTGAAACGATATATTCGATATATTGCTGACCGTAGATTAATTTCTATGGGTATGAAAGGCATATTTAAGGTTAAGAAGAATCCTTTGCCATGGGTTGAAGAAATGATTAATGCGCCAATTCACGGTAACTTCTTTGAGAATCGTGTTACTGATTACGCTAAAGGTGCATTAAAAGGTTCATGGGAAGATGTATGGGGGAAAGCAGCATGAAGAAAAGAGATTACACACAAGAAACAGTTAATAAGTTAAGAGGTAGTATACAGATTGAACATACTTTGGCCAAACATGGCGCCAGACACCTTAGAGAATTGCTGCAACGTGAACCTTACATTAATACACTTGGTGCATACAATGGCCAGCAGGCAGTACAACACGCAAAGGCAGGCCTGAAAGCAATTTATCTATCTGGTTGGCAAGTTGCTGCAGCACAAAACTCAGCACTACAAACTTATCCCGACCAATCATTGTATCCAGTTGATTCTGTACCTAAGGTTGTAAAGGCTATCAATAATGCATTACGCCGTGCTGACCAAATTGAATGGTCTGAAGGTAAATTGTCAACATATTATTATTTGCCTATTGTCGCCGATGCTGAAGCAGGTTTTGGTGGTGCATTGAATGTCTATGAACTGATGATGGCCATGATTGAAGCAGGCGCATCTGGCGTACACTTTGAAGACCAATTGTCGAGTGAAAAGAAATGTGGCCATTTGGGTGGTAAGGTCCTTGTACCTACAAGTCAAATGATTCGAACACTTAATGCTGCACGTTTGGCTGCTGACGTAGCGGGTGTTGATACTGTTATTATGGCTCGTACTGATGCGGAAGCAGCGACACTTATTACCAGTAACCACGACCCATTAGACAAGGATTTTATCATCGATGAAAGGACTGAAGAAGGTTTTTACAAATTTAAAAATGGCATTGATGCTTGTATTAGCAGAGGTCTTGCTTTTGCCCCTTACGCTGATCTCTTATGGTTTGAAACTAGCACACCTGATCTGGCACAAGCTAAAAAATTCGCCAATGCTATACACGCTAAGTTTCCAGACCAAATGCTTGCTTACAATTGCAGTCCTAGTTTTAATTGGCGCAAGTTTTTATCTATAGATGAGTGTGAAACATTCCAACGTGAATTAGGAGAGCTTGGTTATAAGTTCCAGTTCATTACACTAGCAGGTTTTCATAATGTTAATCTTGCCACATTTGAACTAGCAGAAGCATACAAACAACGTGGAATGGCAGGTTATGCTGAGATGCAAGAACGTGAGTTTGCAGCACAAGAACGTGGTTTCACTACAGTTAAACATCAACGTGAAGTTGGTGTTGGTTACTTTGACATTATTAGCGAGGCAGTTGGTGCCAAATCTACAGTAGCAAATAAAACATCAACTGAAGCGGAACAGTTTTAATGGGAGATACTATGAACACACTACACCACATATGTGATAACTGTAATTCAGAATTTCTCATAAAGTACCACGATGAAAGTGTTGAGGATACTCCCAGTTATTGTCCATTTTGTGCTGAATATATAATTGATATAGACGACATTGAAATGGAAGAAGATGATGAATGAGTTGGACGTATAAGGGACAAGACTTCACAGAAGATATGATTGGTGATGCATATGGTTATGTCTATTGTATCACCAATCTACAAAATGGTAAAAAATACATCGGAAAGAAGTTTTTTACTAAATCTGGACAAAAACAAAAAAATGGTAAGCGTAGGAGAGTTCGGAAGAAATCGGACTGGCTGACCTACTGGGGCAGTAATAAACGCCTCCAAGAAGATTTTCGCAATATTGGTGAAGATAATTTTAAGAGAGAGATTTTACACCTCTGTAAGACACGTTCCGAGTGTTCCTATCTAGAGCTCAAAGAACAAATGGACAATAGAGTATTAGAATCCGATAAATGGTATAATGATTGGATTATGGTCAGAGTAAGGAAGGACCATATTTTATCTAAAGGCAGCACCAATACTTATAATGAAAATAAGTGAAATCTACGGCAATTTTAAAAGATTGCCATTTAGTAATTAGAACAACAACTCTAAAAACAGGTAAATATTAGTGAAAACACTAATATTTTGATGTTGCGGTGCATAAATAAATGTGTGACGCCGTAAGGGTCACATCATTTTAACCTCGCTTAATAGGAGAATTACCATGCTATACGCTTATAACCAATTAGTTGACCTTGTTCAAAACGCTAAAACCGATTTCATCAAATCATATATCACCAACGAAGAATTTAGTAAGCCTGCTCAAACTTATGTTGATGCTCAAACAAAATTTGCCAAAGCAGTTGGCCAAAATGTTTGGGACTTTGCCTCAGTAATGGGCACATCGATGTACAATTTTAACCCAGCTAATGCTTTTACTAAGCCTGCGAAAGCGAGCGCAAAGTAAATGGCCAAAAAAGTTAAGAGGGTATTTAAAAGTGTGTATTGTTTCTTTGAAGATATTGGGTACTCTAAAGCAATAACAACAATGAATCGCTACGGTTTATATAAAGAAGCAAAAAATCTTATGCAATATAGAAAGGACCGTTATGAAAGACCTTTTTAAGAAGATTTTTAAACTAAACACTAAGCCATATCATTCAGAGTTGGAGTCTTTTATCAATTCAAAAAAACCACAAACAAATTTTGATGTGGAATATTGGTCAAGACTTTTTGAAAGAAAATACTACCACAACCAATAGTATAGAGGGGGATTTAATCCCCCTCAATTTTTTCCAAGCATACATAATAGTATGCGTATCAATCAACCACCATCCAAGAACTTTTTACAATATGCTTCACGGCTGAAGATTTGGCAGCCTGTTGTTCGGGATGGTTGGGTCATAAAGTTTTCTCAATATAGAGATATGTTTTTATTATTGACCATTGTTTCACAACATACAGGTCAAACAATACTCCGATATTTCAACAATGAAGATGAGGCTTGCGCTTTCATCAATATGGTGTTATGTTTGGATGCATTTGATTACCAAGAAATGCTCTAAGTTATTGATTTTTCACATTAAAATAAAGCTTGACAAATTGTTATATTATGATATAATACCAGTATGAAAATTAACGGCAAATTATCAAAAAATCAATTATCGGCAATAAACCATTTTGTCGATATTTTGTTTTCCAAACAGTTAAAACCTTACCTAGAATTTAATTTCCGTTTTGTCAATATGAAAAATATGCAAGGTACGGTCATTGTTGAAGATTATAATACAAAAGGTGTTCCCCGTGAATTTACTATTGAAATCAATAGAAACGATACACCAGAAGAAAAATTAAAGACCATCGCTCACGAATTGGTTCATGCAAAACAATATGCAAAAAATGAATTGAACGAAGAAATGAATATATGGCTTGGCCAAAAGGTTGATTCTGAGACGATGAAATATTTTGAACAACCATGGGAAATTGAAGCAGAATCCGTTGGTCTAAATATGTACGAATCGTTTATACGGACATGAATTACGAACTGGTAAAATACCGAGATGCTGGTTTAACGACCTACACCTATTTTTGGATAGATGAAAATAGGACAGTTATTAGTCCGTATTTTGATAGTAATGAAGAAGCTATAGCGTGGCTAGAAGAAAGGTTGAACGAAAATGAATAATTTTTGGGGCGAACCAGATGATGAACCATTGCCAGACTGGATGGACCCGGTCAAGTGTAGAATGGTCAACGAACAAAAAGAAATGCGTAAGAAGAATGGCCAAGACCTATTCTCCGTAATACAAGAAGCATTAAATAAACCTTGTGTCGATGTTATCATAAGAGAGCCAGAATTATGACTACCGTTGAAAGTGTAATCTACAGAATGAAAAACCTAAAATTGTTTGAGGTTGAATTTGATTTGCCTGATGAATTTGTATTTAAAGGACGAATACCATTTGATATGAAAATAGAAGATGGTAAGATAATGGCCAAAGTATATGCCATAGACCTTGATGAGGCATATTTAAAAGTCGCTTATTTTTTTGAGGAACTATAGTATGAATGACTTTGAAACCCATGATATCGGTACAACCAGAGAGATACAATTGTCCCGTGAATTGGCCAAGTCCATAGAACAAATCACCAAACAATATGGCGGAGTAGTACCAGAATCCGTGATGCAGGCCTATAACCGCCTAGTAGAACATTATAATTGGCAGCAAGAGAATGGAAAAGCTTAGAAGCGGAGTCATTAGTGCCAAACCAATATAGACTAAAGAATTGTCCTACTTGTGGTGTCGAACACCGTAAGAAAGGACCATATTGTTCTAGGTCGTGTGGCAATGGCCGAGAGTTTACAGAAGAACAGAAAAAGAATTTAAGAATAAAGAACCGAGAGTATTATCAAACACCCGAAGGTATTGCAACAGCTAAAAAGATATCAGCAGTAAATTCTGGTGAAGTGGCCTCTGGTGTTGATATTGATGAATGGTCTGTAGATATACCAGAAGTACATGATTTAAGAGACTATGATAATTTTTTAGAAGGATTTGACCGTGCAGATAAATGGTAAAACAATTGAACCTCATCCAGATTCCGGTGAGTATGAAAAAAAAGTAATATCTTTTCCTGAGGGTGATGTCTATAGAATAGAGGTTTATGTCAATGATGAGTTGTATAAATCAACGACAGCGGCATCAGCCAATGCGGCTAAAAACGTGATAGAATATTATGAGCACCCAAAATATGAACCCTGGAAATTGGCCGATTGAGTTTCAAATAGAGGATTTTTTGAGGTTCTACAATTATGATGTACCGAACCCCGAAAACTATCCGAAGACCTTTGAATATCTTGTAAGACTTTGGCGTTACACCAGAACGGTTTCTTCTTAAAAAGTGAGTACTAACGTACTACTAAGTGGTTGATTTATAATGCTTTTTTAGGGCTTGCCATTTGCCCGAAATTGTGTATAATCCACACCATGATACGAAAAAAACGAAACGACAGGAATTACATTCTCTACCAATTGAATGTAGATGGCCAGACCTATATTGGTTTGACCGTTGCCGTAGGTCGTGCGTTCTGGCGGTCCGTCAAGGTTCGGGTTCAGAAGCATATGAGTAGAGCCCGCATTGAATCGAAAGACTGGACGCTGTGCCAGGCGCTCCGAGAAGCTAAATCCGTAGAGTATTCGGTGCTCGAAGTGGTGCGAGGTCGTAAGACCGCATACCAGCGTGAGCGTCAATTGATTGCCGAATACAGTCCACAATTGAATGATTTTTAAGGAAAGATTATGCGTACCAAAGTGATTATTGATGGGTTGAAAAACAGCCAGAAATTCCGTGCCATTATTAATGGGGTTTTTATTGGTGATTGTGAGGTGAAAGACCTGGTTGGTTCCAGATTCCTGCACCAAGCGCAAAGGGTTGCAGTATGGGATGCTCTGGCGCATATTGCTATAACTAATCGTATCGGAAAGCGTAATGGCAAGACCATATCGGGTTTTGGTACGAACCGTGATGGAATTGATGTTCAGGTTGATTTGTTGTAAAAAAACAACAAGACCAAAATAAGGGCTTGACATTTGCCGAAAAACCTGTATAATTGTTTACATGATGATTGATAAAGAAGACCAAAAAATGCAATATACCGCTGAGATTTATAAGATGGATGCTCGCTGCAAAAAAGGCGAGAAATTGGTCGCTAAGGTTGATTATGAGGATGTGACCAAAAAAGGTGTTGAAAGGTCCTGCAAAAAGAATTGGCCTGCACCTAAGTTTCGTTTTGTGATTTTCGACACCTTTGTGACCAAAAAAAATCTTATGAGTGGTGAAGAATTCCAAGAGCGTTACGACACACCGTATTATTGCTCGCCTTCCTCTGAATCTTTCTGGAGTATGTAATCATGTCCAAATCCGATATAATTCATGGTCTAATGGAAGACTTAATCGTGCTCTGCGAAATCCGTGGAGAATTAGACCCCGAATCCAATGCAATAACCGAAAAGCGTATTTCCGCCCTCCAGCAACAAATTGAAACCCTCGAAAAGGAATAAATCATGGCTTACATTAACCAAGAAACCAAAAAGAAAATTGTCGCCGCTGTTAAACCCATATTAAAGAAATATGGTGTTAAAGGCACCTTTGCTGTTCGTAATAATTCAACCATTGTGCTGAATGTAAAATCCGGTAAGCTTGATTTTATTGAAAATTACTTGGCTACTGATGCTGCTTTGCCTCATGCTGGTAAAATGCCACAAGATCAGATTGATTATATTCGTAAACAAAAAACACTGGATGTAAATCCTTACTGGTTTCAAAATCATTTTTCTGGTAAAGTAAGAACATTTTTACTGGAAGTTTTCTCTGCTATGAAAAAAGCGGGTAATTGGTATGATAATTCTGATGCTCAAATTGATTATTTTGATACCGCTTATTATGTGGATGTGAATATCGGTAAGTGGAATAAACCCTATGAAAAGACGGTTTAAATAATGGATGGAATGGATGGTAGATATCGGAAGGATTAGGAATATGCGGTGGAGCTGTGGATAAAATGTGGATAAGTCTGCGTAGAAGTGAATACTAACTTATTACTGCGAGAATCCGCCGATTTGTCTCTTTTTCGCAACAATAAAAATATTTGCCGAAACCGCTTGCCAAAACCCTCAAACTGTGACATAATCCATTCCATGTTGAGTGAGATTGAAAAGGAAATTGAAATGTCAAACTTTATTACTAACTACATTTTCCCCTGTGCCACCGTGAATGGCATGACCCTTAACCAAAAGCGTGAAGCCGTGAAAGCGCTCCGTGTCGCTATCAAGGAAGAGGCTATTATTCGCAAGCAAGTCCGTGAGGATGCAAAGGCTGCGAAAGAAGCCGCAAAGGCAGAAAAAGCCGCTGCCCGTGAGGCGAAGCGAGTTGAAGCGATTGCCCGCCTCGAAGCTCGTTTAGCGAAGCTTCAGCGGAATGCTTCGAAGAAAGCCGGTCCTGTGAAGGTTTTTTCTGCTTCTGAAATCGCTCAATTGAATGCTGGAGTTTAATGATGCAAATTGATTTTATTAGCGCTGTGGACGGGAAAGTCTGCCTTTATTCTGGTTCTGAGCTAATCGTGGCTAGCGCTGATACCGTTGAGCTTGCTGATGCGATTCGAAGCCAAGCTCTTGACCTTGGTGACGCTTATTGCAGCAGCTCGATGGATTTTGCTGATGAATACGGCTTTTTGTATCCCTCAGAAGCCGTTGTGGTTTTGACTAATGCTTTGGAGATTGTTTAATGGCTATGCTGGTAATTGCTACTCAGGTTCATGAAAACTACGGTGCCCACGATTGGGACGGTACCGGTGAGTGCCCCCAATATTGGAAGGCCAAGGGTGGCCATGAGTATAAAATTACCAATATTCCGCTTAATGTGGACCTAGCCGAGATTGTGGCTATGGCCAATGTGGAGACGGATGACCATTATTTCCGTGAGACCATTATTGACTGGTCCGTAGAGGACGATAATTATATGAGCTGGTATGAGAAAACCCAGCTGGAATTTGATGGCGAGGTGGAGTACCCCGAGCCTGAAGTGGATTACAATGATTTAAACAGGAGCTTTGCATGAGCCGAATGAGTGAGTTGGCTATGGAGATTGAGCAGGCTATTGAGGATGGTGAGCTGACCTTCCAACAAATAGCTGATAAATTTAATGTGCCCCTAGACTGGGTGCTGGATGTAGCTTATCAAAACCCAGAATACCTTTCCGAACCAGACCCTGGGGATATGGATGGGGATATGGCATCCGGACTGGCTTCTGCTGGATGGGGTACGGATGAGGACTACTGCTGGGAAAATGACTATTGCGATGACTACTAAGCGCTCACTATAGCGCTGCTGTCCCATAGGTCAAAAACAGCGTCCGGACAGTTGGAAGGAGTCCTCTAATAGCAGACTACTGGCGTTCTAAGGATTCTTGTCTCGCTCTGGTCAATTTCATAATCCTCCACTAAAGCGCCTCAAAAATTTTTTCCGGTAAATTTTCGTCTGGACCTCTTGACAAGTTTCTATATACCTGATACAATCTTGGTGTTGCCTGATGAAGATAATTACTACTTTATTACTATACCTGGTATTAGTTGCTATGGGGCTTGCTTTTTCCATGGTTTTTGTTATAATAGGTTCTATGGTATATGTGGTGTTCACTAACCCTTTAATGTTGTTTGGATTGACTGTATGAAAATGATTAAACCTAGAAATCACATTGTAAGGAATTCTAAGTCTTGTGGTGCAGGCCGTCATAAGGTCCGTACCAAGTATTCTCGTAACGTTAAGCATCGGAGTAAGTATGAACGAACGAATTAAAGAACTTGCCAAACAGGCAGAAGACCATGCTGATAATCAAGGCTTTTTCGTTACAATCGATTTCGCAAGTGATTACCAAGACTGTCTCATGGAAAAGTTCGCCGAGTTGATTGTTCGAGAATGTGTTAAAGAAATGTCTGAGCAAATGTATTTGCATCATATTCATACCGATCAGTCAAACAATCCTAACTTTTATAAAGCAGTCGAGAAAACCCTAAAACATTTCGGAGTTGAAGAATGAACGAACGAATTAAAGAACTTGCTCATGAGGCTGGATTACCAACATATAATCCGGAAGGCATTCCAACTAAATTAGAAAAGTTCGCCGAGTTGATCCTAGAGGATGTTATGTCTATCTGCGAGGATTTTGGCGATAAGGGTATGGATGGTCATTATTGTGTCGATGCAATTGCAAAAAAGTATTCGATGCATCAATGGAGTTGAAGAATGACTAAATGGATTGATCCGCCGAGTGGATGGAAATACGGATTCCCCAAGCCTATTCCCGATGATATCGTTAATTTTGAAGATTGGCTCGTATCTGAGGGTTATCCCCGTGCTGAAATAGAAAAGATGGGTGATTACTTCTTTTGTAGTCATTGGGAAACTGAAGAATGAACGAACGAATTCGAAAACTTGTAAAACAAGCCGGCGGTGAATTCTGGCAACGACTGGAAAATGATGTGGTCAATCCAGAAGCATACATTACCTTTGACCCGCCCGAGAGTTTGGAAAATTTTGTGATGCTAGTGATCCAAGACTACGAAAACGACAAACGAGAAAGTCGCCGTGAAGTTAAAAGCAAGTTAGGTTACAGTCGTATAGGAAGGAACAATGTATGAACGAACGAATTAAACACCTTGCTGAACAAACATCATACATTTGGCATACCAGCGGCGACCCACAAATTTACGAATTTACACCAGAGAAATTGGAAAAGTTCTCCGAGTTGATTGTTAAGGAGCGTGAATGGGTTTGGTTGACAAAAGAAGAAGTTGACTCATGGGAACTACCTGATTGCCCTACGGTGTTTGAGTTTGTGCAGTTCATTGAAGCCAAGGTCAAGGAGAAAAACACATGAGCATCCCAGCAATGAGGCAAGCATCGGATGCTATTCTTAATGTTTTGGCTGGTGGGGAGTTTGATAACCCAGTATGTGACTTGAAGCAAGCTGCATTAGCACTACAGCAAGCCATAGCAAAAGCTGAGAAGCGTGAATGGGTTGGTCTGACGGATGAGGAAAAAGGCTGGTGTGCTGCGTCTACATATACTGAAACAATTGAACGTGTAGAAGCCAAGCTCAAGGAAAAGAATACATGATACAAGGTTCCTGCGGACACGAAGTAGAGCATATATCAGATTTATGGAAGTGTACCATTGGGGATTATGATGAACACAATCAGCGGTGTATATATTATGGCACGGCGTGTAAGGAATGCTATGACAAATACGAAAAAGATGGTATAATCCTACATGACGAAGGCGAAGAAAATAAATGGATGGACGGTAAATGACGGTCACATACTCTACTAACTGGATGGGTCCGGTCGGGATGTGGTGGTATCGTGAGCGAAATCTTACCGTGACAAAGACTGTGGTTCAGAAAGAAGATTCTAAGTATACCAGACGTAAGAAGGGTGACATCTACCAGGTAGAGGAAGTAACTCAGCAATGGGGTGGTGGTCGTATTGATATCCGAGGTGAAGGCCTAGGTCCTTATGGCGACGAGATGGGCTTGCCAATCATGCGAGGTGATTGTTACAGACGATTCAGCGAGTGGTTAAATACATTTGAAACAGATGATGTTTGGACTCTTGCTCAGTTGGTTGAGATGTACGAAAAAGACAATCCTAAGATCATTTGGGCTGATGATGTTTTTGGGGATATGGAGAAAAACAATGGATGAATTTAGTGATGGTAAAGCAATTTTTTCAAACAACATGACAAAAGAAGACGTAAATCGAGAAAATGCTCAACAACAGAAAGAAGATATTGAGCATCAGAAAAAACAGATTGACGAGCAGGCAGAAGAAATTAAGCGTCAGCAAGAACTAATTGAAAAGAGATTACGAGGCGAATAACACATGACAAAAGAAGAAAAGATTGTAAATGCAGCATTGCAAGTACAAGCTGGATGCTCTCTTAAAGATTTTCTTGATGATGATGAAATTGAAGAAGCAATATCCATGTTGGCTGATGTTTTGATAGCCACTGGTGTAAGATTGGATCCTGAAGAATGAAAGTCTATATTGGCCCTTATAAAAATTGGTACGGTCCACATCAGCTGGCCAAGACGCTATGCTTTTGGGCTAAGAAGACCGTTGTCGATGAATACGGTATGAAGGACTATCCTGACTATGTCTTCAAGCTCGGTGAGTGGCTTGCATATGGCAAGTGGCGTGGGATTGATAACATTCCTATTGATTCTAAGAATTTATTCATGTCAGTCGATGAGGAGAAGAAGACTTTTCTTTATCATCTGTTAGAATGGATTGAATCCAAGCGTAGTCGTAAGATTAAGATTCGTATTGACGAGTACGATACGTGGTCAATGGATCACACTTTGGCGTTGATTGCACTTCCTATGCTTAAGCAATTGAAAGAGACTCAACACGGTTCTGCTCGGGTTGACTTGGAAGATGTACCGCCTGAGATGCAACTGGTCAGTACTGAAGACTGGGACGATCAACTGGTGTTCGACTTCTACAACAATCCTGAATCATCAAAGCAAAAAGTTCAATGCGATGTTCATGATCGTTGGAATTGGGTGCTGGATGAGATGATCTTTGCATTTGAGTTTATTGCAGATGACAACAAGCGCTATTCAGATAAGTTCGATGAAGAGGCAAATGCCCGAGTAGCAAACGGGTTGAGGTTGTTTGGTAAGTACTATCAAGGATTATGGGATTGATTATGGAATACAATAGATTTGATTTAGAATGGATGATGGAGTTTTATACGAAATGAACCAGAAAATGCGAGATATAGTTGCCGACTGTATGATTATGAACCCATCGAATATGACACTTCCGGCGGATAGGTTTGATTATGGTAAGTTCGCATCACAAATTATACAAGAATGTGCTAATATAGCATTTGAGTATTCTTTATCAGAACGTACTCGTATTGCCATATTGAACCTATTGAAAGATGAAAATGGAAACCAAAGAGATATTTAAATGGATTGGTATCGCAGTACTTGTATACCTGGTCTTTAACTTACTGATGGCGGCGATGACTTTCGGACAAGCAATGTTGTTTTTTGGATTGTTTAAAAGTCTAATCGCTACAATGTAATGTTCGAAGAATTTTTGTGGACGCTCAAAATATTAGGATGGAAAAATATACTCTTAATGTTTGTTGCATTCCTGTGCGAAATGTCTTTTATAGCGCTAATTATAATTTCGGCCGTACAGCTCGGAAACGCTGGATAAGATAGAATAAATAGCAAACGAAACTTAAAGGGGTTTTTATGACAGCAGAAGCAATACTACCAAGAGTAAAACCAGGAGACGAAGAATTACCAGGAGGTAGTAAATCGTCCCAAGGAAATACAATTATACCTAGACCAAGAACTCAAAAGGTTTGGTGCCGGCAATGTAATGAATTTCATTCGACTATGGATGTACAGGCCACCGGAACAGAAGAAGAAGGTGACAACACCATACTCAAGTTTAGATGTTGGAATAACAACAATGATGGCCAGGTTAATTTGAAAGGCCTTTTGGTTGACGAACATGAAGAAAACACATACGATGAACTACCAATCGAACTAATCCACGAAGGACCAGTAGAGGGTGCCATACTGGACGGAGATGGTACACCAGCAACACCACAGGAGTAAAATATGAATGAATATGAAATTGATTATGAAAAACTTAATGAAACTGAATTGTATGTTACAATTAATCCAGAAGATGTAGAAACTCAATGGGAAATTTCAGATGAGAATTACTGGACTGAATAAAAACCAAGTTGAAATGTTGGAGATGATGTGGTCGTTCGAAACACAGGAAGAACTGGTGGAATGGATGGACACACTTACGGAAAAAGAAGTTCGGCAAGTACAATCTCTATTGGAACTTGTTAGATTTGAATTAATCGAAGAACGAATTAATAGAGATGGTTGTTTTGATGCCATAGTTTACTTACAAAAATATAAATTGTATAATGACTTTCATTAAAAATCCTCCTTCAGAAGAAATATTAGAAGCCTATAAAAAATGGTGGTTTGAAAGAATGAATAATGCGAAATATAGGAATGATAATACAAAAATTCCTCTGCTTCCAGATTTTTTCGAAACATTTACAGCCGGCTGGGAAGCGAAAAAAAATAAATGAAACAAGAATATGATGGAATCTTTTTTACACCTAACCCCGATTCCGATGATGAAAATGAACTTAAACTTTCCTTTTTTGATTTTAAGGACGAGTTCGCCAACAAAGAATCAATAGAGGGTACACAAATCGGCGATAAGTATTATGTTGCTTTTTTTCAACGTGATGAAGAAGGTGATGTTGAATTTGATGGTTCTTTTGAGGCTATCTTTGCCGACCCTAAAGTTTATATACAAAGATTGGCTGGAACAAAAGTTTATGGCTGCATTGTTCGGAAAACAGAAAATTCGGGCGAATGGTTTCAAAATTACCTCACAAATGCTCTGGAAAAAGTTAAAATACGAAAATTGATGACATACTGTAAAGCAATTGTAGATGCCGAAGTGAAAAGGACATGATTATGGAAAATTTTAACACGCCAAGAGGCAAAGAATGGATTCATAGCGTTCTAAAAATGCATGAAACCTCAATAGTGTTCACAAAAAAAGACGGAACTGAGCGAAAAATGCTTTGTACACTCTTGGAAGACAAAATTCCGAGCGAAAAAATGCCAAAAAATTCAGGAAAAGCAAAAAATGAAGATTCTATTGCTGTTTTTGACTTGGAAAAGCAAGACTGGCGCTCATTCCGGTTTGATTCTGTGAAGGAAGTTAATTTTTCAATCGAATAAAATGAAAAAAGCAATATTCACATATCACAATAGACAAATTTCGCCTAAAATTGTGACCTTACAACAAGAAGTCATTGCTAAATTTAGTTCAAAACTAGATATTGACTTTAAAAAGGCGTTTTATTCTGAACCGGATGGTGTAGTTTATCCGGATAATGTGATTGATGTATATTTGAATGAATTATTTTATGAACATGAGTATGATTCTGTTTTAATTTTAGACATTGATTGTATTCCATTGAATAATGATGCTCTAGAAACTACGTTTGAAATGATTTCACGCAATTGGTTGGTTGGAAATGCTCAGAGGTCACACCATTTAGATAATAATCAACACATTTTTTGTGGAGCTTCTTGTGTTGGAATTTCCAAACAACTTTATGAAGAATTGGGTAAACCTTCAGCTGAACCTAGTTCTAGGTCCGATATTTGTGAGGAATATACTTGGTTAGCTGAAGAAACAGGAAAAACTGTTAAATTTTTCAAACCATTAGGATATCAAAAACTTCCATATAATGAAACAAAACCTTGGACACTAAATCATGAAATGAATTCTTATGGAATTGGCACAACTTTTTGTCACGATGATATTCCTTTCTATTATCATCTTTTCCAATCAAGATTAGGTTTATATGATGATTTGTTTATTAGAAAGTGTGAATCAATATTGAGATAAAAGCCGGTTTAGCTCATTTGGTAGAGCAACGCACTTGTAATGCGTAGGTGGTCAGTTCGAATCCGACAACCGGCACCATATTAAAGGAGAAATAAAAATGACAATTGAAGAATATTGGAAGTGGATACACGAAAACGTACAATAAAAATTTGTTATGCGACTGTGGCGGAATAGGTAGACGCAACAGACTTAAAATCTGTCGGCTTAGGCCGTGCCGGTTCGATTCCGGCCAGTCGTACCAATTCTGACCATAGTTCAGCTGGATAGAACAACAGCCTTCTAAGCTGTGGGTCGGGGGTTCGAATCCCTCTGGTCAGGCCAATTCCTCGATAGCTCAGTTGGTAGAGCAGTCCGTGTGTAGCGCAGTCTGGTAGCGCATCTGGTTTGGGACCAGAGGGTCGGAGGTTCGAATCCTTTCACACGGACCATTATGTGAATGTGGTCGAATGGTTAGGCACCGGATTGCAAATCCGGACTATGCAGGTTCGAATCCTGTCATTCACTCCAGGCGCCTATAGCTCAATGGTTAGAGCAGCGGACTCATAATCCGTTGGTTCGGGGTTCAAGTCCCTGTGGGCGCACCATATATATTATTATGAAGAAAATACTTGTTAATGGAACTTTTGATATTTTACACATTGGTCACATATCATTATTGAATTATGCTAAAGGCCTTGGTGATACTTTAACTGTTGCGATTGATGCTGATAAACGGGTAAAAGAAAAAAAAGGTGATAGCCGTCCAATAAATAATCAGTATGATAGAATGGTGATGTTAAATAATTTGAAATCTGTTGACAATGTTATTCTTTTTCATACTGATGAAGATTTGATAGATATAATTAAGAAACACGATGTTTTGGTTAAAGGCTCTGATTATAAAGGTAAAAGTATAATTGGAGAGAAATATGCTAAGGAATTGATTTACTATGACCGAATTGAACCCTACTCAACAACAAAAACGATTGAATATATTGTGTCTAGGTGATTCTTGTATTGACTCCTACCAATTTGGTAATGTCAAACGACTAAGTCCCGAAGCACCTGTTCCAATTTTTGAACCAACTGAAAAAATTGTTTCACAAGGAATGGTTACAAATGTTGTAAATAATTTTTTGAAGTTAGGAGTTACGACTTGTTGTTTATCTGGCCAAGATTATTCAGTTAAAAAAAGATTTATCGATTCTGCTACAAAAAAACATATAATGCGACTTGATGAAAATAAAATTAGTGACCCTATCAAATTTGAAACTGTAGTTAGAAATTTGCAATTGATGAAACAAGTTGATGCTATTGTAATTTCCGATTATGACAAAGGTTCTATTTCAGATAAGTTATTAACGGATTTAAGATTTCATCTTCCTAATGAATTTCATTGTCCGGTTTTTATTGATACGAAGAAAAAAGATTTGGCACGGTTTGATGATTGGTTTGTTAAAATAAACAAAAGAGAATTTGATTCTGCAACATCCACTTGTAAAAATTTAATTGTAACTTTAGGTGAAAAAGGTACTTTGGTTTGGAATGACACAAAAACTGTACCAACCAAAAAAGTTGATGTTATTGATGTATGTGGTGCCGGCGATACTTATTTGGCTGCGTTTACTTACAAATACTTATTGACTAAAGATGTTTATGAAGCTGTAAATTTTGCACATAAAGCAGCAGCTGTTACAGTACAAAAAATTGGAGTTTATGCGCCGACATTGGAGGAAATAAATGTACATAACTGGTAAAATTGATAAAGGTTGGGGACACGAAGACATTTGGGTTTCTAATGAAAAGTATTGCAGCAAGTTTTTACATTTTAAAAAAGACGCAAAATTTTCAATGCACTTTCATGCTGAAAAGGAAGAAACTTGGTATATAATGAGTGGTGAATTTTTATTGCGAGTAATTGATTTGGATGATGCTAGTCAATACGAATTTGTTTTGACTAAAGGTGAAGTGTGGCACAATAAAAAATTACAACCACATCAATTGGTTTGTGTTGAAGAAGGAACTATTTTAGAAGTTTCTACTCCAGATTCTACTGAAGACAACTATAGGATTTTACCCGGAGATTCTCAAACGTGAAGATACTCGTAACTGGTTATAAAGGCTTTATTGGTTCACATATGGCTAGTTCGTTGAGTGAGCATGATGTTGAAGTTTATGATTGGGAACAACCTTATCCTGGTGTTATGGATTATGATTGGGTTATTCACATAGGAGGAATTTCATCAACAACTGAACGTAATATTGAAAAGATATTGCGGCAAAATTATGATTTTTCTTGCCGACTGTTTGATGATTGCAAAACTTTCGGAGTCAATTTTCAATTCGCTTCATCTGCTTCTGTATATGGATTAGGATTAGATTTTAGAGAAAATTCACCACCAGACCCAAGAACGCCTTATGCTTGGTCTAAATATCTTTTTGAACGATATGCTATGAAAAATTTAGGCGGCAACATTGTTCAAATATTTCGTTATTTTAATGTGTATGGTCCTGGTGAAGAACACAAAGGAGACCAAGCCAGTCCATTTACACAATTTGAGAGACAGGTTAAGAAAACCGGTCAGGTTAAAGTTTTCCGTGGAAGTGACGAATTCCGTAGAGACTTTATTCATGTTGATAAAATAGTATCTTTACATAAAAGTTTTTTGAATATACCGGAAAGTGGCATATGGAACTTTGGTACAGGCCGAACCATGAGTTTTATGGAAATAGCCAAAAAATTTACTGATAATATAGTTGAAGTGGATGTACCGGAAAAATTAAAAGATAGTTATCAAAGATACACCTGTGCTGACCCAGCAAAGTTAAAATTGACTTTGAGGACATATAGTTCGACTAAATAGATAGTGCCTTTAAATTATTTCTCTTTGATTTTACTATTTTTTAAAAAAGGGGAAATAATCAAATGAGAAAACTTTTAGTCGCAATCGCAATGGTTACGGCTTGGTCTGGTGTTTACGCTCAGACTTACGATAGCACTACACTTGTAGATACCAATAATAATTCTACATCCACAAGTACGGTCACGAGCACGAATACAAACACCAACACTAATACGAATGTCAATACAAATGACACAACGGTGAATAGCACCTCTACGGCTACGAATACTAACAATAATACAAACACGAACACCAGCACCTCTACGTCTACAAACACCAATAATAGTACCAATACAAATACTAATACATCTACCAGTACCAACACAAATACTAACACGAACCAAAACGTGAATACTGGTGACATGACGAATCGGAACATTAACGATACGAAGATGGAACAAACCATCAAATCTCCACCACCTACAGCTGTTGCACCTTCAATGATGAGTGGCGGTGGAAATGATTTGTGTACGACTGGTGTAAGCGGTGCTGTACAAACACAAATACTAGGTATCTCTGGTGGTTCTACTGTAAGAGATTTGAATTGTGAAAGATTGAAGTTATCTAAAACTCTTTATGATATGGGAATGAAAGTGGCAGCTGTATCTGCATTGTGTCAAGACCGCCGTGTTTTTGATGCAATGTGGAATGCAGGCACACCTTGTCCGTTTGAAGGCATGATTGGTAATGCTGCTAAATTGGCTTGGGAGGCACACCCAAATAAAATTCCTGAATACGAAACGAAGAAAGAAGATGACACTTTCCAAAAGATTGGCATTGGGTTTGGCGTTGCTGCTGTGCTCGGTGTCTTATTCTAACGCACAAGTAAGCACTACTGGTAACCTAATCCAAAACAATGCTTGGACAGGTTGTTGGACACCTACGGCCGATGGCTTTTGGGGTGGGACTTCTGGTGGACCATGTCCTGGTATTAGTAATGATGGGTATGATGGTAGTAATCAAATCATCTTTAGTTATCAACAACAAACGATAAGTCAGACCACTGCTCTGGCAAATGCCTTGCCTAACTCTGGTACTGGTTTACAAGTGAATGGTTATAACTGGCATTGGCACGCAAAGAACTCAAACATCAATGATGGACAGCCTGGTGGTTATGATACTACTGCCTACATTACTGTTGACTTGTTGAATGCTTCAGGCTCTATTCTTGAGTCTGACAAGTATGATTATGGTTATAGGATATCGGATTGGATCAATCCAAGTGGCACAAGGACATACACAAACCCATACAGTTTATCTACGGCCGATTCAATTCGTTTAAGTGTAACTGGTAAAGATGATGGGTTCTGGGCCGGTTACTGGGGTCCAGAGTTCATGCACGTTACTTTAAATGTTAATTATTCAGTAGATCCATGTTATGATAATCCTTTATACTCTCCAACCTGTTCAGGTTTTGCCGCTGCTCTTGCTTCTTTGACGGAAACATCTACAGCAGGAACAACCGATGCAGTCGATGGTGTATCGCAAACTGTTACACCTACTACTGTAGAAATAGTTGAAGAAACAAGTAATGCAGCGGCACCCACTATTGATGCTGGTGGTATTGAAGTGTCCACTACAGGCGAATTATCTGTACCCGATGGCATTCCTGCCGTTGTGAAAGAAACTAAAAAAGAAGAAGAAAAAGAGAAAAAAGAAATCAATTATAGTTTGATTGCAATGGTTGTCAGACAGGCAACTGATTTAACAAATGTAATGAGTGTTGTAAATCAAAGTATCATGCAGTCATCAAGTGTTGCCTCAAATCCAATAACAACAGAACAAGAAGAAGCGATTATTGAACAGGCAACAACAAGTCAAACAACAACGACAACTGCAACAACACAACAACAAGAAAATACAAATCAAACTGTAACGACAGAAACGACAACAGAAAAACCAAAACAACAAACAACGGTTGCTGCTAAAAAACAAGATAATGAAGCAGCAAGCGGTGGTGTTAGTATGAATGACTTTGCTAAAGTACCTTCTGGTTTTGACGCATATCAAACTCAAATGAGAGATGTAGCATTTTATGCACCAAAAGAAATTTACAAAGGTCAAACTAATGTTGATAATCGTAGAGCTATGAGAGCACTTGGATCTGATAGGTTACACCAAGAAATGGTGAGGCAACAATACAAATGAGAGGACCATTATGTTAGCAGAATTAGCCGCTATCAATGCCGCATATGGTGTTATTAAAGAAGTCGTTGGTAATGGTCAAGAATTGTATGCTGCTGGCCAACATATAGCACAATTTTTTAATAGTAAACATGAGTTGCAGAAAAAATTAAATGAGAAACCACCTGACCAAAGAAATCAATTGGAAGAATTTTTTGCATTAGAGGAAATAAAAGCAAGAGAACAAGAATTAAAAGATTTGATGATTATATCTGGCCGACCAGGTATGTGGGATGATTGGTTAAAATTCCAAGCTGACCAAGCTAAAGCTCGGCGTGAAGAAATTGCAAAATTGGAAAGACAAGCTTATTTGAGGAGACAAAAAATTAAAAAATATTTTGATTATTTTTTAATAGCATTTGTTTCGACAGCTGTTGTTGCTGGTATAACATGGTTAATAATTTTTATTTCAACATATAATAATTAAAGGGAGAAAAATATGAGTAATGAACTTACACAAGCGGGTTGGCATCCGGCAGACACAAACGGAGATGGCCAAGTTGATGATTATGAAAGACAGATGTATCTAGAATTCAAACGTAAAGAACTTGAAGACGCTGATGCACAACGTGATGCCATGCGTAAAATGACTTGGTTTGCATTATTTGGAATGTTGTTATATCCAACAACAATTTTTATCACATCAGCATTTGGACTTGATAAAGCTGCTGCTATTATTGGAGATATTGCACCAACATATTTTGTTGCAATTTCTGCTTTAGTTGCTGCTTTTTTTGGTGCCAATGCTTATTCTAACAATAAAAAATCGACAGGTACACCGCCTCCTGCGGCACCATCAGCACCAAGTGTACCTAAACCTTCAGTACCTTCGGTTTCAGTACCAAAACTATAAGGATAAAAAATGTCTAAAAATTTGGATGACCAAGTAGACAAATTGGAAAACGCAGTTGACCCCAATACTGTAATTAGTATTGGGGGATTTAACTTTACTCCAGCAAAAATTATGATTGCTGGAGGTATATTATCTACTGTATTAGGCGGCCTTTATGGTGCATTTGAAGTCTATAAAGACTATATGGATATGAAAGAGGCAATACAATCATATGTTACTCCTGATTTGAGTGATATAAATAAAAATATGGCTGTGTTGAAAGAACAAATGGAAGCAACCTCAAAAGAGGTAACTGTCATTAAAGGTTCAGTTGCTGAGACTGCACAATATACACAAGAAATTAAGAATGATTTAAAAGGTGATATTCGTGGTATCGAGAAAGTAGTAGAAGGTATTGAAAGGTCAACCAAAGAACAACAGAGACAAGTTGACGCCGATTTAAAAACGGCAAGAAATGAAATGAGGGATTTACAGAAAGAAACCGATAAAGGAATCAAAGAAGTAAAAGCCGAAATGGATAAAAAAATTAAAGAAGCGCTTGATAACCCGCTTGCAAATTAATATAGGAGCAAAAAATGTCTTTTGATTTTGAATTTACGCAAGATAAACTTGCACAAATTATTCCAAATGCTGCTTATGGAGTTGATGTTTGGTTTAATGAACTAAATGAACTTTTACCCGTATTTGAAATTAATACGGCACCAAGAGTTGCCGCTTTTATTGCACAGACAGCTCACGAATCCGGAGGATATCGTGCTCTTTCAGAAAATTTAAATTATTCTGGTGATGCTCTTTGCCGAGTTTGGCCAAGACATTTCAATGAAGAAAATAAAGAACAGTATCACCGTAATCCTGAAGCAATTGCAAATCGTGCCTATCGTAATCGTATGGGTAATGGTGATGAAGAATCCGGTGAAGGCTGGGCTTATCGTGGTCGTGGACTCATTCAATTGACAGGTAAAGATAATTATAGTAGATTTGCTGCATATGCTGAAATGGCTGTTGAACAGGCACCAGAATATATTGAAACTCCCCGTGGTGCGGTCCATTCAGCTTGCTGGTTCTGGTATTCTAATGACTTAAACACTTTTGCTGATGCTGGTGATTTTACTGGCATGACTAAACGTATTAATGGTGGTACTATTGGTTTGGAAGACCGTATTAAACATTATGAAGAAGCATTACACCTTTTTGGAGCGTAATATGAAATATATTTTAGGACTATTCATTGCTCTTTCGTTGGCATTTCCAGGTTATGCTGCAACGAAAACTCCCGTTAAAGTTGATTGTTCGGTAAAGAAAAACGCTAAAAAATTGGAATGTAAAGAAGCACCAAAAACCAATGTGAAGGTTGAAGTTAAAAAACCAAAAAAGGTTGATAGAAAAGCACCAAAAAAAGTACAAAAAAAAGCTGAAGAAAACAATAAAAAATAATTGCCGCAAAGGTATATGAATTGTGTTATACTACGAACAAATGTTTGATGTTTTTGTACACTTTTGGGTAGAGTTTTATTATTTGCCGTATAGAATTATGGGTAAATTTGGATAGATTGCCGCAATAAATATCATTTTGTGATATACTGATGAAACTATGATTATATTTGACTTTAACCAGGTAGCAATATCAAATTTAATGGAACAAATAGGTTCTTCCAAAACTCAGGTCGAGGAGGGGCTTGTTCGTCACATGATATTAAATACCATTCGCACCTATGTGAAAAAATTTAAGCAATCACATGGACCTGAAGTTGTCATTGCTTGTGACAATAAAAATTATTGGCGCCGAGAAATATATCCACATTACAAAGCTTCACGAAAAAAAGCGAGGGAAGCTTCTGGACATGATTGGAATACTATTTTCGAATGCCTGAATAAAATTCGTGATGAACTAAAGGAATTTTCTCCCTATAAAGTTGTTGATGTTCATACCTGTGAAGCAGATGATATTATTGCTACGTTGGTGATGAAACATTCAGCAACACAAAAGGTTATGATTCTTTCCTCCGACAAAGACTTTGCTCAACTACAGAAATACCCTAATGTTGAACAATATTCTCCAATATTAAAGAAATTTATTAAAGAACCTCTGCCTTCAATGCAGTTGAAGCAGTTGATTATTCGTGGAGATAAAGGTGATGGAATTCCAAATATTCTTTCGGCCGATGATACGTTTGTTACTGGTACTAGGCAAAAACCTATTACTGAAACAAAAATTATCAAGTGGATGAATCAGGACGCTAAGGAGTTTTGTACTGAAGATATGTACCGTAATTTTATTCGGAACGAAACTTTAATTGACCTTTCAAAAATACCCGAAAATTTGACGCAAGAGATTCTAAATAAGTATGAAAATAGTGTAGTTCATTCTAAGTCTGAATTTATGAACTACATGATTAGTAACCGACTAAAAAATTTAATTGAAGTGATTGATGAGTTTTAAATGATAAAAGGTAAATTATACACCGAAATTATTTCGGAATTTGAATCGTGTGAAACAAAAAAAGATAGGATGTCTATATTGCAAAAATATGATACTCCTAGGTTTAGAAGTTTTTTAAACTATGTATTGGATGAATCTGTAGAATTCGATGTGCAAATTCCAAACTATCGACCTGCATTAGAACCTGCTGGATTAAACTATACATATCTTGATAATGAAATTCCTAAACTTTACAGATTCATAAAAGGTCATCCTCAACGACCTACTGGACTAACTCCCAAAAAACAAGAACAACTGCTGGTTGTTATTTTAGAATCTTTATATAAAGATGAAGCTGAAATGCTTTGTAAATTAATACAACGAAAATTAAAAATCCCACATTTAACAAATAAATTTATTAAAGAAACTTATAATTAATATATGAAAGTAGCTGTGATTACTCCAACTATTGGAGCAAACACATTATCTCAATGTGTTGAATCTGTACAAAATCAAACCTATGAAAATTTAACCCATTACATTTATTTGGATGGCGAACAACATTATGACAAAATTCATCCTATACTTGGCGAACATTCAGGCCGAAGAACTATCAAAACTACCTCTCTGGAAGAAAATGTTGGTAAAGGTTGGTATGGCCATCGTGTCTATGCTGCTTGTTCCTTTCTCGTTAATGCTGATGTTATATGTTACCTCGATGAAGATAATTTTTATGAGCCTAATCACGTTGAGGGGTTGGTTTCTAAAATTAAAGAAGGCGCTGAATGGGCCTATTCATTAAGGAAAATTTATGATAAACAAGGAAACTATCTCTGTGAAGACAATTGTGAATCGATTGGTAAATGGCCTGTCTATTTTAATGATGAAGTATTTCACATTGATACATCTAGTTTTGCCATACGCCGTGATATTGCTGTTCGGATTGGCCATGCTTGGTACGGCAAATGGGGAGCAGATAGACAATTTTTTGGCACACTAAAACATCACTTTAAAGATTTTGAATGTTCTGGAGAATATACACTTTGTTATAGACTTGATGGTAATGAAGGTTCTGTGAATGAAGAATTTTTCGAAAAGGGTAACAAAATTCAATCGGAAAAGTATGACAATAAATTTCCATGGAAAAAAGAATTTTATAAAAACAATGAAAGAGGACATACGATTGGACCAGGAATCAAAATTGTCCCCTGATAAAAAAACAGCTTTTGTCACCGGCGCCGCAGGATATCTAGGAAGTCATTTGTGTAAGGCCTTGAAAAATGATGGGTGGAATGTTGTAGGTTTTGGCCATAGAAGATATACAAAAAATCCATATATTGATATAATGCACTATGGAGATATTCGTGACCAAGAGTCTTTATATTATATTTTTGATAAGGTAAAAATTGACACCGTTTTCCATTTGGCGGGCAGAATTGAATCAGGCATATCTTTTGCGGAGCCAACAGAGTTTTATTCTGTTAATGCGGGTGGTACCACAATATTATTGAATGTTATGAAAAAATATGATATTGAGAATATTGTGTTTTCATCAACTGCTGCCGTATACAAAACAAAAAACACTCCTATCAAAGAAGATGATGAGAAAGATGATAATTCTCCTTACGGTTATTCAAAACTTTTTGCTGAAAAAGCTATTGAGGCTTCTGGTTTAAATTATGTAATTTTTAGATATTTCAATTTAACAGGTGCCGACCCATCTGGAGAATTTGGTGAAGCTCATGAACCAGAAACACATTTGATACCTAGACTCATATTAAATTCTGAAAATTTTGAGATTAATGGTAACGACCATGAAACAATAGACGGAACTTGTGTCAGAGATTATGTCCATGTTTCAGACGTTTCGGATATACATTCTAAAGCAGGAAATTATTTAATGTCTGGAAATAAATCTGTAATTTTAAACATAGGTACAGGCAAAGGATACTCTATATTGGAAGTGGTCTCAGAACTTGAAAAAATTATAGATAAGAATATACCAATAAAATTTTTACCTAAAAGACCGGGTGATGCTTCTAGTTTAATTGCCGATATTACTCTTGCCCAAAAGATATTGAATTACCAGCCAAAACATGATATAATCTCAATGTTAAAAACAGCACACAGATGGTATAAAAAATGATAATGATGGAAAAAAATGATGATATTATAACTGCTGAAGATAAAATATCTTTGGAGTTTTTGGAAAACCATGTACATTTCATAAACGGTGACATTAACGAAGATACTGTAGGGAAAGCTATTCGTTGGATTATCTATGAAAATCTAAAAGGTTCTGCTGCTTTGACTTTGTACATCAATTCTGATGGTGGTAATTTACCTGATGCTTTTGCTTTAATTGATGTTATGCGTATGTCTAAATGCCCGGTTCGAACAATAGGAATTGGCTCTATTTGTTCCGCTGCATTTTTGATTTTTGCAGCTGGCACTACCGGACAAAGATTGATTGGAAAAAACACTCAAATAATGTGTCACCAATTTTATACCGATAGTGAAGGTAAATATCACGATTTGAAAACTAAAATTAAAGAAGATGATAGAATGAACAAGAGAATGGTTGATTTACTTGTTTATTGTTCATCATTGACAGAAAAAGAAGTGAAAAATAAACTTTTACCCGCAAGCGATGTTTGGTTGTCAGCTGAAGACCTTTTATCATTTCATTTAGCAGATAACATTATTTTTTAGGAAGGAAGGAAAATAAATATGATTTCTGGTGGTAAAAAATACCAAAAAACTATTAAAACAAAGTACAAAAAAAATGAAGCCGACCAATCGGTATTTGAAAAAGAAAAAAATAAAAAAAGACATCACGATAAATCATATTATAGATTAATGAGAGAGGAGAAAGAAGATTATGCCCTCTGAAGAAATAAAACCAACAATTCAAGTTCCTAGTGAAAAAAAATCTGTAATTATGGAATCAATTAGAGAGAAACAAAGTAAATTATTTAAAGCAAGATTGGAACATATGAATCCGGATTTGAATATCAAATCTAAATTAACAAGTTTAAATTTAAAAAAATATGTTAAGGACGAATAATATGAATTCTTACCGAAAAGAGTTGAAACTGAAAATTAGTGAGTTGGAAGAAAAAATTCTGAATGATGTTGGTGAAAAACAAAAATTGGAATTAGAATTAGCTAGACTCAAATTGGCAGAATTTGAAGAAGATTTGGTCGAAAGTAAAAACCAACAATTATTGAATGGTTAGTAAGCACTAACCTACTGTTGTTTTTATACAACAAATACGCTTGACATTTCCATTGGTTGTGTTATACTCCAAGAACTATGGAAATTTTAAAAGAAATTACTAATTGGCAAGTCGATTATCGGCAGCCAAATCATACTTATTTAATTAATAATAAAAATCAAATAATTGCCTATGCAAAATGGCATTCAAATGATATTATGATATTTAAAACCAGAAGTGTTTTGAATAAACGATATCGCAAATTTGAAAAAGTTAATCATTCTGGATTATCTAAATTAATTAATCAATTTAAATCAGAAGATAATAAATCTGAAAACAAAAGTACTACTTTTACTAAAAGTATTAATACTCGTATATTTAAAGTTAAATCTAAAGATAAAGAATATAATGTAGAATATAATACTTTAGGTCACTATTTTGTCTGTTCTTGTGTAGGTTTTGGTTACAGACGAAAGTGCCGCCATGTTGATGCTGTTGCAAAAAAGATACAGCCCACAAAAAACGCTTGACAATTTTGCCTAAACCTGTATAATCCATTCCATGATGATTGAAAAGGAAATTGAAATGACCGAATTCGAAACCAAGTGCTACGGTATGTCAGAGCAAGATATCCGTGAGCAGTACATGAAATCCATCACTGCTAAGTGCTCCGGTCTGGAGATGGTTGTTGCTAGCATTCTGTCCGACTGCCAGGAAATGTTGGTCTGCGGTGATGATCGTGAAGATATTCGTAAGCAGTTAAATGTTGCAAAATTCATTTTGTTTGAGATGAGCGATGCAAAGGAGTCTGTATGAAAAAAATTGACAATTTTGTAATTTCTTCTGTTGTAAAAAATATTGTTGAAATGGATGATGAGCAGATTTACTGTTTAGCGGAACTATTAATTGATTATCCGCAAAAAGCTGAACGACTATCGAATTCAATTAATTTTGCATTTATGGACCGTCAGTTAACCGCTGTTGAAGTACAAGAACCTATTTGTTAAGGATTTATTATGTTTTTGGTTTGCCTTGGTTTCATGTTGGTGTTTGGTGCTGTGGGCGGCATGGAAACCGACCTTTCGGGTCAATACTTTGCCTCACAATTAGTTTTTGCTGTGTTAGGATTGGTATTGATGTATGTTGGTACCGTTCAAATCAATAACAAACAATGATTATTTACACCCGATTCAAAAAAAGCAAAAAGAAGAAGCCTACTGCTAAGCAGCGTGAGCTTCAAGCTTCTTGGGAAGAATTGATTAAAAAAACTGCTTTGAAAACCGTGGCTAAGCCACCGGTAGGTTTGACGCCATATACAGAACCAAAAATTTATCGGCGTGAAACTCAAAATTACCCAAGTTTAGATACCGGCGCTGGGTTATGCACCAAGCCAATTCATGGCAAAGTATACACTGGTACTGCTATGAAAGGTATTGGCACTTTGCATAAATCCAATGCCGTTCCAATTTTCTCCGATGAAGAAGCTCGAGACCAGGCTGCAATGCGGAGGTAATACTAAAGTATTACTTTTTAATGGTTGTATTTTTACAACATTACCAAAAAATGCTTGCCTTTTTCTGTGGATTTGATATAATCCTTCCATAGAGAGTTGAGAAGGAAACAAGATTATGAAACTGCTGTCAACCGGTAACCCAAAAGTTTTAAAAGGACTAAAACAAGGTTTTAATACTTATATCTTACATTTGGCACCAGCTAGTGTATCTGGTTATGAGACTTGTCCAAAACGGACTGCTGGTTGCACCTCCGCTTGTTTGAATACTGCTGGTCGTGGTGGTATGTTCAAAAAAGGCGAAAACACCAATGCAATTCAAAAAGCTCGTATTCGTAAGACCAAAATGTTTTTCGAAAACCGTGTTGAGTTTTTCTCACAATTGGTAAAAGATATTGAATTGGCGATTAAACAATCTGCCAAAAAAGATTTGACTCCCGTTTTTCGTTTGAATGGTACCAGTGACCTTGCTTTCGAAAAATATGAAGTGGTTCGAAATGGTAAAATGTTTCGCAATATTTTCGCTGCGTTCCCTGAAGTCCAATTTTATGATTACACTAAGGTGCTAGGTCGCAAAGTGAATCAAATTGAAAATTATCAATTGACTTTTTCTGCCGCTGATGGCAATGATGCTGATGTGACAAAAGCAATTGCTCAAGGTTATAATGTTGCTGTCGTGTTTGGTCTGAAAAAGACTGAAGCGATGCCTGAAAATTATCTTGGTATGCCAGTTTTCAATGGTGATGAAAGTGACCTACGTTTTCTGGATCCAAAAAATGTTGTAGTTGGTTTGTATGCCAAAGGTAAAGCGAAAAAAGATACCTCTGGTTTTGTGAAATATCCTACTTTTATGTTGAAAGCTGCTTAATATAATGACTGAATTTGAAGGTATTGAATATGATGATAGGCACGGCGGCCCGTTTGACCGTGGTGCTGCTGATAGTTGGTACAATCGTGGAATCAATCCGCACTTTTATGTAGGCGACACGGGTTCAAGCACTCGTATTGAAATTACAAACTATGATTCGGATGCATATGAATCCTACATTGCTGGTTATAATTGGAATGAACAGTTTGGTGGAAAGAAGGAGTGGTAGGATGTACGAAGAAGTAAATTTTGAATTGCAACTTTTGGCTGATGAAGTTAAATTACAAAATGAAGAAGAAATTTATAATGATATGATTGACCAAATGTGTGCTGAACACGATATGCAAATGTATGCTTGTTATTCATATGATTTAGACGCAGAATTTTATGGAGTGAATTAACATGAATTTAAAATATTATCGTTCACCTATTCAAGAAATGTCTTTCTATAAAAATATTCCAATGACTAAATGTAACAAACAGTCATTGGATGTGATTAGACGGATTTTGGACTTTCCAATCCGAATCCGCTATCGTGGGCCTCGACCATTTGATGGGAGAAGTTCACTAAATCGGCAATCCACTTGTCTCAAAAAGTATGCTACAAGCTTTGCCGTTTATGCTGACTATTCTCGGTAAACATAAAAAAAGTGCTTGCCAAATGGTCTTGTTTGTGTTAGAATTATGTCCTCTAAATTAATTAAGGAGTTTTATTATGGCTCGTGGTAAATCTACGAAACTGAAACCTTTCGAAAAGCTGTTGACCGTTATGGTCTCTGGCAAACCGGTGACGCTTGAAGAAATTGAAGCAACACTCGGCAACGAAATTCATATGTATCGAATTTCAACCTATATTTGGCATATTAAAACATTTGCCAATGGCGTTGTAAAGGCTATCAAAGATGGCCGAAAAGTTACTGCTTATCAGGTCACAAATGTTGACAAGATTAAGGAGTATTTCCGTATTACTGGTATTGACCCTAGCAAATTTGTTCCTGGTCAAGCCGACAAGATTGTTCGTGCTAAGAAAAAAGTTGTTTCTAGCAAAGTGAATAAACTTGTAGATTTGAAGGCGAAGCCTCAACAAAAAAATGTTGTTGAAACCGAGGACATTGAAGTCGTTGAGGTTACTGAGCAATAGACGTTCCGCTTTGTTAGCGGATACTATGACCCGTAGGATGAGAAGTGGGGTGACTCCCAAGGGTGGTTCCAGTCTTACCAAACTGGCGCTGGCAATGCGAGAACGGTCCCTGTCGGGGAGCGGGTGGAAGGAGCGTATGCTCTATAATTACCGCCGGGGGACGCAGAGCATTTTTTTATAGGGTTGTTATGAACGAAAAACAAGAAGAAGTTTTACGAATAGCACAAGAGGAATGCGCTGAAGTGATACAGGCTATTTCCAAAGTGTTTAGATTTGGATTGCACACAGAACATAATGGCAAAACAAACCAATCAAGCTTGACTGATGAAGTTGGCGATTTACTTTGTATGATTGAATTATTTTCCGAATTTGGTGTTTTGGATAAAAACAGAATTAAATTTTGTGCTTTGAAGAAACGTGAGAAACTGGAAAAGTGGTCGAGTATTTTTAAAAATGAAATTGAAGAATATCGTGCCGCCGGCGTTATCTAAAATCACATTATCTCTGTTGTTTGTTTCTGGTGTTTCTATGGCATCAGAAACTTTTGGTTCTGGTGAATACCGATTTGGTCCGGATACATCGGAGAATTTTGCTTGTGAGATGGCCGAAATAAAAGCTAAAGAAAATGCCATATCAAACTTTTTAGGCGAGACTGTAGAGTTTTCCTCACAGAGAAGTTGTATAAATGCACATTGTGATTTTAATGACCAAATTGTTTTGGATTCAAAAGGTGTTATAAAGAGTGTTTCAAGCTTACACAAAACAGTTCTGGTAAGAGAAGGTTATAAAAATTGTGTCGTTAAAGTTAAGGCTGATGTTGTAGAAATAAAATCAAATATTAAATTTCGGGTTGATGGTAAACTGGATTATTTTTATGGTGATTTAGTTGATTTTTCTTTGATGTCGAATAAACCTGGCCACGTTTATATTTTTAATTATTTTTCCGGCGAATACACACATATAATCAATGCTCAAATTTTTAGACAAAATACCGCAATACCAATCAATCAATTGACAGCATATTTACCAAAATATTTGGATTATTCAAAAGAACTTATGGTTTTTGTTTTTACCGAAAAACCAATTAGGCAAATAAAATACAAGTATGCCGCAAATGAAATGAAAAATATGATACTATCCATACCTGTAGAAAGTAGGAAAGTTGTTTATCGTTATTTAACTATACGCAGGAAAGTAAAATGAAAAAAACTCTTATTGTATTACCCCTAGTCCTTGCCATGACAGCTTGTTCTAGTTTAAAATACTCACAAGATATTGCAATTGAAGCACCAAAAATCGGAACATCTCCCGGTGATGAAGTGAAATATCCTGATTGGTATGTTGCTAGTGTTGATGACAAGGCCTTGTATTCCGTTGCTACTGAATATTCTTCTGATATGCAATTTGCTGTTGATAAAGCAATGTTATCCGGCAAACGTGAATTGGCTTCTAATTTCTCGTCACATATTAATGGTATGTTGAAAGATTATGCAGCTGAAGTTGGCGATTCTAGTGATTCTGTGATTAGAGATATTGACCGAACGACAAAGATGGTCGTTTCTCAAGTGAATCTAATTGGCGTACAAAGAACCAATTTTAAAATTGTACATGAAAAAACTGGTTATCGTGCTTTCGTAAAACTCCGTTATGCAACTGATGATTCTAACCGAGTTTTGCTGTCAGAAATTAAAAAGAACTCAAAATTGAAAGCCAAACTTCAAGGTTCAAAATCATTTAAAGAGATGGAAGAATCCATAGAAAAAATTGAAAGTACTAATTAATTATCTCAAGTATTCCGGTATATGGGTTGGGTTTGTTCTTAACCCATATCATTGGGAATTTAAGTATCAAACAAAATCAAAAGAGTTTCCGGACAACTACAACTTATTCGATAATTGCATTTATTGTGGTCCAGTTTGGATTCGTTTAGTCATTGATGATGGGAGATGGTAGTGAAAAAAAGTATAGATAAGATTTTTGATTTAGAACAATCAATCATGCAATGTTGGAATGTAATTGATGACATTAAATTGGTTACACAACAAGTTTATGACCGGCCAAAACCACTTACAGAAGATGAATTAGGAAATCTTTTGATTGGTTTAGAATCAATGTATCAATTAAAATTCGAAAAACTTTGGAGCGAGTTTGAAGATATTTGTAAAGATTATCATAAATATCGAAAAATTGCTGAGTCCGTTCAGGATGATATGAAGTGAATATTTTTTATCTTGACGCCAACCCTAAAATCTGTGCTGAAATGCATTGTGATAAACATTGTGTAAAGATGATTATCGAATATGCACAACTTATGTCAACAGCACACCGCATACTCGATGGTCAAGAATATATGGGTTTGACGGCCAATGGTCGTAAGATTCGGCGCTGGCGTATGGATGATGAAAAACTAGAAAATGGTTTGATGAAGGCATCACACATAAATCATCCGTCAAACATCTGGCTTCGTCAAAGTGGTGAAAACTATGATTGGCTTTTAAAGATGTGGTTGCATTTGATTTCTGAATACACACATCGTTATGGTAAACAACACGCTTGTGAAAAGTATATTGATTTTTTGTATTTCAAACCAAAAAATATTCCAAACGGAAAATTTACTGAGCCGACGCCAGCAATGCCAGATGACTGTAAGATTACCAATGATTCTATAGCGTCCTATCATAAATATTACATAGACAAGAAAATTTCTTTCGCAAAGTGGACTAAACGTGAAGTTCCACTTTGGTTTAAAAATGGAATTGGAATAAATATTAATAATGCCAACTTACAGTTTCTACAACAATCAAACTAATGAATCGTTTGATGCCTTCATGAAAATAAGTGAGAGAGAAGATTACTTAAAAAATAATCCTCATATCACTTCAATAGTCTCTGCACCCGCCTTGGTCTCGGGTGTATCTACAACAAACAAAGTTCCCGATGGTTTTAAGGATGTGCTTGCTAAAACAGCAGAAGCACATCCTTCTTCACCATTGGCACAGAAATATGGTAAAAAATCCTCCAAACAAATAAAGACGGAAAGTATCGTCAAAAAACATTTAGGAATTTGAGTGTATTTGTTATGATATTTTTTAACAAAAAGGAGAAGCCTATGGCCAAGCGTTCAATGCAAAAGAAAGTAGCATTACTTCAACAGAAATGGGATGGTGATTTAAAAGATAAGGAGGAAGAAGACCCAAGATGGAGTAATCAAGAAGTTGCAAAGAACCGACAAAAAGCCATATATGAACAGAACCCATGGTTAGAATATAACATGACTTGTTCAGAGTGGTATGAAAAAATAATTAAACCAACATTAATGAAGGAAGCTGCTTAGTAATATTATGAATTTTTGTCATGTTAAATTGGATGAGTTGAATTTCGAAATGGAATCAGAAACCACGGAAAGGGGTAGAGTCTATAAAGTTCCAGGAGGAGGACTCTACCCTTCTATCACAACAGTATTATCATCATACAATAAAAAAGCTCTGATGGAATGGCGCAAAAGAGTTGGTGAAGAAGAAGCTAATCGTGTAGCTAAAGCTGCATCTGGTCGTGGAACCAGATTACACAATACGGTTGAGAAATATCTCCTTAATGAGTTGACTGACGTTAAAATAAAAACTATGATGCCTGACATTAAGGAAATGTTTTTCGATATGCGTAAAATCATTGATGAGAATATTGGTGATATTTATGGTATTGAACAACCACTTTATTCCCACAAATTAAGACTCGCAGGCCGTTGTGATTGTATTGCGGAATGGAATGGACAGTTATCAATCGTGGACTGGAAGACCGCAAGTAGAGCCAAAGACAAAGAACATATAAAGAACTATTTTATGCAGGCTACGGCTTATGCAGAAATGTTTGAAGAACTGACCGGAAAGGCAATAGACACAATTGTTGTGGCGATAGCTGTGCAAAGTGAATCTCCGCAGGTGTTCATTGAGAGTAAGTATAAATACCTTCTCCCTTTAAATGAATATAACGAAAGGTACCAGAGATGAAAAGTATACTGGCAGCGCTTTTGATTATGTTGCCGGTGATTGGTTTTGCTGAACCAAAAAAGAAAGAAGAATCTAAGCCGTTAATGATGAATGTGGAAACAATGTGCAATGATTCATCATTATTAGATTTGGTTATGTTTAAATATGGTGAAATGCCTGTTATAAAAATGGAATCAATTCGTAGTTTAACTAAAGGAGATGATACTACGTCATTTGTTTCAGTTTTATTTGTTAATCAAAAAACAAGAAGTTGGACTTTGATTGAAGAACGAGGACCCTTATATTGTGTTATTGGTGTTGGAGTGAACATTCGAATTTTTTCTGATAAACAATCTGAGGAACAAACTAAATATTATTGATATATTGCTGTATGAAGCAATGAGAAAGGTGTTCTGGACGGCGGTTCGATTCCGCCCACCTCCACCATAAGCACACTGGCCTTTGGGTGTAGTCCGTAAGGATCAAGAGATAATTTCAAAGACCCCATATAACCAAGTTAGTGTGCTTTTGATGGGGGTGTACAGGTTTCGACAGGGCAATGAGTAACAGAGTGGACAGCAGGGCAATGTGAAAGCCCTTAGGGTTGAGACTACTCGGCCGAAGAAGCAAAAAAAGTAAACGCAAACGATGAAGTTTACGCACTAGCTGCCTAATAAAAGGTAAGCAGGAGTTTTTGGAGGTTTTGACTTGGCAACAGAACAAAACCTCCTTTCGGAAAAGTATTGAAAAGAGTGAAAAGATATGATTGGTATAGATTTAACTAGAATTTCTAGGTTTGAAGGTATTGATTTAGAACGCCTTGGTATGAAATTAGGTCATAAATTAGATAGTCCAAAAACTGCTGCTAAAGTTTGGGCCTGTCTTGAGGCTTTAACAAAAGCTGAAGGAAAAAAGTTTAACCCCAAAAATATAAAGTTACTTTTTAACGTAGCCTGTGCGCCAACGGTAAAAGGTGTTGACCCTAATCCTATGGTTTATTCTGACCGTGTATTATCTGGTGAATATATATTATCTTTAACCCATGAAGGCGACTATGTTGCCGTTGTTGCTTTGCGTAAGGAAATGAAATGACAAGAGAAGAAGTGATTAATCAAATAAGTGAACTTTTTAATTCCAAATATGGCATTTTGTTGACAGATTATCCTGAAGATACTGATGTTACACTATTCGCTGAAATCAATGATAAATTAGATTCTATTGAATTTATGAATTTTATTTTTGATGTTGAGGATATGTTTGAGATTAGAGATGCTGGTGACAATGGTGCACCAACAAAATTAGGTGAATTATACGATATGTTCGAAAAAGCTATTTTGGAAAAACAAAAATGAAAAATCTTTTTAGGGGAACATCGAAAAATTCTCAAATAGTCATAGTGTCTCAAGTTATATTGGGAACATTATCGGGAATATATTTCTTGTTTACCGGTGCATATAGTTATATTTGGTATGCATTTATAATGTTTTTCGTTTTCAATCATTTTTTCCACAACGTAGCACTACATAGATATTTTTCACATAAAGCTTTTAAGACAAACAAATTTTGGCATATTTTTATGGCCATGTTTTCACCATTAGCTTCTGCGGGTTCTCCTTATGGTTATGCCATGGCACATAGAACTCATCATATGTATTCTGATGGAGAAAAAGACCCAACGAATTTAAATCAAGGCCTTTTGAACGTGGCTTTTTTTCGATGGAACTTAAAACACGTTCCATTACCAATTATGAGAAGTTTGGGTAATGATAAGTGGATTATGTTATCACATAATTACTATGTCGGTATAATTTTACTTTTCTGGTTGACATTGATGATTATTGATGTTAGACTGGCCTTGATGTATAATTTGGCCGGCCTGTTTATGTTTTTTGAATATTGTGTTATTAATATTGTCAATCATTCTGGATTGCCTTTTTCTTATCGAAATCACGACACCAAAGACAATACAACAAATGATTTATTTACAGGACTATTTTGTGGTGACTGGCACAATAATCATCACAATAAGGCCACCAATTGGAATCAAAGGGAGAACTGGTGGGAGTTTGATATACCCGCACAAATGATAAAGATGATTAAATATGATGATGCAGATGATAAAGCATATAATTAATCGAATATATCGCCTTTTGGGTGGTGAATATGTTTGGTGGCAAACTTTAGGATATTTAATCATACACTCATTAATTTTTTATCAAGTTGTGTACTTGGAATATATTAAATGAACAGACGAGTTGTTATTACTGGTATTGGATGTGTCACACCAATTGGTGTTTCTTATACTGAAGTCAAAGATTCTTTGATGACCGGTAAATCTGGTATCAAATATTATGAAGACATAAAAGCAAATCTTGGTCGAGTTGAGTTTGATATTGATTCACAAATTGAACCGTTAGACCAAACTATCACAGATAGAATTTCCAGATTTGCATGGTATTCTTATTTGAAATGTATAGAAGATGCCAAAGTTACAAGTGAAGATGTTGATGGAATTTTCTTTGGTGTTGGTTTTTGTGGCAGTTATACGATTGAGAACACTTTTCCAGAATATTTAAAAAATCGCCGGGCAAGACCAAACACTTTAGTTAATATTTGTCCTAATTCTCCTGCTTGTTTCATTGCACTCAAGGAAAAAATTACAGGCATAAATTTTACATATAATAACGCTTGTGCTTCATCAACTTTAGCTTTGGGTGAAGCATATGAAAAAATTTCAAATGGCCAATGTGATGGTATGATTGTCGGCGGCACAGAATCCTCCGTTAACGATTATGGCATCACAACGTGGCACGGAATGAGAGCTATATCACCAAAAGATGAAGGTCCAACAGCGTGTAGACCTTTTTCTAAAGATAGAACTGGTGTTGTTGTGGCTGAAGGTTGTGCTGTTTTTTATTTGGAAGAATATGAAAAAGCTAAAGCTCGTGGCGCTAAAATTTATGCTGAGATATTTGGATATGGAACATCATGGGGCACAGAGTCTATGACCAAACCTAGTGTCGAAGGTGAAAAGAGGGCTATATTAAAAGCTATAGATAAAATACCACAAGGCAGAAAGGTAACCTTTATATCAGCTCATGGTACAGCTACTCCTACTGGTGATATGGTTGAACTACAAGCTATTAGTGAATGTTTTGGAGAGGAAGTTGAGGAAATTGCAATCACCTCGACAAAATCTCTACACGGTCATACACTAGGTGCCGCAGGGGCAATTGAAACTTTAGGATGTATTGCCGTTTTAGAAGAAGATAGAATTATACCAAATTGGCATTTAGGTGAACACGACCCGAATACGCCAGAAAATGTATTCTTACCCACTAAACCTATTGACAAAAAGCAGGATTTGTGTTTTAATAACTCATTTGCTTTTGGTGGCAGCAATGCCGTTTTAGTTCTTGGTAAATGTTTGGAGTGAAAAATGCCGTTTTCGGTAAAACCAATTGAAGAAACTATCACACAGGTAGAACAACAGGTATCAAATATTAACATCGAAAAGTTCACAAATTCGGAAAAATTTGATGTACTTTTTGTCATTATGATTGTTTTGTTGATGTTTGCTTTTAGTCGTTTTACAGCAGTTATATTTAAACTTATAGGTGCTGTAATTATAGGCCTTGGTGTATATACATTGTTTTTAACATGAAAGTCTTAATCAGTAAATATCGTAATCATTGGTTGTCTCCTTATACAAACTACTAAATAACAGACCAGGTAAACTGGTACACACACAAAACACACAAGGATAAAACTATGTCAAATTTAACGCCTTTTGAAATTCGACTAGAGTTACTGAAAATGGCTCAAACGATGGTCGAACAAGATTATTATGCAAAACGTGAAGTCATCGCAAATCAATATGCAACAGATTGTGATGATGCAAAACTCCAGGGTAAACAACCACCTACACATCCTGGATTTCCTCCATACCCATCAGAAGCAGAAGTCATTGCGAAAGCACAGACTTTGAATACCTTTGTTTCTAATCTTCCTTTAGAATCTAAGAAGAAGCCTTGATGAACCAGCCGGCCTTGTGCCGGCTTTTTTATAGGAAAAACAATGTTAAAATACCTTTCAATATCACTTATTATTGTGATGTCGATGATTATTTTAGAAGAACCAAAAAGTACACAAATAGGAAACTCATTTGTTGAAATGGTACCGGAGGTTGAACCGCCTACACCTCTCTTTGTTTTTAATCCTAAATTACAGGATTTTGATAAGAATGAGATGAAAGTCATACAATGTTTAGCTGGCAATATTTATTTCGAAGCAAGAAATGAACCTGTAGATGGCCAAATTGCTGTGGCTTTTGTTACATTAAACAGAGTCAATTCTAAAGATTTTCCAAACGATGTTTGTTCCGTTGTCAAAGAGAAAAATGGCAGAACTTGTCAATTTTCTTGGTATTGTGAGAGTAAACCAAAAAGGCAATATTATAGAATGAAATTGACGGATGATAGAAATGAAGTTTATAATAGAATTGTTGAATTGTCTATGTTTATATTGGTAAATCATGAGAAATTGGATGACCCCACACATGGTTCTCTATATTACCATGCAAATTACGTTAGACCAAATTGGAGACATCTACAAAAGAAAATTGTTATAGGCAGACACATATTTTATACAGAAAAAAATAATATTTGATGATTGCCACATTTTTATTTGAAATGTAGTATAATAAACTTACTTTGAAAATTTTAAAAGGAAACATTATGTCTCGTTATACATTTATTTGTGAACATTTCAACTATGGTAATGGTGAGGAAACTGTTCAGTCTAAACACACCACAGAATTTCGTGCAGATGATTTGACTTCAATGTTGGAAAATTTTGAACTCTTTCTCCGTGGCTCTGGTTTCACTCTCAATGGTTATTTGGATATCGAACCATTTCCAAAAAGCTTTCCAGATGATGAAGAAGATGGGTATATGGTCGATGAAGGTGAATCTCAAGAATTGGAAGAAAATTCTGCTTGGAGTTGGACAGTAAATGAATTACAACTTGCCCAACAACTTGAAGATGAAAAACAAATGCAGTTAAATTTGGAAGAAGAAAAGTTCTACCATGGAAAATGTGAAATTTGTAATTTGGACAAGCAGATGATGATGCGTTATGATTGTTTCGATTTGAATTGTCCAGTTCACGTTAAACAATTTGTTGCACAATAAATGTATGCCGACTAAGGAAGAAATGTTAAATTTTGCTAAAGCTATTGAAGCTTTAGTTGCAAATAACGATTTCAATTATATTGAAGCTATAGTTGAATATTGTAATGAGACTGGTTTGGAAATTGAAGTTGCTGCATCTTTGGTTAATCAAAATTTAAAAGCTAAACTACAAAATGATGCAGTAGAAAATAAAATGATAAAAGAAAAAGGTAACAAATTACCTATATGATATGACTGGTTATGAAGCGTTTGGAATTTATCAATCTTTAAAATTACACTTTACTCAGGATTCTTACGATTATTTTAAATATAATGGTAAAACGAATGTGACTTTAAATTCTTTTGACAACAGAAAAGACAAATATTATTATCACAAACTCTCCCGTAAATACCCAAACAAAGAAGATTTTTGTAACTTATTGGTTTCAAATTTATTGGAAAATGAGAACCTATGGGTTGCAGATTTATTACAGGAAGAAGCTGAGATAATAAACAAAAAAAGGCAAAAGGTGATACAGTCTTTGTCTTATATTTTTGAAAATGACTGTAGGAGTCTTTTTGAAGGTGTTTCTACACCAAATGAGTTGATAAAAGTGAATGATGGAGATTATCCTATTTTATTACAAAAAACTTTGCGTAAAAATGTTGAGTTTGAAACTCTTTGCCTATTAGGCAATATTCTAGGTTTCTTGCCGATGTGGAAAAACAAAATTGCCGATACAATCAGATGGCCTGTTGTTTACCGAAAAATTGTTAAGTATGCCGCATTTTTACCTCAGGATACAGTAAAATATAGATTGATTTTAAGGAGAATTGTGAATGGCTAATCATGTAACAACAAATGTAACTTTTCACGAAATCAATGATGCTGCTAAAGCTAAATTGGCAGAATTGTTTTCACGCCTGAGGCCTACCGAAAAAGATAGGCACTACCAATGGTTCGGTGACCTTTGGGTTGATGGTAAAGATGGTTCACCAACATACGAAGAAACTGAACAGTATGCTTGGACAGTCGATAACATTGGTCCTAAGTGGTGTTATGTTGAAGAAGTGGGAGATGATTATTTTAGAACCGAATCGGCCTGGTCGTATCCTAGTGATGGTATCATGTGGTTATTGAATCAATTGGCAGAACTTGATCCGAATCTTATTGCTTCGGCAACATTTGAAGACGAATGCCTAAACTTTTTTGGTTATGAAGTTTATGATGCCAATTCGGTTTATGAATACGAAGAATTACAATATGAAAATATTGTTGAATTGGTGAAACAAGAACATCCTGAATTGAATGAAATGTGGGATGAAGAAGAAGAAGATTTTACTGATGATGGCCGTGACCTTTTTTATGAAAGTGTTTACGAAATCGTTTACAACAAATCTGATGAATTTATTACAAATGAAATTGAATACTTGAAAGAATATAGAAAAGAACTTGAAGATGAAAGTTAAAAAGATTTACTTAGATATGGATGGTGTTCTGTCTGATTTTCATAAAAGATATGCTGAACTCTTTGGTGAAAATGCAGCTGGCGAGGACCGTCCAAACAAAAAATCTTCAGAAAACTGGAAAGAGTTTGTAAAATCTGGCCAGTTTGAAACGCTCGATTGGTTTCCTGGAGGGCAAGAACTTTTAACATATGTTTTTAGTCTAGGTCTACCTATCGAAATTTTATCATCAACTGGAGGACCGAAGTACCATTCTGAAGTAAGAAAACAGAAAATTTCTTGGTTACTAGATAAGGATATTTTATTACTTGAGCAGGAAAAAATAGCATTGAATATTGTTCCTGGTCGCAGAGTGAAAAGATTTTATTCTTTTTCTGGTAATGTTTTGATTGATGATACTGAAGATGTGGTAGAAGAATTCAATCAATATGGTGGCACGGCAATCTTACATAGGAACGTCAACACTACCATAACCACTCTTGAATCTCTACTAAATAAATGATATACTATGTTTTTGTGGACAAGAAAATATACTCCGTTTATACTCCGTTTATACGAAAGGAAATACTATGAGCAGTTTTGCTAATCTCAAACGCAATCGTTCTTCTTTGGACAAATTGACAAAGGCGATTGAATCAACAAATCAAACCACAGAATCTGGTTCGAAAGACGACAATAGATTCTGGCAACCACAAGTAGATAAATCTGGTAATGGCATGGCCGTTATCCGTTTTCTTCCTGCTCCCGCAGCTGATGGTGATGAATCTCTCCCTTGGGTTCGTGTATTCTCTCACGGCTTTCAAGGACCCGGCGGTTGGTTCATTGATAACTGTTTGACAACCCTCAATGAGAAGTGTCCTGTCTGTGAACACAATAATACTTTGTGGAATTCTGGCATCGATGCTAATAAAGATATCGCTCGTAAGCAGAAACGCAAGTTATCTTATGTAGCGAATATTCTGGTTGTTTCTGACCCAAGTAATCCTGAAAATGAAGGTCAAGTCAAACTGTATAAGTTTGGTAAGAAAATCTTTGATAAGATTACTGAAGCGATGAATCCAGAATTTGCTGATGAAACACCTGTTAACCCATTTGATATGTGGGAAGGTGCTAACTTCAAGTTGAAGATTCGTAATGTTGAAGGTTATCGTAATTATGACAAATCAGAGTTTGCTGGTCAATCTGCACTCTTTGATGGTGATGATGAGAAACTGGAAGAGTTGTGGAAATCAGAATTCTCTCTAAAGGAATTTACTGAGAAGAAAAACTTTAAGGCTTATGACAAACTTAAAGAGCGTTTGGATAAAGTTTTGGGTTTTGAAGGTACTGCAGCACCTAAAGCCAGGAATGTTGAAGAATCCTTTGATGATGACACTCCACCGTTTGACACTTCTAATAATGCTGAAGAAGATGATTTAGATTATTTTAAATCATTAGCTGAAGAATAAAAATACCGTGTGAAGGTAGGCAAAGGAGGCAAAGTCAATAAGTCCTCCTTTTTTTATGACAATCTTTTATAGTATGCCGAACCCAAATCTTTTTTACTATCCCTTTTAATTGTTTTGTTCATTGCAACAACAGTTGTTTGCGGTGCATTTACAATAATTGGTGTTTGTGGCTTCATTTGTTGGCGCTGGCCAGAAGCAATTGAAGATGAAGCTGAAGCTACTGTTGAACCGCTGGCAGCCGTGCTTGTTCCGGTTATTTGTGGGTCATTTAAATAGGCTTCAAAATGTTCTTGTCTATCTTTTAAACCGATATAACCGCCATTGACGAATTTTGTCAATTTTTTAATATTACCCCAATCACCTTTGTAACCAGCCATATATTTTAAAGCACTTTCGGCCGCACCGGCCGGTTTTGTTAATTGGTCTGGGTCATTAACATAACCAAATCTGGTATAATTATTTTTGCCTGTAAGCTGTATAAAGCCTCGGCCACGAAAATTCCATCCATCGCCGCCGCCTTCTGGTGCATTACCCATTCGGCCACCGTATATCCTCTCTGCAATACTTTTTGGTCCGCCTGCAGCGACTTTCTTTACATCATCTTGGCCAGAAAACTTTTTACCAAATAGTTTCATCAAAGTTGTTGGCCGATAATTTAAATTTTCACTTAGTGTGGTAAAACCTCCGGATTCGTGGCCAACTTGAGCCATGATTGCTGCTCTTTGTGTTGGATCCGTAATTTTTGCATTATCCATGGCTGCAATCATAGCTTGTTTACCAGTTGAAGCACTTATTCTAACAGTTTTGGTACTTGATGTCGATTCTGGTTTCTTTTTTGTCGTAGGTGCTGGTGTGGTAGGAGCAGTTGCAGGTGCTGCAGCGGCTGGTGCAGGTTCTGGTGAAGTTGATTTTAACCTTAGTCCCCTGGTGCGGTGTGCCTTTCTACTTGCGGCCGCAGCTTTTGCTCTACCGGGGTCGGCAGGTGGTGTTGGTGGCGGTGCAGGTTTTGGTGCTGGTGCAGGAGGTGCCGGTGGTTCATATTCATCCATACCATACCCAAACTCTGAAGTTGCTGCAGCTGCTTGTTCACGTTTTACTTTATCTTCCGGTTTCTCTTTGATGAATGTGTTTTTAAATTTATCCCATTTTTCTTTTACTGAGTTCACCACACCCATAAATTTATCCCAAATACCTTTTACATAACCAATTGCAACATCCGCAGCACCTTTTATTTTTTCAACAAAACCTTCAAACCAACTACCTATTTGGCCAAAAGCATTTTTTACGGGTTCAACAATCCAATCATTAATAAAAGTTGATACTTTTTCCTTTATTGATTTTCCCAAATCTGTAAACCATGTTTTGATTTCTTGTACCCACTCATCAAATTTTGTTTTTATTGTTTCCCATAAATTTGAAGCCCATTCTTTAAAAGATTCGACTAAATCATCCCACAATAGTTGAAAATCTTCAGTTAACGCTGCAATTGAAAAAACAGAAGCTAGAGCAATTAAAATATTTTCTAGCGAAAACATTTTTTTAATTTTTTGCCAAATACTCTCTTTCTTTTTGGTCTGAACAATTGGTGTAGGCGAAACATCCCCTTCTATTTTTTCCCTTTGTGCTTCTAGTGCAGCTTCACGTTCAGAAGCTTTTAAAAAAAATCTGTCTGCGCCTTGCCTTGGTTTTCCACCTTCAAGTTTAACCAGTTTTTGAGCCGCTTGTCGTGCAACATTTAAATCTCTTGCTACGTTTGGTAATACCAAGAAATTCTTAGAAATGATATTTAAAAATACTGATGCTTTATCAGATTTTACTGGTGATGATAGAGATGAGGATTTTTTACCTAAAATTTTATCTAACATTTTTTAATCCATGTGTTGTAACAAATCTTCATCATGTGTGTCACCAATTTCATCATCATCATCTTGATTACTGGAACTCTTATTGGTTTTTTCAGCATTTATCATACTTCCTGAATCTGCTGCACTTTCCATTCTTTGTGATTCAGAAACACTTGATGATTCGGAAGAAATGCCAGCACCAGATGGAGAACCAGCTGATGAGCCAGAAGGTGTTATTGTTCCTCCTCCACTAGATGAGGTTTGTATAGATGTTCCTTCAGACACTCTTTTTGATAGACTCTTAACTTCTTCTGTTTGTTTGTCTTTCAACGCTTTTAGTTCTGGAATAGTTTCCCAATCATTCATTTTGACTCGGCCAATAATTTTACCTTCATCGTATAACTTATTAACTAAAGCTCTTCTTTCTTGGGCTTGTTTGTCTTCCATTTGTTGGAGCTGTTTTGAAGCTTCTTTTGCATCTGCTGATAAAACTCTTGTGGTGGTTTTAGAACCTCCACCAGTAGTTGTTGTGGATGATGTGGATGATGTTTTGAAAGTCGAACCAGAAACTTTTGTTGGTTTCGTCATTACTTTTTCCAAATCATTATCGTCATCATCATCTTCTTTTTTCTGTCTCTTTAAAGCTGCTTCAACACCTGGTGCCATTTTTAATTTGGCCACAGTTGCTTTTTGATTTTTAATTAATGATTCCCATTTTTCATTTATAGCTCTCAATTCTGGAGGATATTCTGGGTCACTTGGGTCTTCTACAAAACCATCTTTATATTTCATAACTAAACTTTTGGCCATTTCGCCACGTTCTTTTTGCCAGTCAGAATACATTCCTTGCAATTCTGCTTGTGCCATTTCTAATTTTTGTAAGTTGTTATCACCTTCCATTTCAGCTTTGACGCTGTTAGTTTTGGTTGGTTTTTTAGTTTTGAGTTCAGCTTGTGTTGCTTTTGTTGGACTTTTACCTTTTGGTGGTTCTGGTTTCTTTTTAATTTCTGGTGCTTTAGGTCTTTCCATTTTAGGAGCTGGTATATCCGCATCTTTGACACCGGTATCAGAACCGAACAAACTAACGAACCAAGACTTTATACCATTAAATACTGAACCTATTTTTTCTAAAATGGGATTTAAAAATCCTGATACCGAGTCCCAAACCGATTTTAAAGTATCTTCACCTAATAGTCCAAAGGTTAAGAAACTCATCATACCACCTAAACCAGAAAAAATAGCTTCACTTAAACTGCCGGTTTCTTGATATTTTTTCCAACCGGCTGTTATACCTGTAAATAATGTTGCAATGATTGTTAGAGGTAAAAAGACTTTACTGAATATTTTACCCAGCATTTTTGGTTTAAATAAATTTCTTATAAAACCAAAAACTGTTGTTTTAAAATTTTTAAATAAACCAGTTATACTGAATCCACCGCCACTATCTTCTTCTGTTTTAGTTATTACGGTTGGATTTGTTGGTTTACCTTCTATCTTTTCTTTTTGAGCTTCTAATGCGGCTTCTCTTTCTCCAGCTTTCAAAAAGAATCTATCAGCTGCACCTCTAGCTTGGCCACCTTTTAGTTTAACTAATTGTTGTAAGTTTTGACGTAGAACATTCATGTCTCTGGCAATGTTTGGCATTACCATAGAGTTTTTTGCTACAACAGTTAATAGTGTTACAGACTCTTTGGATGTTATTGTATCGGATTCATCTTGTTTTTTATCCGAACTTTTTATGTCGCCTAAAGAACCTTTACCTCTTATTTTACCTCTAATAAAAGCTGAAAGTATATCTTGACCTGGAAAAAATGATTCTGCTGCTAAATTTCTTGCATTTTTTACATTAAAGGTTTTACCTAAAGCTGAAGTTGCAGCTCCACCAAAACTTTTTCCAGATTGGAGTTCAGACAAGTATTTGTTTACTAGGGCCATTTTTTATCTTCTACTTTGTTTTTGTAATTCTAGTCGTTCTTTTTCTTCTTTTAGATAATTAACTAAAAGACCTACATATATTGTTCTTTCCCACGGCAACATACTTTCCAATTCTGTGAGACTATATTTGTGGTGTTGTATCAATGCAAAATTAGTCTCATAATAATTTTTTAATGAATCATGACGAAAAATTAGACGAAAAAATTTTGTATACCCTTTATTTCCACACTTTCTTCATAAGAACACTTTGGACATTTGAAAGCAATATCCTTTTTAATTTCAGGCATTGATTGGAAGAAATCTTTAAATTTTTCAATATCTTTTTGTTGCAAGTTGTCAACAAATTCTTCAAGTTCTTTTGGGTCTGTATCTTTAGAACGATATATTTGTTCATCATCATAAATGTAATCGATACAGTCAACCAAAATTTTCATAATAATTTCATTTTCTTCCATATTATCATATTTTTGCAACATATCGAATGTTGGATATTTAAAACAAATTCCTAACTTTTCCGTCAGCTGAATTTTGTTCTTGTGATTTTCGTGTTTTGTTGGTTCTATTTCTAAAAGATTGACATCAAATTCAACAACACCGTTACAAGTTTTTTCTTCACCATCTTCATTGGGTACTTTATTGTTGCACTTGTATGATAGGTGTACAACTTCTTCGACAGACCTTGCTCTGAGATTTAAAAATAAGTATTCTAAATCAAAAGTCGGTAAATTGTCTATATTGATATCATCAATCACACAATTTTTTAATACCTGTCTAACTATTGAAACCATTTCATTTGGGTCGTTTGATTCGGATGACATTAGAAATAATTTCTGTTCTTTAACCAAAAATGGCCGAAATCTAACAGGTTTTCCTGTTGAAATTAAATCGATTGAATAAATTGGTATGTCTAATTTTGGTAACATAATAACCTCGCTTTTTTAATTAAAATGCACTTCCTAGTGGTAAAATTCTCGCAGCAGCAGAACCAAATAAAGATGTTGCAGCAGAAGCTAAATCAAAAGTGCCTTGATAAATTGTTTTATATCTCTGATAAGCAAACTGAACTGAAAGTCTATGAAAACTATCATCAGCCCAACTTAAAGATTGTGGTGCTATTCCAATGGGAAAAGCATCAATTAATTCTACAGCATGAATTTGCCTAACCAATTCATCATATTGAATAATTTTAATATTAGTTAGGTATCTTGTTGTGGAACCTTTTGCATATCTCAAATTGTTTGTGTCCGAAGGATGTATTGCTTCAATCCAACGGTCAAATAATTTTCTTTCAAAAAAATCATTGGTACACAAAAAAGTTAAATTTGTGTCACCATAAGATGTCTGATATGGCACCTTAAATGTAGGACCATATATTTTAACATCAGATGTTTGTAATGTCTTTCCTGGAAATTCTGCACTCTCACATTGTAGAGCTAGATATCTAGACACGGAAGAATTTGATGTTCTTGATTGTTCGTCTTGAGCTCCCTGAGAACCAAAAGCTCCTCGTATAGCGTCTGTAACGTCATTAAAAACTGAATTGGGAAAATTCAATATCTTTTCTATAATTGAACTTCCAATAAAACTATTTACATATGGGGGTATTGGTAATAAAACTTCGAATCTATTTGGCCTTGCTAAACCATCTTTTGCTCGAATGTTTGATAAAAATAAGTTAGGTGAGAATGACATTTAAAATTTCTTCCTTGAGTCTGACCATACCTTACTGTTGCTAGCACCAGAGAAATTTTCAGCTGGTAAGAATGAAGCAATGTCCCATTCGTTAGATTTTATTTCTAAAAATCTCGATTTGACATGAGTAAAGTAGTATCGTTTTATGCATGGTCCTTTTTCAAACATTTTGGACGATGCTTTTAGAAAGGGATAACTTAACATCAATTTTGTATTTTCATCATAGTCTTTATCTGAAATTACTTCACTCAATTTGTCCAAAAAAATGATTCGTTGCTTTGGGTGTATGTAATGTAAATTTAACCCTAAAAAACCGTCTGAGTACTGTTCTATTGGTATGACCAATGGGAACCTGTCGTAATATGGCAACGAATCTTTTAACTTTGGATTATAAAAGAAAAAATACATTTTACCAATAATTGTGTTTGCCCTAAGTCTGGCCTTATCGTTAATCAAATTCCTTGGGTTCGCAGACAAATTCTTGACCTGCGTTTGAAGCCATCTCCTCGCTGCGTTGGACCGCTCCGAGAGACCTTCTTTTGCAAGAGATTGTTGAATTCTATCGATAAGTTTTGCCATGTTACTATTTATCTCAAATGCCTAAGTCTTTTTCGGTTATGACTTTGAATTGCCAGCCGTGTTCTTTACAAAACAAATCTGCTGCTCTCCATTTTTCTTGATTTATGGCATATGTCACAGTTTCTTCAATATATTGTTTAGTTTTTCTTCTTTTTTCTGGTCTTTTAGTTTGTTTCTCAGGTTTGACTTCTAACATCATAGTTATTTCTTTTCCTTGTTTATTTACAACCTTTGTTATAAAATCTGGAAAGTAACGATGAGGTTTATTATCTACAGGTGAAATATAAGTTACATACAATTCTTCTGAAGCCCACCATTTAACATTTGGGTTTTCGTCCAAATATTTCATTACACGAACTTCCCAAGTTGACCGAAATATGATATTATTTGGGTCACCGTTGTATTTGTGTGGGTTTTTAGGTAAAAATCTTCCTTTGTATGACATAAATAATATATATTTCACCTTATAGGACTACTATGGCTCTTTTCGGATTTTCAGACATATCTTTCAATAAAGGCACATCAGATAGAAAAGGGCCTTTAGCTCCATTAACTTATAGTGCTTTTGAGAGAACGACACTACGTTATCCTTTAGATGTTGGTAATTATGATAAGGCACATTATATTATGTTCTATATCAGAGAACAAAAAAACACTTCTTATAGTAGAGGCTCTGTTGATGAAAATTGGTTAAATTCTTCTGGTAGTGTAAATGCTGTCAATTCACCAACAACCACAAATCAATTTGGTTCTTCTTTTGGTGGAGAAATTGTCAATAAAATTAATAGTGGTTTAGATTCGATTAATAATGCAACAGGCGGCCAATTAACAAAATTGACATCGGCTTTAGGTAAAGCTGCTTCTGGTATTGTGGGAGATATTAATAATGTTTTTGGCCAAGCAAATATAAAAATTGGTGGAAATTCCTCACAAACAACAACAGTTATTGATAATTCTATCAAAAAAATTACTGGAGGAGGGATAAAAGAACTTCGTACAACACAACTAACCAAAGACGCAATTGCTCTTTATATGCCAGACACCTTAGTTTTTAATTATTCCCAAAGTTATGACCAATTAAATCTTGGTGGAGAACTTGGCGGTCAAGTATTGGGTGCCGGCAAAGCTGCGGCGGATGCTTATGAGCAAGGCGGTGCTAAAAATGCTGCTGGGTCTATTGGTAAAAGTGCTTTAGAATCATTCAAACAAAAATTAGGAGCTGGAATAGCCAAAGCTTTAGGTTCAGATCAAACAGGCCAAGCTATTTTAGCTGCAACCGGCCGTGTTCAAAATCCAATGTTAGAAATGATTTATAAGTCTCCTAATTTTAGAAATTTTCAGTTTGATTTTCTTTTTTATCCTAGAGATGAAAAAGAAGCTTTAGAAGTTCAAAGAATTATTGAACGGTTAAGGTTTCATCAAGCACCAGAAATATTAAAAGGCACTGGAGGTTTCTTAGTTCCTCCTTCGGAGTTTGATATTCGTTTTTATTATGGCGGCAGAGAAAACCCCAACATTCCACAAATTGCAACTTGTGTTTTAACTACAATTGATGTTAACTATGCGCCAAATGGTCATGCAACATATGAAATTCCTGGTGAAAATTCTCCTGCATTAGGTAGAACTGGTATGCCTGTTGCAATACAACTGACACTACAATTTCAAGAAGTCACTTATCTCACAAAATCAGATTTTAGAGATGATTTGGCTCAAACAGATACTTTGTCATCTTCAGCTTCGACAAACGATTCTGATATGTATTACGGATAAAGGACTTAAAATATGGCAAAGTATTTTAATTATTTTCCAAAAACATTTTATTCAGCAAATACGGAAAATAATAATTTAGAAACAGTAACAAATATAATTTCTAGAATTAATTTTTTAGAAAATGTTAAAAAAGAATCTACTGTGTTTTATGAATATGAGGTGCGTGATGGCGACACCCCAGAAATTATTGCTGGAAAATATTATGATAATCCAGAGAGACATTGGATTGTTTTGATGTTTAATGATATCATTGACCCACAATTTGATTGGCCTTTATCGTACAATACGTTTATTAATTTTGTTGATAAAAAATATACAGACAGGGGAGCTGCAAATACAACTCCTCAAACCGGATTGGCTTGGGCAATGAATAATAATAATGTACACTCTTATTATTACACAAAAGAAAGAACCAATTCTGACGGAAAAACAATAACTGAAATTCTTCAAGTTGACGCCAATACATATGCAAATGTAACTGTTTCATCAAATAATTATACACTAGGTGACGGAACAACAATTACGGAAACAACAACCAAAAATACAAAAACTTATTTTGAATATGAAAATGAATTGAATGAAAGTAAGAGAAAAATAAAATTAATTAAACGAGATTATATACAACAGATTGAAAAAGAAATGAAGAAGAACATCAAATGACGTTTAACATTAAAAAATCGACTCAATTTAAGATTAATGAATTGGTAATTGTTTCTAAGGCTGGAAACATTGATATATCTGGAATATTTGAAGAAATAAGTTTTTATGATTCTCTTTTTTCTCCTGTTAGAAGTGGTAAAATATTAATCAAAGATTCGATTGGTTTGTCTGGTAAATTGTTATTTGATGGTTCTGAAGCTTTATTGGTAGAAATTGTTAAATCGGAAAATTCTGATATTGCTTCATTTAGAAAATCATATAGAATTTATAAACAATCAAAAAGAAAAAATAGTGGTTTGAATAGTGAATCGTATTTGTTACATTTTGTTTCCGATGAATTTATATTTTCAAAACAACAAAAAATAAATCAGTCTTATGATAGTACATATTCAAAAGTTGTTGAAAAGCTATTAACAAATTATTTACAGGTGCCAAGGTCAGCTCTTACTGGTATTTTTGAGCCCACTTATGGAATTAGAAATATTGTTATACCAAATTTATCACCTTTGAATGCTATCGAATGGTGTGCTAAACGAGCTGTTGACCAAAATCAAGCTCCAAATTTTTTGTTTTTTGAAAATTATTCTGGATATAATTTTGCTACACTTTCTACATTATTGACACAAACAGATATATTGGACATCAAATTTGAACCTAAAAATCAATCAAAAACAAATTCATTAAATGAAATGTCATCAGCTAGAGCTTTTCAAGTTGTTCAACAAAACGATACATTGAAAAAAATATCTGAAGGTGTTAATGCTGCTCAATTTGTTGGTTTTGATCCTATAACTGGTATAACAGCTAAAAAACAAATAAGTTTTGGAGATGTATTCAATTCGATGAAACATGGAAACGATACACCCAATTTTTCTTCTCTAGTTAATAGAGCTGGTGTAGATTTTCAACAAGCATTTGGTTCTAAAAAAGTTGTTGGTTCTTTTGAAGCTGCACAACAATTAAGTGAATACATCAAACAAAAAACTCCAGAAATTATTTCAAAATTAGACAATATGGAAAGTTATATCATTCAGAGAACTTCTATAATTAGTAATTTAATGTCAAAAAGATTGAAAATTGTTATGCCTGGAAATTTTCAACTTTCTTCAGGTTTTAATGTCAATGTTACCGCTCCATCATTTTCGAAAAAGGCTGTTGGTGAGGATAACGAAGACCCTTCTTTGAGTGGTAAATATATAATTACATCATCTAGACAAATTATTGGTTACGACAAACACGAAACGATTATTGAAGTTGCTACAACATCTACAAATAATCCTTTTGTACCTTCAAGTAACCCAACACAAACAAGAGAAATTTTAACATACGTTTAATATGAGTACAGAAAACCCAGCATTTACTTGGTGGACAGGCTTTGTAGAAAATAGACAAGACCCTTTAAAAATGGGTCGTTGTCAGGTTAGGTGCGTTGGTTGGCATTCCGAAAACAAATCAGAATTACCAACAGTTAATTTGCCTTGGGCAACACCATTATTACCAATAAACAATCCAACACCTTATTCACCAAAAGAGGGTGATATGGTTTTTGGTTTCTTTACTGATGGTGAAAATGCCCAACAACCAGTTATGATGGGAATATTTCCTAGAATTCCTTTGAAAGAAGGCAATCCTAACGAAGCATTCCAGGACCCAAGAACATCTGGAGAATTGTCATCAGCCCCAGTCAAGCCAAACGAGTCTCCAACGAATTACCCAAGGCGTCTTGATGAACCGACTACATCACGCTTGGCAAGAAACGAGGAGATTACGGATTCGATTGTTTCCTTAAAGAAAGAAAAGAAACTTGGTAAAGTAGAACCGGACCCTTATTATTCGGCACAATACCCATATAACAATGTATATGAATCCGAATCTGGCCACGCTTTGGAGTTTGATGATACTCCAAATGCCGAAAGAATTCATTTATATCACAGGTCGGGTTCATACATTGAAATGGCCGCAAACGGTGACAGAACGGAAAGAATACAAAGAGATAAATTCGAAGTTGTTGTCGGTAACGAACAAGTATATGTTAAAGGTGATGTAACTGTTTATGTTGATGGAAATGTTAATATGGATATTGGAGGTAATGCTAGTATGAAAGTTGGAGGAAATTTTAATGCAAATATTGGAGGAACTTGTGATATTACTTCTGGTGGAAATATGAAACTTAAAGCTCCTAGGATAGATTTGAATTGATATGCCAGCAGTCGTTAGAGTTGGTAGTGATACGCACATAGGCCACGCATCACCGACACCAAATCCTTTTCACAAAACAGCCTATGCATCAGGTTCTTCTGATGTTTTCACAAATAGTAAATCAACAGTAAGAGTTGGAGATGTAACTGGTTGTGGTGACCCAGCAACATCAGGTTCACCTACTGTTTATGTAAATGGTATACCCGTTCATAGAAAAGGCGATTCTACTGGAGGACATGGCTCTTGGCCAGGCAATGCTGCATCATCTGGCTCAGGAAATGTATTTGCAAATGGCTAAACCAGATTATTTTCAAATATCGACCCACTTAGAAGGTTTAAAAAATATAGTTTTACCTTCTTATTATGCGGGAAATGTTAATAGTGTTAATGGATGGTCAAATGTTATTACTTGGTCAAATACTTATGGTGAAATTCCTTATAATTTTATATATGTCCAAACCACTTATGGAGGAGTTAGAAACCACGGTACCGGTAGTGGCAGCCAAACCGACGCCGTTGCCTCGGAGCCAGGTTCAACCAGATATTTTAAATTTGGAGATAGTGGTCTTGATAGATATATTACTTTTAATGCTTATGATTATATTGATACAATCAAATATTATTTTATTGCTGGTGATAGTTCCAATGGCTTGGAAAAGCCTGACGCCGGTGAAAATATAGTTATTGAAGTGAGTGCTGATGGCGGTGTTAATTGGACTATAGCAAATACAATTTATGATACTACCTTGATGACATCCTGGACTGAAGTTACTGATGTTATATCTGTTAGTGTTACTCCAACAGTTGGAATGAATGTTAGGTTTAGACAAGTTAATTCAAGTGGCAACAACTTTGACTGTTATGGTTTAGATAATGTTAGGTTCTATTCTAATGGAACTGAAATTATGATGCAGAATTTTGAACCAGAATTTGGTTGGACGAATGTTATTACTGGATCGACGGAAATTTCTATTTCTGTAAATAATGAAATAAAAATTCAAGAAACAAACGATTATATAAATTCAAATTTAATATTGCTTTACACTTTTACTGAAGAATTGACTGATGAAGAAAGAGGACTTTTTGATTATGTTTCTCCCGATTATGTTTCTGTTAATCCTGGCACAGGAACAGATATTTACATTTCCGATGAATACTATCCTTTTGACAATACGGTTAAAGCAAATAGCTATGTTGGAGTATATTATGATGAGAGGACATTCTAAATGACAATAACATTTAGAAAAGATAAAAAATATCCTTTAACTTATCCAGAAATGGATGAGAATTTTCGTGATTTATTGGAAGATACAGACCTACAGAGAGTTACTGAAAATGGCGCCGAGGCTAATATTGGATTTTCAGCAAATAATGTTGTTGTAAGTAATACTGTTATTAGATATGGAGCAGATTATTATACAGACACATTTTCAATTTCGGAACTACGTTCTGATAATGATATAATAGAACTTGTTGATGATAAGATAAGAGGTACACAACAAGGTCAAATTGCTGCAAACGGTTCTGTTATACAAACAGTTTACACCAATATTAATGATATAACACAACAATTGAATTCTTCTGAAATTTTAATAGAATCTTTTAACACATCAATATCTCAAAAAAATTTTTTGAGCCGTTATAAAAGTAAAATAAAGGTTGAAATTGATTTAAAATATGAACCTTCTAATTTTGATTTAAGTTTTCCATATGTAATAATTGTTACCAGAAATGGAAAAGAGGTTTATCGTTCAACACAAAAAATTATTCATACGACAAACATCAATAATTCTCCACCTATAGTTCCTTCAGTATATAATGAAAAAATATTATTTGATGATTTTATTAATCAGAGAACTGAAAAATGTGATTATAAATTATATTTCAAATTTGAATTTGATGGCGCATCTGACACTATTTTTACTAACCAAGATTTGATTACGGACATTTCAGCATCCACTAGAATTTGGGATGATATAGAATATGGAGAAAATGTACATATTATAAGAGCTGGAAAACTTTATGGATGGGGTAATAATCATTATGGTCAATTGGGTACAGACGATACTATTTACAGGTCTCTACCAACACAGATAGGGACGGATACAAATTGGGAAAAAATTGATACAAATGGAATGGCTTCTTTTGGACTTAAAACTGATGGTACAATATGGGTTTGGGGAGCTACTGGTGTTGTTTCTGGAAATGTTTCTTCTCCTGTTCAAGTTGGAACAGAAACCGATTGGCACATTATAGAGATGACAAAAAGGCCTTACCAATTTGCAGATAATGAAAAAAACAGTTTCTTCTGTATTCGTGAGTCTGATGGAAAGCTTTTTAGTTTTGGATCCAATTTAAACGGAATATTAGGAACTAATGATACTGTCGATAGGTCATTACCCACACAAATTGGTCCCACTGGTTCATCGGATTGGTGTCGCCAGATTGAAGCTATAAACGGCACCAACATTTTGGCCTGGAAACCAGCAGCTGCCGCAACAATTTGGAGTAGGAATATTAGTAATATTCCCAATGATTCAAATTCTGATCTATATTACTCTGCTTGGAACGGTTCTTTTAGTCTCTTTGCTTGGGGAAATAATAAAAGTTCTAAATTTTATCCTTATGTTAGTTCAACTTGGCCAATCGATAGTTATAAAAGTTCTCCGGTAAATGTGGGAAGTGGTTTTGTCGATACTTCTCTTTTTCAAATAGATTATGCTGTGAATGACCCAGACGGCAGCGGACCTCTTAGACTTAGTAGACACAATAAATCTTTTTCTATTAGTGATAATTATTCTTTATTTTTAAGGAAAGCAAGAAGATTTGACCTTTATAATATACCTTATGGTTATTATATGGAGCCCCATTTTCAAGGAGATAACTCTTTAGAACAAGTTGTTGCATATTCATCTCGGGAAATAAGCTACTGGGACGCAGATTTATTAGAAAATAATGGCACGAATGGATATAGTTCTCCTGTAAATATTGGTTCACATTGGTTTATAACTGATTTTGATGATTATTTTGGTTATGATGCTGACATCGGTGAAGCAGTTCATAAAATAGAAGATGCTACTGTTGGGTTTTTAAGTGTACATTCTACACTTGCAAATTCTTTTGTACTTTCTGAAAACAATCATTTATATCCTTTAGGTACATCTGGTGGAATTCAATTTGGGTGTACCGGCCGAGGACTATCCGAAGAAAATTACTCATTATTTCAAAACACAAAAAAAGTTTCATTTGATGATTTTTTTATGAACGAAAAAATAGAAAAAGTTGAATGTAATTCACAACAAGTGGAAGTTTTGATACTAACAAATTTGGGAAATATATATGGTTTTGGTCACTTCAATAAACACTTATGGAAAGACGTTTATGAACTTTCTTCAGGAAAAACTTGGCCACAAACTCTTAATGGTGAAATATTGGAAGATGAGGAGTATCCTAAGTTTAATAAACCTGAATTAATACTTAGTAGATTTACTTCTGTTAATGCTGATGAACCATCAATAACATTTAAACACAGTTCTATAACACTAATGGAAACAGTATATTAATATGTCTATTACATACAGAGGAAATAAATTTAAAGCTCTAACACATGAAGAGCTCGATGAAAATTTTCGAGATTTGAGATATGATACTGATTTGCATAGAGTTACAAATTCTGGAAACACAACAAATGTTTCTATAACAGTAGAATCTATTACTGCAAACACAATTACAACAACAAACACTATAATACAAGAATTGTCTTTGTTGGCCACAGACGAATTGATTTTTGCTGACGTAGACCCAAATTATTTAAAAAAATCGATTGAGATTTCTGAAAATGTTAAAATAGTTGGCCAAGAAGGTTCAATCTATGCTCCGGGAAATATTATTCAAGTCAAACAGAAAATTTATGATAAACCTTCAAGATATTATTTTGACCCAACATCCACTTACTCCTCAGATTTTCTTGGTTGGGACAAATCTAAGAGCTATCCATATTCAGAGGTTTTTAATGACGGTGTATTAAGTTTCACTCCACATTCCACAGACTCAAATAATACTGTACAAGTAAATCTTTGTTTAAGTTATTCATTGGATAGTAAAAAAACGTCGTATTCTGGAGAAATTGATATTGAATTATGGGATTATCCCGACTATGTGTCTGGTACTTATAAATTTATTACACATTTAGCTACAATAAAATCTGGAACAATTTCTACCGATCCAAACAATGTTTGTGGAAATACTTTACAATCTTTAAATTTAGTATATCTCGATGAAAATATATCAAACACTAGAAATTATGTAATTAGATTTAAACCGCCCACGAGTTTTTCTCCTAATACCACCTTTCTCAATATAAATCAAACCACTCAGATGTATTATGCTTCAAACACTTTTGTTGAAACATCAAATGTGGCGGTTACAACGAGAACATGGGAACCTTACGTTGAAAGTATAGTTGGTGATGAAGAACTTATTACCAATTTTAATGATGGTAATAACCAATTAGATGTTGCTAATACCGAATCAACCACTTGGGCTTTTGAACGTGGCACAGCAAATACGCAAAGATTTGGGCCTAATTATTACACACCAGATTTTGGTGAATATGTAATTAATGGACATCCAGGAACAAAATTTGATGTGATAATGTATGACGATTTCAACGAGCCTACAATTAACACCATAAAATGGAATAGTTCATCAACAATCAATTTGGTTTCCGCAAATACTGGTGTTAGTGCAACAGGAAATACCGAAGGCTTAAGAGTTCCTGATATTAAAGCCACAAATGAAATTGTTTTATCTGTGAACGATTATTCAGATGGCCAAAATTTAATTTCACAAAGTTCTACAGATTGGGATATAGCAAATTGTAATTCTGAAATTTTTGTTTGTGAATTGGATGACGTTAATTTAGCTTTTTCTAGAAAACTTTATCCTCCGATGCAGTTTTTACCTGGTTATACTGATACATCAATACCAGCTGGTTATAATCAAGAAGAAGAATGTTTGGCTTATGTTAATAATCGTTGGACTTTTCCAAAAAATCCTAAATCTTCAAACAACGCAATTGTTTTCCCCGGCGGCTGGGATAATAGACTTGATAGAAAAATAGAGTTATATTCTAAATTTTTAGATTTAACTAATTATACACATATTAGTTTTTATATGATAAGAGGAACTGCTGGAAATGGTTATTATAGGACTCGTTATTCTGGCGGTGTCACTCCATATATGCAATTAGATTTTCGAACTGCAAACAAATCTTCGTTAGGCTCGCCAGAACCTTTTACTGGAAGTACCGGCATTTATACAAGCCGTGACGAAAAATCATTGTCAATTTCCAGTAGCAATTATGGATTACAATACTTAAATCAAAATAATATGTTTGAATGGGAAAAATATCATTTGGAAATTCCAGCAGCAGCAAGAGTTAACAATATGAGAATACATTTTGCATTTTATTACAATGATTTTTGGTTTGCTATACAAGATTTAACAGTATACAATGAAGCAAATTTAGATTCAAGCTCTTGTTACTATCTAAAAACTGACGAAAATAATTATGGAACTTGTGTTTTGGAAAGTAATAATATAGATTTGTCAAACACATATGGTTTAACTTATTATTTTGCTTATGGAACCGATACTAATGGTGGCCGAGAGTTGAATAATAGAGGTTGTAGTGTAATAAACTCAGAAACAATATATGATGATTTTGAAACAGGTACATTAAATTCTTCTTTGTGGGACACAGCTAATAGTGAAGGTTTTTTTGTAGCTTCTTCTGGTACAGGAACTGGAACAGGAGGGTTTATAAGTCCTTATGGAAATTATTATTTAAATACAACTGTTTGTCCAACTGGCCGCAATTACAGACTTTTGATAAGTAAACCATTAGATTTAACAAGTTACACACATTTTGGTTACACATCTATTAAAGGAAACAACACCAACGGCGGCACCACAACAACCTTTACGCATTATGCGACATTATTAGATGAGAGATTAGACGGCCATTATAGAGGTTCCGGCTATACATATTCAAACTTTACTCAAGCCGGTGTTTGTACTACCGGCGAATCATCTAGTATAGACACATCTTATACGATTGATGACCATTTGTTCAGACAGCCTATTGGAGACGAATCGGAATATGATGGTAACATATTAGAAGCCGACAAAACGGTCGTTTGGGGTAAATCTTTGTATTTGATTCCTGAAAGTTGGAGAAAAAGTAATGTTGTTTTAATTATAGAGGTATATGACGGTAATAACGACGACGGATATTATGCATTTGATAATATATTTTTCACCAATGATGTAACTCCATCAGCCAACATTCAAATAGAAATAGTGAATGATAATGAAACATGGAATTCAAGTAATATTAATTTATCAACTTGGTTGCCTTTTTATTCTCATTTTGAGAATGACCCTACATACGGAACAAATCCGAACTATGTAATACCTAGATTGAGACAAACAACTTATAATTGGACACAGGAAAGACTTTACATACCTCCAAATTATCGAAAAGAAAACTCAAAACTTAGAATAAAGGTCCATAACGCTACAGGCGACATAGGATTAAAAGATTTAAGATTTTATCAATTTGAAAAAAGCAATTCAAATTATTATTTACCTTTCTATAATCAGAATATTTTTTACGACCCTCAGCCGCCAAGCAGTGAGGGTTATGCAGCTTATGTTGTAGAAATACCTAAAATACTAACCAAATCTTTTTTCTCTCCAAACTTATCAAAAATCAAATTTGATGTTTTCACAGGAGGTGTTGGCGGCCGCCAATCGAACCAGATGGACAATTATTCATATATTATAAGGGCCACGGACAACCAGCGTTCATCACGTTATATATATTCACAATGGAAAACAACACCCAATACTCCACCTATGGAAAATTGGTTTTCTTCTCGACATTCGAACTTTATGTATGACTCAAAAATTAATTATTACAACGGTCTTTCACCGTCCGACACCTATCTAACTGGCACTTCATTTTATTTAAATGTCAAAATACATTATTCGATGACTGGAAATGATGGGGATTGGTTTGTTCATGATATTGGTTCAAAAGAAATTGTAAGAGGTGACAACCCTCAATACGGGTATTATGCTAATTATAAAAGATTGGCTACTTCTTTAGGACAACAAATAGAAATTGAAATTCCTGGTGATGCAGCACAATCTAATTATAAAAAACTCGAAATGTGGATTACTGCTAGTTATGACTACTCATCATACGCCACATATGAAGGAAAACGAATAACAACATTATCTTACGAAGGTGACCCAGAAAGTCAAACTGACCCAGATATAGCTCATAAATTTTTACCTAGAGCAACTGTTGCTATAACTAAAGTGGTTGGATTTGATGGTAACATAATGAATCAGCCAATTGATATTACGGAATATGTTGTTGAAGGATATACAGTTTTTAATGATACGAATCAATCAAATCCACAATCATCTTTGACTGCATTTGAAATCGTTAAGGACTGACTATAAATAAATTTTATGGTAACCAGAAGAAATACTAAAAATTCTCCACTAACTCACGAAGAACTCGATGAAAATTTTCGAGAGCTTAGGTATGACACATCTTTACAAAGAGTTTTAGAAAATGGAAATACAACAAGTAATTCTATAGAATTGGAGAATCTTTCTGGTATAACAAATGCAGAATTATATACAACACAAACAAACACTTTTAACGCAATAATAATTTCCCAAAATACATACACTACTTTACCAACAGCAAATGTAGATGAAGTGTTTGCTGGAACCGACCACTCCTATTTAATTGATGAGGTAGGAACTGTATATCAATTTGGAGATTTTAGGAATCAAGCAATAACATATGAGGGATTTGTTAATCCACAAGAAATATATACTGAAACTATTACAACAGAAATTTCTGCTGGAACAAAAGATATTATTGAAACTATTACTGATGGAATCTTTTATTTTAGTAGTGGAACAGGAACAGGACCAAATGGAGGTTTTAAAACACAAGATAATTTGAAATACTTATCTTTTACAGGTTCTTCTGATTCATTTGCTCCAGGAAATACTAGAGTTTTAACGTCAAAAACATTAGACTTAACAACTTCAACTTTTGTCACAATAAATGCTATAAAAGGAAGTTTAGATAACGGCGGCCATGGAAATTATTGGAATACTGTGCTTCCAGTTCTTATTGATGAACTTACTGATTTTCGTAACGAATCTTTAGATAACTTTGAATTGTTTTTACAATTTAGTGATGATGATGGTTCATCTTGGACATATTCCGAAAAAATTAATGTAAACTTTGATTGGGATGACCATACAGTTTTTATACCAGAAAGGTATAAAACATCTCAATCAAAAATTAGAATAATACAAGCTCATATACTAAATCAATATTATCAACATTCTTTTTATAGAGACGTTAGTTTTAATTCTTTATATTATTTTTCAGATGGTTATTACAAATACTTTCCGGAAAATGTTGGTAATCAATGGACAGAAGTTCCTTCTTTTGGTGTAAAATCAATTAAAATTTATGAAAATATTTCTAAGGGATATTTAACATTTAGTGATAATGTTTTTTCTTACAAAAAAACTAAGATTGGCAATGGCTTTACTGTAGCTTTGAGAAGTGATGGTTTGGTGTTTTATTGGGGAGATTTGTATCCAGTAACTCTAAATTCAAACACCTTAGTTGAACCTACACAATTACCCATAAATGGTTCATATGATAAAAAATTCATAGACCTTGCTGTTGGCAACGAATCAATATATTTAATTGATGAAAATAAACATTTGTGGGTTTTAGGAAACAATGATTTTGGTCAATTAGGTATTAATAATACGACACATCAATCCAATGAATTTATTGAACTCGATGGTATATGGGATAGTATCTATGCTTCAAGAAATTTTGTTTTTGGTATTAGAGATAAAGAATACACACTTTGGTCTTGGGGTCAAAATGATTGGGGGCAATTAGGAACAGGAAATAGATTGAATGTTTCTTCACCCGTTTTGATTAATGGTCCGAGAGAATGGGATAAAGTTTTTTTGGGATATGATTCTTCTTATGCTAAGGAAAAAAATGGAACATTGTGGTTCTTTGGAAATGACACAAAAACTAAAAGTGGTATAACAACAGAATCTTTAAACGCTCAATATAGAATAAATGATGATAGGAAAAAAAATGAGGGATTAAAAAAAGTTGTAAGTACAAATGATGAACACTCTTTTGGTATTTCAAATAATAATATTTTATATAGATTGACAACTAGAGATGCGAATACATCAGGTATAAGAAACAAATCAACAATATTCACCACTAATAATTATGAAGATTATGACCAATTCCCTTGGCAAGTCTATGACAACAAACAATACATAGAACTTTTTGATGGGCACCAGCCTACTAGAAGGGAATGGATAGTTGACTATTACTTGAGTACTTTAGGTAATAGTGATTGTTATCCTGAGTATGTTAATTATGCGATTGATATTGATAAAAAACTTTATGCTATAGAATCACACTATTCAAATGCTAGAGCGGGAATAATAACATCTCCAATTGGTCTTAACTGGAATGAATATTTTTCAACACCAGTTCAAGTTACCTCTCCAGGAAGTGATTTGTGGAAAACAGGTACTGTTGGTAATTGGACTAATTTTGGTATTAAAGATGACGGAACTCTTTGGACATGGGGAAAGTCAGCAGCTTATTATAACAATTTTGGTGACCCCGAACATATATGGAATGGTCCCGAACCAATAAGTTCCTTCAGTAATTATAGAGTTCGCTTTGCTTATATTTCTTCACCCGTTTTAATTGATTCGGGAAATTGGAAAAGTATTTTTACAGGACACCACAGATATAATAATGAAAATTTAGGATACAGTAGACATTTTTATGGAGCACAAACAACTTTAGCTATTAAAGAAGATGATAAAACACTTTGGGGTTGGGGAAGAAATAGAATAAATGCTTTATTTCAATCAAATGACCCGATTATAATTAAAGATATATCTCAGACCAACAAAATAATTGCCGTTGATTCTTGGGGTACGGCTGGGGCTGCAAACACCGGGATTAACGGGGGACCTTATAACAATACAGCTCCTTCACTTTGGTCTAGTTGGGACAGAGGAGGTTTTGTTATAGATTCCAAGAAAAAGTTGTTTGGTTGGGGTGCTGGTCATAAAATTACTCCTTCTGAACCGATTGGAGCTCCAGGCGCATTATTTTTTGTTGTGGACCAACAGTACGCCAGACAAATTGAGGAATATGATTGGATTGATTTTATGGCTTCCGGTTCTGAACAAATCAATACTTCATTTCCACAACAACAAGCAATTGCTACGAGTACAGGCACTTATTTAGGATATAAAGGTCAAGGTCTAAGATTAGGAATCACAGCTGAAGGTGAAATGTATGGTTGGGGTTACAATTTATATGGCGGAGCTGCAGGGTTCGGGGTCGGTAATTATCTGTCTAGAGCTGTTCGAGTAAGAGAATATGCAAATACCAGTATTTACGACATAAAATGGGCCAAGGTTAGTAATTCTAAAAGTAATTTTGAACATAATGCAGCAATTGACCAAAATGGTAGTTTGTATATTTGGGGCCGAGGAACAAATTATAAACTTGGAACAGGATCCACAGCTTCAATTAATTATGTAACAGCTAATAAACATGAAAGAGGAACAAATTGGTTCTGGGGACAAGTCTCTTGTGGTAGAGAATGTACAGCTGCAATAAGAAATGATGGAACATTATGGTTCACTGGAGAAATTTCTGGTAGTTGGAAACCAAGCACTTTCACTCAAGTTGGTACAGATAGTGATTGGATTTATGTTGTTTGTGGTTATAAGACAATTTTGGCTCAAAAATCCAATGGCCAAGTATACTCATTTGGTTGGGGTAATCAAGTAGCATCTGGATTAGTAGATTATAATACACATAGATTGAGGACATCTGAACCAAGTGGTGCTCAAGAAGGTGAATTGATAGGATACAAATTCTTAGAACCTTCTGGAACACAAACGACTTTAGACGATGTTGATTCTGGAACAATCAATTCTTCAGTTTCGGACACAACAGGTTCAAACACCACACTAACACCAGTAACTTCAGGAACAGGAACAGGTTCAACTGGCGGTTTTGTTGCATCTTTTTCAGGAAATTACCATTACAAATTTACTGGAACTGGTGATAGAAAAATGCAGAGTGTTCCTTTAGATTTGACAGGAAAAAAATCAATTTCATTTGATTATATTGTTGGTTTAAACACCAATGGAGCAGGAGAAACTTCACTACCTTCTCCATACGAGTACAGTAGTATAACTTCCAGTAACGGTATAAATGTATTATTCTCTACTGATTCTGGGGTTTCATGGCAAGATTCTACTGGTAGTTACCCAGGCCAATTAATAGGATATAAAATAAATTTATTTCACTCTTTCTCTAGTGCTTGGAGAACTATTGCTGTAGAAATTCCTGCTTCAGCTCAAACAAGTGGAGTTTTAGTTAAAATATATGATGGTAGAACTTATGGTGCAGGTGAAGAAGGCATAAACGAATATGGTATTGATAATTTTAAATTAAATACTGATTTTAATTACACAACAATACCGTTTGTATTTAAAGACTTTTCAATTGATATAGGTTCAAATACAGCTTCAGGCATTTTAACTACTGATGATTTAGAATTTTATAATTCATCAATCACAACAGCAAATACTAATGTAGCCACAATATGGGGTAGAATACACGACGAATATCTTTACAACACCTATAGAGGTTCTAACGTATATGTTCCTTCTAGAATACAGTTAAATGATGTGGAAAATTTTTCTGTTGCTAAAATACAATCTTTGTTTAGATTTGCAAATAATAAAACATATACTTTAGTAACAAATACCGCAAGGCCATATGAAACCAATCCTTGGACAAATTACCACATCAATACGGAATTTAAAAAAATTGATGTTGAGCAAATTGATTATATTTCACAAATTTCAGAAGATAGATGGCAAAAAGCTGAATTTGTTCGTAATATGGTTATTGGATTGAAAGAAGATGGGACTCTTTGGTCTTGGGGATGGAATGATAATGGTAAAGCGGGTAATGGTTCTGCACCAGGATTAGGTCCTAGTCCAACTCCAAATCAAATGGTTCAGGTCAACAGTTTAGAAACACAAAATTTAAAATGGACCGATTTCACAAGTTCAGCAAATACTGTACACGGAATAACAGAAGATAACAGATTGTGGAATTGGGGAACAAATGGAAGTTTCGAAGAATTTGGAGATGGAAACACCAGTACAACTTTAACTCATCTTCAGCCAATACAAATTGGCGGTTATCAGTCAGAATATGATTGGTATAAAGTTTCTGGACACAATAATTCTAGAATAGCACTAAAAAAGGATGGAAGTGCTTGGCATTGGGGCCGTGAAGATAATGTTGTTACTTCTGTTTCTTCTTCTCTTATAAGTGTCTACAACAATAATATAACCTCTTGGTCAAATACAGTTAATACTTATCCTTACTTTGGATTATATGACGAAGCTGTAACTTATACATATACTTCGGGCCCGCTTGGCTCAATATTAACTGTCGACAGTGTAGATGACCATTGGTACAATAATGCAAATGTTAATTTTTATCAAATACCCAGTTCAAACATATATGCTGTTAGTGCAAATTATGGTATTGAGCCTCCAGGAGGTACAGCACACGTTACGGATTATAAATGGAGAATTCATAGTTATGAACCTGGTCATACATTAAATTATTCTCCTGCTTCAAATAATACTGGCGCTTTAAATAATATGGGACCAATGAATCGTCCTGGTTCAAATTATCATTTGGTTTGTACTGGTAAACCAGAATACAAATATGCATCGAGTTATCCACATACTGGTGAAAATTACATTTTATTTGAACCCAAAGATAAACTATCGAGAATTTCTTTTAGTATGATTAAAGGAAATAATTATAATGGTTTGGGAGCTACCTTACAGCAAGGAGGAACTGGTACAAAATTTTTATCTTTAGAGGTTTTAGAAGGATATTCTCAATATAGTTCAAATGATTATGGCCAAGTTGGCAACGCATTTAGAATGGCAAATAATGACCCTTGGATTTGGCCTCGGGCAGCAAATAATATAAGCATACAAACAGTTCAATATGAATCATTAGAATTTCATAACTTGGATGACCCAGAATGGTGGGAATTTGCAAATATACAAATGGATACTATCACCACTCCAGGCCAAAATGAAACTTGGCAAGATTATGGACCTTTTTTTGTTGGAAGTTATAATTCAGGCGGAATGCAAACTTGGATTAGAATGAGATACATTTCAACGGAAGATGATAGTAGTCAAGAAGAATATTATAGTTATAATAATTTTGCTATAGACAATGTAAATTTTACTTGGCTTAATGATTCGGTTTATCCTATCCAATTGGTAGACTATAACTTTGAACAATTTGAAGTTGTTACTTGGAACAATGTAGCTTCTTGGAGTAATACTACTACTTCTTTTTACGGCCAGTCATCATCTCAAACAGAATCACCAATATTATTAGATTTTGGTTGGGAGTCTTTTGAATTTCCTACTTTGGTGGATAATGCAGGCGTACCTTATTTTAAATTCAATGAAATAACTCCTTCAGAAGGCAATATTTACACTAGAGATAGTTTTGGTGCAAACGTATCCGCTACTAATAATGGTCTTATGGTTTTTGAAGATGATACTAATAGAATTTATCGTTATAGTTTGAGTCCATTTTATTATCACGGTTATGTGAGTTTAGGTAGTACAACCGCCGAATTTGGAAGAATTGATTCCGCAGGTTCTATTTCTGCTGTTAGAAGTTCATTAGGTAATGTGCAACTTTATAATAATGAAACCGGACAACTTTACACTACTTTAAATTATTTGGAGTTTGGCAATTCATCATATAATACTTTTGGAAAAGATGTTGCCGTTTATGATCAATATGTAGCTATTATTGATACTAGATATGTTTATGTTTATCATGTTGGTAGTTTACAAAAGGTTTGTCAATATTATTTTGCATCAACAGTTAATAAAGTTGATATTCATGGTGAACATTTAGTTGTCGGTGTAGGAAGTAATGTTTATGTTTTTAAATTTTTAAATTATTTAAATGAACAAGGTCAAATTAACCCTGGATTTCAGTACTCTTATAATTTATCAATACCATCTACTTCCCAAACAATAAGAATTAATGATAATTATATTGCAATTTCTTATAATACTTTTTATGGTCCAACAATAAGAGTTTATCCGATAATTACTAATTCTCCTTTTGTTATTGGTAATTATTTTGAATTTCCTTGGAATGATTATTATGAATCAGGTTATAGTCCTATTTCAAACCGTAGTTTCGGTCTTGCTATGGAATTATCGGACAAAAATATATTAGTAACTTCTGAACCTAGAGCTGTAAATTATTCAAATACTGCTGTAGGTGTTGTTTTAGTATATGATTTAGACATAAGAAAGTTTTCTTATGCTATAGAAAATCCAAATCCTCCGGAAGGATTTAATGTCCCTCAATCGGACGTATTTGGTTCATCAGCAGATTTTTTTGGAAAATCTTTATCAATTAATCCAGAAGGAACACAATTAATAATTGGCGCACCGGTCGATAATTATTATTCCGTTAATAAGGTTGGTAAAGTTTATGTTTATAGATTAGGCTCTCAATATAATGATAAAAACTGGATTGACATTTCTTCCGGTATGAGCAACGGATTAGCTGTTAAAAATGATGGAACATTATGGGGTTGGGGAGAAAATAAAGACGTAAGAATTCTTTTAGACGAATTCGAATTAAATGATGCATCTACACCTGTTCAATTGTCTTCTTCTGGAGCTACTGATATAGCAATTGGAGATAAACATTTAGGTTATTTAAAGGGATCATTATATGTCTGGGGTGAAAATGATTGGGGACAATTAGGAACAGGAACTACATATTCAACTTCCACTCCAACAAGCATAGGTGTCGGTTTTGAAAAAATATTTTTTGGCCAAGATAGGTCTTTTGGAGTTAAAACTGATGGAACACTATGGGCTTGGGGTAGAAATACATATAGAGAATTGGGAATAGGTTCCGGAACTTTACCAGTTTCTAGTCCTGTTCAAGCTGGTTCAACAATTGGATGGAAATACGTTGATGCTAAAGCTCCAAGATTAACTGTAGGTGTTGATTCGAACAATCAAGTCCGTAAATGGGGCCAGTATATAAGTGGGCCGCCTCCATATACGACACCAATTACTAGCGCTCCAACTTTAGATAGTGATTTTGGTACAAATATAGAAAAAGTTGCGGTTGTACCAAAACCTCAGGCTAATACAATAATATTTGCTTTAGACACTTCGGGAAATTTATTTGCTAAAGGAACAAATAGCGAAAGATATTTTGGTTTTTGGGAAAAAAATTATGACATAGCTCAAATAAATTCTGGAAACCATCTTTTTTACGGACATTCTACTGATTTTTTTATTGATTCATCTGGAAATTTATTTGCTTGGGGTAGTAATGATTCTCACGGATTAGCAATTGGTTCCAGTGATGAGACTTTATATTACAGTACACCCGTTCAAGTTGGTTCAGGTTTTAAAACCGTAGCTTCAGCTCCAAGCACAACTCATCTTTATTCGTCATATGACAATTCAACATTTTGTCCTTGGAATTCTGCAAATAGAAACAAAGACGGAAAAAATATAATAAATCCCACTACAGGAGTTAAATTTTTACCTGGTTCTCAAACATTTTACGGTATATCTGATGTCGGACATTTAATGGTCTGGGGTAGTTGTAAAGGATTTAATGCTCAGGGAACCAACATTTATAGTAACGTATATTCTTCTCCTACAATATTAGACAACACACATAATTGGACTCAAGCGAGTTTAGGAACAAATCTTTTTGCCGCTATTGATTCAAACGGTTATTTGTTTTTAAGAGGTGACAATTATTGGTATGATGTTCCTGGCTGGTGGGGTTATTACATGAGAGATACTATTGGTAGACCTTGGCCACCTTTAAAAGATTTGAAACAACATTACAGAGACCATTATGGATTAAGTTCTAGTACGGTTGTACATTTAAACGATTTATTATTCCACCATACACCTGAAGATACCCTTCCTGTAAATGTTTATTGGGGTTATAATTTTAACAAATCTTCTTTCACACAGATAGGGACAGATACGTGGCAAAAATGTTTTGTTTCTTATAACTACCCTAGAATTCCATTAAATTATAATCTTACAGGTAGTTTTTTTGGTATATTCGCCAACGGTGGAGATGATTATGTTGACGAAAATACTTTTGTTCCTTCTGATGATATTTTTAATACATTTGGTGGAAAATTATATTTTAATAATCTTTTTGCAATAAAGAGTGACGGTACTCTATGGGTTGCAGGACCAAATTGTTATGGTGAATTGGGTGTGGGTGACATTCAACCCAGGTCAGTATTAACTCAAGTTGGAAGTTCAACATGGAGTCATATAACTTCAGTACAAGGAACTACATTAGGAATTCGTTCTGATGGTACTTTATGGTCTTGGGGTAGAAATACTTTTGGATGTTTAGGTTTAGGCCAAGAAGAAACTGTTTTACCTTTTGTTTCATCTCCAACCCAAGTCGGCACATCAAATGCTTGGAAAGACGTAAAAATCTTCACTCACTCGGAATCTTTGCCTGAAGCACAAGCATCAGATGGTTATCTTATTGATTATGATGATGATTATTTTACTGATTATTGGTTACCATATCATCCTTGGCCAGTTGATATAGTAGTGTATGCTGTCAAAACCGAAGATGATGGTAATGATAAAATTTATGGTTGGGGATATAATAGATATGTGACTACTGATACAACTGATTTTTCATATACAGGCAGTACACTATTTGGTAAAACGTATATTACTACAAATTCTTATAATTTAGATGGTTCTGGTGTTGCTAATGTGACTTCTCCAGATTCAATGGATGTAAGATATGGAGAATGGCCCGAACAATGTGAAGTTATACAGTTAGGAGATAAAACAGCTTTACTTAGAGATAAATTTTCAAATCAAAATACTAGAATTTATTGGGGAACATCAACGTGGGGTTTACAATCGGTAAACTCTACTCAAACTTCTGTTGGACAACCGGGGTCTTTTTTAGGAGATTTTGAGGATTATGTTACAACTCACGAATTTAAAGAATCTTGGCCAATTATTTTTAGAACGGATGAAGATTCAGTTATTCAAATTGCTCCACAAAAAACTTGGTTGGATATAGAATCTGGAAATAATGAAATTTACGCTGTTGAAAGTGGAACAGGAGATATCTATAGATTTGGATATATGAGAGGTCCATTAATAAAAGGTTCTGGAGGGTTTAGTAATGTAATACCTACTTATTTTACTTCCGGTTACGGCATCGATCAATCATATTTTGGTTTAAAAACTGGTTCTTTAGACTACGATGTTTATGCGTGGGGCTCGCCAAGGGCCGGTAAATTAGGAAACGGAGAACATAGTGCAATTACTGTAAGTGATGCTTCTCCTTTTGTTTGGACAACAGAAGTTTCTAAAATATTAAGCACAGATACGAACACATTATATTTAACGAGCTCAGGTCAAGTTTATACTTTAGGTGTAGCTGATTCTATTGGTTATCTCGGTAATGGTAAAGTGAAGTATTCTTTAGAACATTATGGTGAAATATATTCTTATCCCGTTCAAATTGGTGATGATACAAATTGGTCAAATGTGAAAACAGGAAATTATCATGCAGCTGCTTTGAAAGAAGACGGTACTTTGTGGACTTGGGGACTTGGAGCAAATTATAAGTTGGGATTATTTGGTAGTTCGAATAGGTCTAGCCCAACACAAGTTACCGAAGGACCGACAACAGGAAGTAATTATTGGAGTACTATTGAAGATTTAGATTCTTCCAAAACACTAACAAAAAGAGCTGACGATTCTCTGTGGATTTCTGGAACAGATGATTTAACTTTATATTATGATTCCCTCTATTATTTTGATTTGATTGGAAATTATGGAGGACTAAGAAATGTTAGACAATTACCAGAAAGATTTGGTAAATTTAAGAAAATAGTTTCTCTAAGAAATCTTGTTGTTGCTATATCTAAAGATGATGGCTCACTTTGGTATTGGGGTAAAAGTATTAAAAAGGTGCCTGGAATAGATGATAACTCCACTTGGAGTGAACCTAGTAGATTTACATTCAGCTTAAATTTTGATAAGAAAAGACCTAAACCACCTTCTATAGGATGGACAGATGTGCATATTGCACAAGTTTATGGAACTGATTATGATGGTAGTTTATCCACTAACGATGCAACGTGTTACTTTAATATGGTAGCACTACATGAAACAGAAGGTGCTTGGATTTGGTCTAAAAACTGGACTGGAGAATATGGGTACAACGATACGACATCAATGGAAGAATGGGTTACAGAACCTATAAACCAAACAAAACTTTTACCAGGCGATTCTGGAGCTAATTTTTATGATATTTCAAAATTACCGGACCCATGGTCTAACGATGCAAATACTACTTTGGGTAAAGGTATTGTAGAAACGCAAAATTGGAAAACTGGAAATTATTGGAAAAAAGTTCAAGTGGGTATTAAATCTGCTGAACATTTAAACTCTAATTGGTATGCTCCTAATTTCACCAATTTTTATATGGACAGCGGTGAAGAATGGCACGATTTTACTAGAAGAGCAGGATACGTTTATGCTTTGGACCGAGACAACAATCTTTGGGTCTGGGGAGGAAACTACAAACACGCTTTAGGTAAGTACTGGATAAATGACCATTTTGGTACTGTTGACAGCTATTTACTTTATAATGAAAGTAGCATAAAATTTATAAGTCTATCAACTAGAGCCTTACCGCCTGCTTTTTTCGGTCTCTCTCCGCAAAACCATTTTTATCATGGCGCAGATTATTATAATCATAGTTCGACACCAGTTTTGGTTGGTTATGGCTATAGTGAAACTTCCGGGAGTAATTGGACGTATAACATCGATGAGAAAAATAGTTTTGATTTAGGTGTAAAAGATTTTTGTTTAAGTTATACATTGGATAATATAATTTTAACATTAGACAATAAACTTTGGACACCAAACACCAATTCTGGTCTTACTAATTCTGGCCATACAGAACAATGGATTTATAGAGATTATTTTTTACCTAGATTGTTGATTTCTGAAAATGTTGAAAAAATATTTTCTGGTGTTGATAACTTTGCTATGATAAAAGAAGATGGGACTCTTTGGATGTGGGGTTATGGAACTTATGGTAAATTAGGAACAAATAGTACAACATATCAATCAACACCAACTTTAGTTTATACTCCAATTAATAATTGGAAAACAATTTATTGTGGAGAAAATCATACAATTGGTGTGACTGAAGATAATTATGTTTATGGTTGGGGTAAAAACGAAAATGGAACTTTAGCTCAAGGTGATATTGGTGATAATGAAGTTTATTACTCCACACCAGTATTAATTAATTATAGAAATTATTTCTCGGAACAACAATCAACATATACTACTTCAAAAAATTATATTAGTGTTGAAAAAATTAAATCGAATACTACAGGAACAATTTCGATCGATTCAACCACACAATTATATGGTAAAGATGTTGGTTCTATTGATGTTCCTGGATTTTTAACGCAAACTGTTATAACAACAAAAGAAGAAGAAACTTGGATTAGAACACAAAATGTTGAAGGTACAATTTATTACGGAAATACATGGACGCATTTGGATGGTTTAGACACTACAATAACTCCTGCAAAATCAAATAGTAATGTAATAATACAACTTTCATTACAATATGATTATCCAATAACTGGAGATGGTTATAGTAATGCTTGGTCTAATGTGGTGACTTGGGATAATAGTAAAATAAATTGGTCAAACACTATTTTACAATGGAGTAATACATCAATATGGCAAAACACTATTGATTCTTGGACAAACACAGTTGCAACTTGGGACAATGTATCTACTGGTAGTACAACAGATGTAGGCTGGGCAAATTCTAGTTGGTTGAATGTGATAGTTAGTGCCAACGGGCCCGGTACCGGCACCGGCGGAGCAGCAGGTTCTTCTGTTAATTCGTTTTATCATTTAGAATATGAAGGCGCTGCCGGTTCAGTCCGAGAGTATGGTTTTTATGACATGGGATTGTCTGTTGCTCCAACAAAAGTCAAATTTAAAATTATAAAAGGTAATGGAACAAACGGTCTGGAAACTCCAGACGCAAATGAATATTTACTGGTACAAGTCAGAAGTTATGACGCCACCTTAGGTACATTTGGCAATTGGGTAACAGTTTATACTGACGAGACTGATTTTACTAGAAGTTCACTTTTTTCTTGGGGTGAAGAAACCGTATCTTTAATACATTCACCAACGCAAGAGAACAACAACGCCCAGCATATAAGATTTCTTCAATTAAATCATAGTGGTCTTACTTATGACAATTATGCTATAGATGACATTACATTTATTTTTGACACCGAGGTAGCCGCTTTTGGTTCTGGTGGACAAGAAATACTCGTATCAGATTTTGAAAACAATAGTTTACAAACAAATGTTAATATTGTAATTCAGAATATAGTTTGGACTAATACTCCTCTAACTTGGGATAATACCATTGACTCCTGGACAAATACTCAAATATGGAATAATGTTCAGACAGCTTGGTCAAATGTTTGGTTAGGAGGTTGGAATAATGTTTCAACCACAAACTCCACATTTTTATATGAAACCAATAAAAATTATGGGGAAATTAAGATTCGTTTGAAGAAACAAGGTAAATTACTAACTAATGCTTTAGGTGTAACTACAGTAAATTCATATGATGATACAGGGTCGTTCGGTATTTCTGAAACAAGGTCTAATTATCAGCAATCCTCTTGGTTGTCTGTTTATCACTCAAATACAGAAGCTACCTATGCGGTTTCTGGAACATTAACCGGAATGTTCATTGACAATCTTTCACCAGAAGACTTTTTATATGATTATGGTACTGTTTCATACACACTAGAGGTTGGTGGCACAGATTCAGGAAATTTCTTTAGAATTCTTCCAAACAGTACTTTAAAAGTCATTGAAGTCCCGGCAAAAGACTAAATACTAAATTAAATGGAATAAATACCAAAATGACCACACTCTCAACAGAAAAAACATATTCTAAAGGATTCAGAGACTTAGACCTATCCTTTCAGATACATCCTGTCAGGAAAGATATCAATGTACATAAAGATGAATATGCGGTCATAAATTCAGTAAAAAATTTGATTTTAACTAATCATTATGAGAAGTTTTTTCATCCAGAAATTGGAAGTAACATTAGACGGTTATTGTTTGAAAATATAGATACAGTTATTGCTTCTCAAATAGAGAAAGAAATTGAAGAAACTATATTAAATTTTGAACCTAGAGTTCAAATCTCAAATGTAGTGGCTCTACCTTCACCTGATGATAATCGATATAATATTGAAATGGAATTTTTTATTATCAATGTTGCAAGTCCAATAAAAATTAATTTCTTTTTAGAACGGATAAGATAAGATGGCAGACCGTTTAAGAGTTACCGAACTTGATTTCGATTCAATCAAGACAAATTTAAAAACTTTTCTGAATCAACAGTCTCAATTTACTGACTATGATTTTGAAGGTTCTGGTTTAAATGTTTTAATTGACATTTTGGCATATAATACCCACTACAATGCTTACTATTTAAATATGGTGGCTAATGAAGCATTTTTAGATACAGCATTACTTCGTGATTCTGTTGTGTCTCATGCTAAGAGTTTGGGTTACACTCCATATTCAAAATCTGCAGCTAAGGCCTCGATAAGTTTTTCCACTGGAACAGGTTCTCATAAATTAACAATACCAAGAGGTTTTTCTTTTTTATCAAATCAAATTGATGGAAAATCATACAATTTTGTTGTTATAGAAGATATTACAAGTACTGCAGCTTCCGTTGGCGGGTCATTGGGAGGATATACTTTTCCCGAAATTTTTATTTATGAAGGACAATTTGTAACTTATAGTTATACACAAAATGACAGTACAAATCCAAAATCTATTTTTACAATAGAAGATTCCAATGTCGATATTTCTACGATTAAAGTTTATGTAAAAGAATCTTCAGTTAGCACAGAATCTGTTTTATATAATTTATCTACTGATGTTTTAAGTGATTCTAATTCATCCAATGTTTATTATATACAGGAAGGAAAAGCTGGAAAATATCAAATATATTTTGGTAACGGAATAGTTGGTAAAAAAGTTCCTGACGGCGGCGTTGTAACAATAACGTATCTGGTAACAAATGGTTCAGAAGCTAATGGCGCCGATTCATTTAAAGCTACGGACACTTTGACCGATAGTAATAGTATTCTATTCACAAATTTTACAATTACAACAAATTATGCTGCAGCCGGTGGTTCTGATAGAGAAACTGTTGATTCGATAAAATTGTTAGCTCCAGCACAATATGCTTCTCAAAACAGATTAGTTACAAAAACAGATTATGGTTCATATTTAAAAAGAAATTATTCTGCGGCTGATTCTGTTTCAGTTTGGGGTGGTGAAGACCAAGTTCCAAAAGTTTATGGTAAAATTTATCTTTCCATAAAACCTAAACAAGATTTATTCATATCAGAAACAGAAAAAACTAGATTGATTGAAGAAGTTTTAAAACCAAAAACAATTATTGGTACAGATATAGAAATAGTGGACCCGGATTATGTTTTTATTAAAGCTGTTACAAATATTTTGTATGATAAAAATAAAACAAGTAAAACTGAAACTGCTTTGAAAGCTTTAATTGAAAATACAATTTTATTATATAAAAATGAAAATATAGATAAATTTGAATCCACTTTTGTAACTTCAAAATTGCAAAGATATATTGATTCAACTGACAGTTCTTTTGTTGGTTCTGAAACTTTAATTAGATTAGAAAAAAGAATTACACCTCAATTGAATAAAAATTATTCGTATAATTTTAATTATGGCATTCCTTTATATCGTGGGACAATATTAGATGGATTAAAAACAAACGAATTTAATTATCTTGATGGAACAATCCAAAGGGTTTGTCAAATAGAAGAAGTTCCACAATCATTTACTGGAGTGGAAAAAATACAAATTACAAATTCTGGTTATGGTTATTCAACGACACCAACGGTAACAATAACAGGAGATGGTAGTGGTGCTACAGCTCAAGCGGTTATAGTTAATGGAAAAATCGATTCAATTATAGTCACGAATAAAGGTTCAAATTATACTAAAGCTCTAGTTACTATTTCTGGAGGAAATGGTTTTGAAGGAGAAGCAACTGCTGTAATTTCAAACGAAGTAGGAACACTTAGACTCTTTTATTATGATACAAATTCAGAAAAGAAAATTATTAATTCAAATATAGGAACTGTAAATTATAACACAGGCGAAGTTTTTATCAATGATTTAAAGATACAATCAATTATTTCTGGTAATTATTTGAAAGTTGATATTCAACCAAAGAGTTCTATAATTGAATCTCAGAGAAATACAATCATAACAATAGATGAAGAAGATTCTTCTTCAATAATAACAAATTTTGAAATTCTATAATGTCTACAGATTTAAAAACTTCAGTACACATAAATTATCAACTTCCTGAATTTATAAGAGAAGAATATCCTCTGTTTAAATCTTTTATGGAGGCATATTATGAATTTTTGGAAAATAAACAAAATGGAATTGATAATGATTTAATTACTAGGGGAAAAAATTTAAAAAACATTTCCGATATTGATTTATCTTTAGATGAGTTTGAACAACAATTTATGCAAACTTATGTAAATCTTTTTCCTCAAAATACTGAAGTCACAAAAGATTTTTTGATTAAAAATGCTTTAGCTTTATACAAAGCAAAAGGTACAGAAAGTTCATTTAAATTTTTATTTCGTTTATTATTTAACGAAGAACTTGAATATGAAAGACCTTCAGACAATATATTAAAAACATCTGATGGTCTATGGAAAGTAGAAAATGCATTTAGGGTTCATCTATCGGGCAACGAAATTTCTCAAACTATTATAGCTGATGGTGAAACTTTGTACTTTGATATGTTATATTCGTTAATAGATGACCATTGGACATATCGGACATTATTTATTGATGGTGTGGATTATGGTGGCCTTTCCCTCGGCGATTCTGTAACACCTGGGTTTTTATATTTTTCCATTCCTGACCAACAAAAGCTTTTTCTCATGCAATGGCGTGTAGGTACCCCGATTAACACGCCAGTACCAGAAGGAACAGAACTAAAAATATACTATAACGATTTTCAAAATTTTAATCCAAAAATATTTAATAATAAAAAACTTACAGGAGTATATTCTGGAGCTTCTTTTGTTATTGAAGATGCGGTTATAGAAAATTATTTGGAAAACAAAACTATAAAATTTACATTGGACAGTAAAAGTTTAAATGGAAATTTTATTAGAAATGAACCAGTAGAAATATCTACATATAATGATTTTAACAAACCCGTCACGGTTAGATTGAATCATTTTTCGGGTATAAAAAATATTAGTATAGATTCTTCTGGACCATATTCAAATTCATATAATGTTGGTGACCAATTGTCTTTTAATACTGGTGAAGATTTGTGGGTAGATTGGCAACTTGTACAGATTGGATTAGAAAATTATCTTTATAAAAAAACAAAACCAAGTGCGGTTGTTCAGTCTGTTGATTCGTCTGGAAAAATACAAAGTGTATTACTAACACGTTCTGGCCGTAATATAAATGAAGTTTTTTCTGTAAGTTCTCCTGATTACGGAGATTCAAATGCAAGTTTTACTGCTTCTTTGACGGACGTTATTGAATCTTTACCAGGAAATTATCATTCAGAAAAAGGTTTGTTATCTTCACCGTACAATAAAATACAATCTCAGACATATTATCACAATTATTCTTATATTACAACATCTAAAATTGAATTTAGTAAATATAAAAATATATTTAAAAGTATTTTACATCCAGCTGGATTTCAACAGTATGGTGATTGGTATAAATTATCAACTTTGGATGAAAAATCAATTCAAACTGTAGGTGTAACAACAAACACTTTTTCTGGATTGGTTTCGGTTCAAAATAATAGTCCTTATATTACAGGAATAGGAACAGATTTTACTGCTTCAGTTATTTACTTGCCCGGAACAAATATATCGGTTAACGATGAAGAAAAAACTGTTGTAAGTGTAATTGATTCTTCCAATATAGAGGTCGATTCAGTATTCACAGCAAATGCATCTAATCAAGAACTTATGTTACATATTACCTAATAACGAGAATAAATAGAAATTATGACATCGAAAACATTTCAATCTTTCAGCTTCAATACAGCTGAGCAATTCAAAGAAAGCTTTTTTGAGGCTGCGCCAACAATTACTTATGTTTTTGTGGGTAACCACGTTCCTTGGCCGGACGAAAATAATCCTCCTGTCGTTTTAGGTTCTCTTAATTATGAGAAAGATGCCTGGGATAATATGTTTGCTGCAAAGAAAATCACAGGAAATGACGTTGAATTGGTTGTGCCTTGGGCCGAATGGTTTTCCGGAAATACTTATAAACAGTACGACAATACTTTAGAAACACAAGAACTGTTGAGTGCAAATACGGATGCAGGTATAGATCAGATGTATGTTATTACTGATGAAAGAAATGTTTATAAATGTCTTAGTAATAATCAAGGTATAGCATCAACAACAAAACCATCAGGTGATTATACCTCATCTAACGGCACAATAACTATGGCCGATGGATACATTTGGAAATATATGTTCAATGTTCCAATTTCAAATCGTTTTTTTGCAAATACTGAATGGTTTCCAGCACCTACAAGTTCAAGTCGGCAAGGTTTTAATGTAGACAGTACTGGTGTTGTTGATGGACAAATAACTACTATAGTTGTTGAAAATGAAGGATCAGGTTACAGAAAAGTAAATTCAAATTCAAATCTTTATATTGCTGGTCAAACATCTTTAGGGTTTGCAAATACAAATTATATTACTGAAAATATGGCTGTTTCTGGTATTGGTATTCCTGGTGGAACTTACATTACCTCTGTTGATTCTTTAACGAAAACAGTTAATCTTTCAATGGCAACATATTCTGCTGGCGGTGGCAGCACATCTGGAAATACAATATTCATTACACCAAGATTTTTCATTGAAGGTGATGGCACAGGTTGTGAAATAGAACCAATATCTAATACCTTAAACTTTTCATCTACAATAGCTTCTATAAATGTAATAAGTTTTGGTACTGGTTATACGAGAGCAAATGTTGTTACTTCTGGCGCCGGCACAAATTTTTCTGCCAGAGTTATAACTGGTCCTAAATTTGGTCATGCATATAATCCTGCAAAAGAATTAAATGCAAATAATGTTATGGTCAGAGTTAGAGTAGGAGAATTAGATTCTACTGAAGGTGGATTAATTAGAGATGATACTTCTTTTAGACAAATAGGAATGGTAAGGAATCCATATAAATATGGACAAACAGTTACAACAAATAATGAAAATTCTAATACGGTAATTTCTCAAACAACTGATTTGACTGTAGTTTCTGGTTCCGTTTATACACAAAATGAAATTGTTTATCAAGGAACAGATTTGGCCAATGCTACATTTTCTGGTTTCTTACAATCGGAAGAAAGTAATGTTTTAAAAATTACTAGAGTAAAAGGAACTCCAGCAATAGGAACAGCTGTTGTTGGAGAAACATCAGGTACTTCCAGGTCTTTACTTTCTATTAAAAATCCAGAGTTTGAACCTTATTCTGGTGCTGTGATATATATGGAAAATAATGAGAAAGTGGAAAGAACAGAAGGTCAATCAGAAATAATAAAATTTGTCGTTAGATTTTAGGAAAAAATATGGCACTTGTACAAAACTTTAATGTAAATCCTTATTACGATGATTATGACGAAGATAAAAAATTTCTTCGTATGTTGTTTCGTCCAGGTTATTCTGTTCAAGCAAGAGAACTAACTCAATTACAAACTATTTTACAAAAACAAGTAGAAAGATTTGGTAATCACATTTTCACAAGCGGTTCAACAGTTTCAGGCGCAGAAATTCAAATTTCAACCAGTCGTGTTTATCATAAATTAGAAACAACAACCAGTGCCGGGAATGCTATTGATGTCAATAACTTTCTAGGTAAAACAATAGGAAATGCTCATGCTTTGGCTTCTGGTGGAGGTTTAGGTAAAGTAATTGCTGTTTTTGAAGCAGAAGGCTCCGACCCTCCCACAATTATTGTTTCCTACACTACAGGTTTAGAATTGGTTGATGGTGAAACATTCTTCACAATCGATGATGATTTATTTGAAGCACGTTTAGTTTCTTCAAGCTCTTCTGGTAAATGTTCTGTCTGTCAAGTTGGTGAAGGAATTCTTTACATTGAAGGTTTTTTTGTTAAAATTAATCCTCAAACATTAGTACTAGACAAATATACTAATGATAGTACATATCGTGTTGGTATTCAATATGATGAGTACATAGTTGATTCTGCTTCAGACACATCACTTTTAGACCCGGCTCTAAACGCTTCAAATTATCAAGCTCCTGGTGCAAACAGATATAAAGTTGAATTAACTTTAGCAAAAAGATTAATTAATTCTACAGATGATACGAAGTTTTTTGAGTTTAAAAGAATTATAAATGGTGAAACTACCAAAACAAGAGATAGTACAATTTATTCAGACCTATTGAATTATATGGCTGAAAGAACTTATGATGAATCTGGTAATTATACAGTAAATCCATTTAAAATTTATTTAAAAGACCATGTTCCTGCAATTGGAGGAACTTCTGATGAAACCAAATTTACAGCAAAATTGAGTGAAGGTCATGCATACGTTAGAGGATATTCTGTTGGTAAAAAATCTTCAACAAATTTGACTATAGATAAAGCAAGAGATGTTCAATCTGTACAGAATTATAATATTAATACACCTTATGGAAATTATTTAACTGTTGCTAATACAAAAGGTTTATTTGATATTAGTGAAATGGCTACATATGATTTACATATTGTTCAGCCTCAACAACTAGAATTAGCAAATACGAGAACTTATGAAAATTCAAAAATTGGAACAACTCGTATTAGAGAAATTGAATATGATTCTGCTGTTGATACTACTAATGGTGAAACACACAAACACCGCCTATATCTATTTGACACGAGATTTATTCCATTTACAGGAAATCCAGTTGCAGCAACAACAAATTCAATAACATTACCGCTAAATGGTTATTCTTCTGCTGTTACTAATGCATATGTTGGTGCTACAATAAGAATTTCTGCCGGTACCGGTGCTGATAATGTAAAACACACCATTACTTCATATGCACCAGTAACAAGAATAGCAACAATTGAAGATAACTTTTCAACAACACCAACTTCAGGTTCAACATTTGTTATTGATTATAATATTAAAGATATTGAATCAGTAGCTAAAATAAATGCTGCTGTTAAAATTATTAGTTCTGCTAATGTTGCTAATGCTAATAAAGTTGATTCTTTAGCTTCTGGAGATACTTTTTATTCTGAAACGGATGGTAAAGGTTTGGTCTTTAGAGTTCCTCAAAGTTTTGTTGAATTTGGAATGACAGATAAACAGTTCAGAGGAAAATATGTTTGGAAAAACGTACAAGTTACTTCTGGTCTTGCCTCAATATCAACAGGTTCAATATCAGCAACAAATTTGACAAACAGAGCTTTTGTTGGTACCGGTGGTTTATCGGATTCTGTAAAAAGAGAACATTTTATTGTGACCGCAAATACAATGGGTGCAGCTACAGCATTTACAAATGGTGAATTGATTCCAATGGATAGTTCACTAACAAGGAATATTAGTGTTAGTCCGTCAACAACTGCATCATTTAATTTTAACACCTCTCAAAACTTTACTGTTGATATTGTAGCTACTGTTGATTTTAACTCGGCAGAACAGAAAACAAAAACACTTGTTACTGCCAATACAACAGTTGTTGGACCAGGAACTTCTTATTCTGTAGGAGGTTCAACTGTTTATCCTGACGATGGACAAATAGCAATACCCACACCAAATAAAATTCCAGGAAGTTCAGACAGTTTGTATACATCTGATATTTTTAAATTGGAAGGAAAATTTCAAGAAGAATATGGATATTTTTCCACAATTACAGGCGGAATTACAAAACGCAGTTCATTTAGAGTTATCGATTCTTTAAATATATCTAATCCAGTTTCAAATGCAGATTTGTCTGACACTTCTAAAGACATTACAGATAGATATATTTTAAATGATGGTCAAAGAGATGAATATTATGACCACGGTTCAATTACATTGAGACCTGGTTTTCCTCCACCAACAGGACAAATATTGGTATTATTTAATTATTTTGACCACGGTAGTGGTACAACAGGTTATTTTAATTTAGATTCCTATAATCAAAACACTTCTTTAGATTCAGTAGAATCAGTAAGATACGCTAAGATTCCTTTGTTTAGAAGTCCAACTTCAGGAAAAACATACAAGTTAAGAGATTGTATTGATTTTAGACCTAGAAGAACAGATAGAGACACAAGTATACCTAATTTCGAATTGACTGGTATATCTATACCCAAGTCTGGTGAATCTTTGGATTGTGATTATTCTTATTATTTACCTAGAATAGACAGAATCGTTATTCGAGATGATTTGAAATTTGATGTTATTAGAGGAATACCTGCTATAACTCCTCAAACACCAAACGAGCCACCAAACGCAATGACATTGTATACGTTGAGTGTTTTTCCATTTACATTTTTTCCAACAGTTGATACTCAAGTTAAATATGTCGAAAATAAACGATATACGATGCGTGACATTGGTAAGTTAGAAAAGCGTATTAGTAATTTGGAATATTATACATCTTTAAATACTTTAGAAAAATCTACTCAAGACTTAACGGTTTTGGATAGTAACGGATTAGAAAGATTTAAAAATGGTATTTTAGTTGATGCTTTTAGAGGACACCAAGTTGGTGACGTTACTAATTTAGATTACAAATGTTCAATTAATGCTAAAGGTGGAGAATTAAGGCCTTCGTTTACACAAAAGGGTTATAATTTTCAAGTCAATACTTCAATAAGTACTGTAACGACACATTCTGGTGTTATTTCTTCACCAGCTTACACAATTCAACCTTTAATAGAACAGAATATAGCCTCAAAGAGTTTATCTGTTAATCCTTTCACACTCAATAATTATATTGGCACAATTAAATTTTGGCCTGCTGGAGATTTTTGGATTGATACAGAGACTAGGCCAGATGTTTTAATTAATTTAGATGGCGAAAATGATGCTTGGGAAGCAATTGGTGCTGCATTTGAAGATTTACGGCCAGCTGGTTTTGAACAGAATTGGGATCCTTGGAGTGCAAATTTTGCTGGTAAATATCAAGAAGACACCGTAACTACAACACAAGATTATTCAGAAGGTTATTTAGATTATCAAGACACAATTGAAACTACTTATGGTATTCAATATTATTCTAGAGAAAGAACTGGTACACAAAACACTATTGTTCCCGAAAGAGTATATGCTGATATTGGTAGAAGGCAAGTAGATTTGAGTGTCATACCTTATATTAGAGAACAATACATTTACGCTAAAGTTACTGGATTAAAACCTAACATTTATCATTACATTTATGGTGAACAAGGTGATGATGATGACACAAAATATTTTGAACATCCTTCGGTTGCTTGGTTATATGATGTTAATGGTATTTTTAATGATAAGTATGGAATTTTTGAAGAAGTGACATCCAGTAGTGGAGGAACGGCAAGGGTCATGAAAGCTTCAACAAGAAGTTGGTCATTGGAAAGTCCATTCATATATCTTTCTGATGTTAGAGGTGATTGGAATCTAAATGACACAATTACTGGTTCTGTTAGTGGAAGTACTGCAAAAATTGATGTTATGTTTTGGAATAATGGTAACGTCATTTCTTCTGGTGCTAACACATTAGAGATGGGTTCAGGTGCTCCATACGATGACCTTTATGTTGATGTTCCAGCCGAATATGCAGGATTAACATTCAATTCTGGTTCCAAAACTTTAGAAGATGCAAAAACCGTTAATGAATTTTATAACGTAAGAATTATTTCGGGTACAGGTATTGGTCAACAAAGAACAATTACTGCATATAATGGAACAACAAAAGTTGCGACATTAGATTCCAATTGGGATGTTCAACCTGATAGCACTTCTAGATGGTCGGTCGGTAGATTGCAATCGGATGACCACGGTGAATGCCACGGCAGATGGTTTTTACCAAATTATTCACCCACAACATATGATAACGGTAGACGATATTTAACAGGAACTAGATTAATCAGATTCACAGATTCTTATTTAAATAATCCTTTAGCTTGTTCATCTATGGCAGAAGAAAATTGGATTGCTCAAGGTGTTTTGAATACTGTTGAAAATGTAACAGTTTCTGTTCGTGTACCAACAATTGTACCTGTGCAAATTTATGACCTGGAAGAAAATTATACATACGAATCTTCGGTTGTTGATACTGAAGTTGTGGGTACAGTTTTAGTTAAAGATCGTACTCCGCCGCCTCCATCAGCAGGTAGTGGATGTAAAATTATCTGTGCTCAAATGTCCGATTTAGGATTTTTCTCGCCTGAAATCAATGATGCGGACCAAAGATTTGGCAGAAGATTACAAAGAAGATTTCCAAGAATTTATAATGGATACGTTTATTGGGCAAAAACTATTGTTGATTGGAACAAAGGAAAAGGTCCAAATCTGTATCTTTGGGACATGAAAGATAATGGTGAAATGCAAAAAAATATTTCTTTGTATATGACACAGGAGTTAGCAAGACCTTGGTCGCAAGAAATGGCCAAATTGGAAGGAGTTAAAACAAACACCTCGATTACAGGTAAATTTATATTCTGGTTTGGTTTCTTAATCTCTGCTCTTGTCGGTTTATTTAAGCCTGATATAACAAAATCGGATTCTAAACTAAAAGGTTATACAATTTTGACCATTATGTTGACAATGTTTACCGCAATTAAATTTGTCAAGTTAATCGGTAAACCATTTGGTTTTTTAAAAAATTTAAAACAAAAATTAATTAGGAATTAATATGGCCGGATTTATTGACCCAGTAGCGCAAACATTTTTTGTTGATGCAGGACTTCATCGTAAAGGTGTTTATGTGCATAGTGTTGATTTGGTGTTTTATAGAAAAGACACCACAACTTATCAACCTTTTAAACTACAATTAAGACCTACAGTTAATGGTTATCCACATTCTTCTATGATACACAGTAGTGCTTCTTTAGGTGAAGTTTCTTTGTTGCCTGAAGATATTAATATCGTAGATTTGGAGACTACAGTTCCCAATTTGAATAATTCGAATCATTATACTAGATTTGTATTTGGAGCTCCTGTACACTTATTACCTGGTGAACACGCTATAGTGATGTATACAAATTCAGATAATTATTCGGTGTATGTTTCCGAAATTGGAGATGTTAGATTAGGCGATACAACAGGAAGAAGAATTGATAAACAGCCTTATGTTGGTTCTTTTTTCAAATCCCAAAACGGTTCAACGTATACAGCTTCACAAGAAATTGACTTAATGTTTAGAGTTAATTTTTGTCAATTTTCAAATGTTCAAAAAGTTCTTTATGCTGACAATGTTTTTCCAGAAGCTAATTTAGAATATGATATTGTAAAATTAACTTCACGAGATTTAAGTTTTCAAAATACCAGTATAAGTTATTCTTATTTGGGTACATCAAATACAACTTTGACATTAGGTTCCACTTACGATGATATCATTTTAGAAAAAGATGATTATTTAAATGAACGTAATATAGTATTAAATGACAAGCTTTCATTTCGAATTAAAGCTTTAATGAGTACAGAAGACCCAGATGTTGCTCCAATTGTTGATGTTGAAGGATTAGGACTCATTTCAACAAAATATCATATCAATGATTGTGGATTGCAAGCGTCTAATTTTTCCATTACAAATCCTGGTTCTGGTTATTCAGCTAATGTTAATTTAACTATTACAGGTTTAAATGGCCAAGGTTCTGGAGCTGTTGCTAAAGGTGTATACAATTCCGTAACAGGAAAAATTGATAGTGTTGAAGTAACCAATCCTGGAAGTGGATATGTTGATGGTATAACAGTAACTCCGGCATCAGGTTCTGCTACGTTTTATATTGAATCAGAATTAGATAATAAAGGTGGCCCAGCTTTGGCTAGATACATTACAAGAAATGTAACTTTAAATGATGGTTTTGATGCTAATTATATTAGAGTTATATTAGATGGTTATCAACCTCAAGACTCTACAATAGAAGTGTATTATAGAGTTTTAGCTGATGAGGATCCAACATTTTTTACAGATAGACCTTATGTTAGAATGAGAAATGTTCAACAAGGCAATGAAAATTTATTAAATTCTACAAGAGCTTCTATTCCAGGACAATTTATAGAATATCTGTTTATACCTGAAACCGATGACACTTCTTATATTAGTAATCAAAATGGTATTTTATATAATACATTCAAAACATTTTCTATTAAAATTGTTATGAGAACTGCAAATCCTGCTCGAACTCCTATAATTAAAAACTTGAGAGTATTGGCATTAGCACCATGAGTACCGTAGATAATACAATTGTTGTACAAACAGAAGATAAAAATCTTTTAAGAGATACTAACTCTAAAGGATTGTTGTTTAATAATAAAGCAGAATTGCAAAAATATCAATCTAGAAAAAACTTTATGGCCAGTATTAAACAAGAGAAAATGCAAGAGAATTCTAGAATACAAAAATTAGAAAATGAAATGAGTGAAATTAAAAACTTACTTCTTCAACTAATAGAAAAAGAGAAATAAATGGCCGGATATTCAGAACTTACGATAGAACAAGGAGCCACGTTTTCTACTGATATCACAATAAGTGAACCATCAGGAGACCCTATAAATTTGTCTGATTACACAGCTTCTTCTCAAATGAGAAAATCTTATTATTCAAATACTGCGGTTTCTTTAAACGCAACAGTTTCAAACCCCACTTCTGGAATAGTTACAATTGGATTAACTGCGGCTCAATCGGCAAATGTTAATCCAGGAAGATATGTTTATGATGTAATTATTACTCGAAATTCTAATGTTACCAGAGTGGTTGAGGGTATTATAACGGTGTTGCCATCAGTAACGAGGTAAAAAATGCCTATAAATGTTACAATAAACACGACATCGAACCAACAAGTTCAATTAAAACCGCCTCCGAAGACTCAGGTTACTGTTTCGAACGCTAGACAACAATATGAACTGAACGATTTAGTTGACGTTGATACGAGTGGTTCCGACAACGGAGAAGTCTTACAGTTCGATTCGGCAAATAATAAATACATCATAGCGGAACCAACAAATTTAAACTCAAATAACATTACCAACGTAAATGGCGGTCTTTTTTAATAGGAAATAAAAATGGCAAACACAGTAATTCAGTTAAAATGGTCGGAGGTAACAAACACTCCAACAACACTAAATGTCGCTGAACCTGCTTATTCAAATATTTCCAATAAACTGTTTATTGGATTATCAGATTCTAGTGTAATTGCCATTGGTGGTAAACATTATACAGACATTATTGATGCGGCTACTGCACAAGACACAGGAGATACCTTAGTTTTAAGGGATGCAGATGGTTCTTTTAGTGCAAATATAATTACTGCTAATGGTATTACCGCTAATATAACCGGTTCAGCAGATTCTCTAACAACACCTAGATGGTTTAATATCAATGGTGATGTTGACGATTCAAATACAAGTTTTAATGGCACGGCTAATGTTGACATAACCTTAGAATTAAAGAATACTGGTGTTACTGCTGGTGATTATGGTGGATCTTCAAACATTCCTGTTTTTAATGTCGATGAAGACGGTCGAATTGTTTCTGCTGCCAATGTTAGTATCACAACATCTTTAGGTATTGCGGCTAATACTGGAACCGATAGTATTGCTCTTGCTACCGATACACTCACCTTTGAAGGTTTAGATGGTGTTGTTACTGAAATTGATGCTACTGCAAATAAAGTTAAGTTCAACGTTGACAGTACAGTTATCAGAACATCTGGCGGACAAACAATTGGTGGTGATTTAGCAATTACAGGTAATCTTGTAATTAGTGGTGAAACAATCACACAAGATGTATCAACAATAAGAACAGAAGATGCTTTGATAGAAATGGCAGCAAACAATGCTGCTGATGCTGTTGATATTGGTTTCTTTGGTCAATACAATGATGGTGTTGACAAATATACAGCTTTCTATCGAGATGCTTCCGATTCTGGCAATTACAAATTATTGGTTAATGGCACAGAAAAACCACTTGCGGCTAATACTGTAAATGCTACTGCTTTCGCAGTAGGAACTTTGGTTGCAAATATAACTGGAGGAACAGTTTCAGGTTTAACTTCTGACATTTCAGTTTCCGATGGTGGTACTGGCGCAAGTTCATTTACTGCTGGTCAAATGCTTGTTGGTGATGGAACAAATGCTCTACAGTCATTAGCTAATACAGGCACCGCAGGAACATATGCTAATGCATCACACGTTCCTGTAATTACAACAGACGATTATGGTCGTGTTTCTGGTGTGACGCCCACAGCAATTTCTATTGATGCAGCTGCAATTTCTAGTGGCACATTACCGATCAGCCGTGGTGGTACAAACCAAACATCATTTACTTCTGACCAATTAGTAACCTTTGATGGTACATCTTTAGCATCTAGAGCAAATGTATCTCAAACAGCTACGGGTTTGTTGGGTGAAGCAAATACAATTACTTCTCTTTCTTTCGATGGTATAACTGGTGGTATTACCGCTTATACTTCAGACTTAATATCAATTGGTGCCGCTCAAGTTACTTCAGGTACTTTAATTGTTGAAAGAGGAGGTACAGGAGCATCTTCGTTTACTGCTAATGGTGTTGTTATTTCTGGAACTACTTCAACCAGTGCTCTTAGCACTTTAACTTCATCAACGGAAGGTCATGTTTTACAAATAAATGCGTCAGGATTACCAACATTTGCACATTTGCAAGGTGGAACATTCTAAATTTAAAATGAAAAGGAAATATTATGAGTGCAGAGTTTTCAAACAAATACCAGGAGATTTTATTTGACAATTTTATATCGATTGTTAAACAAAATTTAATGTTTCAAACTCAAATACAGTTAACGGAAATTGCTGTAAAAGAGCGTGATGAATTGAAAGAAAAATATGATAAAACTTTAAAAGATTTTAATGAAGCAAAAAATGAAATTGCTCATTTAAAACCTTTTAAAAATAAAGTAGTTGACAATAATACAAATTTAGAAGACACTAAAAGAATTCAAGGCGCTTTAAACGATTCAATGAAAAAAATTAATGTCTTAAAAGAACAATTTGAAGAATTGAAAAAGTATACTACTGTTTTAGAATCTTTAATTCCTCCAACAAAATTGAAAAAAATAAAACCTGTAGTTGAAAAACAAAAAAGTGAAGTTGTGATAGATACAATTAAAACTCAATCTCAACAACCTCAAGAAGTTTTGGTAGAAACACAAGAACCAAAACTTGATAATATAAGTACATTTTAATGTCTAATACAATAATTCAGTTAAAATACTCTACAGAAACAGGAAATGTTCCTGTTGATTTGGCTAATGGTGAATTAGCTATAAATCATGCTGATGGTAAATTATTTTTCTTAGGTCAAGGCGGTGTTACCTATACAGATATATATTCTGGTCCAGGTGGATTAGATACTGAAATCCAATTTAATGATTCGGGTATATTAAATGGTAATTCGGGTTTAACATTTGATAAAACAACAGCAACATTAACTGTTGGAACTACAAATGTAACTGGAAGAATAGAAGCTTCTTATACTCATGCAAATGGAGCTTTTGATAAAGCAAATGATGTTGGTACATTTTCTCAATCTGCTTATGATGCGGCCAATGCAGCACTAGGTGCAACATCAACACCTTTCACAGCAAATAGTTACTATTACAATGGGACAGGTTCGACAAGCGTTTTCTATTCACCTTTAGATGAAATTTTATCGGCAAATAATACAATGGTCACACTAGACGGATTGATACAAGTTCCGGGTTTACATTATGTAACATCTGCTAATGCAGTATCTTTTTACTCCACACCAACACTAAATACTGTTATCGAAATCAGAACACTACAAAATTTAGCTTCTGGTGTTGAAGACCAAGTCGGTGCTTCTCAATCAGAATCTATTGCTTATGCAATAGCTCTTGGGGGTTAATAGGAAAAATGGCAAAACAACTAATACATGATTATACATTTACACCTTCTGCAAATACGGTTGTAATTAATTCCGTAGTAAAAGAAGAACGATTATTATTGATTACCAATGTAAATAGTGGCATACCAATTTATTTGTTTAGTGACCCCGCAAAAAAATACAATTCAGTTACCCATGATTATGAAGCTGAAACGACAACGGTTGTTTTAGAATACAACTGTACTGCAATGACGGATAGTGACCCATTGCAAATCTTTATCGAATCGGATGCAGCAACAATGGAAATGTCTGATACATTTCTTGATGCTGTTTCTAAAATCCGTGTTTCTACTCCAGAAAACTTAATTGATACCGACTTTGAATACGGATTGCAATCAACAAAATGGGAAACATTAGAACGTGTCAAAAATATTCCAACATTTTTCAGTAGAACTGGAGATGATAGTTTAGTTATAACGGGAATGACCACTATTTCTGGTAGTGATGTTGTCACAGTATCTACTGAAGTTGAACATAATTTTGCTAAAGGTTATCCAGTACTTGTTGTAGGTTCAAAAAATATTACTTGTGATGGTGGATTTGTAGTTACTAATATTTTGAATTTAAATTCTTTTCAATACAAAGCAAAAGGTATACAAAATTTCACAGGTTCCATTCTAGATACCTATACGCAAGTTTTTCCAGCAAACAAATACCAAGGCACAGAATTTAAATTAGATAATATTAATTCTATTGTAACTGATGAAGCTGCTGGCGGTTCAAAATTAACAGTTACAACTGCTTTTCCTACAGCTTTTGCAAATAACACAAGTTTCTTTTTAACAAATAGTGTCAGTACATTAGAAGAAAGAATTGATGCGGCCAATGCTGTTGTTTTTGATAATTTTGATTCATTAAGTATTTCGTCATATACATCAAATGTTTCAGGTTCAGTTGTTGGAAGCGCTAAAGGTTTAATAGACGTTGATGATTATATTGCAAGAGAAGCATTCTATTTTGATATGGCTGATGTTACTTTTAGTGGTTCTCCAAACTATACCTTAACTTTTCCTTACAAACATGGATTTGCTGATAAAACTTATGTTGTTTGGAATCCTGGCGCTGGTGAAACTTTATATGGAACCGATTCAGGATATTGGAACACAAATTTTGGCGGTGGCCAGATGTGGGCTGGATATGGTTATGTTCTTAGGAGAGTTGATGATTATACGTTTTGGTTGGAAAGAGGATGGAATAACACAAATCGAATAGCAGTAACACAACCTACAATACCTTCATATAACAATAGTACAACTAGAAGTTGTTTTATGAGAGGTTATTGGTTGGAGTATCACGGTTACTTTTACAGTAATTATAGTATTTTTAATGGATATTACGAATGGCAAGTCTCCGGCCAAGCAAGTAAAGATCCAGCCTTGACTGTAGGAGGTTCAAACGCTACTCCTTGTGCTTTTTATAACATAAATCCTTATTTTACTCACCAATACACTTGGTCTGGAATGAATATTAGTGGTATGGGCACAACCAATGGTTATATTTCCGGTCAATATCTCTATAACCTCCGAGACCCCTATGATAATTACTATCGGTATTCTCCTTTTATCTATTATCCTTATGGATATATCCGTCAAGGATCCTATCTTCAAAATGGATTTTATCAATATCGATACTATTATACTTGGTCGGCTGCATCCGGATCCAGTCCAGTAACTTTTGGTGCTGGGAGTCCTTATTTTATTATGGTTCCATTAGTATTAAATACAAACAGAAATACTTTTTATTTGGAAAACCATGGTTTGTCAACAGATGACCAGGTTAAAATGTCATATAGTGTTTCTGGATTAAGTCCAATTCAAAATAGAGTTAGTATCGTAACAAACAATACTGAATATCCAATAGAATATGTTGACACAAATAGATTTAGATTAAAAAGTGATACAGGTACAATACTTCAACTTCAATCTCCAGGTTCAAACGGAACATTTACTTTTACATCTAATGTTGCAAATACATTATCTGACACAATTTATATACAAAATAGTTTATTAAGTGATAATACAGCTGTTATCTATAATGCAAATGGAAATTCTGATTTAGGAGGACTGTCAAACAATTCAACTTACTATGTTTTCCAAAAACAAAACAATAGATTTAGATTGACTTCTACAGAAGGTGGTTTGGTTGGAAGTCCCTTAACAGTTTATCACAGCAGTTCAAATTATTCATTTGATTATATTTACACAGGTACTCATGGAAAAACTTCTGCAAATAATGGAGATTTAGCAATATATACAGCTACAACTCCAATTGGCGGTTTAAAAAATGGAAATTATTATTATGTAAGATACTATGATACAACTAGATTTACGTTGCACAGGTCTTATGCTGGTGCTGTAAACAATACAGACAAAATTAACTTAGCATATCCTTTTACTGGTACTGGTCAATTACAATTTACATCAGTTGTTGATTTTTCTGCCGCAGGTACAGGAGAACATTTATTAACTGCAACAGAATTTGGTGCTGCAGATGGTGTTTATAAAATAACAAATGATGTTTCTTCAAATACATTTGAGTTATTAACAAATTCCACAATTAAATCTAGAGATTATCAATTAGCAATTAGTACACTTGGTATGATTCCAGAGTTTAATGCAATTCGAGTTCCAGGCCATGGTTTCACACAAAAAACTCTTATTACATATGAAACAACAGGAACAGCAATAAATGGTTTAAACAATGCAGCTTCCTATTATACATACGTTTTAGGTCCAGATTGGTTCTCACTTGCAAATACTGTTTCTGATATTGATACTGGTAATATAGTTCAATTTGATACTTCTGGTGCTAGTGGAACACATAGAATTTATACGAATTCTGTTTCTGGTGAAAAAGCTGGAAAAGGAACCATAACTGTATCAGCAACAGAAAAAGTGATTACTGGAACAAACACAAACTTCACTTCAGTATTTACTTCAGGTGATGATTTTGTAATTTATTATCCACCAGATACAACAACAATTTCCGTAACAGCAAACAATTTAAATGAAACATTTACATATAGTGGTTCACACGGATATAGTGATGGTGATATAGTTAAGATTAGTTGGACTGGTACTGCAATTACAGGAATAAATCCTGATGTTTTCTATTATCTAAATCAATCATCAACCACTTTGCCGTTGCAAGAATTCACATTACACCCAACATATAGTGATGCTATATCAGGAACAAATGTTATTACTTTTTCTTCAAACGGGTCCGGAGTTCAAAGTACCAAATATTCCGATGTTGGTACAAGATATGTTGATAAAATTGATTTTGTTAATGGCCAAACGCAAGTGTCATTGGAAAATGAAATTGTTGATTCTGCAACAGATGTAGAATATGCGATTCCTTCTGGTTTATTAATTCGTGCAGATGGATTTGCATTACATAGACCATATGATGGCGGTGTTGAATTGATTCCGTCATCTAATCCTGACGGAAATATGGTAAGACAAACAAGAAAATATTTCCGTTATCAATCTGGTAAAGGCATACAAGTTAGTTTAGCTGTTAATTTTAGTCCGACTACTCCAATTGATACTTTAACTAGAAGTGGAACAACAGCAACGATTACAACAAGATACCCACATCGACTTACTGCTGGTTTAAATGTTGTCGTTTCTGGTGCAACTACTGCTAGTGCAAATAATTATTGGAATGGTGAATTTACAATTGACACAACTACAGATTATGATTTTACGTTTACTTTACCTGGAACTCCTGATGAAACTACTGCTGGAGGTTTAATTGAATTTTATGTAAAATCTTGGCAAAATAGTTTGTTGCGTTGTGGTTTATTTGATGACCAAAATGGATTGTTCTATGAGTATGATGGACAAGCTTTGTATGCGGTAAGACGAAGTTCAACAACACAAATTAGTGGAACTTCTTCTGTAACATATAAGAGTTCTTTAATTGTAGGAACAAATACAAAATATTCTTCACAACTATCAGCAGGTGAAAGAATCGTAATTAAAGGACAAACATATTTAATTACACAAATTGATAGTGATACTCAAATGTATGTTTTACCAAGTTATACTGGTTCAACATTAGGTGGTGCAATCATCACAAAGATTATTGACACTAGAGTACCACAGTCACAATGGAATATTGACAAGGCTGATGGAACAGGACCAACAGGATTCTCATTAGATATACATAAGATTCAAATGGCTTATATTGATTATTCTTGGTACGGTGCAGGTAAAGTCAGATTTGGATTTAAAGACCAAGACGGTATAGCAAGATATTTCCATCAGTTTGTACACGGAAATAAACAAACTGAAGCTTATATGCGTTCAGGTAATTTACCTTCCAGGTATGAGTTATTGAATATTGGAGAACCAACATATGTTCCGGCTTTAGCCCATTGGGGAACATCTGTTATTATGGATGGTAGATTCGATGACGATAAGGCATACGTTTTTACCGCTTCGAGTACTCCGTTTAACTTATCTGGTTCTGTCACACTTGATTTAACTGCAAGAGTAGAAACAACAAGTTATTATTATAATATATCCGGTAATCAATTAAAAACTATTGGATACGCATTAGATACAACATCAAACACTTTGTTCAATGGTATTTCTGATGGCTTGGTAATAAGTGGTACTGGATTACAAGCTGGAACAAAGACTAGCAATCCATATAATTCAACTATCACTCCATATCAGCCGTATTTGGGGGCAATTTATTCTTCAATAGGTTATAGTTCCAGAACCACCAGAAACTTAATTGTTTTGGATAGACAACCTACCGGCACGGCAGCTAATGGCACATATACAATAACATATCCGACAACACAAACCGTTACGGGTGTTATACCATTGATTTCAATTCGATTGGCTCCTAGTGTTGATACCGGTTCACCAGGATTATTAGGTGAAAGAGAAATTATTAACCGGATGCAATTGATTTTATCGAGTGTTGGTATTCTCTCAACACACACAGTTGAAGTTCAATTGGTATTGAATGGAACTTTAAGTACTAATACTTGGCAACGAGTTAACAGTCCAAGTTTGAGTCAGTTGTTGTATCATAGTAATAAAGATACAATTTATGGTGGTGCTATTGCATATTCATTCCGAGCGCAAGGTGGTACAGGAACAACAGGTCGTACACCTTCGTTAACGCAACAAGACCTCGGTGAAGTTGCAACATTAGGTAATTCAATACTTGGTGGTAACGGTACTTTCCCAGATGGTCCAGACGTTTTGACTGTAACTGCTAGATTGATTGAAGATGCCTCGACAGTTTCCAGTACAAATCCATTTGAAATTACCGGCCGTATTTCTTGGTCAGAGAGTCAGGCATAATGGCATATCAAAAAGTTTCACCCGAATATATCGAAACACAAGGCTCTTTAGCTGGAGATATATTAACTTCGAACGGTTCGAATACATATTGGACAACACCTGATTATGTTTCGTCTTCAGCTGGAGGATGGATTTTAGGTGATATATTCATCAATAGTGGAACAGATTCGAATTCAAATAGTACAGGAGCTTTAAAAGTTGCTGGTGGTATTGGTGTTAGTGGAAATGTATTTGCCAATTCAGTTGAAGTTTTAGAACAAATTGATTTAACACCCAACGACCATAGAGATTATAAAGAAGGTCGTTTATTTTATGACTCGGAACATAAGACATTAAATTATTATAATGATGTTAATGCTGGATTTCCTATTGAACTTGGTGAAAATGTTTTAATACGAATTTTTAATTCAACAAATGCTCAAATAAACATAGGCGCTCCTGTAACACTTTCAGGACTCACTACAGAAGGTGTACCAAAAGGAGTTTTAGCTGATGCTTCCACACCAACACTATATAACTTTTCTGGATTAGCTGGTCATAATATCGCTAACGGAACATACGGATATGTTGTTGCAGCCGGTATTGTTAGAGGCATGGACACTTCATCCTTAACTGAAGGTGGTCGAGCATTCGTTGGCTTTGCAACACCAGGTACTATTGTACAACCATCACCAAGTTATCCAAATTATCCTATGTGTATTGGTTATGTTGCAAAATCTGATGCAGTAAATGGTATATTTGTTGTTGAGCAACAGAATCACTCCGTAAATTCTTTTAGAGTTTTAAATGACGCTAGAGTTGATGGCACACTAACAGCTGCAAATTTAGAAATTTTAGGAACACAAACTACTGTTGCTGTCAATAATCTTGAAGTTGTAGATACTTTTATTTATTTGGGCGGTGGTGATTCAATCACATCACCTAATGTTACTGGTGTTAATGGTTTAAATGACTTATCTTTTAAAGGACATTACGAAGGTTCTGGTACAATACAATTTTATGTTGAAATAGATGGAACATCACCCGATACATTTAAATGGTCTTATAATGATTTTGTTACTACAGAAGCATCAGCACAAACAATAACAGGTCTTACTCAAACACTATCAAACGGCATTTCAGTTTTGTTTGAAGCAACTTCAGGACATACGTTGGGTGATAAATGGTGGGGTGAAGGTTCTCCAATCAACACAGATATTGGTACAGTAGGCAATAGAAACGATAGTGCTATTGGAGGTCCTGGTTATACTCACATTGGTTGGTTCTTTGATGTAACAGATAATAAATTTAAATTTTTTGATAGATATGATGACGAACCAGAAGGCACAATTGACCCAACATCAGGCACAGCAAATTGGCATTTAGCTAATTTGGAATTTGGAACAACAAATACAATAACTTCAAATACTACAACATCCAATAGTCGAGTTTTAAACACAGGAACATTAACAGCAACAGATACAAGTTATTTCACATCTGGTGCCAATTCAACATCAAATATTACAGGTGCAGTTGTTGTAACTGGAGGATTAGGTGTATCAGGAAATGTCTATTGTGCAGGAGAATTGGTTATAGAAGGTTCGGCAAATGGTGATATATCCGGAGTAGATAATATATATGCTAACAATGCTTATTTTAGTCTTGCTAACACAACAACCTTAGCATTTTCTGATGGTTCACAACAAACTTCTGCTGGACTTAGCAAAGGCTTTTCAGTAGCATTTACTTTTTTAATATTTTAAATTATAGATTAAGAGAAAAATATGGCAAATCCAAATTTACTTAACATGACTGGAATGTACGGTGAAACTGCCGTAGCACAACTTACAACAGGCACAACAAGTTTGGTGACAAATGCTTCAGCATCTGGTACATTGGTTAAGATAAACAGTTTAATTGTTTCCAATGTGGATGGAACAAATGCAGCAGACGTAAACGCATGGATATTAAGAAGTGCTGTTGCTTACAATATTGCTTCAACAATTTCTGTTCCGGCCGATGCAACTCTTGTTTTAATTTCAAAAGACACTTCAATTTATTTACAAGAAAACGACACTTTGCAATTGTCTGCTGGTACGTCTGGTGACTTAGAAGTTGTTTGTAGTTATGAAGTTATATCATAAGGTAATTAACCATGGCAGGTTATTATACCTATAATGGAGGCCTAATAGGTACAGGTCAAATATCAGAAGTTGCAGGTGTTCATGATTTAAGAAGAAATTTACTTACACCACCAGGTGCTTTTTATACATTTTCTACCCACACATTTACTACTGCTGGAAATGATACGAGTAGAAATGGACCAACTTTAAGTGAGGTACAAACATCTTATAGTAGTGAAATATGGACTTCAGATAGTAGTTTTTTGAATGTGTATTCAGGAGTACAACTTTGGAAAGTACCCGCAACAGCAAATTACGACATAACAGCAGCTGGAGCACGGGGTGGTAGTGGTATAAATGGTACTTCCTATACTTCTGCTGGTAGTGGTAGAATAGTTAGTGGCAGAGTTTCTTTAATAGCAGGCGATGTTATAGCAATTATCGTTGGAGCTATTGGTAATGAAAGAGGTGGCGGCGGCGGAAGTTTTGTTTGGTATTGGGGAAATCCCATAAGTTCTGGTCCAGGTACTCAAAATTTAATTATAGCTGCTGGCGGCGGAGGAGGAGGAGGCGCTTGGCCATCATCAGGAAATTGGGCTGATGCTCCGCAATCAGAATCAGCAGTATCTTGGTTTGCATTAACTCCGACAACTTATGTAACATATAACTCACCTCCAACTAATGGCGGTTCTGGTGAACAAAGAGACAATACTGTTAATTATTGGGATGGCTGTCCTGGCGCAGGATGGAACGAAGACGGAGTAGTACAGACAACTGCGCCAACAGCGTATTATACTACATGGGGAGAAACAGCTGATACTTCTAATAGTACTATTATGGGAGCGCTATCACCAAAATCACCAGTTTCGCCTGGAAGAGGTGGAATAGCTTGGTTTAATAGTGCTGGAGGAAACCCCGATGGAAGTGGCGCAGGTGGATTTGGTGGAGGAGGAACTATGGGAGGAGACAATGCATCCGCCTCTGGAGTTGGCGGCGGTGGCGGAGGTTATAGTGGCGGATGTCAAGGCGGCAACAATGGCGCCAGCAGCGCCGGCGGCCGTGCTCAAGGAGGCGGCGCCGGCAGTTACTTAAATTCATCTCCTTACCTAACTAATAAAACTTGGGGGTCTACTAATAGTGGTGCGGGTTACGTTACAATTACAAAAGTCTGATAATTAAAATGAAAAGAAATAGTAATTTTATAACTTCACAAAAATTAGATGTTACTAAAACATTTTATTCTGGTATACACGACACATTTGATAATTATAATTTTAGAAAAGATGATTCATGGCCAGAACCTAGAAAAATAACAAGTGTAAATAATGCTACAGATAGTTATTCTTCAGCTGGAAATTATACCAGTAGTAGCAATTATGGTTTTCAAGGCCGAACTTTTCGATGGCAAGTTTATTTTACTGGTTTTATTCCAGGAGATTATATATGGTTAGTAACAAATGACGCACAGAATTCTTTTACCGCCTCTGATTTTACAGACAATTCACTCACATCAAAGATTCAATTAAGTTCTACAGATATAACAAATGGCTATGTGTATTTTTATAAAACTTTAAGTTCAACTACTGTAGATGGTGTACAAGAAGGTTTTCGTGTATATTGGTATTATGGTGATGTGTCTACTTATTTTGGAGATTTCTTGTGGTATAGTGGTATTTTTTACATTCGAACTCCATCGGCCACTTTTGATACAAGCACTTATAGTTTAAATGAAGGTAGTACTGTAACACCTACAATATACACTAACTATGTAGCAGATAACTTGGTATTGTATTGGCGAGTTTTATATGGTTCTGGATTAACAGCAGAAGATTTTACAACTCAACCTTCGTTAACACAGTTGCAACTTGGTAGCAGCGGTTCTTATGGATTTAATCAATCTTGGTACACTCTTGACGTATCTCCTGGTTACTATACACCTAATCAAACATGGACAGCAAATTCTGACTTTTTAACAGAAGGGACAGAAACAATAACTATGTATTTGAGATGGTTAACTTCATCCGGACCAATATTACACACAGCAACTATTAACGTAAATGACACCTCTCAAAATGTACTTGCAACGATTTCTGAAAGTACAACTTCAATAGATGAAGGTAGTAATGTTGTATTTACAATAGATACTTCTTCTTCAGCAACAACAGTTCCAGACGGAACAGTTTTAAATTGGGATTTAGAAAACATATCAACTACGACTGGATATTGGAACAACACCGATATTATAGAAGGATTTGCAAATACAGTTTCTATTGTAAGTAACACAGCAACAGTAACAATAACAGCAAATACTGATGCATTTACAGAAGGTTCGGAATCTTTTAGACTTAGATTAAAAGATACTTACGGAACATACATAGCAAACAGTAATACTGTCACAATCAATGACACATCGACTGGAACAGCAGAAACACTACAAGTTGTTGCTGGCCAAGCTGAATATACAACTCCTGGATCATATTCTTGGACAGCACCAAACGGTGTAACAAATGTTTCCGTAGTATGCATAGGTGCTGGGGCTGCTGGGGTCAACTCTGCTGGTGGCGCTCGAGGCGGCGGTGGCGGCGGGCTGGGTTGGAAAAATAATATACCAGTCGTACCCGGTAATTCTTATACCGTTGAAGTAGGCGCAGGCACTAGCTCAACCGGCACAGCGACTACTGCTGGGAGTAGTTATTTTATAAGCCTTGCAACTGTTGCTGGTTATGGTGGAACAAGTACATCAGGTGCAGCAGCTACTTATGTTGGTGATGGCGGTGGTAATGGTGGTATAGGTGGAGTAGGAGCTTCTGGCTATGAGTCTGGCGGTGGTGGTGCTGGTGGATATAGCGGCGCTGGCGGCAATGGCGGTTGGTACCCATCGCCGGCGGCCACGGACGGTTCAGGTGGCGGTGGCGGCGGCGGAGGATATGGTAATCTTACAGGCGGCGGCGGTGGAGGAACAGGAATATACGGCGAAGGAACGAATGGCTCAGCAGGCGCTAGCACAACAGGCTCTTATGGTACCGGCGGCGGCGGAGGTTCAGGTGGTGTAGATGGTAACACCGGTGCTAGCCCTGTTTACGGAGGGAATTATGGTGGTGGGTCGTATGGTAGATTTGGTAACGGCGGTACGTCAGTTGGAGCGGGAGGAGCTGTTCGTATCATATGGGGTGACGGACTTATTAGTAGGTCCTTTCCTTCAACCAATACTGGAGACGTTTAATATATAATATATAAACATTTGGAGTTATTATGCACGACCTTGATTTGATGTTACAATACCAATTTGTTGGTAAAAATAAAGAAGCCCGTGAAATATCGGACAGAATGGAAGAATTAGGACCGAAAAGAGTTACTGATTCTTTTGGTAATAATACAAGTGATATTTGGTTGAGACACAAATATAATAGAGGATGGTTTTTATTACAAGAAGGTAATTACCAAGAAGGTTCACAATGTTTAGACGCAGGAAGATTTTTGGGTGTTTATGGTTCATCTCCACTACCAACGAAATCTCCAATTTTTAATCCTAAAGAAAACAATTTAAAAGATAAAAAAATTGTCATCAATCTTGAAGGTGGTTTTGGTGATGAAATTATACACGTTAGATTTGCAAAATCGTACAAGGATGCTGGCGCAAGTCAAGTGATTGTTGTTTGTTCTTCAGGTTTAAAAGATGTATTTTCAAGAATTGATGGTGTAGACCAAGTTGTTTCTAGAAAAGAATTTGATGATACGATTGAACATGATTATTGGATTCCAGGTTTCAGTTCGGGTTGGGTAGCTGGTCACACTTTTGAAAATTTTCCAAATCAACAATACATTTATCCACTTGATGAATATGTGAATAAATGGGAAAATAAAATGCCCAAAAATGAAAAGGTGAAAATTGGAATAAGATGGGCAGGTAATCCTAAATTTGAACATCAACAATTCAGAAAGTTTCCAGTTGATTTTATAACCAATTTAAAAAAATATAATGAACTAGAACTCTATAGTTTTCAAAAAGACCACAATACAATTGATTTACCGGATTCAATTGTAGATTTACAACATGAACTTGAAACTTGGGATGATACAATTGGTGCATTAAAACAATTAGATTTATTAATTACATCTTGTACATCTTTGGCACATTTAGCTGGTGCATTGGGTATAAAAACTTGGGTTGTTGTCCCTATTTTACCTTATCATCCTTGGGCATGGAAATCACCCGAATCAACAAAATCTCCTTATTATCAAACAGTAAAAATTTTTAGACAAGAAGAATATAGGAAATGGAACACAACTTGGCAAAAATTATATTCTGAACTAGAAGAAGAATACAGTTTAAAAAATGTAGATTTACCCAATTGTGATAAAGAATACAAAAAAATAAATCTTGGATGTGGTTTAGAGCAATATCAGGATTGTATCAATGTTGATAAAGAAGAAATTCTACAACCAGATGTTGTATTTGATTTAAATGAAAAAAAATGGCCTTGGAAAGACGATGAGTTTTCTTTTATTTCGGCAAAAAATATTTTACAGTATTTAAATAATCCAGAAGATACTATAAAAGAAATGTATAGAATAAGTGAAAATGGAGCTTTATGGGAAATTAAAGTGCCTGATCCAGCTGCTTATACTTCAGATAGTGAAATCAATTCCACAAGAAAATTTGGTTTAGAATATTTTGAAAATTTTGACCAAAGAAAGTTAATGGATAATAAAATAGTAAAAGGTTATATAGATAATCTATTTGCATATAAAGAAAAAATTGATTTCGAAATTGTTGATGTTTCTTTTGAATATCATCCAGAAATTATAAGAAAAATGAATTCTGGAGTTATTCAGTTGGAACACGTTATGGAAATGCAAAGAACTTTGAGAAATATTAATTTATATACAACAATTTTAATACAAGTAAATAAGATACCTAGATATAAAGATGAAGAATTTGAAAATAAACTTAAAGATATAATTCAAAAAAAAGGTAAAAATCTTCAGTTTGGTATTGGAGTTAATAAAATTTTAAATTAATTATGGAAACATTATTTTATTCTTACGATAGAGAAATTGAAAACTCTTATATTATAACCTTAAAAGGTAACGAAAATTCAGAAAGATTATCGAAACAATGTCAAGAATCTTGTGATAAAGTTGGCCAAAGATATAAAATATGGGAAGCATATAATGGAATAGAAAACAAAATTGTTGTTCCAGAACATATGAAAAATAGTGATTTTATGAAACTATTAAAAGTTTCTGACCACTATCTTACACGGGGTGAAGTTGCTTGTGCATTGAGTCATATTAGTCTTTGGGTTCATTGTGTTAAACTTGATAGGCCAATTGTAATATTTGAACACGATGCTGTTTTATTAAAAGCTTTTGAACACCACAATTTTTATAATTCTATTGTGTTTTTAGGTAGTGCAGAGTGGGTAGAAAAAAACTGGCCAGTGACTCCTATTCCACCACACGGTACTGATGGCCATAATAAACATTTTATTTGTAGAGCTCATGCATATTCCATTGACCCACCAATTGCAAAAAATTTATTATCTCATGTTTTAAAAATGGGTATTTGTGACCCACTAGATATAATGATGAGGGCAGATTTGTTTAATATAAGTCACGAAGGAGTTTATGCTTATGACAAATCTGAACCAAAAAATACAACGATTATGTCTAGACCTAGTGAAGGTAGAACGACCAAAAGAAATGACCGCCTGATGTATTGACGTTTTTGGTAAAGCATAAATACTCAGATAACCATAGGGAGTTTATTCATGGCCATTAGCACTAGGTCTCAATTTAAAGACTATTGTTTAAGAAGATTAGGCCATCCGGTCATACAAATCAATGTAGATGATGACCAGGTGGAAGACCGTATTGATGATGCACTTCAATTTTTTCACGATTACCATTTTGATGGATGTGAAAAAATCTACATGAAACACCAATTTACACAAGAAGATATTGATAGAAGATGGATTTATTGTCCTGATGCTGTTCTTTTTGTTACTGGTGTTATGCCTTTTGACGATTCAAATTCTTCTATCAATATGTTCGATTTAAGATATCAGCTTAGATTACATGACCTCTATGACTTCACATCGGTTTCTTATGTTTCTTATGAGATTACCATGCAACACATTCGCACTTTGAATTTGTTGTTTTCTGGTACACCACAATTTAGATTTAATCGTCACCAAAATAAAGTATTTTTAGACATTGATTGGGAAAGAGATGCTCAATTAGGTAAATATGTTGTTATTGAGTGTTATAGAAAATTAGAACCAACATCAATAACTTTAACAGGCACCATTACTGGCACAGTTTCTTCTAATACATTAACCGGCACATCAACAGTTTTTGACCAAGAAATTATTGAGAACGACTTTATTACATTATCTGACGGTCAACAAGTTCAAGTTCGTAAAATCAATTCACCTACTGAAATAGAAATATCAAATGCTTTAAGTTCTGATGTAACTGCAAATACTATGGTTAAAGCAGGCGTGTCTGATGTTTGGGAAGATAGATTTTTAAAGAGATATGCAACAGCTCTAATCAAATATCAATGGGGTACCAATCTATCTAAGTTTGCTGGTATTCAAATGCCAGGTGGTGTGACTTTAGATGGTCCGAGAATTATGGAAGAAGCAAGAACAGAAATTGATAAAGTCGAAGAAGAAATGCAATCATACAATGTTTTACCCAACGACTTCATAATGGGATAAACAATGCCTACTAATTTCTATTTCAATAATTTTCCAGCCAACCATGTAACGCAAGAACAACTTCTTGTCGAAGATTTGGTCATTGAATCCATGCAAATTCATGGAATGGATGTGTTTTATCTTCCTAGAACAACAAGAGACCAAGTAGATTATCTTTATGGAGAAGATACACTCAAACAATATGTATCCGCATATCCTATTGAAATGTATTTGGAAAATGTTACTGGTATGGATGGAGAAGGAGATTTTGTTTCTAAATTTGGTTTAGAAATTAGAGATGAAGTTTCTTTATTAGTTTCTCGCCGTAGATTTGCATATCAAGTTGGTCAAAACATAATTAGACCTAGAGAAGGTGATTTGATTTATATACCATTAGTAGAAAACTTTTTTGAAATTACTTTTGTTGAACACGAAAACGACCAGGCTATGTTTTATACATTGGGTCGTGGCCGTGGTGGTAATGTTTATGTTTATTCACTAAAAATGAAACAGTTTGTGTTCTCAAATGAATTGATATCAACAGGAATAAGTGAGATTGATGAACAAATTCGTGACAATTATTCTAGAACAAGATTAACTGTGGATACTGGTGGTAGTGGAAACTATAAACAAGATGAAATTATTTACCAAGGAACAGATTTGGCCAATGCTACAGCAACAGCTGTTGTACATACTTGGGATTACCATACTAAAGCATTAGACATTTATCGGGTGATTGGTACTTTTGCTGGGTCATCGTCAATCATTGGCGACGAAAGTGGCGCAATTTGGACACAAACAGGTGCAGCTGACGATACTGTATTTGATAATAATGTGTTTGAGGACATTGTTGACAATACCAGAATTGAAACGGAAGCGGATTCAATAATCGACTTTTCAGAAATTAACCCATTTGGTGAACCATAATGTTAGGCAAAAACCATTTTTATAACCGAACAATAAGAAAAGTCGTTGTGGCTTTTGGTACTATTTTCAATGATATCTATTTGCAAAGATATTCGAAAGATGGTAATACTGCATACGAAAAATTTAAAGTACCTCTTTCTTATGGGTCCAAAGAAAAATATATCACACGAATTACATCAGACCCGAATTTAACAAAATCTGTCAATACATTGGTGCCTAGAATTTCTTTTGAGTTGACAGGTTTTAATTATGATAGTTCCAGAAAACAAATAAGTTCATTAAGAAATTTTGCAAAAGATTCTACCACAGGAGCTTTGGCAACACAATATGTACCTGTTCCTTATGATTTTACATTTTCGTTATCCATTTATGTACGAAACACAGAAGATGGTACACAAATTATAGAACAAATTTTGCCTTTTTTTACACCAGATTTTAGTGTAACGGTTGATTTTATACCTGATATGAATCAGAAATATGACATACCTATCATACTGAATTCAGTATCAACATCAACCGATTATGAAGGCGACATGATGACAACTCGCTTAATAACATGGGATTTGGAATTTACGGTCAAAGGTTATATCTGGCCAGCAGTAATTAATCCTTCTGGTTTAATTGGCGATTCTTATGCCAATACAAGTGCTCCTGGTGGAGTTTCTTATGGCAGAGTTATTACCAATCTATATGAAGAAACTCAAAACAAATCAGCACAAAAAGTTGTTGTTGATTATGCAAATGGAAACAATTACTTTTCAACTTCAGAAACAATTAGAGTTGAAAGTAAAGGAATAACTGGAAAAATAATTTATTTTAGTAATAGTAGTAGTGGCATATTAATTGCTGGTGAGTTGAATCAGCTTTTGGAAGTTGGTGATATAGTGCGTGGCGATTATACTGGTGCTAAATATACCATAACATCACTGGATAGTTCTCCAGTAAAATCAGTATCAATAATCACAACGACAGTACCTGAAGATTCTGATCCAGATGATGAATTTGGATTTGCAGAAACTATTAATGAATGGCCAAATGCATGATGGAAAAATTAAACAAAAACTTATCCGAAGCTTTAGAATTGGAACCAATCAAGTTTGGTTCTGACGAAAACTTACCTGTTTATTCAAATAAACAAGAACCTATACAAGACGATTCCGAATTCGCCAGACACAACATTCGTGAATTGATTGAAAAGGGTAATGTTGCGATTGATAATCTCCTACACGTTGCTAAAGAATCTGAACACCCTAGAGCTTATGAAGTCGCAGCAGGTTTAATTAAAAATTTATCTGACTTAAACAAAGATTTGTTAGAGGTACAGAAAAGAAAACAAGATTTAACTGGTGAAAAACAAAGTAAAAATATGAATATTGATAAAGCTGTGTTTGTTGGTTCCACTTCAGAATTGGTAAAATTTTTAAAAAACAATAAAGGACAAGAATAATGGAACGATTGATTCAACAGTTAAAGGTTATATTGGGTACAAATTTTAGTTTGTATTTTAAATCACACAGCTTCCATTGGAATGTGGAAGGTGCTGATTTTGTACAGTACCACACTTATCTTGGTGATTTTTACGAAAAAGTTTTTGATAACACCGATATTCTTGCTGAAAAAATTCGAATGTTGGATTCATATGCACCAACAGGACTCTCTCGTATGATTGAATTATCAGCAATAGAAGAAACAGAATCGATTCCTGACGCATTAGGTATGTTTAATGAATTAAAGTCTGATAATGATAAGATGATTGTACAAATTAAAGCTGGTATAGTTTTGGCAGACCAAGAAAACGAATCTGCGGTTTCAAATTACTTACAAGAACTTTTAGACCAACACCAGAAACACGCATGGTTTTTCCGTAGTATAACGAAATGACAGAAGGCGGTTATCTTGGTAATGACCGACTAAAAAAAGTTGGTGTTGAAATATCATATACCGAAGAACAAGTCAAAGAAATTATAAAATGTTCTGAAGACCCGGTATATTTTATTAAAAACTATGTTCAGATCGTACACGTTGATAGAGGTTTAATACCTTTTGATATGTGGCCGTTTCAAGAAGAAATGGTCAAAGATTTCCATGAAAATCGTTTTTCAATTTGTAAGATGCCTCGGCAGGTTGGTAAAACGACTACGACAGTTGGTTATATGTTGTGGTGTGTTTTATTCCAAGATGAATACACGATTGCAATTTTGGCCAACAAAGGCGCCTTAGCTCAAGAAATACTTTCACGTTTACAGAAAGCTTATGAATATTTACCACTTTGGTTACAACAAGGTATCATTACTTGGAACAAAAGAAGTGTTGAACTGGAAAACGGTTCAAAAATTTATGCTTATGCAACATCCGCAGCTGGTGTTCGTGGTGGCACATACAACTTAATATTTTTAGACGAATTTGCTTTCGTGCCTAAGAATATGGCAGACGATTTCTTTACGTCTACTTACCCTGTTATTTCTTCTGGTCAAACGACAAAAGTTATCATTGTTTCAACCCCTTATGGTCTAAACCACTTTTATAAGATGTGGGTCGATGCGTCTGAAAGTCGTTCTCTTTACAAGCCAATTGAAGTTCATTGGTCGCAAGTTCCTGGCCGTGATGCTAAATGGCGTGAAGAAACCATAAGAAATACCAGTGAAGAACAGTTTCGCCAAGAATTTGAGACTGAGTTCATTGGTTCATCGGCAACTTTAATATCTGGTGCTAAATTAAGAAGTCTGGCATTTTTTAATCCTTTATCTTCCGATGATAATTTAGACATTTATGAACAACCCAAACCCGGACATTTGTATATCTGTACGGTGGATTGTTCAGAAGGTGTTGAACAGGATTATTCAACTATAAATGTTCTTGATGTTTCCCAAACTCCATATAAACAAGTTGCTAAATACCGAAACAATAAATTACCATTATTGTTTTTTCCAACAATCATTTACTCGATTGCAAATAGATTCAATGAAGCGTTTGTTTTAATTGAGACAAATAATGTTGGCCAACAAGTTGTAGATATATTACACTATGACTTAGAATACGAAAATGTTTATAAAATTGACCATCATCACATAAAAGGACAAACAATATCGGGTGGATTCAAACGAGCGGCCAGTTTTGGTATTAAAACCACCAAATCAGTTAAAAAAATTGGTTGTGCAAACCTCAAAACTCTAATAGAAACTGACAAATTAATCATTAATGATTTTGACACTATTGCAGAACTGAACACATTTACAAGAATCCGAGATACATACCAAGCAGAAGAAGGTAATAACGATGACTTAGTAATGGGTTTAGTACTGTTTGCATGGCTAACCGCACAGTCATACTTCAGAGATTCTACGAATATTGACATTCGTAGAGTACTTATAGAAGAATATAATATGGCCGAAGAAGAAAATATCACTCCTGTAGGTTTTATCGAAGATGGACGAAAAGAAGAAATTATAAATGATGGATATGACATTTGGACTGAAAGAGGTTATCCATCTTCAATTTTATAAAACACTAAATAGTATATCAAGAAATCTTAAATTGACCCTGTAAAAACATAAGGAGAAATCCATGGCATTCCAATTATCACCTGGGGTAAACGTATCTGAGATTGACCTCACTACGGTTGTCCCCGCAGTCGCCACTTCAACTGGCGCAATTGCTGGAAATTTTGCATGGGGTCCAGTCAATGAAATAGTTACCATTTCTGACGAGGTTCGCCTAGCAGACACATTTGGTAAACCTAATGAAGATAATTATGAACACTGGTTCTCAGCATCAAACTTCCTATCATATTCTAATAATTTAAAAGTTGTTCGAGCTGCCGGCTCCGGAGCATTAAATGCTGGTTCCAATTCAACCGGAGTACTTGTCGGTAATGATGATGAATATTCAAGTGCTACACTCACTCTAGTCACCCACGGCGAATGGATTGCAAGATTTCCTGGTGAACTAGGCAATTCACTTAGTGTTGAGATGGTAGACAGCAACACAATTACCACCTTGGCCAATAGTGGTCTGGACAAATTTGTTCCTTCTGCTGCACCTGGAACATCTACTTGGGTAAATGCACAAGGAGGTTCGGATGATGAACTGCACGTTATTGTAATTGATGCTCAAGGCAAATTTACTGGTGTGGCAGGACAAGTTTTAGAAACATTCCTTTATGTCTCTAAAGCTTCTGATGCTAAAGATGATTATGGTAATACAAATTATTACGCTCAAGTCATAAACAATAGGTCGAAATATATCCGTTGGGCTGCCCACACAGATTTGACGACGGCCGCCGAAAGTTGGGGAAATACAGCTGCCAATGTAACATTTGCTAACCTGACTTCAAATGTTACATCAATATTAAATGGTGGTGCTGATGGTACTTACAGTTCTGGAAATACTGTAACAGGTTTAGGTTTGTTTGCATCGGCTGAAGCTGTTGACGTTTCGTTGTTAATTGGTGGTCCTGCCGATTCGACTGTTGTTAGTGAACTACACGATATTGTCGAATCCAGAAAAGATTGTCTTGCTTTCATTTCACCAGAAAAAGCTGATGTTGTAAACAATGCTGGTTCTGAAGCAACAGACGCTATTGCATATCGTGATGGCTTAACATCATCTTCTTTTTTGGTGATGGATTCAAATTGGAAATATCAATACGACAAGTACAACGACAAGTATCGTTGGATTCCTTGTAACGCTGATGTTGCTGGTGCTTGTGCAAGAACAGACCAGCAACGTGACCCATGGTACTCGCCAGGTGGTTTAAATCGAGGTATACTTAAAAATGTTATTAAGTTGGCATGGAATCCAAATCAAGCCGACCGTGATAACCTCTACCAAAAAGGTATCAACCCAATAGTTTCTTTTGCTGGTGAAGGTACAGTTCTGTTTGGTGACAAAACAATGTTGTCTAAGCCTTCTGCATTTGACCGCATTAATGTTCGCCGGCTGTTTATTGTACTTGAGAAAGCAATTTCCCGTGCTGCACGGTACTCAATGTTTGAATTTAATGACCAATTCACAAGAGCACAGTTTGTAAATTTGGTCGAACCATTCTTGCGTGATGTACAAGGCCGCCGTGGTATTACCGACTTCCGTGTTGTTTGTGACGAATCCAATAATACTGGACAAGTTATTGACCGTAACGAATTTGTTGGTGATATCTACATTAAGCCCGCACGTTCTATTAACTTTATCCAACTCAACTTTGTTGCGGTTCGCACAGGCGTATCGTTTAATGAAGTTGTAGGACAGTTCTAAATATAAGAGAAACAGGAGAAAATAAATGGCATTAAATATTAACGAATTTAGAAGCCAAATGACTGGTGACGGTGCCCGTCCCAATCTATTTGAAGTTTCTATGCCGTTTCCTGGGTTCTCAGCACCAGGAACAGCACAATCAAAATTAACTTTCCAATGTAAGACGGCTCAATTGCCTGGCGCCACAATTGGTGTGGTGCCTGTACAGTATTTTGGACGTGAGTTAAAGTTTGCAGGTAACAGAACATTCGCTGACTGGACAATCACAGTTATTAATGATGAAGATTTTGTCATTCGTAACGCCTTTGAGCGTTGGATGAATGGAATCAATTCACACAATTTGAATGTTCGTAACCCAGCTGCTTTATCTCCGTTAGGATATACTGTTGATGGAGAAGTCACACAATTTGGTAAACAAGGCGACACCTTGAAAAAATACAAATTTGTTGGTTTATTTCCAACAGATTTGACACCGATTGATGTTGACTGGGGTTCAAATGATACAATTGAGGAGTTTTCTGTAACTCTGACGTATCAATGGTGGGAATCCGTAGCCGATAATGTGGTTTAAATATTGGGGGGATTTTTCCCCAATATTATTTTAGGATGATAAACATATGGCAATAAAACTTTTTGGTTTTACTTTAGGACAAAAGGACGTTGTTCAGCAACAACCGGCTGAGCAACCTTCTTTTGCGCTTCCTAATGAGGCTTTAGATGATGGCGCAGTAACCGTAACACAAAATGCTTATTACGGTACATATGTAGATTTAGAAGGTTCCATTCGAAATGAATTGGAACTTATTACTCGTTACAGAGAAATGGCTAATCATCCAGAATTGGAACAAGCCATTGATGATATTGTAAATGAAGCTATTACACACGATGAATCCGGTAGAACGGTAGATATTGTATTAGATAAATTAAAACAACCAGAATCAATTAAGAAAAAAATTACAGAAGAATTTGAAAATGTTCTTCGTATGTTAAATTTTGGTAATCTTTCTGATGATTTGTTTAAGCGTTGGTATATTGATGGTAGAATTTATTTCCATGCTGTGGTAGATGAATCTAAACCAAAAGAAGGTATTAAAGAACTTCGTTACATTGACCCACGGAAAATTCGCAAGGTTCGTGAAATCAAAAAAGACCGAGATCCAAAAACCGGCGCAAACATAATCAAATCAATTGCTGAATATTATGTTTATTCCGACAAAGGAACAACAACACAAAATTATTCTGCACAAGTAAACTCAGGTTTAAGAATTGCAACCGATTCGGTTATTAATATTAACTCTGGTTTGATGGATGCAAAGAATACTTTTGTAATTTCTTATCTACACAAAGCAATTAAGCCACTCAATCAATTGCGTATGATTGAGGACGCAGTAGTTATTTACCGAATATCAAGAGCACCAGAACGCCGTATTTTTTACATTGACGTTGGTAACTTACCAAAAGGTAAAGCAGAACAATACTTGCGTGATGTAATGGTCAAGTATCGTAACAAGATGGTTTATGATGCTTCTACTGGTGAACTCAGAGATGACCGCAAGCATATGTCAATGCTTGAAGATTTCTGGTTACCACGCCGTGAAGGTGGTAAAGGTACAGAGATTACAACTCTACCAGCTGGTCAAAACCTTGGTGAGTTAGAAGATGTTAAGTATTTTCAAAAGAAACTTCTTCAATCTTTGAATGTACCTATTTCACGTTTAGAACCACAACAAGGCGGCATGATTGGCCTTGGACGTGTTTCTGAAGTTACAAGAGATGAAGTTAAGTTTGCAAAGTTTATCCAAAGATTACGCAATAAATTCTCTCAAATTTTTGACGACGCATTGGGCACTCAATTAGTATTAAAAGGTATTTGTACTAAAGAGGAGTGGGAAGAATTTAAAGAAAAAATTTATTATGATTATAAAAAGGATAATAATTTTACCGAAATGCGTGAAGCTGAATTGCTTCGTGAAAGATTGAATCTATTAGGTACAGTTGACCCGTATATTGGTCGTTATTATTCTGCCAGCTGGGTCAAAAAGAATGTTTTACAAATGACAGATGACGATATTAAACGTCTGAAAAAAGAAATTGATGAAGAAGAAAAAGAAGGAACAGGTGGTCCTACTTTACAACAAGGACAAGAACCGCCGGCTTCACCTGAAGAATATCCACCAGCAGACAATACTGGAGAAGTTGAATCACCAACTCCTCAATTGGATGCTGAGACAGAACGGTATTCTACCAGGTTAAACTAAATAATTAACGAGGAAAAATTATGGACACACAAAAATTCATACAAAATGTTGCTGACGGCGAATCAACAAAAGCTAAAGAGACATTAGAGAATCTTTTAGCTTCTAAAGCTTTTGATTCTTTAGATGCAAGAAAACAACAGATTGCTAAAACAATTTATAACGGTGGGCAAACAGAAGTCGAGTCTGAAATTGAAGTTCAAGACACAGAAGATACTCCTTTAGAAACAGAAGAAGAATGAAATCATTAGAAGATTTTAAAAATACTTTAGAAGAAGAAAAATCAGACTACTCTAAGTTTGATGTGTTAGTTCGTGCTGGGCTTGCTAACAAAGCTCAGCTTGCTCGTATACACCGTGTTTTGGATAAAATGACGGAAGACCGGCCACAATTTAATAATGCCGATAAAATGATTGTGCAGAATTTGTTCAATAAGATGGTCGACTTACTATCCAATAATAAACAAATTTTTCAAAAAACTAGACAAGCAGTTAGAGAAGAATCCGAAGAAGAATTTGAAAATGCAATTCAAATTTCTGAAGAAACCCCAGACTTACCTAAGGACCCACCTTTCGTTTTGGTGTTAAAAAGAAAAGCTATAAGACTTTTTCCAAACAAAGTTAAAATGGCTTTGTATTACAACCAAAAATTAGACAAGTATTTTTCAATACCTTACGGACCAAATGTTTCTGCTGGCCCGTTGCAAGCAGAAGAAGCCGAAGAAGAACAAGTTACGATTGTAGAAGCGGTAATGGACCAATTACATAAGATTGTAGGCAAGAAGCAAGCGAATACAGTTAAGTTTGCCAACGGCCAAACTAGGAAGGTGGACCACTTCACTGCTTCTGCAATCACTCAAGTACACAATGCCCTCAATGATGAAAACAAAAAGAAGTTTGCAGATATGGTTCATAAATCACCTGCACACTTAGCTAAAGCATCAGACTTTGCTTTTAGTAGGGCTAAAAAATGACATTCTTAGATTGTATTTTAGAGAACAAACTAAGTGAGGCAAAAGATAAAATTATCGAGCGTCTAAATAATATTGCGGCAAAAAAATTAGAAGAAGCAAAAAAATATATTGCTTCTGATATGTATGAAGAAGTTGAGATAGATGAGGCTGCAAACCGCAACATTATTAAGATGGGTAGAATCAGTAAGATTCGCCGTAGGATTCGAAGAAATGCAAAAGGTCGTATTGTTGTTCAAAAGAATCGCAGACGGTCAGGTATTAAAGGATATAGAATTTCAGGTAATACAGTAAAACGTATTCCTGCCACAGAAAGATTAAGAAAGGCACGTTTATTAAAACGGTCATGGAAAACAACTAGAAGAGCTAAATTGCGCCGGTCATTGTTAAAAAGGAAGATGTCAATGCGTAGGCGCTCATCAATGGGACTAAGATAAAATGGCATATGAAATTATAAACAACAAAAGAAGTAAATCGGTAATTCGAGTTACTGGTACTGGCGATACTGCAATAAATTTATTAATGTTAGCCGCTGATAATACAGAAACCATTCAATCAGCCTCAATTACAAGTGTACTGAGTTCTTCAAACGGAATTTGGTCTGTTTATCGTGGTGATGATAATACTGGTGTTTTAATTTTAGAATTGCCAGATGCTGTTGATTGGCCATTAACAACTCATGATATATCATTGGGTAATACATCAACAGCAAATGTTTTCATTAATAATAGTGGCGCAAACGGAACTTTAATTTTAACTGTGAGTAAACAAGCTACTTACAACCCGCCGCAGACAGGAATGTAAAATGAAACTCATTAGAGAAACAGTAGAAGAAGTAAAGTACCTAACAGAAACCACCGAAAAAGGTGGTAAAAAGCTTTATATTGAAGGTACTTTTCTTGTTGGTGATACAGTCAACAAAAACAATCGAATGTATAAAATGAATACTCTCAGAACTGAGGTTGAGAGATATCAAGATGAATTCATTAAGACAAATCGTGCTCTTGGTGAATTAGGTCATCCGGATACACCCACAATCAACCTTGAAAGAGTTTCACACAAGATTGTTTCATTGAGTGAGGATGGCAATACTTTTTATGGTAAAGCTTTAATTCTTGATACACCTTATGGCAATATCGTCAAAAACTTTATTGACAATGATGTTAATTTAGGTGTTTCTTCAAGAGCTCTTGGCTCTTTGCAACAAACTAAAGAAGGTTATAACTTGGTTCAAGATGACCTTCGCCTTGCTACAGCAGCTGATATTGTTGCTGACCCCTCTGCCCCAGGCGCTTTCGTTAATGGTATCATGGAGAATAAAGAGTGGATGTTCGTAGATGGTAAGTTTGTTGAATCGGACTTTGACCATGCAAAAAAACAAATTCGAACAGCTTCTAAACAACAAATTGAAGAAGTTGCTCTAAAATTATTCGAAAATTACCTACGAAAACTTTAAAATTATAAATACAAAATAATAAGGAGAATCCTAATGGCTCAAAATAAACTAATGGAAGCGGCTGCAGAAGTTCTTGCTGGTAGCAAAGCAAAAGCAGCATCTATGCCTCCGCAAAAATTAGATGGCGAAGTTGTAGACGTTGGTGGTCCTACACCACAAAATGCGAAACCCGATGATGATTCGCATAAAATGGATGTGACCAAAGCAGCGAAGAAAGCTACGGCACCGTCCACCAAACCCTCTGATGCTTCCGCTAAAATGGAAGAAGTCGAAGAGCAAGAAGAAGTTATTGCTGAAGAAGAGCAAGTTGAGCAAGAAAAACTCGACTTATCTGAAGACATTGATGCTTTGTTTGCTGACGATAAAAACATTTCGGAAGAATTCAAATCTAAAGTCACAACTATTTTTGAAGCCCGAGTTACTGACCGTATTTCTCAAATCCAAGAACAAATGGAAGAAAAATATGCTAGTCAATTAGAAGAATCGGTTGAAGAAATCAAAAAAGACCTTACAGAAAAGGTTGATGATTACCTCAACTATGTTGTTGAACAATGGATGTCGGAAAATGAAATTGCTATCGAATCTAGCCTCCGTTCTGAATTGACGGAAGAATTCATTACTGGCCTCCGTAATCTGTTCGCAGAACATTATATTGATGTACCTGCTGAAAAAGTTGACCTTGTTGATGAACTTGCTAGTAAAGTTGAAGAACTTGAAGGCAAACTCGATGAGGAAATTGAGCGAGGCATGAGTTTCGCTAAAGCTCTTGTTGAATCACGCAAGGGTGAAATTGTTAGAGATGTAACGGAAGGTCTTACAGACACTCAAGTTGAAAAAATCAAATCGCTTGCAGAGAGCGTTGAATTCTCCACAGAGGACGAATACAAAGAAAAACTTGAGACAATCCGTGAAAACTATTTCCCCACAAATGTGAAGAAAGCTGACGAGCAACAACTGCATGAGCAGGTAGAAGATGCTGAAGAACAAAAAGTCATTCATGACCCAATGGTTGCCGCAGTATCACAAGCTATTTCGAAAACTAAAAAATAATAAAAACTAAGGAGACTTAAAAATGTATTTGTCCGAATCTTTACAAAAGAAATGGGAAGGCGTTCTGGACCATCCAGACCTGGCTCCCATTAAAGACCCCTATCGTAAGGCGGTTACCGCTGTTGTTTTGGAAAACCAAGCAACAGAAATGAGAAAAGCTGGCATGATTAATGAAGCTTCACCCACAAACTCGGCCGGTGACGGTGGTTTTACTGGTGGTGCTACAGCTACAGGTCCTGTTGCTGGTTTCGACCCTATCCTCATTTCGCTGGTTCGCCGTTCGTTGCCGAATCTGATTGCGTATGATGTCTGCGGCGTTCAGCCGATGACAGGTCCTACCGGTCTGATTTTTGCAATGCGTTCTACCTATGGTACAGACCGTAGTGGTACTGAAGCCTTTTACAATGAGGCTAACACAGGCCATTCGGGTATTGGTGGCGCACAAGCTGCTCTTGGCGTTGGTGCTGCTGCATCGAACACCTTCTTGAGCAACGCTTCGGCTGTTGCTGGTTATTCCACTTCTGCTGGTGAGGACAATCCTTTCCGTGAGATGGGTTTCTCGATTGAGAAAGTTACCGTTACTGCAAATACCCGTGCTCTGAAGGCCGAGTATTCGATGGAACTTGCTCAAGACCTGAAAGCTGTTCATGGTCTGGATGCAGAAACAGAACTCAGCAACATTCTTTCTTCGGAAATTCTTGCTGAAATCAACCGTGAAGTTATCCGTAACATTTATGGTACGGCTGTTACCGGTGCTCAAATCGGTACGACAACTGAAGGTACGTTTGACCTCGACACCGATTCGAACGGCCGTTGGATGGTTGAAAAAGTCAAAGGTCTGGCTTTCCAGATTGAGCGTGAAGCTAACGCTATCGCCAAAGAAACCCGTAGAGGGAAAGGTAACATCATGATTTGTTCGTCTGATGTTGCTTCTGCTCTCGCTATGGCAGGCATTCTCGACTACAATTCGGCTCTGGCTTCGAATGTTAACTTGACCGTTGACGATACTGGCAATACTTTTGCTGGCACGTTGTTTGGTCGTGTTAAAGTTTACATTGACCCGTATTTCACTGCTACGAATTCTAACGAATTTGCTGTTGTTGGTTATAAGGGTAGCAATGCTTATGACTCTGGTCTGTTCTATTGCCCATACGTTCCTCTGCAAATGGTTCGTGCGGTTGATACGACAACCTTCCAGCCAAAAATTGGTTTCAAAACCCGTTACGGCATGGTTGCAAATCCTTTTGCACAAGGTACAGTCAAGGGTGAAGGCGCTCGTACAGTTCTTACGAACAAGTACTATCGTGCTTTCAAGGTTGCAAACTTGATGTAATCTTTACAGTCTCAATAATATATAACAATAAATGAGACTTTAAGACCCACCAGAAATGGTGGGTCTTTTTTTACGCCTAAATAATACTATGTCAGCATTAACTAGAAACCCTACAAATCCAAATTTTCTACAAAGCAACAAATATCAGTTGAACTTTAGTAGATTACCTAACTTGCAATACTTTTGCCAATCGGTAAGTGTGCCTGGCATTTCATTGTCAGAAGCTGTAATTAATACACCTTTTGTTGATTTATATTCTCCAGGTGAAAAAGCTATATACGATTTAATTAATGTGACATTTATGATTGATGAAGAAATGAAATCGTGGATTGAAGTACACGATTGGATTAGAGCAATGACTTTTCCTAAAGAATATGAAGAATATAAAAATTTGAAATCCATAAGTCAAATTTCTGCTATAAAAGCAAACAAATTTCCTCAATTTTCTGATGCAACTCTAACAGTATTATCATCTTCAAACAAACCATATTATTCATTTAAATTTCATAATATTTTTCCAACAACTTTATCCACTTTTGTTATGAGTACACAAGATAGTCCGGACACTATTATGACTGCCGATGCAACATTTCGGTATGAATACTACGACATTGAAAAATTGTTTTAAAATAGCTTGACAAAAGGTTGCGAATAGTGTAACCTAATGTTTGGAGGTATATTATGAAAATTGATGAAGTGCTTGAGATGTGGTCCAAAGATGCCGAGGTTGATAGAACAGAACCAGGCAAAGAACTACTAAAAATTCCCAAATTACACAGTAAGTATCTGAACATACTTTCCCAACATCGTTTACTCTCCAAACAGGCAGAGTTTAAATATAACACAATGAAAAAACTTAAATGGGAATATTACACAGGTAAGTTAGATGAGGATACATTAAGTAAGTATGGATGGGAACCATTTCCTTACACCCTCAAATCCGAAATGAATACATATTTAGAGAGTGATGAAGATATTAATAAATTTATGGCACAAAAAGTAATGTATGATGAAATTGTGGACATCTGTACTTCTATACTCAAAGAACTAAACAGTCGCACATTCCAATTGCGTGACTTCATATCATGGGAAAAATTTATACAAGGTGTTTGATTTAATAATTTCTAAACAAGATGAAGCTTTCATCAAAATTAATTGTGATAAAGGCATAGGCCAAGAACTTTCGCAATACTTTACCTTTTTCGTTCCTGGTTATCAGTTTATGCCTGCCTATAAAAATAGGTTATGGGACGGAAAAATAAGATTATTCGACCAAAGAACAAATACCACATATCACGGCTTAATTACCTACATACAAAAATTTTGTGAAGAACGTGATTATCAATTATTAGTAGACCCAGAAATAGAATTAAAACAAGAATTTTCTGGCCTAGAAGCCACAAACTTCATCAAAAAACTAAAATTACCACATGAGGTTCGTGAATATCAATTTAAAGCTTTCTTACAAGCAGTCAGAAACAAAAGACTTTTATTATTATCACCAACCGCTTCAGGTAAGTCTCTTATATTATATCTTATAGTGAGATATTTACAATCATCTAAATTTCAAAAAGGTCTATTAATTGTTCCTACAACTTCGCTTGTTGAACAGATGTATAAAGATTTCGAGAGTTACGGTTATCAATCCGATAAATTTTGTCACCGCCAATACTCAGGCAAAGAAAAACACACAAACAAGTTTCTTACCATCACAACATGGCAATCAATTTATAAAAACCCTAAGGAATATTTTGAACAGTTTAACTTTGTTCTTGGTGATGAAGCACACCAGTTTAAAGCTAAATCGTTGACAACCATTCTTTCAGGTTGCACAAATGCGAAATATAGAATAGGTTGTACAGGTACATTAGATGGTACACAAACACATCGATTGGTACTAGAAGGTTTATTTGGTGCAGTCTATAAGGCAACAACAACATCGGAACTAATAGAAAACAAACAGTTGGCCGATTTTAATATTAAGTGCTTGATACTTAAATATAATGATGGAATATGTAAGATGGTTAAAAACTGGAAGTATCAGGAAGAAATAGACTACATAGTAAAGAATAAAGAAAGAAATGATTTTATAAAAAATTTAGTCTTGTCACTTAAAGGCAATACACTTATTCTATTTCAATTTGTAGAAAAACATGGCAAAGACTTACACGCACTCATCAAAGAACACGCCGGTAAAAGACACGTTTTCTTTGTCTTTGGAGGAACAGATGTTGAAGTTAGGGAGTCGGTTCGTGCAATTACTGAAAAAGAACAAGACGCAATTATTGTGGCATCTTATGGCACTTTTAGTACTGGCGTTAACATTCGAAACTTACACAATATCGTCTTTGCCTCTCCTTCTAAATCTAGGATTCGGAATTTGCAGTCCATTGGTAGGGGTTTACGGATAGGTGATAACAAAGAGAAAGCTACATTATTTGATATTGCAGATGACTTCCGTATAGGCAAATATGTTAATTATACCTTGAAACATTTCATAGAACGTGTTAAAATATACGATGAAGAAAAGTTCAACTATAAATTTTACAACATAGAGTTAAAAAATGGAAACTAATACTAACATAAAAATTGTAAGACTACAAAGTGGTGAAGATATCATTGCAAATTATTTTGTTGATGATGAAAACGGTACAATTATGTTAGACAATCCTATGCACATTATTTTTAAAAGAAATAATAATGGCCAAACAGTTATGATGATGATGCCTTGGTTGCCAATTGAAATAATTAAACAAAATCATGCTATCATTGACATGGCAGATATATTAACAATAATCGACCCTAAAGAAAATTTAATCACACATTACGGTAATACTGTAATAGAAATTATGGAAAAAATGTCAACAAAAGAAATGGAAGAAGAACTAGATGATGAAGATTACGATGATGAAAAACTCGACTTAGAAAACCTTATGGAAATAATGTATCAGAAAAGGAAATCTAATCTACATTAAATTTTTTATTTTCAAATGGGACACCGAGACTGTAACATCTTGTCAAGCCCTTTGTCAACACTTAAACAGGTAATAATTATGGCTAAATCAAATCATTATATCAACAATGCAGATTTTTTGACTGCTCTTATAGAGTATAAAAAGGCCTGTAAACAGGCAGAAAAAGATAGTTTGGAGGAACCAAATATTCCGAATTATATCGGTGAATGTTTTTATAAAATTGCAGAACACCTTTCCCGTAAACCAAATTTTGTTTCTTATTCTTTCCGAGATGAAATGATTTCAGACGGTATAGAAAATTGTCTAATGTACTTCCGTAATTTTAACCCGGATAAAAGTAAAAATCCATTTGCTTATTTTACTCAAATCATATATTATGCTTTTCTCCGCAGAATTATGAAAGAGAAGAAACAACTCTATGTGAAATACAAGGCAACAGAACAATACGGCATCATTGATGAATTTGAAATGTTTGAAGATGCTGAAGGTAATATTAGGCAATTCGAACTATATGAAAACATTTCGGAATTTATACAAAACTTTGAGGAAAATAAACGCAAGAAAAAAGAAGGTAAGGTAAAAGGTATTGAAAAATTTATTGGAGATATTTAATATGCAAAAACAAAAAATTGAACATCACATTGAACGACTGAAAGAAAAACACAAAGACTTAGAGTTGGATTTAATGGAAGCTCACGCACAATGGAACGATACTCTTGCCGCACAAATTAAAAAAGAAAAGTTAAAATTAAAAGACGAAATTGAAAAACTTAAAACACAGATATCATGAAAATATGTATACTTGGTGACACTCACTTCGGTGCTCGAGGGGATTCTTTAGACTTTCACAAATACTTCCAAAAATTTTACGATGATGTTTTGTTTCCTTATCTTTTGGAAAATAAAATTGATGTTGTCATGCAAATGGGAGATTTATTTGATAGGCGAAAGTTTGTCAACTTTAACTCACTTTATCTTTCCCGTAAATATTTCTTTGACAAACTACAAGAAAATAATATTCAATTGTATACTTTGGTCGGTAACCATGATGTTGCCTTTAAGAACACACTTGAGGTAAATTCACCATCGTTATTGTTGAACGAATACAAGAATATTTTCCTTGTAGAACAATTTTGGACGGAAGATTTTGATGGTGTCAAAATTGATATTGTGCCTTGGATTTGTGATGAAAATCAAAAAGAAATTTTCGATAAAATGAAGGCATCCAAATCTCAAATTTGTTTTGGGCATTTTGAGATTGCGGGTTTTGAGATGGACAAAGGCAATATTTGTGACCATGGGCTTGACAAAAAGGCCTTGGACAAGTATGATGTCGTATTGTCTGGACATTTTCATCATAAATCAACTGATGGTAATATTACTTATGTTGGTACTCCTTATGAAATGACATGGGCAGACTATAATGACCCGAAAGGTTTTCATATTTTTGATACCGACACCAGAGAATTGGAGTTCATAAAAAACCCATTCACAATGTTCAATAAAATATTGTATGATGACAATGCTTCGGATTTTGAACAATGGAAAAATTATAACTATGCTGATAAAAAGAACACTTACGTCAAAGTTGTAGTTATAAACAAACAGAATCCTTTCTTGTTTGATTTTGTTATTGATAATTTGTACAAGGCAGGAATTTCCGACTTATCTATTGTGGAAGATTTTAATGACTTGTATCTGATTGATGACCAAGACATTGTTGACCAGGCAGAAGATACTATGACCATCTTGTCTAAGTATATTGATAACTTAACACTTGATGTTGAACCTGATAAATTGAAAACTTTGATGAGAGAACTTTATGTTGAAGCACTTAATGTTTCAGAAGTGGCTGAATGATTTTATTTGAAAATATACGATGGAAAAATTTATTAAGTACCGGTAATTATTTCACAGAGATTTCTCTGTCTAATAATGCAAACACTTTAATCGTAGGTGAAAATGGTTCTGGAAAAAGCACGATGCTTGATGCATTGTGTTTTGCTTTGTTTGGCAAACCATTTCGTGATATTAATAAACCACAGTTACTAAATTCCATCAATGGAAAAGATTGTGTTGTTGAAGTTAAGTTCAAAATTGGCAACAACAACTATAATATCATTCGAGGTATCAAACCTAACATATTTGAAATATACTGCAATGGTGATTTACTAAATCAAGATGCTGCATCCAGAGACTACCAGGAACACTTGGAGAAGTTCATCCTTAAAATGAACTACAAATCTTTCACTCAGATAGTTATTCTTGGTTCGGCATCTTTTACACCCTTTATGCAATTGAAGGCAGCTGACCGTAGGGAAATTATTGAAGACCTTCTTGATATACAAATCTTTTCTACAATGAATGGCTTGGTTAAAGAACGATTATCAAATAATAAAGACTTAACAACTACCAAAAAACATGAGATAGATTTAACTCAACAGAAATATGATATGCAGAAAAAGCATATTGATAATCTGAAACAAAACAATGATGATAAGGTGAATCAATATGTTGTTGAAATAGACAACAATAATGCCATAGTTAATTCTTTGTTGTCCAATGTTGCAATACTTACGACACAAACAGAAGAACTACAGAAAATTGTAAGTAATAAAATTGACACCGAAAACAAGGTCAAAAAAATTACAAAGTTTGAATCTCAAATAGAAAGTAACCTATCCAAGTTTAGAAAAGATATTGGGTTTTTTCAAACACATGATAATTGTCCAACTTGCCGGCAGGCCATCGAAGAAGGTTTTAAAGAAGAAGAACTAAACAATTTGAACAATAAAGTTTCTGAATGTGAACATGGTTTATCTGAACTTGAAAAGAAACTGTTGGTAGAACAAAACAAATTAAATGACATATCAGAAAAACAAAAAGAACTCAATCAGAAACAAGTAGAAATTGCCACTATTAATACTACAATCACCGAAACAAATAAGATGATTGCTAGGTTGAATAGGTTGGTTGAAGAACTTAAAGACACAAAGCAATTTACCGATAAAGAAGAACAAGAATTAAACATCATTAATGATACATTAAATGACTTAAAGCAACATTTACGCACTCTTATAGATGAAAAAACATATTATGAAGTCGCATCAACATTGTTGCGTGATAATGGTATTAAAACAAAGATTGTCAAACAGTATTTACCTGTTATCAATAAATTAGTCAACAAGTATTTGGCTTCTTTGGACTTTTTTGTAAACTTCAACCTTGATGAATCATTTAAAGAAACGATTAAATCTAGACATAGAGACGAGTTTAGTTATCATAATTTTTCTGAAGGTGAAAAACAACGCATTGATATGGCATTGATGTTAACTTGGCGGTCTATTGCAAAACTTAGAAATTCTGCCAACACAAATCTTTTAATACTTGATGAGACATTTGATTCTTCACTTGATACTAACGGCACGGAAGAATTGATGAAGATACTTCATATGTTAGAAGGTGTAAACCTGTTTGTCATTTCACATAAAGGTGATATATTACAGGATAAATTTTTAAATGTTATTAGATTTTCAAAAGAAAAGAATTTTTCGAGGATAGTAAAATGAGTGATATATTAACAATTGATACTTCAAAAGATTTGTATACTAATTCTAAACCATTAGAACCTTTGCCTCTGTTTGATGATAATCATCCTTATCTATCTAAAGTTATGCCTGATTACGATACTACGGCACTACCTAATACGAAAATGACAAACTTGGTACAACAATTGAAGATGACTATGAAACGATATGGCGGCATAGGGTTATCTGCCAATCAATGTGGTGTTATTGAAAGAATCTTTGTAATTGGCCATGAAGATTTCTCTTTGACTTGTATTAACCCAAAAGTTGTTGAACTTTCGGAAGACTTGGCAAGTCAGAGTGAAGGTTGCCTCAGCTACCCAGGTTTATATCTTAAAATAAAAAGACCGTCTTGGATTGTAGGTGAATTTACCACAGAAGAAGGCAAGACTGAACGTATGAGAATGGAAGGTGTAACTGCTAGATGTTTCCTACATGAACTGGACCACATGGACGGTAAAAAGTTTGTTGAACTTGTTGGTCCTGCAACACTAATGACGGCTAAAAGAAAACAAGAAAAGATGATGAAGAAATTTGTTAGAAAGCAAAAGAAAAAATAATGTCATATTCATTCGACCCTAAAGACGATGTAGAAACACAATGGCAGAAATGGCAAGATTCCGGCCTTGAGTTTGAAAACATTGATACTGATAAACTTCGTGAGAAAACTATTGAAGAACTCACTTATGTTTCTCAAATGGATGTCCGTGAATACACACTATTCCAAAAGTGGTGTGAAGTACAAGACAAATACCCTTCTGTTGTTGTAAATGATTTGTGGGAAGGTGAAAGACTTGTACTGAAAGATGAAAGTCAACGGCGTGATATTGAAGAAGTGAAAACTAATATTTGGATGCCACAAGACCCAGAAGAATATTTGGCATTAGAACCTGAACTGGTCTATGCCAACAAACAAGATGATTTGCCTGAATTGTGGAACTGTATTCGTACATTCTCATCCACAATGAAGAACAATGCCAATATTGGGCGTAATCTAAACTTTATTGTAAAAGATAAAATTACAAAGAAGTATCTTGGTGTTATTTGTATTTCATCTGATTTCTTAGACTTAACACCGAGAGACAAGTACATTGGTTGGGACAGAGAACTCAAAACCAAGAAGATGATTAATCATAGTGCCATTGGTTCTACAATTGTGCCTTTGCAACCACTTGGTTTTAATTATGTTGGTGGTAAGTTACTTGCTCTATTGTGTCTATCTGATGACGTACAAGAAAAGTGGAAAGAATTGTATGGTGATATACTTGCAGCTGTCACCACAACATCTCTTTATGGTAAGACCAAGGCTGGTGGGTTATCACAATACGATAACTTAGATTATTGGCAGTCTATGGGTTTCACAGCAGGTTCTGTCTCATTCGAACCACTAAAAGAAACACGATACATGATTCGGGAATGGCTGAAAACAAATCACACTAGAAAATACTTTGATTGGTATGTTGCAAAGAAACCATCAGGTCAACCACATAAGCGTGACCATAAGAATCGTTCACTTCAATTTGTTTACTCTCAATTAAATATACCAAAAGAATTAATCAAATCAGAACACGCTCGGGGAATTTATTGGTCGCCACTTTATGCAGAAACCTGTGAGTTTCTCCGAGGCGAACATGATGGCAAAAATATGAAAAAGTGTTTTGAATCTAGTGTAAATGACCTAAGTAATATATGGAAACAGAAGCACGCCAAGCCAAGAATCAAACAATTGGTTAAAAAAGGCAGAGTTTCACATGAAACCTTGTTCTACGACAATTTGGCAATTATGAATTGGGAACAGGTGAAAGAACAATATTTGCCACAAGTCGGCCGATAATTTGTTATAATATATCTTTAAATGCGGATGTAGTTCAATGGTAGAACGGCAGCCTTCCAAGCTTCATATGTGGGTTCGATTCCCTCCATCCGCTCCATTAATACTAAAGTATTAAAAGTGAGTACTCACTAACTTATGTTGTTAAAATGCAACAAAAGTCAAAAAACGCTTGACACCTCACTCAAAATGGATTATAATACCACCATAAATTGGTAAAGGATTTATTATGACATTTACGGTTCAACAAAAAACGGCACTAGCCAAACTAATGGCAACCGAGAACCTAACGGTTGAACACCAAAAAATTCAAACCGCAAAATTTGACCCTATTAAACGGGTACTTTATTTGCCAATTTGGCAAGATATGAATGGTTTTATGTATGACCTTTTGACCGGCCATGAAGTTGGCCATGCTTTGTATACTCCTGCCGAAGGCTGGCATGATGTTGCTTCTGATACATCCAAAGGTCGTTATTATAAAAACTTTTTAAATGTTGTTGAGGACGCTCGAATTGAGAAAAAAGTCCAGCGTAAATATCCTGGTCTCCGTCCTTCCTTCATTAAAGCTTATAATGAATTAATGAATCGTGATTTCTTTGGTATTAAAAATAAAGAAATCGATGGTCTGCCTTTTATTGACCGTCTAAACATTTTCACCAAATCGCAATATAGTGCTTCTTGGATTTCTTTTAGTGCTCAGGAAGAATTAATTATCGAGCGTATCAAAACACTTGAAACTTGGGATGATGTACTAAAATTAACCCAACAAATTTATGATTACTCTAAGGAAGAGCAATCAGAAATGTTTGAGGAAGTATATAACGATTTTGATTTCGATGATAACAATTATGATTATGATTCCGATGAATATGATAATTATGATGATTATGGTGATTCAACTGAAACGGAAGACTTAAACGACAATTTTCAAAACAAAAATTCTGACAAACCAGAAGATAATGATGAAAATGATAATGATGATGTTTCCAGTGATGAAAATTCGGAAAACACGGAAGATGATACAACCGGAAAAATAAATCGTTTTAAAGATTCTAATCCTTATGATGGCCAATTTCAACCTCGGTGTCAAACTGATGAAACTTTCCGTCAAAAAGAATCAATTCTGCTTAATGAAAAATCAAAAGAATATGTTTATATACAAATTCCAAAACCTAAATTGGAAAAAATTATAACTCCATGGAAACGTGTTCAGGAACAAATGACTAAACACTATGAAACTGAAATATCAGAATACGGTCTTTATACTAAAGAGGATGTCAATTCTTGGGTAAAAGATTTTAAAAACAAAAATGAGCGTTATGTTGGTTTGCTTGCAAAAGAATTTGAAATGCGTAAAGCCGCCAAAGCGTTTAGTAAATTAAAAATTTCTGATACTGGTGATATCGATATTAATAAATTGGCATCATATAAATTTGATGATAATATTTTCCGTAAAGTTATGAGGGTGCCAAAAGGCAAATCTCACGGACTTGTACTATTGTTAGATAAATCTGGTTCTATGGGTGATAACATGGCCGGTTCTATCGAACAAATATTGGTGCTTTCTTTGTTTTGTCGCAAAGTGAGTATTCCTTTTGTTGTTTATGGTTTTGGTAATTCAACAGAAGCATTGGCTTGTGATTTAGGTTGTGACATGAGTGACCGAACAAAATTGGTTGATTACTGGAATACCTTTGAAACAAATGAAGGAACTCTCTCCCTTGATGGTGTTCGTTTGCGTGAATATTTAAATTCATCTATGACAAATGCTGAGTTTTCTATGGCTTTGCGTAATATGATTTGTTTGCAATCTGCTTTCGAACGCCGTTATTCAAATTATTATAGTGGCCGCCGAGCTTATGCAATTCCTCTATCGGAAGAAATGTCCAACACTCCACTTACTGAAGCTATTGTTGCAACAGCATCAATCATGAAAGATTTCAAACGTAAACATAATTTAGACCTTACAAGTTTGGTTATTGTCCACGATGGTGATGCTGATTGGGTTCGTTGTTATAATACTATCATTACAAGCAAAGACGGTGAAAGTAGATTATCCCGTGAACAATTTAATACAGAATCCCAAAATGTGATTTTGTGTGACCGTAAAAATAAATATGAAAAGAAATTGAAATGGTTGTTTCAAAAAAATAATATAATGTATGATGTTTTAGATTGGTTCAAATCAACCACAGGTTCAAAAGTTTTTGGTTTCTTTTTGACTGGTTCTAAAACATCACACATAAAAAATTCCATTTATCATCGTTACCATTTTGAAGATGGAAGTGATTTGCAACAAATTAGGAACCGAAGCTTTTATTCTTTTGATGACAAACTGAAACAATTGGTCAAACAAATGAAAAAAGATAAGTTTCTTTCCAGTAAACCACAAGGATATGATAATTTTTTCCTGATTACTGGTGGCGATGACTTGAAAACTGAACAGGAAGAAATTGATGTTGGTGAAGGTAAAGTTACTTCTGCTAAATTGACAAAAGCTTTTATGAAATTCAATAAGAAAAAATCAATTAACCGTGTTTTGGTATCTAAATTCATTGAAGGAATGTCTACCTAAATTGTTGTTTTTGTGCGACACAGCTGGTTGCCAAACCTATCCGGTTGTGTTATAATTCTTTATAAATTGTGAAAAAGGAAATTTTTATTATGGCAAAGCGTTCTGAAATCCGTGAAAAATTCATCAATGCCTTGGCTGCGACTGGCCAAGATACCGTTACGGTCGATGAAATTAAAACTATTTGTTCGCAAATTGATATTGCTCACCCCTACTGGTTTACTAATGACACCTCAAATCGTGTAAAACGTGGTACATATAAAGTGCCTGGTGTTACTGGTGTTGCTTTACAAGCGCAAGTGATTCCTATGACAAAACCTGTTGAGAAATCTTCTAACAAAATTGTAAATGTTCAAACTGAATTGGAAGAAACCAATTTGGTTCCTACGTCATATACTAACTATGTTCCATTTGGCAACTTTGATGATGTTTTGTCAATCGTTAAATCGATGCGTTTCTTTCCCGTTTTTGTTTCTGGCCATTCTGGTAACGGCAAGACCATGTCAATTGAACAGGCCTGTGCCAAGGCCAAACGTAAATTTGTTTGCGTTTCTATGACACCAGAAACCGATGAGAGTGACCTTCTTGGTAATTATGTACTAATCGATGGTAATATGGAATGGCGTGATGGTCCTGTGACTACTGCTGCTCGCCAAGGCGCTGTCCTTTGTATTGATGAAATCGATTATGGTGCTCAGAACCTGTCCTCATTGCAACGGGTGCTTGAAGGCAAACCCTTTATGCTTAAGAAAAAAGGTGAATTGATTACACCTGCACCTGGTTTCACCGTGTTTGCTACTGCCAACACCAAAGGTAAAGGTTCGGATGATGGTCGTTATATGTTCACCAATGTTCTCAACGAAGCTTTTCTTGAGCGTTTTCGTACCACGATGGAACAGGAGTTTCCGCCCGTAACTATTGAACGTAAAATCATTAAAAAAGAATTGGCCTCTGCTGGCCGTGAAGATGATGATTTTGCTGAAAAACTTGTAACATGGGCTGATGTTATTCGCAAAACATTCGCCGATGGCGGTTGCGATGAGGTGATTTCTACTCGGCGCTTGGTTCATATTGTTGAAACTTATGGTATCTTTGGTGATAAAATCAAAGCACTTACCTTGTGTTTGAACCGTTTTGACGATGACACCAAGGCATCATTTGTTGATTTATATACCAAAGTTGATGCTGGTGCTTCTGCCGAACAAATTCTAACGGAACAACCAGAACAAACAGAAACTGGTGTAGGTGATAATGATATCCCGTTTTAATCTCTGCCTGTATAAGTATTGACATTCCATACTTAATACAATATAATCAACGAATTGCAGGGACGGGCCGCCTCTGTAATATTTTCCCAAGTGCGGCCCATTTTCTATAAGGAAATTTGTAATGTCTGTTAAAGCTAAAGTTCTAGCGTATCTTTCGAAAGATTCGGAGTATAATACTCTAACCGCAAATAAAATGCGTTCCGTTTTCGGCGCAAAAAACCCCTCGGCCGTCATTGACGAGCTGCGTAAAGAGGGTCATGCTATTTACTTGAATAGCCGTACCAATGCAAGTGGCGAGAAAGTTTCTTTCTACCGTCTTGGTACTCCAACCAAGCGTATGATTGCTGCTGGTATCGCAGCCCTGCGTAATTCAGGTGTTCGTGCTTTTGCCTAAATAATCTAAAAGCCGTTTAAGAGAGAGGATATATAATTATGTCCTCTCTCTTTTTTACTATGGATTAATTATGGAAATACAAATCAAAGTCGATGAACTGAAAAAAAGTAAAGTTTTTATTGCCACCCCTATGTACGGCGGCATGGCCAATGGCCTCTATATTAAATCGTGTTTAGACCTACAAAACACTCTCAACCGTTATGGTGTTGAAAGTAAATTCTCCTTCTTGTTCAATGAGTCACTAATCACAAGGGCTCGAAATTATCTTGTTGATGAGTTCCTTAGGACAGAAGGTTATACACATTTATTGTTTATCGATTCTGATATTCATTTTTCTCCACAAGACATTTTGGCACTACTTGCCTTAGATAAGGATGTTATTGGTGGACCTTATCCTAAAAAAGCTATCAATTGGAAAAATGTTGCTGAAGCATTAAGGAAAAATCCTGATATGGAACCAGGCGAATTAGAACAATTGGTAGGAGAATATGTTTTCAATGTGGTCAGAGGTACTAAACAATTTTCTGTTACTGAACCGTTAGAAGTTATGGAAATTGGAACAGGTTTCATGTTAGTAAAACGTGAAGTGTTTAATAAGATGGCAGAAGCCTATCCCATGATTCACTATAAACCAGACCACCAAGGTCAGGCCAATTTTGACGGGTCACGTTACATTCATGCTTACTTTGATACTGTGATTGATTCTAAAGATTCTATTACAGGCGGCGGTTCTGACCGTTATCTGAGTGAAGATTATATGTTCTGCCAGATGTGGAGAAAAATTGGTGGTAAAGTTTGGCTATGTCCTTGGATGAAAACACAACACGTTGGTACCTATGCTTTTACAGGTAATATGCCAGCGGTAGCTAATTTTACAGGTAAACTGTAAATAAACAGAGGGTAAAACCTCTGCAAAATCTTGGTAAAACAAGTGCATTTGGTAAAACAAATGTTAAACATAAGACAATAAAGGGGTAAAACTATGTCAATTTTAAAAATTAAACCGTATGGCGAATTTACGGAAGAACATCGCCAAATCGTGGAAAATAATTTGAGAAAAGATGTATTCCACGAATTCTATACGAATTCATCTTACAAATCATTGAAATTTAAAGGAACACACTTAGTTCCTGAATCTGTAATCAATCGTGATGGTGAAGGCAGTTCACAATCAACCAGATATAATGGATTAAATCCGAAATATTCTGAATTGAAATCTGGTATTTTAGAGACCGGTTGGCAGTTGTATCAACGTCCAATTTCTCTTAAAGAAACTAAAGATAAAAAGTATATTTTTCTGGATGGCCGAACAAAAGATAAAATTTTAACGGAAGTTAAATTTAAAAATCGGATTGTTAATATATACGAAATTGATGAATCTGAGGAAGAATATTTTAATGTAGCCTTGAACAATGGTGTGGATAACCCACCTGCTGGTTTAATGTTACAGGAAGATGTTGTCGGGATTATGTTGCGCCAAATTAAAAATGGTTACTTACAAAATGACCCCGATGAAATTTTAAAAGCAGTTAATCTAGCCTGTGGTAATGGTAAATTTTCATCAAACAAACGTGATGAAATCCGTTGGCAAGTTTATCATCGTGAACTGAATATTCAAAACACAAACTTACTTCCAAAGTCCTGGGCTAATGCTGGTGAAGTTAATTTGTGGTTACAAACACACAATTATATAAACAACAACAAAGTTTTGTATTTGCCATATTCTTCAACATCTGCACCGAAAGCACTTGTAGCAGCTGCAAGCAAATCGCAACAAAATCCAAATAAAGAAATTAGAGTGGTTATTTACATACGAAATTTCTTAGGTGTTGATTTGGAAAAATTCTATATCAAATCAATGTTGAAATTTAAAAATGAATGGTATAGGTTCCTTAATGAGTTTGGCCAAGCATATTTCGATAACAAGAATCCTTTAGACACAAAGGTTAAGTTATATGGTTGTGTTCCATCCAATATTGAAGGTTTATGTGAAGATATGAATAACATGATTATCTTTAACAAAAACGACCAAAAGATTGATGAGAATTATATTCTTTCAAATTCTTTAGACATTGATTCGTTTGTGGAAGAAGATGATGAGGAAGAAATGGTATGATTGATTACAAATATAGTGAGGATAGAATCTTAAAAGAATTACAGTCTTATGTAGATTCTACTTACAACGAACACTACTCACAAAATAAATTTCAGGCAACTGAGTTTATTATGGATAGTGGCCACGGCGAAGGGTTCTGTATTGGTAATATTATGAAATATGCTCAACGATACGGTAAAAAAGATGGATACAATAGAAAAGACTTGCTTAAAGTTTTACACTATGGTATAATGGCTCTTCACAATCATGATTTGAAAAAGGATAATAGATTATGAAATTTTCGAGTGAAACAATTGGTATTTTAAAAAACTTTGGTAATATTAACCAAGGCATCATGTTTAAAAAAGGTAAGACACTTAAAACTGTTTCGCCACATAAAAACATTTTGACTCATGCTGAGATTCAGGAAGATATTCCTACTGACTTTGGTGTTTATGATTTGCCACATTTCCTCTCGACCATGTCGGCATTTAAAGATGTTCCAAGTCTGGAGTTTGAAGAAAAACAAATGTTTATTGTTGGACCACAAGGTGACAAATTCACCTATCGTTTTTGTGAACCAACAATGATTGTTCTTCCGCCTGAAAAAGAATTGGTCATGCCTGACCCAGAAGTTAAGTTTGAAATTTCTAATGATAACTTTGACAAATTCATGCGAGCTGCAAACATTCTATCGTCACCACAAATTGCAATCAAATCGGATGGCCAAAATGTGAATATTGTTTCTTTGGATATGCAAAACGACTCTGCACATACCTATTCACTTAATGTTTCTGAAGGTAATGGTGATACCTATCAGATTGTATTTAAAACTGAAAACTTCAGTAAAATACTTTCTGGTACTTATGAATTTTCTTATTCGTCTAAGGGTGTTTCACACTTTAAAAATAAGAATCTTAATTTGAAATACTGGGTGACGAGTGAAGCTGGTTCCAGTTTCACCAAAGGTTAATTTTATTATGTTTTTTGTGAGGAGTTCCTATGGAACATTTGTTATGGACAGAGAAGTATCGGCCTCAGACGGTGGAAGATTGTATTCTTCCTGACCGTCTGAAAAAGCCGTTTCAAGAATATGTAGACCAAAAAAATATACCAAACTTTTTATTGAGTGGCGGCGCCGGTGTCGGTAAGACAACCGTTGCTAAAGCAATGTGTGAAGAAATTGGTTGCGATTATATGGTCATCAATGGTTCTGATGAATCTGGCATTGATACTTTTAGGATGAAGATTAAGAACTATGCTTCTTCAATGTCTCTTGCTGGTGGCCGAAAAGTCATCATCATTGACGAAGCTGATTATCTAAACCCAAATTCAACACAACCAGCTTTGCGTAATGCGATTGAAGAATTCGCAAGCAATTGTTCGTTCATTTTCACCTGTAATTACAAGAATCGAATCATTGAACCACTCCACTCTCGGTGTGCAGTAATTGATTTTGGTTTGAGAAATGGTGAAAAACAAAAGATGGCCTCTGCGTTTTTCAAGCGTATTCAGTCTATTTTGCAAAGTGAAAAAATCGACTTTGAAGACAAGGTTCTTGCTGAGTTGGTGAAGAAACACTTTCCAGATTTTCGGAGAGTGATTAATGAGTTACAGCGTTACAGTCAATTTGGTTCTATTGATACTGGTATCTTGGCACAAATCGCCGATATATCACTATCTGAAATTATAAAGAGCCTCAAAGAGAAAGATTTCGGTTCTGTTCGTAAATGGGTTGCTACACATGAAGTAGACCCAAATACACTTTACCGTAAACTTTATGATGCAATGTATGATTCGCTGAAACCCCAATCTATCCCTCAAGCGGTTGTTATTCTTGCTGACTACCAGTATAAGACGGCTTTTGTTGCTGACCAAGAAATTAATACAGTTGCTTGTTTGACTGAGTTGATGGTGAATTGTGAATTTGTATGATAGATTCGATTTTCAGACCTACTATAGAATGGATTAAAGATGACTGGCGTAGTAATTCGTTTAGATTTATTATTGAAGTGTTTGCTTGGGCTATTAGCATTGGCTGTAGTATTACCATGGCTCTCACCGTTCCTAACCCACCCCTTATTGTCTTATACCCTATTTGGATTTTGGGTTGTAGTATGTACGCTTGGGCTGCCTATACTCGCCGCAGTTTTGGTATGCTCGCTAATTATCTACTACTTGTCACCATTGACACCACAGGACTAATTAGGATGTTGTTGCAATGAGTGGACCTTTTGATTATGTAAATTCAATACTACAAAATAAGAAACAGTTAATTGTTGATGAGTTGACTGAACGTGAATATATACCATTTTTAACAAATAGGAGTTTGTCGTACCATAAAGATTGTGTTTTATTTGCAAATGAGGTCAATATGAGACACCATTTGGATAAAAAGTTACAATTTGATTTTCTTATAAATATAATCAGGGCTCAGAAAAGACCCTTTGCGAAGTGGATAAAAGCTGAAAAGAGTGAAGATTTAGAATGTATAAAGACTGTCTTTAAATTCTCAGATTCTAAAGCAAAAGAAGCTTTACGTCTACTAAACGAGAAACAAATCCAACAATTAAAAGAACAAACCGATACGGGTGGATTAAGGAAAAAATAATATGGTGGACTTAAACAATTTTATTGAAGTGGGTCTAAAGGAACAAGATGATTTTTTAAAAATTCGTGAAACATTAACTAGAATAGGAGTATCTTCCAGGCGAGAAAAGGTTTTGTATCAATCTTGCCACATTTTACATAAACAAGGAAGATACTATATCGTACACTTTAAAGAATTATTTGGTTTAGATGGTAAACCTTCAAACTTATCCGAAAATGACATACAAAGACGTAATGCAATTGCAAAATTACTTGAAGATTGGGGATTACTTAAAATTCTAAACCATGAAAGAATTGGTAATAATGTTGCCCCATTACACCAAGTTAAAATTATTTCTTTTAAAGAAAAAGAGGAATGGGAATTGGTTACTAAATACAATATTGGTAAAAAGTCTAACGAATAACCTTTTGGAGTTTATGATGAAAAAAGTGAAAGACAAATTGATAAAACTGAAAAACAAATATAGTAATGAAATTGTGTTTACCCGAAACTACAATGAGGTAGTTAAGGAAAACAATATGGAATTTATCCGTGTATATAATGAAAACAATCCTCAAAGAACCTTTCTTGTTAACCGGGATGCTTTCACTATTGTGGATAAATAAAATTGTGGTGCCTTATGGGCCACATATTTTGTAACCTCGCTTAAAAGGAGAAAAACTATGGTAACACGACTTTCTTTTGGTCCTTTACATCACTCAACACTTGGATTCGACCGATTCTTTGATGAAGTTGAAAAGATGTTGAATGTTGATGTGACAAAGACCGTTTCAAACTTCCCACCACACAATATTATTAAACTTGATGAGTCTCGTTATGTCGTTGAGTTGGCCGTTGCTGGCTTCTCAAAGGATGAAATTGATATTTCTGTTGATGAAAACGTATTGACCGTGAAAGGTGTGAAGGACGAAAAAGAAACATCTGTCGAATACCTACATAAAGGTATTGGAACACGTTCATTCACAAAAACTCTTACAATTGCTGACACAATCGAAGTAAAAGGTGCAGAGTTTAAGGATGGTATTCTACGCATTGGTTTGGAGAATATTATTCCTGAACACAAGAAACCTCGCAAGATTGAAATTGGAAACAATTTGAAAGAGTTCACACCTCAATTGCTGCAGGAAGAAAAACTCGCAGCATAAACCTTGGGGCTTCGGCCCCATTTTATTATGATGAAAATTAAATTTCAAAAAGCACATATGGATGTGGCAGAAGTTTATTCAAAATTATCTTCTGCTGAAAGACTTCAAGTTGGATGTGTCATTGTAAAAGATAATACCATCATTGGTATTGGTTACAATGGTATGCCTTCTGGATGGTCCAATGTCTGTGAGATGGAGGTTCCAGATACAACTTCAGGTTTTAATGGAACTTCCACAAAGTCTGTAACAAGACCAGAAGTACTTCATGCAGAATCAAATGCCATTGCTAAGGTGGCCAGGTCGACAAACTCAACAGATGGTGCTAGTATGTTTATTACTCATGCTCCTTGTATAGATTGCGCTAAAATGATTTACCAGGCAGGAATATCTTCCGTGTATTACAGAGAATCATATCGGAATGATGACGGTTTAAATTTTTTAAAGCGATGTGACGTAAGTGTATTAAAACTATAAAGGAACAATTTTATGTTAGTCTTACCTGATGAATTGGTAGTAAAGCCAATAGGTTTTACTTGTTCAACATTTGATTTACTTCATGCTGGACACATTCTAATGTTAGCTGAAGCAAAAAAACTCTGTGATTATTTAATTGTAGGACTTCAAAGTGACCCATCGATTGACAGGCCTAATGAAAAAAATAAGCCTGTTCAATCAATCGTTGAGAGATATGTACAGTTAGAGGCAGTAAAATTTGTAGATGAAATTATCGTTTACAATACAGAGAAAGACTTAGAAGATTTGTTGATGTTTTTACCAATTAATGTTCGTATTATTGGTGAAGAATATGAAGGCAAAGAATTCACAGGAAAAGAAATTTGTGAAGACAGGGGTATAAAGATTTTTTACAACTCCCGTAAACACCGTTTCAGTTCTTCTGAGCTGCGCCAACGTACATATCATTCTGAATTGCTAAAGGAGAAATTCTAATGTGTAAAGTTTTTACCGATGTGCAGATGTTTATGTCTGCTGCAGGTCAATCTATCAACAAAAATAATCCAGAACAATCTGATTTATATTCTAAACTTATCACAGAAGAATATTCTGAATTCTGTGAAGCATTTCAACAAGATGATGAGGTTGAAATGGCAGATGCTTGTTTTGATATGATTTGGGTTATTGTTGGTTTTATGGCATCAAAAGGTTGGGATTGTAATGCCATTTGGGATGAAGGTACAAAGTCTAACCTTGCCAAAATTGACAAAGAAACCGGTAAGGTTTTAAAACGTGAAGACGGCAAAGTGATGAAACCAGAAGGTTGGCAACCACCAAACTTTGGTAAATTTGTTGAAAAGATTTGACATATATAAAATTTTCAGATATAATATTTGTATATTTTTTGAGGACTAAAAATGAACATTCGTGAAGTTGCTAAGAAACTGGCCGTAGAGTACAAGATGCCTAAGGCCGAAAAATATAGTTTGGCCCTAAGGGAGTTTGATAAAATGGTTGAGGTTCTTGGATTCGTTCAAGACCCTAATTACAACATGGCCGACTTTGAAGGCCGTGAAATGCTTTTCCCAAAACGCTGGGTTACCATCGGCGTGTTGCCTGAGGAGACAACAATAAATGTATAATTTGTTTTATATAAATCCTGAAAGTTTTATGGTGCATACTGAGAACTTTCAAACCTTCAAAGAAGTCTCCGATTTCGGTCTAACACTAGAAGAAGGTTCTATATTAGAAATTACAAACGACACTCCTTTGAAATTATCTGAACCTCCTATTGAAAATGATTAAACTTATCACCTTTAAAACAAATCAAACCATTCTAGCCGAAGTTGTGCGTGAATCGCAAAGTGGTATTATGGTAAAAACTCCTGTACAAGTCGTAAGTATGCCAAATCAAAACGGCCCAATGGAAGCTTCACAACTTGCTTTCATGCCTTTTCTGGAATATTCTGAAGAATTTAAGACCGGAATTCAATTTAACCTTGATGACGTTCTAACAATCAATACACCAGTTCGTGAATTGGAAAATCAGTATAATCAAATATTTGGGAGTGGTATTCAAATTGCCTCGTCCATTCCAAAAATGTGATATAATGATTGAATGACTAATTATTACACCAACGTACAAGTTTACGGTAACAACATTCTTTTCCGTGGCGTAAATAACGGTCGGCGATTTGGTAAAAAAATACCATACTCGCCGACTTTGTTTTTACCATCTAAAAAACCAACAGACTTTAAAAGTTTGCATGGTGATTTTTTAGAGCCTAAAAAGTTTAAAACTATTCGTGAAACAAGAGATTTCATTAAGAAATACGAAGAAGTTGAAAACTTTAAAATATATGGTAATGCTAGTTTTGAATATGCCTTCATCTCCGAACACCAAAAAGGTATGATAGAGTGGGACATAAATCAACTTGATATAGCAATCATCGATATTGAGGTTGGTTCTGAAAATGGTTTCCCAGATCCAATTGATGCAAATGAGCCAATTACTGCAATTTCTATCCGAAAACTTAATGGTGAGATGGTTGTTTATGGTTGTGGAGAATTTCAAAATTATCGTGATGATATAAACTATATTCGTTGTAAAGATGAATGGACACTCTGTAAAACATTTTTAGAAGATTGGAAAGATAATCATCCAGATGTTATTTCTGGATGGAACGTAAAGTTTTTCGATATACCATATTTGGTTAATCGATTTAAACGTATTCTTGGAGAAGAATATGTCAACAAACTTTCACCGTGGGATATCATATATACCCGTGAAAAAGTTATTAGAGGTAAAAAACAAATTGCTTATGATTTGTTAGGCATATCTTGTTTAGATTTTATTGAATTATATAAATGGTATGCGCCTGGTGGTAAATCGCAAGAATCATATCGTTTGGACAATATCGCTTATGTAGAACTTGGAGAAAATAAATTATCATATGAAGAATTCGATAACCTACACCAACTGTATAAACTCAACTATCAAAAATTTATTGAGTATAACATCAAAGATGTGGAACTTGTCGTTAAACTGGAAGAAAAGTTAAAATTAATTGAATTAGCTTTGACTCTTGCCTACGATACAAAGACAAACTATGAAGATGTCTTTGCTCAAACTCGTATGTGGGATTCTCTAATCTATTCTTATCTGATTAACAAAGGGACTGTTGTACCGCCAAAAAAGATTAAAGCAAAAGATTCTGCTTTTGAAGGTGCTTACGTCAAAGAACCTCAAGTAGGATTACATCCATGGGTCGCATCATTTGATTTGAATTCTTTGTATCCACATTTGATGATGCAATACAATTTATCTCCTGAAACATTAATAGAACCAAAAGACTATACACAAAATATGCGTGATATAGTTTCTTCTGGTGTTTCGGTTGATAAACTATTAACAAAACAAATAGACACTTCCGGGCTGGTTGACGTTACAATGACACCAAACGGTCAATTTTTCAGAACTGACATACAAGGTTTTATTCCTAAAATGTTGGAAGAAATGTATGAAGACCGAAAAAAGTTTAAAAAGATGATGTTAAAATGTCAACAAGACATTCAAAATGAAGAAGACACACATAAGAAAAGGGAGTTGGAAAATCTAATTGCTAGGTATAACAACCTTCAACTTGCAAAAAAGGTTTCGTTGAATTCTGCTTATGGTGCAATGGGTTCACAATATTTCCGTTTTTATGATTTGAGGCAAGCTCTTGCTGTTACATTGGCTGGCCAATTATCCATTAAGTGGATTGAAAATAAGTTAAATTCTTATTTAAATACTTTATTAAAAACACAGGATGATTATGTTATTGCATCAGATACAGATTCAATTTATCTTAAACTTGAACCTCTCGTAAAATCGGTGTTTCAGAAAGAAACAGAAACTTCTAAAATTATATCCTTTATGGATAAAGTCTGTGAAGATAAAATTCAACCGTTTATCGACAAGAGTTATTCTGAGCTTGCAGAGTATGTTCATGCGTATGCACAAAAGATGCAAATGAAACGTGAAGCTTTGGCTGACAAAGGTATTTGGACTGCCAAGAAGCGTTACATTTTAAATGTATATAATAATGAAGGTGTTGTATATAAAAAACCTAAACTAAAAGTTATGGGTCTTGAAATGATTAAATCATCCACACCTTCTGCGGTGCGTGAAAAAATGCGTGAGTTGATTGAATTGATGATGACTGCAAAAGAAACCGAGATACAAGACTTCATATCAAATTTTCGAAGTGAATTCAAAAAGTTACCTGTAGAAGAAATATCTTTTCCTAGAGGTTTGAATGGTCTCAATGATTATTCCGATTCTGCGACTTTATATAAAAAAGGCACACCTATTCATGTTAAAGGTGCAATCATTTATAATTTCAATTTGAAAAAATTGGAGTTGACAAATAAATATCCTTCCATCCAAGAAGGTGAGAAGTTGAAGTTTACTTATCTCAAAATGCCAAATCCTTTTAAAGATTCAGTAATCTCTTACCCAACTAGATTGCCTAGAGAATTCAATTTGCAGGAATATATTGATTATGACCTACAATTTGAAAAGTCCTTTTTAGAACCTGTAAAAGTTATTTTAGATTGTATTGGTTGGAAGGTAGAAAAAACATTTTCTTTGGAAAGTTTTTTTGAATGAAATATTGTTTGGTCATTAAAGAGATAAACAAGTTTGACGCTGTTGAATTTGTCCAAGAATATCATTATTCGAAAGTGATGCCTAAACTAACAAAACATTATTTGGGTATATTCAATGATGACGCACTCGTTGGTGTTTTAACTCTAGGATGGGGAACTCAACCACTTCAAACAATAAAAAAATTATTTCCAAATTGTCAAACAAAAGATTACTATGAAATAGGTAAAATGTGTATGCATCCCGATATGCCAAGAAATTCAGAGTCACAAATGCTCTCTGCTGTCATAAAATGGATGAAGAACAATTTACCTACAGTTAAATATTTGTATACATGGGCTGATGGTATTGTAGGTAAACCTGGTTATGTTTATCAAGCGGCCAACTTTTATTATGGAGGATTTATTTGGACTGATGTTTACATTGGACCAGATGGTGAAAAAATACATCCGAGAACTGCTAAAGGTTTGTGTATAGAAAATGGTAAACGGTTGGGTCGAGATAAAGTTTTTTGGTTAACGTTTGACTTTATGCAAGATAAAGGAATCAAAAGAATCAAAGGCAAACAGTTTAGATACATAATGCCTTTGACGAAAGAAATAAGAAATCGTTTGAATAAAGATTCTACGGTCAATTGGAACACAAATTATCCTAAACACTCAGACTTGTTATGGAAAGAAATGACAGGTGTTGGCCAATATTCAGAAACCACAATGATACCACAATTTGACTTGGGTGTAGTGAACTTAAATAGAAAGAATGTGTTTTCAAACGCAAGGAAGAATACTTTAGAAAATTTCTTTTAACATGACACAAGTAATACTTCCATTCTTAACAGCAATAGCACTATCAACAATTGCTGCTTTTTATTCGGTCATAGGTTTAGCACAAATATTTCCAGGTTCATTTTGGCCAATCGTTATTATGGGTGGTGTATTAGAAGTTGCTAAACTTGTGACTGTTTCTTGGTTGTATAATAATTGGAAAGAAACAGTAATATTAATGAGGTATTACTTCATTACTGCTGTGATATTTCTTATGTTGATTACTTCAATGGGTATCTTTGGTTATTTGTCAAAGGCACACCTAGAAACAAATATAGTTGTTGGTGCCAATAGTGTTGAAATAAAGATATTAGAACAACAAGAAAAAATATCTAAAGAAAGGTTAGATTACTTGTTGTTAAAAGCAGGCAATGACCCAACTAAAATAGCTAGAGCAACGAACAACGCAATTATGGAAACTCAGGCAGAATTAAAACGCCTAGCGGAACAAAAGTTGCCGTTGTTAAAGGAAGAAAACGCTTTGCTGGCAGAAGTTGGTCCAATCAAATACATCGCCGAAGCTTTGTATGATAAAGAAGACCCAAACTTCATAGATAAAGCTGTACGCATTGTTATTTTAGTTATCATTGTGGTATTTGACCCACTTGCTGTATTGTTACTTATTGCCGCAAACCAAACATATCGAAAGATAAAAACAGTAGTGGAAGAACCACCTAAAAAGGCAACAAAGAATAGAAAGCTTGACAAGAAACCTAGTCCTAGTTTAGAATCATTCTTTGATAGTAATGCACATGAACTTGTACCAAAAAAAGAAATACTTAAAATTGATGGAGAAATAAAATGAGTTTGCTCGATAAATTGAAAAAGAATTCAACAATTAAAGATTCGGCTATTCTTACCAAATCTAAATTTTTTACCGAGAAAGATATAATTCAAACTGATGTGCCTATGGTAAACGTGGCGTTATCAGGTAGTTTAGATGGAGGTTTGACGCCAGGTTTAACAATGCTTGCTGGTCCATCTAAGCATTTTAAGACAGCGTTTGCTTTGTTGATGGCTTCTGCCTATCAAAAGAAATATCCTGAGGCTGTCGTGTTATTTTATGATTCAGAATTTGGCACACCGACCAAATACTTTGAAACATTTAATATCAATATGGATAATGTGTTGCATACTCCAATTACTGATGTTGAACAATTGAAGTTTGATGTTATGAAACAACTACAGGAACTGGAAAAAGATGACCGTGTAATTATTGTAATTGACTCAATTGGTAACTTGGCATCTAAGAAAGAAGTTGAAGATGCGTTGAATGAAAAGTCGGTTGCTGATATGTCACGAGCAAAACAAATGAAATCTTTGTTCCGCATGGTGACACCACACCTGACCATTAAAGATATTCCAATGGTTGTTGTCAATCACACTTACAAAGAAATTGGTATGTTTCCTAAAGATATTGTTGGTGGTGGTACAGGCAGTTACTATTCTGCTGACACAATTTGGATTCTTGGTCGCCAACAAGAAAAAACTGGAACTGAAATCACAGGTTACAACTTTATCATCAACGTAGAGAAGTCACGTTATGTGCGTGAGAAGTCTAAGATTCCAGTTACAGTATCATTCGAAGGTGGTATTCAGAAGTATTCTGGTTTGCTTGATGTTGCAATGGAAGGTGGTTTTGTACAAAAGCCATCGAATGGTTGGTATGCTAAAGTTGACCAAACGACAGGTGAGTTAGGTCAAAAGTATCGTGAAGCAGATACTAATACCAAAGAATTTTGGAATGAACTTTTAACAAATGGGAAGTTTTCAGAATTTGTCACTAAAAAATATTCTGTAACTTACAATTCAATCATTGAACAGGAACAGGAAAATGAAATGGTTTGAAAAGGAACAAAAGACCTTAACAAAGGGTGTTGATTTTGATTTGATTGATACCAGAAATTCAGATGATGCAATCATAAGAACATCGGTTAAAATTTTATCTGGTAAATATAAAGACATCGTTTATCACTATGGTAAAGTAGGTATTAAAGAAAATTCTGACACACCCATTGTAAAATACCAATATGTAATAACAAAAGAAGGTAAATTTGATGTGAAAAAGTTGCATACCGATAAAAAATTCATTAAACTAATGGGTGACATATTGGTAGAAATATTTGACAAACACTTAGACCTGAATTCAATGAAAGAAAATGATGACCCGACTGGAATCAACGATACTGAAGAATCTCATTTACAATGAAGAATACACTAGAAAAGTAATACCCTTTATTCAACAAAATTATTTTTCGGAAAATACTGACAAAATTCTTTTTAAAGAAATTTTTGACTTTGTAGATAAGTATAAAAATTTACCAACATATGAAGCTCTAGTAATTAATTTTACGGAGAAGAAAAACTTAACAGAATCAGAAGTTAGAACTGCAATAGAATCTTTAAATGAAATTAAAGAAAATAAGGATGATACTGTTGAGTTAGCTTGGCTTGTAGAACAAACAGAAAAGTTCTGTCAAGATAGAGCAATTTATAATGCAATCATGGAATCTGTCTCCATCTTGGATGATAGGACCAAAAAGTCAAAAGGTGAAATACCAAAACTTTTATCTGATGCTCTTGGTGTTTCCTTTGATGCAAATGTAGGACACGATTACATACAAGATTTTGAAGACCGTTATGATTTCTATCATAGAGTTGAATCAAGGATAAGATTTGACTTGGATATGTTTAATAAAATCACCAAAGGCGGTTTACCTAAGAAAACTTTGAACATTGCTCTTGCTGGCACCGGTGTTGGTAAGTCCTTGTTTATGTGTCACGTTGCTTCTTCAGCACTTTCACAAGGATTGAATGTTTTGTATATCACCATGGAAATGGCTGAAGAAAAAATTGCTGAACGTATTGATGCTAATTTGTTGAACATCGATTTGAATGAACTACAAAGTATTTCCCGTGAGGATTATGAAAGAAAATTTTCACATTTAAAGAATAAGACTCAAGGTAAATTAATCATCAAAGAATACCCAACGGCAGCTGCCAGCACATTACACTTCAGAGCTCTACTAAATGAACTCCAATTAAAGAAGTCTTTCAAACCAGATATTGTTTTTATAGATTATTTAAATATCTGTGCATCATCAAGAATTAAACCTGGAGGTGCTGTTAACAGTTATACCTATGTTAAATCTATCGCCGAAGAACTTAGAGGATTGGCTGTTGAACATGATGTGCCAATTATTTCAGCTACACAAACAACTAGGTCTGGTTATACCAACTCTGACCCAGGCCTTGAAGATACATCAGAATCATTTGGTCTGCCGGCAACTGCTGACTTTATGTTTGCTCTTGTCACCAATGAAGATTTAGAACAACTAAACCAAATTCTAGTCAAACAGTTGAAGAATCGATATTCTGACCCAACACACTATAAAAGATTCGTTATTGGTATAGACAAAGCTAAAATGAGATTATATGATGTTGAACAGATAGCACAAATTGATTTGGTCGATTCTGGCCAAGAAGATATACCAGATAAACCATTAAACACTTTTGGAAATCGTGAAACTAAATTTAATAAAAATTTTAGTAACTTGAAAGTATGAAGTTAAACACAGAACAGGCAATTAAATGTGCCAACATTTTTTCAAATTATTTCGATAAGTTTGGTCGAATTGATGAATACATGAGGGAACAAAAACTGATAGCAATGGCTGAAAGGCCATTTGTTTTGCCTGGTATGGGACCAGAAGAAGATTTATTTTCTGATTTCCATATTTCACCTGCTGACATGGAATTTGAAATTATTGAATTACCCCAAGACAGATGGGACACTTACCTCGATATGATTTCTTCCCATTCAAATATGACCAGTATTCCCGGTAGATGTTTAAGATTGGCAGTTTTGGAGAAAAAGACAGGAAAGTGGTGTGGTTTCATTCGATTAGGCTCACCAGTCATCAACTGTAAGCCAAGAAATGAAATGCTTGGACAAGTCTTTACGCAAGTCCAAGGCGGTGCCCAATTGTTCAATCAATGTGCAATTATGGGTTTTGTTATTGTACCAGCACAACCTTTTGGGTTTAATTACCTTGGCGGTAAATTACTTGCGGCAATCTGCACATCACATGAAGTTCGGCAAATGATGGATGCGAAATATAAAATGACAACTTGCCTATTTGAGACTACCAGTTTATATGGTAGTTCTAAGGCAGTATCACAATATGACGGTATGAAACCTCTGATTCGTTTCAAAGGACTAACTGATAGTGATTTTTTACCTATGTTGCATGGT